>VFQQ010005601.1_pt1 | contig 10323 bp, 6 predicted proteins | sample 3512341 | NCBI WGS metagenome assembly VFQQ01 (sample SAMN10412373, study PRJNA504923) | tailings metagenome | isolation source: Relicate 2 Philex TSF1 revegetated site | place: Philippines: Tuba, Benguet | collected 2017-08-29
GCTCCAATAACCGTATTTTGATTCGGGGCGCTAATACCTTAGGAAACAATGACCCTCTGTATGTGATTGACGGAATTCCGACGGTGCGTCCAGAGGTTTTCCAAAATATGAATCCGGCCAATATCGAATCCATTCAGGTATTAAAAGATGCGTCGGCGGAGTCGATTTATGGCGCGCGTGCTTCAAACGGGGTCATTATCGTAACTACCAAAAACGGAGGCAATACCAACGGAAAAATAGAATTTCAGTTCAATAGCAGTATTTCGGCGCAGTCCGAAAAAGCCATGCGTTTTAAAATGCTAAACGCCGTAGATAGAGGGAGGGCTTTGTGGCAAGCTTCTGTCAACGACGGACAAGACCCGGCGGCGGGCTATGGTGAAATCTATGATTTTGATTGGAATAAAAACTTTGCGAATCCTATCTTAAACAAAGTGACGCTAAAGCCTTTTGTGGGAGGCGACCCCAATACCCCTGTAGGAGATACCGATTGGCAGAATGTGATGTACAAAACGGGGATCGTGACTCGCAATGACCTCACGGCATCTTATGGCAACAAAACCTCTTCTTTAGAGATTAATATCGGTCATCTCAAAAATACCGGAATGCTCCGTTTTACCAATTATGACCGTTTGAGTGGTAGTATCAGTGCGATGACGAGGGCATTTAATGACAAAGTAAAATTTGGCGTCAATCTGCGAATTGCGGACTCTAATGAGACCTTGACAGCTACTGATTTGGGAGGAGCTACTACTACTTCATTGGCTGTGACGTTGGCACCTACGATTCCAGTATATCAAAAAGACGGCGTGACGTATGCGGGGGCTTCGGGGGCGGGTTATTCTGATCGCAACAATCCGCTGCATATGCAAGACATCGCTAAATGGAACAATGCCAGTCGGTTGAGTTCTTTTGGAAATATATTTGTAGAAGTCGAGCTGCTCAAAAACCTATTCTTTAAATCCAACTTGGGAGCCGACGATGCCCGCTTTTTGAACAAAGTCATTACACCTACTTTTTCGGAAGGTGCCTTCAATCGTACCACCAATAGCTTGTTTTTTGACCAGAATCACTACTTGAGCACTACTTGGTCCAATACGCTCCGCTACAGCTTAGATTTGGATAGCAAAAATCATTTCAAATTTTTGGTAGGTACCGAGTACATCAAAACCAATTTGGATTTTCAAACGACCAAAAAAGAAGGATTTGCTTTACAAACGGAAGCTTATTTTACGCTCAATGCTGGGACTGGCAACACCACCGTGACGGGCGGCTCTACCGGGCATCGATTGCTATCGCAGTTTGCCCGTGTTGATTATACCTTCAATGACAAATATTTAGCGGCGGTCACGGTTCGTCGCGATGGCTCTTCACGGTTTGGAGCCGACAATCGCTATGGAATCTTTCCAGCCGCCTCTTTTGGGTGGAGAATCGACCAAGAAGAATTTATGCAAAACAATACGTTGTTTTCGGAGTTGAAAGCCAGAATCGGCGTAGGGCGTGTGGGCAATCAGCAAATTGGTGATTTGGCTCGTTTTGGCTTGTTTGATACGCGTTATGGTACTACTCAAGCGCAGCTTGGAGGAGGTTTTTGGGAACAATACATGAATATTGGCACGGCCTACTCTTTGTCGGGGGCTAATTCTGGAACTTTACCTTCGGGATTTGTGCAGACGCAAGCCGCCAATTCAGCTCTAAAATGGGAAACTACCGACGAAATCAACATAGGTACAGACTTTGCGATTCTGAACAACAAAATCTTTGGTTCTTTTGATTATTTTACTCGTCGTACTACTGGTATTTTGATTACGCCTCCTGTAGCTTCGGCTTTGGGCGAAGGGCAATCCAAAGCGGTAAATGGTGCTTCAAAGTCTAACAAGGGATGGGAGTTTGTGTTGGGCTATCGGGGAGCTGGATTTGGGGATTTGAAATACAACATTGTAACCAATTTTACTCATTTTAGGGACAAAATCACGGAACTTCCCGAAAACGTACGCCCTGCCTATCCCGGAAACCTCGTGAATACCATTATTGGACATTCGCAGTTTGATATTTTTGGCTACAAAACCAATGGCCTCTTCCAATCGCAATCAGAAGTAGATGCAGCTCCAGCGCAGGTAGGGGCAGCGCCCGGTAGAATTCGCTACGTAGATATTAACAATGATAACAGAATTGATGACCTAGACCGTACATGGATAGGAACTACGCTACCTGCTCTTGAGTACGGTGTCAGAGTAGATATGAGCTACAAAAAGTTCGATTTATCAATATTTGGCTCAGGAGTGGCTGGTAGAGAAGGGTTTGATGTTTATACTTTGTTTAATAACCTTATGAAAGGACGGGAGAATGTAGGGCCGGGAGTATTTGATGCCTGGACTCCCCAAAACACCAATACCAGCGTTCCGGCTTTGACCCTTAAAGACAACAACAACGAGGGGCGCACATCAGATTATTTTATTGTCAACACTTCTTATTTTAAGATGCGCAACATCCAGCTTGGCTACAACATCAATCCTAAAGGGGTATTTAGCCGCCTTAGGGTATTTGGGATGGCCGAAAATCTATTTTGGTTCAAAAGTAAAAGTTACTTGAGTCCTGACCCTGAGCGTATTGATCTTGGACCAGTACCGATTCCCAAAACTTTTACCTTCGGTGTAAATGCGTCGTTTTAATGCATCAAAATTTTCTAAACATGAAAAAGAACATATTATCTACTATATTTATTTCGGGGGTTTTGGCTTTTAGTTCGTGCGAAAATGCCCTCGACTATACTCCAACGGGTGTGCTATCGTCTTCGGATCTTACCTCTCCTACGGCAATTGACGGTCTGGTGACGGCGGCTTATGCTGCTATCGGCAATGGCGATATGATAGGCCCTATCTACAGCATGTGGGCGTATGGGAGTGTACGCTCCGACGATAGCTACAAAGGCGGAGGGGGTACTGGAGACGTAGGGGAAGTAGATGCCCTTGAGCATTATAATTTGGTAACTCCTACCATGGGCTCTTTTGTGACACGTACTTGGCAAAATCTCTTTAAGTCTATTTCTCGTTGTAATGTAGCTTTGCGCGCGGTCAATACGCTCAATGAAAGTACTTTTCCTAATAAAAAAATACGCTTGGCCGAGTTAAGATTTTTGAGAGCACATAGCTATTTTACTATGAAATTGCTTTACAAAAATATTCCCATTTTTGACGAAACTGCCACAGAAGCAGATATTTTGAAAACCTCAAACAATCTATCCAATGAGGAATCGTGGAATAAAATTGCCGCCGATTTTCAGTTTGCCATTGACAATCTGCCCACGAGCCAAACCGAAATCGGAAGAGCTAATAAATGGGCAGCGCAGGCGTATTTGGCAAAAGTAAGGCTATACCAAGCTTATGAGCAAGACAATCAGCACAAAGTAATCAATATCAACAAAGGGAGATTGCAAGAAGTAATAACCCTTACGCAAGCTGTGATTGCATCGGGCAAGTATAGTTTGAGCAAAGATATTGCGGATAACTTTCTGCCCGAAACCGAAAATGGCCCCGAATCGATTTTTGCCATTCAGTTTACTATCAATGACGGTACTACTGCTGGGCGAATGAGCTACGAAGATGGCCTCAATTACCCTCACGGTGCCCCTCAATATGGATGTTGTGGGTTTCATGCAGGGAGTCAAAATCTCGTCAATGCCCATACTACCAATGCAAATGGCTTGCCCAATTTTGATACATTTAATGATAAACCTGCTAATCTGACCACCCAAACCGTAGATACCCGACTCGACCATACCGTCGGGATTGAGGGGCATGTTTATAAATACGACAACACACGATTGTTTAGCAATAGCTGGGTACGCGACCCCGGAGTCTATGGGAATTTCCATACGATGCGCTTTCAGCAATTGGCTACGAGTGGGTCGTATTTCAAGCTTGGGCCTTTTATGGGAACCGCCAAAAACTACGATATACTTCGTTATGATGATGTTTTGTTGATGCAAGCGGAAGCTTATATTCAGCTTGGGCAGCCTGCCAATGCTCTTCCGCTTATCAATCAAATTCGAGAAAGGGCTGCCGCGAGTACAGGGCGTCTCAAAAAACTCGACGGCACTTTTGCTTCCAAATATAATGTAAAGCCTTATCCGGCTACGGGTTGGACGCAAGAGTTTGCATTTAAAGCGCTTCAGTGGGAGCGGCGTTTGGAGTTTGCTACTGAAGGGTCGCGTTTCTTTGACTTGGTGCGCTGGGGAATTGCCGAGCAGACCCTCAATGCCTATATTGCTAAAGAAAAAATCAGTCGTACCTTTTTGGCTACTGCTAAGTTTACGGCAGGGCGTGATGAGTATTTGCCTATTCCCCAGGCCGAAATTACGTTTACCAATGGGTTATATAAACAAAATCCAGGGTATTAAAACAAGCTCATAGCCCACTAAAATGAATGGTCGCAGTTAAAATCGACAGCGGCCATTCTTATCTTTATACATATCGAAACCAAAACACACATGAAAAAAAATTTAATTATAGGCATATTTGTGCTTAAGTCAATACTTGGAATTGCTCAATCACAGCCTCACGAAGTATATCGTCCCGTTTATCACTATACGCCACCCAAAAACTGGGTAAATGACCCAAACGGCTTAGTGTATCTCGATGGCGAATACCATTTGTTTTATCAATACAATCCTTTTGGCAATAAATGGGGACATATGAGTTGGGGACATGCCGTGAGCCATGACCTCAAAAATTGGGAAACATTACCGCTCGCGTTGCCCGAATTTGATAATCCTGATGGTACCAAAACCATGATTTTTTCGGGTTGTGCCGTCGTTGATAGTCTCAATACCTCTGGTTTTTTTGAGAAAGGTTTTAAGAAAGGAATGGTGGCGATTTTTACGTCGCATATCGAAGGCAAAGCCCAGCACCAAAGCCTTGCTTACAGCGCCGACAAAGGCCGAACTTGGAAGTTTTATGACAAAAATCCCGTGCTAGACTTGGGAATGAAAGATTTTAGAGACCCCAATGTGATTTGGTATCCCGACAAAAAAGCGTGGATTATGACCGTTGTGAAGCCGCTTGAGCATACCGCACAGTTTTATGAATCTAAAGATTTGAAAAAATGGGCATTGCTGAGTGAGTTTGGCAAACAAGGAGATATGACCAAAATATGGGAGTGTCCATCGCTTACCAAAGTACCAGTAGAAGGTAGCAAAGAATCAAAATGGGTTTTGATGATTTCGAGCGGGCATCGACAAAAAAACTATTTAGCGATGCAGTATTTTGTAGGAGATTTTGATGGGAAAACGTTTACTTCCCAAAAACAAAAAGACATCCTGTACGTAGATGAAGGCAAGGATTTTTATGCGGCGATTCCATTTTATAACCTGCCTAAGTCGCACAAGCCCATGATGATTGGGTGGGTGAATGATTGGGAATATGCAGGCGATATTCCGACAGGTGATGTCTGGCGTGGGGCATTTTCGGTGGCGCGTGAGATGTCTCTCAAAAAAACATCTGAGGGATTTCGGCTGATTCAACAGCCTGTAAAACAACTAAAAAATAATCAAAAAGAGGTATTTAGTATTAAAAATAAAGCCATAACCGATTCTTACATTTTACCATTTAAAGGCGAAGTGTTTGATTTGACGGTAGAGCTTCAAGTTGTGCAAGCAAAAAGCCTGGCTTTGAATGTATTAGAAAGTGGAAGCGAAGCTACCACGCTGCGTTATGATATGGCTACTCAAGAGCTATCATTGGATCGTACGCGGTCTGGGCAAGTCGATTTTCATCCCCGATTTTCGAGTATTGAGCGCATCAAAGTACCCTTAAAAGATGGTAATCTTAAATTGAGAATATTAGTCGATAAATCCATCCTTGAAGTATTTGTACAAGATGGCGAACAAGTTTTTACAGAGTGGGTATTCCCGACCAAGCATGAGGGCGGTATCAGATTTACTACGCAAGGAGGGACGGCTCAAATCAAGCACTTGGTGATAGGTGGGTTTTAGGGCACTTATACAAGCTTAGACTTCTCCGAAGTGAAAACCTCATGCTACAAAGATTAAGCTTCGCCGAAGCTATTCTTTCAAGGTAACATTCTTATACTGCCTTGGAGAAACACAAGGCTTATAGCTAATAAGGCCGCAAAAAACAATTGACTCTGAGCAAGACTCAATATCTTCCATGAGGGTTTTGCAAACGTGTCAAGTTTAAATATAGATTGCGTAAGTCTTTTCTATAACCTATGATACCTAAAAAATACGCCCTCGTCGCGGTGGGAGAACTGCTCGCTGACTTGATTGGGACAGAATTTACGCAAAATCTATCGGATACCGAAACTTTCAGAAGATTTCAGGGCGGAAGCCCCGCCAACTTGGCGGCTAATATGGCTCGCTTAGGCAATTCTACGGCTCTAGTAGCCTGCGTAGGCAACGATAATTTGGGAGCTTACTTAACCCACAAAGTGGCCGAAACAGGCGTGGACACTGCCTATATTGCCACCGATAGCATGGCTCCTACGAGTATAGTGTTGGTGTCGCGCACGAAAGGAACGCCCGATTTTATCGCCTATCGTACCTGATGAGTTGTTGAGAAATGCTTCTTTCTTTCATACAACTTGTTTTGCGTTGAGTCAGGCACCTGCGCAAGATACCATAGTGGAAGCAGCCCAAAGGGCTCAAGCCGCCGGATGTATTGTGAGCTTAGATGCCAACTATGCTCCGCAAATATGGCCCGACCGCTCCCAAGCGCAAAAAGTGATTGCCGATTATTGTAAAAATGGGGCTTTTGTCAAATTGAGCGAAGATGATGCCGAGCGTATTTTTGGTGAACCACGTTCCAATTCCGAGATTATCAGTGCTTTTCATGCAATGGGTGCCCAGTTGGTATGCCTCACTTTGGGAGGAAAAGGAAGCATTGTTTCTTCTAATTTTGGAAAAGAATACGTCGAAATCGCAGGCCGCCCTATCGAAGTCAAAGATGCTACGTGGGCGGGAGAGTCATATTGGGCGGGTTTTTTGACCGCTTGGCTTGATGGCAAATCGCCCGCCGAATGTGCCCAAGCAGGAGCCAATATTGCAGCGCTCAAAATAAGCACGATAGGGCCACTTCCTTCTAAGGTCGAAAGAGCTATTTTGTATCAGTAGGAGACTTATTGCTTGAGAGTTTCGTCGCCGGGCTGGTATTTGACATAGTAAAGTACCATCTCCATCATTTCCGAAGTAGAACTCCACCCGTACGATATATCGCGGGTAGGCTTGAAAGGGTTGAGGGGATTGGCTTCCGTATTATCATATTCGGCTTCGGCGATGATGACCGACCCTTTTGGAATAGGAAGTAAAGTAGAAAACTGATAGGTCATTTGCCAATTAAAATCCCAATTATCGATTTTTATCAAAGGCACCAAATCGCCATCAGGCGTAATAGCAAATGCTTTAAATGACTTGCCCAGCCAATGCATATGAGGCAATACCGAAATCGCCGAAATATCTTCTTGAATCGGGCCTTTGCTCATGTAAAATTTAGGTTGGGTATTGGCCTGAATATAAAAAGGAGGATTGGTAATATCTTCTTCATAAAAAATCATAGACTGAATTTCGCGTTTGACGGGAGCTTTGGCAAAATAAAGATTGACCGTCGATTGATCAGTTTGTATTTTTGAAGAAGGAGAATAATGAATATTGAGCACCAAGTTGGCGCGAGCCGGTATCTTTTTGGCAACTCCCGTCGGAAACTGTATTCGATCATTGCCAGGCACCCATCCGTACAAAAATTGGTCAGCCATCGGTATTTTCTGAAATTCTACCAGCCGAGGGTCAGAAGCTTCCATTCCTTCTAAACCACTCATACGCCCGCTTGTATCTACCATCACTCTACTATGATGAACTACTTTGCGATTGCCGGGTATAAACTCAATTGCCTCTACCATAACGTCTTTAGTGAGATGAGTAGGGATATGAAAATACCTAAATTCTTCGATGCCAGTATTAGGAATCGTAAAAGCATTCGCCATTTTTAAGGTCAGGTCTGGCGTTCGAGCAGAGATAGAAAGAGGGGTGTTTGGTGATGAAAGAGAAGCGTTTTTTTTCTTTTTCCCTTCCACGCTTCCCTGATTTACCCATTGTTGGATAAGGGCAATCTGGATAGAATCCAATCCCCGCTGATTAGCATAATGTTGAAAAGACTTGTCGGCGGGAAAAGGGGGCATGTATTTGATTTGAGTTACTTTGGCTACAAACTCAGAGCGTTTGGTTACATCTTCGTAGGAAAGTAAACTAAAAGGGCCAATACCCCCCGGACGATGGCACATCACGCAGTTTTTGGCTATAATAGGCTGAATATGTTCGGTATAGGTGATTTTTTGTTGGGCAGACCCCAAAAATGCTATGCCCAATATCAACCAAAATGCAATGAAGAATTTCATGCCCAAAAGAAATTTTACAAAATAAAAGTACAGATTCTATTCTTAACAAAACAGGGCGAGCTTTCGCCCGCCCTGTCTGTAAGTCAATACATCTAAGCTTAGTTGACACGTAAGGCCATAGAGCAGTTGGCGCCTTGTACCTCGGTACATACCGAAGGGCTCCAGCTACGATATACAAGACCTTTGTCGCTGGTCAATCTCCAAGTAAATGTAAACAAGTCGCCCGCCAATGCTTTTCCGTTGGTAGCCGTACGGCCCGCCAAGAAAGGAGCAGTAGCTGTACGTTTAGAAGCGGCGCCAAAAACTTGGGTATCCGTTTTTCCGTCATATTTGAAAGTAGCGGCCTTATACAAATCATAGATTTGAGTATAAGGAATACTAAACTTCACATCTGTACGAAGGGCAGGCCCATTGAGCGTAGTCAACAATTTGAGGCCGTGGTTGGCGGTAGTGGTGGAACCGTCGGAAGCCAAATAAGCTTCTGTAAAAGTGACATAAATATCAATTTTAGTGATATTTACTGTTTTGTCAATAGAATTCCAACGGATTTGGGCATCTACTGGTGCAGCTGTCCACGCCGTCATAGTGCGTGACAAAGCATCGGCTCCTCTATTGAGGGTAGCACTTGCCGCAAATGGCGTTTTCTGAGGTTGTCCATTTACAATAAACGTCCCAAAAGCATTTGCATTTCCTTGTGGGGTAAGGTTGGGATCTAATTCGGGCTTCTCGCAGGCAAACATTACCACGAGAGCTGTTGATAAAAAAGAAGCTAGTATCTTCGTCGTTTTCATATTTCTCTCAGGTTTTAAATTATTGGAACTTAAACTTCAACACATCCCAGAAAACAGCAGCTTCTGGCGTATCAAACGCAACTGGGCTTTTAGGCGCGCTTTTGTTGAGGTCGGTTTCTTGCTGAGGTTGAGGCAAACGTAATGGGAATTGACGGAAACGAGCGATTGGCTTTTGGATATCGTTAGGATAACCTGTGCGACGGAACGCCGTATACATCTCATGACCATTTCCGAAGTTGCTAAACCATGCTTGTTTCAAAGCGATGTTTAGCTTTTGGGCATCGTTAGGTGCATCGTCATAGCGTTTCAAGTAGAGGTTGACATATTTGTCAATGGCAGCAGTAGTGGGCGCAATTGCCGCTGCATCTGCTGCGGAGCCTACTGATACTACTTTAGCTATTTGCTCACGCATGGCAGCCTCAAATAGTTGGCGTGCATTGCCAGTAGAAATACCTGACAAGATTGCTTCAATTTGGTAGTATTTGGTCATCCAGCTTGTGATAAGAGGCGTGATACCATCACCTGCCCGTGAAGCAGCGGTGTTACCAGTAATTGCGGCAGTAAGTGTACCAGCGGCATTGTATGTCAAAGCATCATAAGCACCAGCTGCAGGATAAGCACCTGGAGAAGTACGGAAGTTTACGTCTTGCGGAACCCCCGAAATATCGCCACGGTCGCGGCCAAAGATACCCGCCAAAAACAAACGATCGTTGTTTGTGAAAGTCTTGCCTTTGTCGGTATAAAGCGCTTTGATGATATCTTGATTCAGTACAAAATAAGCATAAGTACATCCTGATGCTTGTGAACAAGGAATGGTATTGGCTTGTCCTTGGTCATTTGGATTCAAGATAGAAGTAGTCTGACGCTTAAAGTAGAACGGAAAACGTGGATCATCATCCAAGAGCATTTCATACATGTATTGATGTAAGAAATAAGTAAATGAACTTGGGTTTGAGACGTATCCACCTTGGAACCAAGGGTGACGACCTTCAGGGTTGGCTAGGCGGTTGTAGCGGAATTGGAAATCTTGTGCTGCGGTTTGGATGTAATTGCCACTTGTCAAGATAGCGTTGATTGCGGCGGCGTTGTTGCGTACCAAACGAGTATTAATCAACAATCTCAATTTGAC
>VFQQ010005602.1_pt1 | contig 10320 bp, 6 predicted proteins | sample 3512341 | NCBI WGS metagenome assembly VFQQ01 (sample SAMN10412373, study PRJNA504923) | tailings metagenome | isolation source: Relicate 2 Philex TSF1 revegetated site | place: Philippines: Tuba, Benguet | collected 2017-08-29
TGGCATCCGATCAACGGAAACATTCCGGCTGATGATTTGCTGGACGGGTTGCGGCTTGATGCGGGCTGCCGGACGCTCATGAAGGTTTCGACTGAAACGCTCGCGGTTCTGAGGGGGCGACTGCGTGGGGTCACCTCCGTGGAAATCGTCGAAGCGGCGCGGCATGGCGCCAGTCGAGTCGTGGCCAAGGCGACGGATGTCGCCGGCGACGTCGTGACGGATACCGACTATGCGGTGCAGGCGCTTCTCGCGGACAGGCTGCCGGCCATGCTCCCGGGCTCACGGCTCGTCGGCGAGGAGGATTTCGCCGAGATCGCCGATCCGGACGAGGGGCTGATCTGGCTGGTCGATCCGCTCGACGGCACGTTGAACTTCGCGGCTGGGCTGCCCTTCTTTTCGTCTTCCATCGCTCTGCTCTCGTCAGGTGTGCCCGTGCTTGCCATGGTGGTCGACCTGACGACGGGAACCGTCTGGGACGCCGTCGCGGGTGCCGGTGCCTCGCGCGACGGACTTTCGATTGCCCATGATCCCGAGCGTGGCGGCCGGGGCCTGCTTTCCGTGTCGAGCGGGACGGTGCTGCTCGATGCGGAACACCCGGATCTCGGCCTTCTGGCGCTGCTGAGGCGGACGAGTCCGCGGCTTCGGATCCTCGGCAGTCAGGCCCTGCAATTGTGCCATGCCGCCGAAGGCAACCTGCGGCTGGTCGTCAACCGGGAAGCCAAGCTGTGGGACGATGCCGCCGGCTGGCTGATCTGCCGGGAGGCCGGGGCGGGCTACGCGCTCGCCGCCGACGAAGACCTCTTTCCGCTTTCCGCGGGCAGCGATCCGGTCAAGGGCCGGAACATTTTCAGCATTGCGGGAGACCCAGGCCTGGTTGCCGAGGTCGCATCTCACATTCGTCGGAGTCTGACTGCATGACCAAAGTCATTGCCATGATCCCCGCCCGGCTGGGCTCGCAACGGCTGAAGAAGAAGAACCTTCTCGAGATCGGCGGTGTGCCGATGATCGTCCGCGCGATGCGCAAGGCGTCCAGGCTGGCCTGTTTCGACGAGGTCTGGGTGAATTCGGAAAGCGACGTGTTCGGCGACCTCGCCCGCAGCGAAGGCATAAGCTTCCACAAGCGGCCGGAAGTGCTGGGCAACAACGAATCCACCAGCGAGCAGTTCGTACAGGAGTTTCTGGAGAAGCATCCCTGCGACTATCTGGTCCAGATGCATTCCATTGCTCCGCTGCTGACCGGCGAGGAGGCCGAGGCCTTCGTGGAAAAGCTTGTGACGGGGGATTACAACACCCTGCTTTCCGGCGTGAACGAGCAGATCCAGTGCATGATGGGGGGCAAGCCGCTCAACTTCTCCTTCTCGGGCATGGACGCCACCCAGGAGCTCGAGCCGCTGCAGCGGATTTCCTGGACGATCACGGGCTGGAAGGCGGCGACCTACACGGAGACATTCGCGTCGGGCGGATGCGCGACCTTCCATGGAAAGGTCGGATTCTTCCCCTTGACGCGTCCTTCCGGAATGGTGGTGAAGACGGATGAGGACTATCGAATCGTGAAGGCCCTGGCCGAGGCAGGATTCGGGAACTGACCGGCAGGCGCCATCGGGCCTTCGGGTCGAACGAACGGGAACAGAAGCGGCAATCGCTGGAGAGAGACCCTCCCATCGCTGAATTCGAGGCACCCAGATGCAAAACATAATGCTTTCCGCGCACTTCGATCTGCTGAAGAATCCGGAACGCATCGCGTTCCTCGAACGCGTGCAGGCAAGATTGCCCCGGGATATCCGCCTCGTCGCGTTCAATCTCTCGGGCCAGGCCACGGCGACCTTTCCGGTCGTCGTCGGCTACGAGGAGCGTCCGAAGCTCTTCAGCAATGTTCGCGAGCGGCTTCGCTCGCTGCTGATCGGCCTGCTGGCCAACAAGGGCGAGGCCCTGTTTGCCCACGCCGTCTCCGAGCTTTCGGCGATGGGCGGCAATTTCGATCGGCACATCGTCGGTTTCATCCGGCGCGTCGAGCGCTTCGTTGCCGCCGTGGAGCGCTACCGGCCGGTTCACTGCTACCTGTGGAACCAGTTCAATGCCTTCCACAACGTCGCCGAAGCCTATCTGCGCGACCAGGGCATCAGCGTCGGGTTTTTCCATGACGGCGTGCTGCCGGGCTCCATCGCGCTTGATCTCGATGGCGAGATGGGCGGCAGCTGGGTCGCCAGCCAGCACGAGAAGCTGCTCTCGGTCCCGGTTTCCGACGCCGACATCGAATCTGCGGAACGCTTCCTGCGGACGATGGCCGAGAAGGGCGCAAGCCGCCACAAGCAGGTCGAGAAGGTGCTGGTCGCGGAGGCGCTGGACTACGCGGGCCTCGCCGGCAAGAAGATGCTCTTCTATGCCGGCCAGAACGACTGGCACGCCGGTATCCTGCCCGAGAGCGAACGGCGGCTCATCCATTCGCCGCTCTATGGAAGCTCCACCGCGCCGCTGGAGGACCTCGACCGCATCGCAAAGGCGCACGACTGGGCGGTCATATTCAAGCCGCATCCGCTCGACCGCGACAAATATGCGTTCCTTCGGGCAGAGGACTACGAGCGCACGCTGATCCTGGGATCCACGGACACCAACGTCTGCATCGACGCCTGTTCCGTCTTCGCCACCATCGCGTCCCAGACCTGCTATACGGCGATCATGCGCGGCAAGCCCGTCGTCATGCTCGGAAAGAACCAGCTGGCGGGCAAGGGGCTGACCTACGATGTGGACGACGTGGCCGATCTGGAGACCCGCATCCTTACGGCCATGGAGGATCCCCTCGGCCCGGAGCGCGCGCGCGGCATGGCCCGGCACGCGGCCCAGCTCGAGAAGACCTATCTTTTCGACTACGGCATGATCGAGAACCGGTTCTACAAGAGAGGCCCCGGCGAGTTCGCGGCTCTGCTCGCGGGCGCCGTCGGCCGCAGCCCGGAAGAGGCAATCGAGGGCGTGCTGGCAGGCGCGAGGGGAACGGCGCCGGCCGGTGCCGCCTCGCAGGTCGTCGCGGCGTGATCTTGATCGCTGCGCCCGGACATCCCGTCACGCGGGCGGGAAACATCTGAACTGGAAATCGGCCGAGACCGGCCGGTTGCGGAATGCGCGCAAGGAGGCACTATGTCATTCATTCGGGTCGGCATCATCGGCTTCGGCAAGATGGGGCAGGTTCGCGCGGAGTCGATGGCGAACATCCCCGACGTCAAGGTGACCAAGGTCTTCGACACCGCTCCGATCACGGACGCGACCTGTGCAGTTGCCGAGAGCGCCGAGGAGATCGTGGCCGATCCCGATATCGACGCCGTCTTCATCTGCACGCCGAACTTCCTGAACCGACCCCTGACCATCGGATCCCTGAAGGCCGGGAAGCACGTCTTCTGCGAGAAGCCTCCGGCGCTCAACGCCGCCGAAGTCGCCGAGGTGCAGGCGGTCGAGGCGCAGGGACGCCAGATCCTGATGTACGGCTTCAACCACCGTCAGCATTTTGCCGTGATCAAGATGAAGTCGCTGATCGATTCGGGCGACTATGGTGACATCCTGTGGATGCGCGGTCGTTACGGCAAGAGCGTGGATGCCGACTACCTCAAGGGCTGGCGCGCCAAGAAGGAACTGGCGGGCGGCGGCATCCTCATCGACCAGGGCATCCACATGCTCGACCTCTTCCTGCATGTCGCCGGACGGCCCTTCGACGAGGTTCACGCCTTCGTCTCGAGCCTCTACTGGAAGATGGAAGGCATCGAGGACAACGTCTTCGCCACCATGCGCAACAGCGAAAGCGGTCTGACGGCGTCGCTGCATTCGACGATGACCCAGTGGCGCCACCTGTTTTCCTTCGAGGTATTCCTCAGCCGCGGCTACATGGTGCTCAACGGGCTGAAGACCGGTTCGGGAAGCTATGGCGACGAGGAACTCGTCGTCTCCCGCCACTCGCCGGGGCCGACGGCGCGGCACGATTCCGAGCAGCGCTTCCGCTATGACGTCGACTCGTCCTGGTCGTTCGAGGCGAATCACTTCTTCGAGGCCATCCGCACCGGCCAGAAGGTCCGCTACGGCAGTTCCAGCAACGCATACGCGGTCATGGACCTGATCGACAGGATCTACGCGCACGGCCGCCACGAGGCGCCGAAGCTCTACGAGGATCTGCAGCGCGCCTGACCGTTCCGTCCCGCACAGGGACCGCCGTTTCCGCAACCCCGCCTGGGAAAAGCATTCCCGCCATCAGAAGAGGCATACCTGTCCATGACCAACGCCTGGCTCGACGAGTATTTCAAGCGCTATACCTCCGCAGCATTTGAGCCTTCGATCTACCCCCAGCTGATCGCTTTCCGCGACCTGGTCGCCGCCACGCGCGACGCCGGCAACAAACTCATCTTCGCCGGCAATGGCGCCAGCGCCTCGATTGCCTCGCACGCCAGGGTCGACTTCACCAAGCAGGGCAAGGTCCGCTGCCTCGACTTCAACGAGGCGAACCTCCTGACGGCCTTCGCCAACGACTTCGGCTTCGAGAACGTGTTTGCCAAGGGCACCGAGATGTTCGCCGACGACGGCGACGTCGTGGTGCTGATATCGGTGAGCGGAACCTCGCCGAACTGCGTCAAGGCCGCGGAATATGCCCGCTCGCGCGGACTGAAGGTCGTTACCTTCACCGGCAAGAGCCCGAACAACCCGCTCAAGGCCCTGGGCGACATCAATTTCTGGATCGACAGTTCTGCCTACAACATCGTGGAGTGCACCCACATGCTGTGGATCTGCACCGTGGTCGATATGCTGATCGGCAAGGCCGAATACACGGTCGCCTGACCGGACTTCAGGAAAAGTCGCGCGCTGCGACCGATGTCGCCGGCCGATCGACCCCGGTCTCCACGATTGCGCCAATATGATGGATTCTCAATGAGGCCATCTTGCAGCCGCGATTTGGTCGGTGTTTTCCCGCCCGCCGGGGCGCGCCGTCCGGGGATCGGTCGTAGAAGCATGGGGTTCGCATTGCTCCGACATGACGTCCGCAGGGAACCTGCCGGCCTCCGTCCGGCGGGCCTCGCTTTGGCGGTGGGGCTCCCGCTCCTGCTGCTTGCCGGCGCAACCACGACCGCTTCGGCCGAAACCGCGATCAAGCCGCCGTGCTCGGCGGAAAAGATGCAGGAACTGCGAAGCCCGGCGACGGACTCGCGCTGGCGCGTGACGATCGACTGCAGCGTGACGCTGGAGCCGGGAGACGTCATCGAGAAGGAGGTTCTCCTCGTCGGCGAGGCGGCGAGCGGAGTTCGGTTCGACTGCAACGGCGCGACGCTGGGCAGCCCCGACAAGGCCGGCCGCATGCGCAACTCCCATCGGCTGGTCATCCAGACGCGGCAGGCCGACGACGGGTCCTGGCATCCGCCCCGGGACGTGACGGTGTCGGGCTGCAACATCGCGGGAACCATGCGGATCGCCGGCATGGCGGGAGAGCAGGCGCGACTGTCTTCCCTGACCGCCGGGCACACCGAGCGCGCGCAGTCGGCCGCGCCGACCGCGATCCGGATCGAGGAGACGAATTTCGTCGGCACGGCCGAACTGTTCAAGCTCCTTGTTGGCGTCGGGGTGACCGACCTGGCTGTCACCGGCTCGCGTTTCGAGGGAACCCAGGTGGGGACAACCGTATATCTCAGCGACGAGGCGGCCCGCATCCGCATCAGCGACAGTCGCTTCGATGCGGTGGCCCAGCGCAGGGAGCAGATCGCCATAGACGGCACCGCCGACGTGACGATCGAGCGCAATGTCTTCTCCGACGTGCAGATGGGTGGGGTCTTCATCTACCGCAACTGCGGCGAGCAGGGCCGCATCCGCGTCCAGGAGCCCTCCGGCAACGTCATTCGCGACAACATCTTCGTGGGTGCAGGCGTGCCGCCCCGGCGGCCGACGGTGTGGATCGGCTCCCGCAACGAGAAGCGCGCGGAGCGGCCCGAGCAGTGCGTGCTGGATGACGGACTGGCCACCGGCAGCAGCTTGTCGCCGGGCGCGCAGCCGCAGACGGAGCGGGACGAGGCCCATTCCAACCGCGTCGAAGGCAACAGGTTCGTCGGGCTGGACCCGGCCGAAGCCATCCTCGACAATGACGTGGGCAATGTGGTGACGGGGAATGTGCGGGCAGCGGCGGAATCGCCGTGACCTGGCCGCGACCTCGCCGGCAGGCGGGACAATGCTTCATGGCGACGGGCCGAACGTGAACGCAGACCCGTCCAGTATCTGAAGGCGGAAATCTGACAAATGAAGCCCCATACGCCTCCCGGTTCGCTCGCCTACGATCCGATCCTTGGATTCGTCGAAGGCGGGGCCCGACGGGATCTGGTCACGGGCGGCTATGCGACCTGGCCGGAAGGGGCGTCCCGTGCGGCCCGGGAATTTCGGATCCTGGCGATCGGCAACGAGGCGACGGCCTGGCCGGATCAGGCATGGAGCCGCAACCTGGCACGATCGCTTCAGACCACGGACAGGCATACGTCGATCAGGGTCTACAACGGGTCGGGATATGGGAGCGGATCGCCCCAAGAGCTCCTGAGGTTGTTGCGGGACGCGCCCGCGATCCGCCCGAACCTCGTGCTGACGCTGTCAGGCGCCGCGGACGCGGTTCTGGGCTGGAAGGTGCGGCCCTACCCGTTCAGGCTGGGCAAACCTGCTGTCGTCGAAGACATGGTGCAGCGATTGAAGCTGGCGCGGCAGACAAATTTCGGCTTCCCCGAGACACGCAGCGCCGCGACGATCTGGTGCCGCAATCAGCGGCTGTCGGTCAGGGTCGCCCGCGAACTGGGGAGCCACATTCTCACGTTCCTGCAGCCGGTCGAATCGCTCGACGCCTTCGATCCTTCGGGGACGCGGGACGACTTCCTGCGTGAACTCGGCCTGGAGGCCGACGACCGCAGTCGCGCTCTCGAGGAGATCGAGGCGTTTTATGACGAGGTACGGTCCATCGTTGCCGAGGATCCCGAGACCTACGGCCACGTCATCGACCTTTCGCATCTTTTCGCCGAGCGGCAGGACGCATTCACCCATGCATGGACGCTGGATGCCGACGGCGTCGTTAACCTGTCCCGGGCGATGGAGGAGACTGTGCGCGCGAGGTGGTCGGAAATGTCGTCGCCCGTCGATGACAGGGGGAATGACGAACCTGCCCATCGCCGGAACGGCCGATCGGACGGGACCGGTGGCAGGGCGGCGCGAATTCTCTTCTGCCGAACCTCCGGCGTCGCGCGAAAATCCGGCCTGGCGGCGACGCTCCAGAGCGATGCGCGCCTCGAAACGGTCCTTCCCGAATCTGTGGGCCCGTCGAACATCGTGTCTTTGCCCTGGGATCTGAGAGACGTCGACTTCCGGGACCATGATGTGTGCGTGATCGAGTGCAGCGCCACCGAGGAGGTGCTCGTTCATCAGGGACGACTGTCCGTCGACATGGTTCTGGACCCCATTCTCGAGGTCGTGGGTGCCGCCGGGCGGGCGGGATGCCGCGTGATGGTGATCGTGGAGCCTTCGCAACGCCGCTTCGACGCCGAGCGTCCCCTCGCCGCTCGGCTCGGTTCCGAACTGCGTCGGATCGGTGTTGCCGTGCTGGATCTCTACGCCCTGTTGGAGCGTGTCTCGGAGAGGTTCGACCTCGGCTCGGACAGATTCTTTGCCGGACCGCTGCATCTCAAGCCAGCGGTGGCCGAGAGCATCTCTCGGTTCGTCACCGAGCAACTCGTCGCCATCGCGGGGTCTCCGCCTTCCGAAACCCCCGCAGAGGGCGTTGCGAAGGTCCGCCCGAGCCGGTTCGTCGGCGCTTCGGTGGGGGCGCCTGCAAGCGAAACCGTGAAGGGGAAGCGCCAGCAACTGCCGCCGGTGCTTGAACTCGAGGACGGCGCCACGGTCACAGTGAAAGCGACCGATGCCGAAAGTCTCCAAGGGTTGGTGCTCGCGCCGCACCACTCGGCGGGCCGTCTGGCAACCTTGGACGGCAAGGAGGTATGGAGGCATGACGGCCAGCCCTTGCCGGTCGAGAGGCGGCGTTACTTTCTCCAGACCATTCCCGTCCCGCCCGCGCAATGCGGCGCAAGGACTCTGCGGTTCGACGCGGGAGGATCCGAAATAAACCGGATCACGATTGCCGGATTCATTGTGCGTTCCGCCTCGGAATTCCTTGACCTGCTTGTCGCGCCGGTGGATGGCGACTACATAGCGATAGACAGGAGGGCCGGGGACAAAACTCTAAGGAGGATTGCATCGGCGTCGATCGAGAGGATCGCCAGGAATTGCGGGATTCCTGGGATGGGGACAGGAACCGAGCCATCTGAAGTCTCGTTCCTGGATGCGCCCGGACGGTCGGGGTCGCCGGGGCGGGATGGTGATGAGCGGGGGCAGGGACCTTGGGCTTACCTGAGGAAGGCTGTCGGTGACTACGTATCGGACAAGCCGTTCGCCTCAGCTTTGCGGCGGAAGGCGGAAGGTGGAGAAAAAGAAGTGTCAGATGGCACCAGCCCGACCGTCGGCGTATTTGATCCGCTACTCGGACAGATCAACGCGAAGGCATCGCACCCCCATTTCAAGGGCGGATACAAGATCTGGCCGTCGGTTCCGGATGCGGCCAAGTCCAAGTTCAGGATCATGGCCATCGGCAATTCGACCAGCCTCTGGCCGAGCTATCCGTGGAGCCTCTTCCTGGGCGAGAACCTGGCTGGCGCAGGCTATTCGGTGTCGATCTACAATGGCGCCGGGAAAGGACATTCTTCCTCACAGGAAGTGATCCGCGTCATCCGTGACGCGCCAGCCCTGAAGCCTCACCTCATCGTGGCGCTGTCGGGCATCTGCGACATCGGCTACCTGGTCAACGCGAAGGGATATCCCTTCCTTCACAAGTACAGCCGCGAACTGACCGAACTGGTCAAGACGAGCGGGTTCGCGGCGACCACCAGTGCAGGCTATCCCGACCCGGCGGGCCCCGCCGAAGTGTGGTGCCGCAACCAGCGTTTCGCGCGCGTCCTGTCGGCCGAACTGAACATCAACTACCTCACCCTGCTTCAGCCGGTCATGGGATACGGCAAGTATGAGCGCTCTCCGGAGGAGGACAAGATGTTTCGCCAGAAGGCGGGGGTCGTCCTGAAATCCTTCGACCGGCCCTATGGCGAGGCCGTCAAATCGTTCTACGACGACGTCTTCCAGCGCATGACCGCGGAGCCTGAGCGCTACGCCCACGTCGTCAGCCTTGTCGACGTCTTCGACGGCTGCACGGATGTCTATAAGGATCATCGACACCTGACCGAGAACGGATGCCGGATCATCGCCTCGGCCATCGAGAAGATCGTGCTCGAACGGTTCGGTCGTCAACTGGCGCGGACGAGGGTCGAGCCCGTCGCAGCTCCCGCCCAATCGGCTTGAGAGGAGCGCCTGGCGCCGAGATCGGCGCTCAGGCGTGCAATGATGCCCGGAGAGCCCATGATGGCAACCGTCCTGATCGTCGGCGCCGGCCTGGCCGGCATGACGATGGCGCTGGAACTCGCGCGCTATGGCGTGCCGGTGCGTCTTGTCGACCTCATCGCGGAACGGGCTCCGACGTCGCGAGCCATCGGCATATGGCCACGCACGCTCGAACTGCTGGATCGCGCCGGCAGCAGCGACGACCTGGCGGCGAGCGGGCTCAAGGTTTCCCACGCCAGCATCAACGCCGGTGATACGCCGCTGGCGCGCATATCCTTTGCCGACATTGCGTCCGACTACCAGTATCTCCTGATGCTTCCACAGAACGAGACCGAGGCACTGCTGCAGAAGCGGGTGGAGGCGCTCGGGGTTCGCTGCGAGTTCGGCGTCACGCTGAAGGCGATTGCTCAGGACGAGACGGGCGTGACGGCCACCCTGTCCCACCCCGATGGGCGCGTCGAGACCGCGCGTTTCGGCTGGGCGGTCGGCTGTGACGGCGCGCACAGCACGGTACGCCACTGTCTCGGCCTGTCATTCGACGGCGACATGATCGACAACGACTGGGCACTCGGAGATTTCCACCTCTCGGGATTCCCCTTCGGCATCGACGAACTCGCAACCTTCTTCCATCGCGACGGTCCCATCGTCTACTTCCCGCTGGCGCAGGGCCGCTATCGTATCATTGCCAGCCTTGGCCCATCCAAGGGCGACAAGCCCGTTGCACCCTCCGCCGCCGGGTTCCAGGAACTCGTCGATACGCGGGGGCCTCAGGGCGTGACGCTGGGCGAGGCTTTCTGGATTTCCGCGTTCCGCATAAGCGGGCGTCAGGTTCCATCCTCCCGTTCGGCGCGGGTCTTTCTGGCGGGCGGCGCCGCGCCTATCCCCAGC
>VFQQ010005603.1_pt1 | contig 10318 bp, 5 predicted proteins | sample 3512341 | NCBI WGS metagenome assembly VFQQ01 (sample SAMN10412373, study PRJNA504923) | tailings metagenome | isolation source: Relicate 2 Philex TSF1 revegetated site | place: Philippines: Tuba, Benguet | collected 2017-08-29
ACATCATCGAGGAGGGCGAGGGCGATGATCATGACCGGTGTCAACGGGAAGAACCCGTAGGCGATCGTGGCCAGCACAATGAAGGCCATGATGTCGATGGTCATGGCGATGCGGTAGAGCGTGTAGCTCATCATGCGCTGGAAGATGCGTCGCGCCTCCTCGATGCCCTGAATGATGACCGAGAGGCCAGGCGAGGTGAGGATCAGCGCGGCCGCCGAGCGTGCGGCGTCCGTGGCGCCGGAGACAGCGATGCCGACGTCTGCCTGCTTCAACGCCGGCGCGTCGTTCACGCCGTCGCCGGTCATGCCCACGATATGTCCGCGCATTTGGAGGGCTTTGACGATCGCGTATTTGTGCTCGGGGAATACCTGCGCAAAGCCATCGGCCTTCTCGATGGTCTCGGCAAGATCCGGCGTCAGGCCGCCTTTTGCGGTGGTGCCTGACAGGAGCTCCGACGCGGGCTGGATGTGTGTGCCAAGACCAAGTTGTCCCGCAATCTGAGAGGCAATTGCCGCATTGTCTCCCGTGACCATTTTGACGGAGATGCCGAGCCCCTCGGCCATGGCAATGGTGGCTTTCGAATCGGGGCGAGGCGGGTCCGACAGGGATACGATACCGAGGAGTTTCCAAGTTCCCGCCGTGTCCGTCTCGGCAACGCCGAGTGTTCTGAGGCCCTTCGCGGCGAAGGCGTCGACAATCCCTTCTGCGGCTTTGCGTTCTTCCGGCGCGAGTTTCGCGAGGTCGAAGATGACCTGCGGTGCGCCCTTTGAAACCAGGAATGTCCTGCCGTCAGGCGATTTGATCTTGGCCTGGGTTTTCTTGGTGACGGGATCGAACGGGACATAGTCCAGAACCTGATAACCTGCGGTGGCGTTTCGGTCCTTGAGACCCGCTATGACCGCGAGATCGATCGGATCCTGATCCTCGGCCTTGGAGGCGAGTGAGGCAGCCAGAAGTATCGCTTGCGCATCGTTCTCGCCCCAGGTCTTGATCTCGCCGAGGGTCAGTTTGTTCTGCGTCAGCGTCCCTGTCTTGTCGGAGCAGAGAATATCCATCCCGGCCATCTCCTCGATGGCCTCGAGACGTGAGACGATGACCTTGCTCCGCGCCAGCATCTGAGCGCCAAGTGCCATCGTCATGGAGAGGACGGCCGGCATCGCAACGGGGACGGAGGCGACGAGGAGGATCAGAACGAACGCGGCGACACGCAGGAAGTTTTCCTCGCGCGAGAGCTGCACCGCGACAAGAATAATCGCCAGAACTGCGGCGAGGGCGATCAAGAAATCGCCCACCTTCATCACAGCCGATTGGAAGTGGGAGATCGATCCCGCGCTGGAGACGAGCTTGGCGGTCCGGCCGAAGAGGGTCTTGCTGCCGGTCGCGGTTACGACGGCAACCATCTCGCCCTGCTTCGCAATGGAACCGGAATAGATTGTGTCGCCGACCTTTTTGGAGACGGGGAGCGACTCGCCCGTTAGCGACGACTGATCGACGCTGAGGAATTCCCCTTCGACGAGTGTGCAATCGGCCGGCACGACATCTCCGAGCCGGATGCGCACAACGTCCCCGGGAACGATGCGCGTGGCATCGATCTCGCTCCAGGCTCCGTCTCGTAGCACGCGGGCTTTTCGTGCGAGTGCGTTCTTGAGTGCGCTCAGCGCATTCGATGCCTGATGATCCTCCCAGAAGCCCAGGCCGGCGTTAAAGAGGAGAAGGGATGCGATAATGAAAAAATCGCCGTAGTCGCCCACAAGCAGCGCCATGAGCGCCGCGGCTTCGATCATCCATGGGATTGGCCCCCAGAAGAAGCCAAGCAGGACATCCCATTGGCTCTTCTTTTTCTCTTCGAGGGTGTTGGGACCAAAGTCCGCGAGGCGCTTTGCAGCCTCGCCGGAGGTGAGGCCATCCTTGGGAGTGCTGGGCGGTGGTGCTTGATTGGGAGTTTTTTGTTCCGGAGACGCAGCCGTTTCCGGCGGCGCGTCGCTGGCCACATCCTTCCGGGCTGGCTTCGATGTCTCTGCCATGCCGTCCTCGTCTACCTGACCGTAGGGGACTTTTCATTCTGGCACTCACAGCATAGGCCGCTTTCGTCCTTATGCGAAGTACTCTCGGAGTGCTAAAGCCGCGCAATCCTTAACGGGGCACTCGTGTTGGCGTGAGAACGCTCAGAGCGTTTCGAGATAAGCGACGAGCGCGGCGCGCTCGGCCGGCGTCAACTTGAAGGGTTCAAGCTGCGGAGACTTTCTGGCTGCTGCGTTCAAGAGCGGCTTCCGTTCCGCAGCAACCTTCTCGTCGAGCTTCACCCGGCCCCCGCCTCCCTCATAGAAGCGCACGGTGCCGGCCAACGATGGGAATATGCCATTGTGCATGTAGGGGCTCGTCCTGGAAACGTGCCGCAGAGAAGGCGTGAGAAATTTTCCAGTGTCCTGGGCATCGCCAGTGACGCCGTGACGGCCGAGATCTTCGAGAGTGCGATTGAAGAAGCTCAATCCGATGTTGTGAAAGCGGCCGTCGCTCAGCGTGGGGCCGTTGTGGCAATTGGCGCATCCGGCTTTCGTGCGGAACAGATGGAACCCCCAGATTTCCATGTCGGACAGAGCATTAGTTTGACCTTGGAGGAAGCGATCGAAACGCGTTTGCCGTTCGAGCGTGCGCTGGAACGCGGCGAGGGCGGCGGTGACGTCTTCGAGGGAGATTATCTCGCGGCCCGTCACGGCCGCGAACTCCGCGCGGTAGTGGTCGGCTGCGTTGAGCCGTTCCAGCAGCCCCGCGAAACCGTCGTTGGCCATCTCGCGGTCGTCTGCGAGCGGTGCCAAGGCCTGCTCCTCGAGCGATGCGCTACGGCCATCCCAGAAGAACGACGATTTGTAGCCCGCGGTGAAAAGGCTTGGGGCGTTACGCTTTCCCTTTGCCCGGCCATGGCCGAACGAGGTCGGCAAGCCATCCCCCCAGGCGAGCCGTCGGTTATGGCAGCTTTGGCAGGCGATGTGGCCGGACGCAGACAGGAGCGGGTCCTCGAACAGCTTCGATCCGATCCGCGCAATGTCGCGGGCTTTGCCGGTTGGTGCCGGGAGAATCGGCAGCGCGGCCATTTCCGTGAAGTGTGCGCCGGGCAGCAGGCGCGGACGCGGCCAACTCGAAGGCTCCCCGACGTACGCTTTTCTGAGCGCTGCGAGATCCGCCGCGGTTGGTTTGCTCGGGAAAACTGTATCGAGTTGGACAGGCGAGCGAAGTGCTAAGACCCCGGCGATCGTAATGGCGAGGACAGCGAGCGCGATTGCGCTCGCTGTCCATTTTGACTGCTGGAGTGCGTGTCGAAGGGTGCTCATCAGAAGCGCACAGTCGATCCGACCCAGTAGCTGCGGCCTAGAACCCAAGGGTTGTTGTTATTGGCGATCTTGTTGCCTTCTGTGTTCAAGAGATTGTTGACGTGGAACTCGATTGCCGCTTGCTCAGTGACGATGATCTGCCCCGAAAGATCGAGGCCGAGCACGGGTTTGAATGTCGTGTCTTCCCATAGGTCGTGGGTTCTGCCTTTGAACGGGATGGTGCGACCCGTATCGTAAACACCTTCGTAGCCGAGGTTATAGCCGGCGCTGAGATCGAGTAGCAGCCTGTCGTTGAGCCAACTCGTCGAGAGCGTTGCGCCGATGCGCACTGGGATATCCAGGTTGCCGGTGACGGCGATGAAGCTTCCCCGCGTATATGATTGTCCGTTGTAATAGATCGGGTTTTCGTACTCGTCCTCGTCGAGGTCGAGATAGGTGGTGCGTGATGTCGATTGCTCCGACCAGGTGACGCTCGCTGAGACGCCGAGTCCATCGAGGAAGAACGGTGTTGAGAGGCCGCGCCAGAACTTTGTGTACTCGGCAGACGCCGAGCGATAGAAGCTTTCGCCATCGTTCGTCAGTTGTTGGCAATTTGAGCCGCAGTCAGCTGCCGAGAATAGATCGCGACCATAGTTTTCCGAGTATCGCAGGCGCCAGTTGCCGTTAAGGATGGGATCTTTGATGCGCAAGGCGGCTGTGTATTCGTCTCGGTACGGCGTGTAGAGATCGGAAGCGCCATAGTTATAGTTCCCCGTCACTGCGAGCATCGCCCATTCGGGTGTAACAACTCCGGTCGTGGCGTTATGATTTCGGCCATAGGATTGACCACGCGGCTGAGCATCGCGTAGCGCATAGTAGAGCGTCTCACCTTGGTAGTAGCGGTTGAAGCCACCGGAGAAGCTTAGGCCCGAGAAGGGCGTGATGGTGCCGACGAGACGCGGCGAAATGTTGAAGTTCTTGAAGTAGTCTTCGTAGTCGAAGCGAACACCTGCGCGCACGTTGAACCAACCCAGCGTCTGGTCGAGTTCGACGTAGCTGTTGTAAGCATTGATGGTTCGCGAAACATCGAACGCCTCCCAGATGGATTTCGTTATTGCATATTGTTCGCGTGAGCAGGCTACGTCGCCCTCGGGGCAGACATAAGCGCCACTGGTTGGGCTGACGGGCACGACAATGGTACCACCTGTGCTGGTCCTCTGCGTCGTGCTTCTCGTTCGGCCCGTCGCAGTGGCGTAGGATGTGTAGTACGTAAAGTCCTCAAGCCGGGCACGACGGCCCTCGACAGACTTTGCCTCGGCGCCGACGAGGAAGTTGCCGAGGAAGATGTTTCCCTTCATCTGTGCGTTCGCGCCGAGGTCGGTTTGCCCCTGCTCCTTGTTGCCGTATCCGCCTTCGTTACAGATTGTATTGCCCGTCACACTATCCGGCCGGCACCAATCGAGCTCGGTGGAGTTGAATGTTTGAACGCCCGCACTCGTGTATATCGAGCGGTATCTTGCATAGGCCGTGTCGCTGTTTGTGTAGTTGCTGGTATCACTGTCGTTGTAGTAGACGCGGCTCGTTACTTTGACGCCTGCAAGGCCGATGGCCTTGTTCTCGATCGTAGGCAGCGCTCCCTCATATTTGATCTGTGATGACGAGCTTTGGGTTTCGACATCCATCACTAGGTCGCGCCACGTATAGCTTTCCCAGTGCTGCGTATAGTCTGTGTGAGAGGTGTCGAGGGTGAATCGCCCAATGTCGGTCTTGAGCGCTGTTGCAAACCGTAGGAATACGTTCTCTGAGTCCTCGGTGGCGAACCCATCGAACACCTTGTAAGCCTTTTGTTTCTCCGTCTCGGCAGTCTTGCGGCTGGCCTGAATGATGAAAGAAAGGTCGGTTGTGATCGGCGCACCGACAGACACCGCGAAATTATTTTTCTCGAATGTTGGCGCCTTGCGATCAAGCGGGTTGATTCCAGTTGGTGTGGCAAGCAGCCAGTTCACCATCTCGTCGGTATGGCGACTGTAAGTGACGGACGCCCGGTAACGATCTGTCGGTGGTGCAGCGAGATCGTAAAGGACGGTGCCGCCGAGCGCGCCAGCATGCTCGGCTGACGCATTGCTGTCGATGACAGTGGCGTTGCCGATGAAATCGGATGGTACGAACACGGTCTGCGGATGCATGCCGTAGACGACATCGGCGTTCGGCAGTTGGGTGGTGTCGCCGAGCTCTGTGGAGCTGCGCTCCACGGGGCCTGTGACATTGTTGATAGACACACCATTCAACATGAAATTGTTCTCGTAGGTGCGCGCGCCGTTGATGGAAAGCAGGAGCGGCCGCGTGTCTATCGTCTCTTGCAAAGTGACACCCGAACCCGTGTCTGTATCGTTCTGATATTGCACGTTCGGAAGGTTGCGCAGGAATGAGTTGGCGTCGCCGCCGCCATCGCTGCGCATTCTGACGTTCCGGGAATCGAAAACGCTCGTGCCCGTGTCGGCGATTGCCGGCCCACCGAGCGTTACGCCGTCGACTGTGACTTCGGAATCGAGCGTGCCCGCGACACCGCCGGTGTCCTGAGCGGAGGCTTCACCGGACGAGGTATCCGCCGAGTCACCACCGCCCTGCGAGGGACCCGACTGCTTCTTGGTCTTTTTCTTCGTCGTGTCGGCCGTGACGACGACACCCGGAAGCGAGGTACCTTCCGCCGGCGCGGATTTGGCTTCCTTGGCCGGTTCCGATTTGTCTTGTGTCGCGGCGCCTTCTTCTTGCGGCCACGCCGCACCCGCAAACAGCGCGCAGCCCAACGCGATTGCGGGCGCACCCGCAAAGACGAACTTCTTCATCGAATCCCCCAGTGCGCTGAACTTGCTGGCTGGGACTCGACTGCTGGCGCAATTAATCCACTGGCTTGCCTTAGGCGGTTCTCCCAACCGCCGGAGCAAAACCTAATAAATGTTTATAAAAATCGTCAAGAATAAATCGCACTCTCCTGACCTGCGTCAGATCGATCGTCGTCTCATGTCGGACTGTGCTTCGGCGGACGATGCGAAGACGAATCCGCGCAGCGGATCGGGACAATGCTGCAACCGCAGCTCAGCAGCATGCTGTTCCGTCGGCGCGGTTCGTCTTCTGCTTCCGGCATTCTCGTCCTGTTAGGCCGTCGCTTTCTCCCTGACGAGGACGTCCGCCAGCTCTCTTACCGCATAGATGGAAATCTCCCGTGCCTCGGCCGGGGGCATACGCCCCGCATCTGCAGCGGCTGAACTCGTGGCAGCGAAAAGAAAATTCCACAGAACACGTTCCATCTCGGACATGCTTACCTCCCGCGTTTTACGTCACCGGGTGATAACGTCGCGTACGGTACATTTCCGGCGCTCGTGTCACCAGATTCTTTCCCTCGGAGATTGGGTGGGGAGCTGGTTAGGAGATATCGGTGTTGAACCGATAGCCGATGCCCGGTTCGGTCAGGATGTAGTCCGGTATCTGGGGTGATGGTTTGAGCTTTTGGCGAAGCTGCCCGATGAACACACGCAAGTACTGAAGATCGTCCGTGTGTGCGGGGCCCCAGACGGCTGTGAGGATTTGGCGGTGAGTCAGCACGCGGCCGGCGTTCCGGACCAGCAAGGCGAGCAGCTCGAATTCCTTCGGCGTGAGTTTTACCGGCTTGCCGTCGAGGGAGACGGTGTGGGCAAGAACGTCGACTTCGAGTGCTCCTGCCTTGAGCTGGGTCTGCTCGCCGGATTTTCGGGCCGCGTGACGCAGGGCCGTCCTCAAACGCGCAGTCAATTCTCCAATGCCGAACGGCTTGTTGATGTAGTCGTCGGCGCCGAGGTCGAGCGCGGCGATCTTTTCCGCTTCCCTGTCGCGCGCGGATAGAACGACGATAGGGGTTGTCGACCAGCCGCGCAGTTCGCGTATGACGTCCTTGCCGTCCATGTCGGGCAGGCCCAGGTCGAGCACGATTACGTCGGGTGATTGCGTGGCGGCGGCCTTGAGCGCTTCCGCTCCGGTTGCCGCCGTCATGACTTCATAGCCGGCGGCCGTGAGGCTCGGCTTCAGGAAGCGCAAGATCTGCGGTTCATCGTCGACAATCAATGCTCGGTGGCCGCTCATGTGCGTTCTTTCGGGTTGTCCGGCGGCGCGGTGCTTTTCTCGCGGATGGGAAGGAGGATCGTGATCTCCGTACCCTTGCCGTTCGAGGCGGGACTTGTGGCCGAGATCGTTCCCCCCATGGCGGATACGAGACCTGCGCAAATGGATAGCCCGAGTCCCGTGCCGGGCGCGCGTCCGTCGCCGCCGGCGACGCGATAAAACTTGTCGAAGATTTTGGTGAGGGCATCCGGCGGAATGCCGATCCCCTCGTCAGTGACCGTGATCTGCACCTCGCTCGCGCTTGTGCGGGCTTCGATGCGAGTAACCGACTCGCCGGAGCTGTATTTGTTCGCGTTGTCGAGAAGATTGAAGATCACTTGCTCGATCAGGGCCGCGTCGCCGCATACAAGCGGGAGGTTGGGGTCGATCGACGTTTCGATCCGCCGGTTCGGCGCAACTTTGTTGGCGCGCGCTACTGCGCCCCGCACGGCGTCGCCGACATCGATCCAATCCCGTCGTATGTCAAAGGCTCCGGCTTCAAGGCGCGTCATGTCCAGCAGGTTGGAAACGAAAGCAGACAGCCGACCGGCCTCTTCCTCGATCGTCGCAAGAAGCTCGGCGCGGTCCTGTTGCGGCATGCGTTCGCCGAACTGGCGCAGGCTCGTCGCCGATCCGAGAATGGACGCGAGGGGTGTCCGGAGGTCGTGCGAGATGGAGGAAAGAAGGGCGCCGCGCAGGCGTTCGCTCTCGGCAGCCGTTTCGGCCTTGGCCGCCAACTCCACGAGCCGCGTTCGCTCGATGGCAATGGCCGCTTGGTCGGCGAAGGATTGAAGGGCGCTTGCCGTGGCCGTCGGCAACTCGTCGTCCGCGTCGTCCGGGGCCACGCCGAGAACGCCGACCGGACCCGACGCCGAGAGCAGAGGGCGGAATTGATATGTGGCCGAGGGGAGTGTGCCGGTCAGAAACCCGGTCGGCTCGCGCTTTTGGTAGGCCCATCGGGCGGCGGCCCAGTCCGGTGTCGACAAGGTGTCTTCCGGCGGCCACCCGCCTTCGATGGCGAGATCGCCTGAGTGATCGAGGAGAATGATCGATTTTCCCTTGACTACCGCTGCGGATTGGGCGGCCAGCAGCCAGAGCACGTCGTCAATCTTCGGAACTGCAGAGAGTTTGCGGGAGAAATCGTAGAGCGCTTGCGTGGTTTCGGCGCGCTCGCGCGTTGCGGTTGCCTGCTCGCGTAAGCGTCCTGCCAGGCCGCCGGTGACAATGGCGACCGCGAGAAAAATCAAGAGTGCGAACAGTTCGTGCGGGGAGGCAATCGTTAGCGTATAGCGGGGTGCGATGAAGAAGAAGTTGTAGGCGACGAAGGAGAGCGTTGCGGCCGTAACGGCGGACAGGAGGCCGAACCGTAAGGCGCATAGAAGCACTGCGAACAGAAAGATCATCGAGAGGTTCGGAAGGTCTGTGAACTGCTCGAGCAGCGCTCCGGCGCTGACACCTAGCGCAACAGCTGCGACGGCCGCCGCTACGCTGGTCCACAGTGATCCGATGTCCGGCATCGCGGGCCAGAATGAGCGCGGCGGTGGTCCCGCGGGCGCTACGACGGTGACTGAAAGGCCGGCGGCGCCTGCCGTGATCGAGTCGGAGAGCGATCGTCCGAGCCATGAACTCATGAAGCCAGTTTGCGAACGTCCGACGACGACCTGGGTGATGTTGTTCCGCTTGGCGTAGGCCAACACCTCCGCGGCGAGATCCTTGGCATTCACGCGGACGGTCGTTGCGCCGAGCCGGTCGGCAAGGCGCATCGCCTTTTCCATGCGCTTGAGGGCGATGCGGTCGGTTGTCTCGCGGTCGGCCCGGACCATGTGGATTGCGATCCACTCGGATTTGAGTGCGGCGGACATACGAGCTGCCGCGCGGACGACGGTCTCGGACAACTCATCGCCACCCACGCAGACGAGGAGACGCTCGGCCGTGGGCCAGGGGCCTTCGATGCCCTGCTGGCGCAGATGGGTCAGCATCTGCTCGTCGACGCGATCCGCCGTGCGCCGGAGGGCAAGCTCGCGCAGCGCAGTCAGATTTCCGGGCTGGAAAAACTTGTCGATGGCGCGGCGCGCATTGTCGGGCAAGTAGACCTTGCCGTCCTTGAGGCGCTGGATCAGCTCCTCCGGCGGCAAATCCACTACCACGATCTCGTCGGCGCGTTCGAGGACCCGATCCGGCACCGTCTCGCGCACCGTGATCCCGGCGATGCGTTCGACGACGTCGGTCAGGCTTTCAAGATGCTGGATGTTGAGCGTGGTCCAGACATTGATGCCAGCCTGCAGGACGCCTTCCACATCCTGATAGCGCTTGGGGTGCACGAGACCGGGTGCATTCGTATGCGCAAACTCGTCAACGAGAAGCATTTGGGGTTTGCGGGCGATGGCCGCATCGACGTCGAATTCCATCAGCGTGCGATTGCGGTAAGGCACGGTGCGCCGCGGGAGAACCTCAAGCCCTTCCAGCAGAGCGGCCGTCTCGGAGCGGCCATGGGTTTCGACGACGCCCACGACGACGTCCACGCCTTCGGCCTTCAGCGCGCGGGCGCCGGACAGCATGGCGTACGTCTTGCCCACGCCTGGAGCCATGCCGAGAAACACCTTAAGCCGACCGCGCCCTTCGTTCGCGGTCAGCTCGAGGAGCGCCTTCGGAGACGGGCGCCGGTCTGCGGTGTTCGTTGTGTCGGCCATGGCTATCCGGAGCCTGGGACAAAGGCGGCGTCAAGGGCGAGATTGAGTTTCAGGACGTTAATACGCGGCTCGCCGATCAGTCCGAGAGCCGGGTGGGCGATGTGCTCGGCGACCAGCGCCCTGATTTTGTCGGCGGATACGCCGCGTGCCTTGGCGATGCGGTCGATCTGCAACTCTGCAGTGGCA
>VFQQ010005604.1_pt1 | contig 10315 bp, 7 predicted proteins | sample 3512341 | NCBI WGS metagenome assembly VFQQ01 (sample SAMN10412373, study PRJNA504923) | tailings metagenome | isolation source: Relicate 2 Philex TSF1 revegetated site | place: Philippines: Tuba, Benguet | collected 2017-08-29
GGATAGAACGGGCGCCTCCTAAGCGCCAGATGCAGGTTCGATTCCTGCCGGGGGGACCACCAGGGCCCAGCCGCCTGCGCGGCCAGGCGCGGGTTCAGCCAGCGCGGCGGCGCAGGGCCGCGGCGGCGGCAGCCAAGCCCAGGCCGACGAGGGCCAGCGAACCCGGTTCCGGGGTGAGGCCCGGGGGCGGCGGGGTGCCGGGGCCGGCCAGCAGGTAGTAGTTCGACAGGCCGTTGAGGATGGCCGGCGCGATGGCGTTCAGCGACCAACTGCCCGACATCCGGTTCTGCTCCAGCTGCACCACGAAGGAGTCGGGGTTGCCGCCGCCGTTGCCGAAGTGAAAGCCCAGGTACAGGTTGCTGTAGGTGCCCCACAGGTTGCCTGTGAGCTGCCAGGTGCCGTTGGTGCTGTTGCCGGCGATCGGCACCAGCGAACCGGGCGCCAGACCAGAGATGCCGTTCTTGTCCACGGTCACGAGGCCGAGCGCGGCAATGTCGGTGTTCTGCAGGTTGCCCGACTGGTAGTAGCAGGCCCCGGGGAAGGCCGCGTTGCTCACCGCGACATAGCGGCCAGAAGTGGGCGCCGTCAGCGAGCCACCGGCGCCGTTGGGGCAATACACCGTGGCGGCGGAGGCGGCGGCGGCACCTGCCGAGAGCAGGGTGGCGATGACCAGTTGGCGCAGTCGGGTGATGGTGATCATAGGATGACCGCGTGTCGGCGGTTCTAAACAGCTGTGCGCGGGTGGAAGCAAGGCTGGGGCCAACCTCGCTTTTGACCCTTGCCGGCAGGAGCTTGCAGCGCGCGAAGCCGCCCGCGCCGGGACAGGTGTCAAGCCGGCCGACAGCACTTATGCACGCCCTGGGCCGGCGGCGCAGTGGCGGCGACCGCCCCCGGCGGCGCCCGGGGCGCTAACCTCGCGTCGCTGCCGACGGCGTCGGCGCCCCTGCCGGAGCGGCCTTGAATCGACACCCCCACGCCCCGAGTCCATCGCGCCTGCGCGGCGCCCCCTCCCTGGCCCTGGCCCTGGCCCTGGCGGCCGTGGCGGGCTGCAGCCGCGGGCCGGACGAGTCAGGCACGCTGGCGTCGGTGCAGCAGCGGCTGGCGGCCGGTGACCGCACGGGCGCGGTCATCGAGCTGAAGGCGCTGCTGGCCGAACACCCGGGCTCGACCGTCGCGCGGCTGACGCTGGGCCGCACGCTGCTGGAACAAGGGGACCCGGCCGGCGCCGAGATCGAACTGCGGCGTGCGCTCGAAGGCGGCCAGCCGCGCGACGTGGTGCTGCCGCCCTTGTCGCGCGCCCTGATCGAGCAGCGCAAGACCGGCGAACTGCTGGCCCTGGCCGCAGGCGCGGCGCCGAGCCAGCCCGCCGCCGCCGCGGCCTTCGCGGTGAACGTGGCGCGGGCGCTGCAGCGCCAGGGCGAGGTCGCGCGCGCGGCTCAGCTGGTGAACGAGGCGCTGCTGCGTGCCCCCGACCACCCCGGCCTGGGGGTGATGCAGGCGCGGCTGGCGGCCGAGGAAGGCCGGCTCGCCGAAGCCAGCGCTGCGGCCGGCGCCCTGGCCAAGCGCCACCCCGGCGACCCCGAGGTGCTGCTGCTGCAGGCCGACGCCCTGGCCCAGGCCGGCGCGCCAGGCGCCGCGGCGGCCTACGAGCAGGTGCTGGCGCTGGAGCCCCGTTCGGTGGAGGCGCACTCGGCCCTGGTGCAGGCCGCCCTCGAGAGCCGCGACTTCGCCGCTGCGCGGCACCACCTGCAGCGCATGGAGAAGCAGCTGCCCGGCAAGGGCTCGACGCTGTACTTCCAGACCCTGCTCGCGTTCAGCCAGGGCGAGCTCAAGCCGGCTCGCGAGGCCGCGCAGCAGCTGCTGCGGGGCGAGCCTGCCAACCCGCTGGCGCTGCTGCTCGCCGGCATGATCGAACGCCGCATGGGCTCGCTGGAGCTGGCGCAGAGCCTGCTGGCCAAGGCCGTGGCCGCGATGCCCTCGCAGCGCCAGGCGCGGCGCGAGCTGGCCAGCGCGCTGCTGGCCCAGGGCCTGTCGGCGCAGGCGCTGGCGACCCTGCAGCCCATGCTCGCGGCCGGCACGGCCGACCCCGGCAGCTGGGTCGTGGCCGCGCAGGCCCACACCCTGGCCGGCGACTACAAGGCCGCCGACGCCGCCTTTGCCAAGTCGCGCAGCGCCGGGCCGGCCGACCAGCAGGCCCAGCTCGCCCAGGCGCGCGCGCTGCTGCAGCGTGGCCAGACCGAGCGCGGCCTGCAGGAGCTGACGGTGGCCAGCGAGGGCCAGGCCGGCAGTGCCGCATCGCTCGAGCTCGTGGCCACGCTGATGCAGGCGCGCGACTGGACCGGCGCGCTCAAGGCCGCCGAGCGCCTGGGCGAGCAGAACCCGCGCGCGCCGCTGCCGCACGTGCTGCGCGGGCGCAGCCTGGAAGCGCGCGGCGACGCCGCCGGCGCCCGCCACGCCTACGAGGAGGCGCTGGCCCGCCTCGACACCTTCGTGCCGGCGCTGGAACGCCTGGCGGCACTCGACCTGGCCCAGGGCCGGCCCGACGATGCGCGCCAGCGTTATGCCCGGCTGGCCACACGCGAGCCCGCGCCGGCGCCCGTGCTGCTGGCGCTGGCCGACCTCGAGCGCCAGGCGGGCGCGACGGCCGAGATGCAGCGCTGGCTGGACAAGGCCGTGGCCCTGAACCCACGCGAGGCGGGCCCCTGGCTCGCGGCCATCGCGATCGAGCGCCGGCTGCCCGACGCGCGCCCGGCCACCGAGCGCGGCCGCGCGGCGACGCAGGCTTTGCCCGAGAACGCCGAGCTGCACTTCGCGTGGGCGCAGGCGCTGTCCGCGGCCGGTGATGCGCCGCAGGCCCTGCAGCAGCTGCAGAAGGCCGCGGCACTGAGCCCGAACTCGGCGCCGATCCGCGTTGCCCTCGCCCAGGCCATGCTCGAATCGGGCGACCCACGCGTGGCGCGGCGCGAGATCGACCGCGCGCGCGAAGCCGACCAACAGTCGCCGAGCCTGGAGCGGGCCCACATCGTGCTGCTGCTGCGCGAAGGCAAGGGCCGCCAAGCGCTGGCGCTGGCGGAACAGCGCCACCGGCGCATGCCGGGCGACGTCGACACGCAGATCCTGCTGGCCGAACTGCAGATCGCCAACGGCCAGGCTGGCAGCGCGGTGGCCACGCTGCGCGAAGCGCTGGCGCGTTCGCCGCAACCCGAACTGGCGCAGCGCCTCTCCGACGCCCTGCAGCGCGCCGGCGACCGCGCAGCCGCCGCGCGCTTCGAGCGCGACTGGCTGCGAGACCACCCACGCGACGCCGCGTTCCTGGGCCACCTGGCCCAACAGGCGGCGCTGCGCGGCGACAAGGCCGCCGCGATCGCACACTACCGCGCCGTGATCGCGATCACCCCCGACGCGGCGCTGGCAATGAACAACCTGGCCGACCTGCTGATCGGCACCGACGCACGCGAGGCCGCGAGCCTTGCCGAGCGGGCCGTGAAGCTGGCGCCCGGCTCGGCCCCGCTGCACGACACCCTGGCCCAGGCACGCTCGGCCGCCGGCGACCTGCCGCGGGCCATCGAGGCCGCGAGCGAGGCGGTGCGCCTGGATCCCCAGGCCGCGGGCCTGCGCCTGGCGCTCGCGCGCCTGTACCTGCAGGCCGGCGACAAGGACAAGGCGCGCCAGCAATTGCAGCGCATCGCAGCCCTGCCGGCCGACACGGTGGTGACCGCCGAGGCGCAGCGGCTGCTGAGCCAAGACAAGCCCTGAGGGCCGCCCGCGGAGTCGGCAGCGTTGACACCCGCACCGGCCGATGCGCGATCGGCCCTTGTGAATCAAGCACTTGCGTCACACCAGCGCCCTGGGCCCGGAATTGCTTGCATGGTGCCCAACCCGACCTGCATCACCCCGAGGAAAGCCATGACGTTCGTCCGATCCCTGCTCGCCGCCGCCTTCGTCGCCGCCACCGGCGCCCAGGCCGCCCCCATCCAACTGGTGACCAACGGCGAGTTCGAAGTCCCGGCGATCTCTCCCAACAGCTGGACCTGCACCGGCGTGACCGGCTGGACCTCCAACGCCGGCTGCCTGGAGATCTGGGGCGCCACCTACAACCCCGAGGGCACGCTGGCCGCCAACGGCACCGACGGCCTGGCGCACGGCCAGCACCACGAGCTCACCTTCCTCACGGACACCGAGTTCACGACGCAAGCGCTGGCCATCGGCGCCAACGGCAAGGTCGATTTCAGCTTCGACGGCTGGCGCCGCGACGCCAACGCCATCAGCTGGAGCATCAGCGGCAGCCTGTCGGGCCTGCTCGCCAGCGGCGTGCTGAACCTGAACGACGATGCCTGGCACAGCGCCGGCGCCAGCAACCTCTGGGTCAGCGCCGGCGAGGTGCTGACGCTGCGCTTCCAGTCGGTGGGCGTGCGTGGCGCGCTCTGCGGTGGCTCGCCGGGCTGCGGCGCGCACATCGACCAGGTGTCGGTGCTCTACACCGTGCCGGAACCCGCCACCTTCGGCCTTGCAGGCCTGGCCCTGCTGGGCATCGGCGCGCTGCGCCGCCGCGCCTGAAGCGGCGCCCGCTCAGTCGGGCGAGCGCATCGCACGGCTGAGCAGCACCACGGGCAAGAGGCCCACCGCCACGATCGCCAGCGATGGCAGCGCCGCTTCGGCCAGGCGCTCGTCGCGTGCGAAGTTGTAGGCCACCACGGCGAGCGTGTCGCTGCCGAAGGGCCGCAGGACCAGCGTGGCCGGCAGTTCCTTCATCACGTCGACGAACACCAGCAGCATCGCCGCACCCGCCGAGCGTGTGAGCAGCGGCAGGTGCAGCCGCGTGAAGAGCCGCGCCGCGCCGCTGCCGAGCATGCGGGCCGTCTCGTCCACCGCCACCGGCACCCGCGCGTACCCGGCCTCCACCGACTGCAGCGCCACGGCCGAGAAGCGCGCCAGGTAGGCGTACAGCAGCCCGAGCAGCGTGCCCGTGAACAGCGCCGCCACGCCGGCCTGCGGCCAGCGCTGCTGAAGCCAGCCCACCGGCAGCAAGATGCCGACGGCGATCACCGCGCCAGGCACCGCGTAACCCAGCGCCAGCGCGCGGGCCGCGGGCTGCAGCAAGCGGCCGCGCCGCTGCCGCAGCGCAAAGCCGAGCGCCAGCGCCAAAGCCGTGGCGGCCAGGGCTGCCAGCAGCGCGAGCCCGAAGCTCGAAGCCGCCCACTGGGCGAAGCGCGCCAGCGGCAGCCCGAACTCCGACTGGGTGGCCTCGCGCAGCAGCAGCACCGCGAGCCAGGCCACCGGCAACAGGAAGCCCAGCAGCACCGGCCCCAAGCACAACAGCAGCGCAGCCGCCGCGGGCCCGCCGCGCAGCACCACCGGCCTTGCCTCCGAAGCCGGCGCCGCGGCACGGCTGCCGGCAAAGCGCAGCCGCCGCTGCGCGGCACGTTCGGCCATCAGCAAGGCCGCCACCAAGAGCAGCAGCACCGCGGCGAGCTGCGCCGCGGCGACGCGGTCGCTCATCACCAGCCAGGCCTTGTAGATGCCGGTGCTGAAGGTGGTGAGGCCGAAGTAGGCACCAACGCCGTAGTCGGCCAGCGTCTCCATCAGCGCCAGCGCGGTGCCGGCGGCGATGGCCGGGCGCGCCATCGGCAGCGCCACCTCGGTGATGCGGCGGCGCATCGGCGCGCCGAGCAGGCGGGCCGCCTCCATCAGCCGCAGGCCCCGCTCGCCGAGCGCAGCACGCGTGAGCAGGTAGACGTACGGGTACAGGCACAACACGAACAACAGCACGGCAAAGGGCAGGCTGCGCACGTCGGGCCACAGCGCGCCGCGCAGGCCGAAGGTTTCGCGCAGCGCGGTCTGCACGGGCCCCGCGAACTGCAGCGCATCGGTCCAGGCGTAGGCCAGCACGTAGGCCGGCATGGCCAGCGGCAGCAGCAGCGCCCACTCCAGCGTCCGGCGCAGCGGGAAGTCGAACAGCGTCACCGCCGCCGCCGTGGCCGTGCCGAGCAGCACCACGCCAATGCCAACGCCGCCCGTGAGCAGCAGCGATTGCCAGGCGTAGCCCGGCAGCACCGTCTGCAGCTGGTGCCGCAGCACCACCAACGCCGCCGCGTCGAGCGCGAACCAGGCCCCCAGCACGCCCAGCACGGGCAGGGCAAGCAGCAGGCACAACAGGGTGAGCAGGTGGCGCATGGCGTTGAATGCGAATGATTATCATGGTCCGATGTTCCTCAGCCTCGATCACGTTGGTGTGCGCTATGCGCGCTCCACGGCCGGCCGCCCCGCCGTCGAGCGGGTGTCGCTGGGCCTGCGCCAGGGCGAGATCGGCGTGCTGATCGGCCCTTCGGGCTGCGGCAAGACCTCGCTGCTGCGCGCGGTGGCCGGGCTCGAACGCTGCGCCGAGGGCCGTGTCAGCATCGGGGGCCAGGTGCTGTCCGACGCGACCGCCGCCCTGCACGTGACGCCGGAGAAGCGCCAGATCGGCATGGTCTTCCAGGACTACGCGCTCTTCCCGCACCTGAGCGTGGCGGACAACGTGGCCTTCGGCGTGGCCGGCCTGGACCGGCCGGCACGGCAGGCGCGTGTGCAGCAGATGCTGGAGCTCGTGGGCCTGGCCCATGCCGCCAAACGCGCGCCGCACCAGCTCTCGGGCGGCCAGCAGCAGCGGGTGGCGCTGGCGCGCGCGCTGGCGCCGGGGCCGCGCCTGCTGCTGCTGGACGAGCCCTTCTCCAGCCTGGACGTGGACCTGCGCGAACGCCTGGCGCAGGAAGTGCGGGTGATCCTGAAGGAAAGCCAGACCACCGCCCTGCTGGTCACGCACGACCAGCTCGAAGCCTTTGCCGTGGGCGACCTCATCGGCGTCATGAACAAGGGCCACCTGGAGCAGTGGGACGACGCCTACACGCTGTACCACCGCCCGGCCAGCCGCTTCGTGGCGCAGTTCATCGGCCACGGCGTGTTCGCGCCGGCGCAGATCGTGGCCTGCGCGCACGGACCCTGCGTGCACACGCCCGTGGGCGAGCTGGACGACGTGGCCGGCTGCCCGCTGCCCGAGGCCTTCCCGAACGGCGAATGTGAGGTGCTGCTGCGCGCCGACGACATCGTGCACGACGACGCCTCACCGGTGCGTGCCCTGATCGAGCGCAAGGCCTTCCGCGGCAGCGAGTTCCTGCTCACGCTGCGGCTGCGCAGCGGCGAACGCGTGATGGCGCACGTGCCCTCGCACCACGACCACCAGGTGGGAGAATGGATCGGCATCCGCGCCGAGGTGGACCACGTGGTGACCTTCCCGCGCCAGCCCGAGCCCAGCGCTGGCGACTGAGCCCGCCCTCGGCTGGCCGTAAAGATCGGAAAAGCACCCTTGGATGCGGTGCAACTTCCCGCATCTGCCCCGCTCCAACCCCCAGGGCCAGACCTATACTGGCTGAGACTGGATCTGCATGAAGGGGCATCCACCCATGGGCTCGAAACTCAAGGTCGCCGGCATCCTGGCCGTGGGCGCCATCGCTGGTGCACTGGCCACGATGCAGCTGCAGGCGGTGGCGCGCAGTGCGCTGGGGCCCCTGCCGCTGGAAGAGATGCAGCAGCTGGCCGCGGTGTTCGACCGCGTCAAGGCCGAGTACGTGGAGCCGGTGGATGAGAAGAAGCTCATCGGCGACGCCATCTCCGGCATGGTGGCCGGCCTCGACCCGCATTCGCAGTACCTCGACAAGAAGACCTTCAAGGAATTCCGCGAGAACACTGGCGGCAAGTTCATCGGCATCGGCATCGAGATGGGCATGGAAGACGGCCTCGTGAAGGTGGTCTCGCCCATCGAGGGCTCGCCGGCCTTCCGTGCCGGCCTCAAGCCCGGCGACCTCATCACGCGCATCGACGACACACCCGTGAAGGGCATGACGGTGGACCAGGCCGTCAAGCGCATGCGCGGCGAGCCGGCCACCAAGGTGGTGCTGACGGTCTTCCGCAAGCTGGAGAACCGCAGCTTCCCGGTGACCATCATCCGCGAAGAGATCCGCATGCAGAGCGTGCGCGCCAGGATGGTGGAGCCCGGCTACGGCTGGGTGCGCGTGAGCCAGTTCCAGGACCGCACGGTCGAAGACTTCGTGCGCAAGGTCGAAGACCTTTACAAGCAGGATCCCAACCTCAAGGGCCTGGTGCTCGACCTGCGCAACGACCCGGGTGGCCTGCTCGACGGCGCCGTGGCCCTGAGCGCCGCCTTCCTGCCCGAGAACGTGGTGGTGGTGTCCACCAACGGCCAGATCAGCGAGAGCCGCCAGACCTTCAAGGCCTCGCCGGTGGATTACGTGCGCCGCGGCGGCCCCGATCCGCTCAAGCGCCTGCCCGCCGCGCTGAAGAAGGTGCCGCTGGTGGTGCTGGTGAACGAGGGATCGGCCTCGGCGAGTGAGATCGTGGCCGGCGCGCTGCAGGACCACAAGCGCGCCACGATCATGGGCGCGCAGACCTTCGGCAAGGGCTCGGTGCAGACGATCCGCCCGCTGCCCGGCGAAAGTGCGCTGAAGATCACCACGGCGCGCTACTACACGCCCACCGGCAAGAGCATCCAGGCCAAGGGCATCGTGCCCGACGTGTTCCTGGACGAGACCTCCGAAGGCAACGTGTTCGCCGCGCTGCGCATGCGCGAGGCCGATCTCGACAAGCACCTGCAAGGCGCCGACGAGAAGAAGGACCCGGCGCGTGAGAAGGCTCGCGAAGAAGCGCGCAAGAAGCTGGAAGAACAGTTGGCCAAGAGCAAGGAACCCGCCAAGCCGCTGCCCGAGTTCGGCAGCGCCGAGGACTGGCCGCTGCAGCAGGCGCTGAACCAGCTGCGGGGCCTGCCGGTGGTGGCCAGCAAGACGGCCGCCGAGCAGCGCGCCGAAGCCAGCAGCACGCCCACCAAGTAAGTTCGGCCACCCACCCGAAACAAGGCCCGCCGCGCGCGGGCCTCGTTGTTTCCAGGCCGTTCCCAGGCAGTAAGCTCGCGCCCTCATGGAACACAGCAAACACGCCGAACTCACGGCGCGCAACTTCCCCAGCGCCGAAGAGGAAGCTGCAGCCCAACCGAAGGTGGCGCGCTACGCCGGCCCGGAAAGCGCCTACCGGCTGGCCTTCACCGACACCGATTTCCTGCTGCGCGAGGAACTGCGCCCGGTGCGCATGCAGCTGGAGCTGCTCAAGCCCGAGCTGGTGCAGCAGGAGCAGGGTGTCGAATCGACGATCGTCATCTTCGGCAGCGCCCGCATCAAGCCGCCCGACGAAGCCAAGCGTCTGCTGGCGCGCGCCCGCGCCGCCGGTGAGCCGCTGGCGCTGCGCCAGGCCGAAAACGCCGTGGCGATGAGCCGCTACTACGACGAAGCACGCCGCTTCGCCGCCATCGCCACGCAGCGCTCGCGCGAACACGCCACGCCGCTGTTCATCGTCACCGGCGGCGGCCCCGGCATCATGGAAGCCGGCAACCGCGGTGCGCACGAGGTGGGCGGCAAGAGCATTGGCCTGAACATCGTGCTGCCGCACGAACAGGCCCCCAACCCGTACATCACGCCCGAGCTGTGTTTCCAGTTCCACTACTTCGCGCTGCGCAAGATGCACTTCGTGATGCGCAGCATCGCGCTGGTGTGTTTCCCGGGCGGCTTCGGCACGCTCGACGAGCTCTTCGAGACGATGACGCTGGTGCAGAACGGCAAGAGCCGCAAGCGCCCGATCCTGCTCTTCGGCCGCGACTTCTGGGAGCGGCTCATCAACTTCGAGATGCTGGTGGAGACCGGCATGATCAGCGCCGGCGACCTGAACCTGTTCCGCTACGTCGAGACGGCGGAGGAAGCCTGGGACATCCTGGCCGCGCACTACGGCTTCGACCTGCGCGACACCGAGCCGGGTGCCCTGGCTGACGACATCTGACGAAGCCGCCCCCATGCCCAAACTCGTTTCCCTGATCGGCGCGCCCACCGACATCGGCGCCGGCGCGCGCGGCGCCAGCATGGGCCCCGAAGCGATGCGTGTGGCCGGCCTCGCGGCAGCGCTGGAAGGCCACGGCCTCCAGGTGCTGGACCGCGGCAACCTGGCCGGCCCCGCCAACCCCTGGTTGCCGCCGGTGGACGGCTACCGCCACCTCGCTGAAGTGGTGGCCTGGAACCGCGCCGTGCACGAAGCCGTGTTCGCCGAGTTGCAACAGCAGCGCCTGCCCATCCTGCTGGGCGGCGACCACTGCCTGGGCATCGGCAGCATCAGCGCGGTGGCGCGGCATTGCCGCGAGGCCGGCAAGAAGCTGCGTGTGCTGTGGCTCGACGCGCATGCCGACTTCAACACCAGCGAGCTCACGCCCAGCGGCAACATCCAC
>VFQQ010005606.1_pt1 | contig 10314 bp, 14 predicted proteins | sample 3512341 | NCBI WGS metagenome assembly VFQQ01 (sample SAMN10412373, study PRJNA504923) | tailings metagenome | isolation source: Relicate 2 Philex TSF1 revegetated site | place: Philippines: Tuba, Benguet | collected 2017-08-29
GCTGCTGGCTGCTGGCATGTTGCGCCGCAAAAACAGTGCCGCTGCTTGGTACACCTGCCCAGCCTCATGCACAAGTGAGCTACAGCACCTCTGCTGATAGCTGCTTGGCTGACAGCACCGTGTGCCACACACCCACGTGCTGCTGCTTCCTGCCGCACCTGCAGGCAGGATGCCTGTGCTGCATGTGCCTTCTGTGCAACACTTGGGCTGTATTCGCCTCTGTCCGCAGGACCATCACCAAGATCGCTTGCTGTGCCCTGCTTTGGACCTGACTGGGCTGGCCTAGATCTTCGCGTGTGCTCTCTTTCGCAGGGCCGACCCCAAGGCGCAGGGAGGCACCAAGATTGCCTGCTTCGACTTTGACGGCACGCTGGTGGGCACCAAGAGCGGGGCAGAGTTTGCGCGCACAGCAGGTGGGTTGGAGTTCTCAGTACTTCCAGCAGCAATGGTTTGCTGAAGAAGTGCTGGTGGGAATGGAGAGCGGCACAGAGTTGCGCGCGCCGCAGGTGGGTCGAAATCTCTGCCTTGTTCAGCAGGGATTTGTGGTGGCAAGTGCACTGGAGGGCACCAAGAGCGGGGCAGAGTTTGCGCGCACCGCCCGTGCGTGTTGTGCTGCTGCCAACTGGTGGTTTAGCCAGCAGGTGGCGGCCAGACCCTCAGCTCAGCAGTGCTCAATCGGAATCCACTTCACGTGCCTGCACTCACCCTGCAGACGACTGGAAGTGGTTCAGCCAGCAGGTGCCCGTCAAGCTGCGCGAGCTGCACCAGGAGGGCTACCAGCTGCTCATCATCAGGCAAGCCTGCATTGCTTGCTGGGCAAATGCTTGCTTTGTGATGCTGTCGAACAGGTTGCTGGGCAGATCAGCTGGATTGGGGCTCTGATCTGTTGAACACAGTTGCCAGTGCTTCCCTTGGAGACGAGGAGCGTTGCCGCTGTGACAGCTCTTCGCGGCACAATCGAGATCAGCATGCTAACCTGCACACGTTGCAATTCCTCCTGTGTTGCAGCAACCAGGGCGGCGTGAAGACTGCGCTGGCGGGGGCAATGTCTGAGAAGGTTGGTTGCTGCTGGGCCATTTTGTTCACGGCTGGCATGCACACAAAACTGCCTGGCCTGAGCATGTGTTCTGCAAACGTGGTTGCACCGCCCACTGTCACCTCCGGGTTTACCGTTGCTCTCACCTTGTGCGAGTGCATGACCGCCGCTTGCTCAGCAATTGCAAGGACTGGTCAGCAGCTGCGGCGCGCTGCACCAACCTCATGGTGGCCACTGTCAACCAGGTTCCATCTAATCAGTTGCAGCTGATACAATTGCTATGTTTCCGTGCAGGTGCGCGGCCGCGCCGACCAGATGGTGGCTGCGCTCAACCGCCAGGGTCCAGAGGTGCCGGTGCAGGCAAGTTGGTTTGCAAAGAGGCTGATTCTTGGGTACAGGGAGAGTGGGGCTGAAACCGGCAGGGGCCGGAGGTGCCGGTGCAGGCAAGTTGGTTTGCAAAGAGGCTGATTCTTGGGTACAGGGAGAGTGGGGCTGAAACCGGCAGGGGCCGGAGGTGCCGGTGCAGGCAAGTTGGTTTGCAAAGAGGCTGATTCTTGGGTACAGGGAGAGTGGGGCTGAAACCGGCAGGGGCCGGAGGTGCCGGTCCAGGCAAGTTGGTTGTGCATCTGCAGAGAGGCTGGCTGCTCCTAACCTTGTGTGAATTGCAAGTGTGGCGTTCAGCAAGGACAAGCACCGCAAGCCCAGCCGATCCTTCTCACAACCAAACCAAACTGGAATCTGCAGCAAGCAAACCGTACATGCGCCCCAAATGCAGCTGGTCATGGCCACAGCCAAGGACGAGTACCGCAAGCCGGAGCGCGGCATGTGGGACTTCTTTGTGCAGCACATGAACGGCGGCGTGGCGCCCGACATCAGGTGGGCAGCTGTTCGCTTGGCAAACGTGCCTTGTCGGCCAACCTGTGCTCTGGCACATCCAGAGCTATTTCGTGGCATGTGACATGGCTGGGCGGCCACCATGACCTGCTGCAGCGCGAGCTATTTATGCGGCAATGTTCTGCAGTTCTGCGCGGCACTCAGTCCTCACCCCTGACCTGCTGTTTGAATTGGTTTGTTTCATCCTGCTGCTGCAGCCAGAGCTTCTTCTGCGGCGACATGGCGGGGCGGCCGGGGGACAAGGGCGACGGCCAGGCCAGCGACCAGTGAGTGCAGCCTGCTGCATGCGCCATGTGCTTTGCTGTGGCGACGTGGCAAGCGCCCTGGTTCGCTGAATGGTCTGGCTGCTGCTGCTGCCGCCGCTGCTGCTGCTGCTGCTGCTGCTGCTGCTGCTGCTGCTGCTGCTCTGCTTGCACCCTGCCTGCTGCTGCTGCTGCTGCTGTTGCTGCTGCTGCTGTCATGCTGGTTCTGCTGCGGCCATTGACTAGCCTGGCCTACCCCCGCCGCACACCAACCACCGCTTGCAGGCAGTTTGCGGAGAACATCGGGCTCAAGTTCTACACGCCAGAGGAGCAGTTCGGGTGAGCGTCTGCCTCTTTCTTCGTCCCATGTCAGCACTGTGCGTACATTTTTTCAGGTTGGCTGCTGGGACACTGAACCGTCAACCACCTAAGCAGCAATGGGTGTAATCGCGCACCCGCACCTTGCAACCCGCCTGTCCTCTGGTGCAGCCACAGCCAGCTGCCGAGCAATCACAACCGCTCGCCATGTCTCAGAACCGCACTGATGCAGACCAAGCACTGCCGGCTCTGTCTCTCCTGTGCAGGGAGAGCCAGCTGGGGACGCGCTGGCGCCCAGCACCGACAGCCTGCAATTGATCAGTCCCCTGCTGCTCGCTCAAAACAACCATGATTTGCCCTGTTCTCATGTGCAGGGAGAGCCAGCTGGGCGACAAGCTGGCGCCCAGCACCGACAGCACGGGCCTGAACACCGAGCTGGCCACTGTCTTTCGCAAGCTGGCCGAGAAAGTCGCAGGCGCGTGGTGTCTTGCAGTTCGTTGAATGTTTGTTGTATTTGCCATTGCCATCATTCATTCGAGCCCAGCAACTGCCCGGCTTCATTCGAGCCCAGCAACTGCCCGGGTTCATTCGAGCCCAGCAACTGCCCGGCTTCATTCGAGCCCAGCAACTGCCCGGCTTCATTCCAGCCCAACAACTGCCCGGCTTCATTCGAGCCCAACAACTGCCCGGCTGCATCTGCTTACAAGCTGTGCGCTCCCATCCATTGCAGGCGAGCCCTTCAAGGCAGCCGCCTTCAAGAAGGTCGCCGACATCATCGATGCCTTCCCAGAAAAGATCACCGTAAGCTGCTGCTGCTGAGTTGGTCGTAATGGCCGCTGCTAGCTACTAATTGCTGGGCAGGCCCCAGGCAATGCCTTGCCAGACAAGACCACCATGGGCTGATTTTAGTCAGTCTAGTCAGTTGCTGATGACGATGTGTGACAGCTGGGCAGCTGGCCTGCCACCCTGCGGCAACCGACAAGTTGCCTGTGGCCCCCGCTGCCAAACATCCTGCCCAGCAGGCCGCTGCCAGCTCAAGGACGCCCAGGGGCCAGTTTGCGCCCAGCTCTGCTTGCTCTGCTGCATGACAGCTCACGCACACTCTCCTCCTCGTCTCCCCTTTAGCAGGCCCCCTCCCAGCTCAAGTACCCCAAACCCGATCAATAGCTTGCCCAACCTGGGCCAGCCTCCCGCTCACTCTCTCAACGGGCTGCCTTGTTTTGTTGCCCGTGCAGTCCGCCTCCCAGCTCAAGGACTCCAAGGGCGTCGGCAAGAGCTCGCTTGCCAAGGTCACAGAGGCAAGTCCATTTGATGATTGACGGCTTGCTTGGTTGACAGATCCGGTTTTGTTGGTTGCCAAGATCACAGCGGCAAGCAGACCCGCAATCGTTGCAAAGGAGTGCTGGCTTGCTTGCGAAGCCTGTCTCTGTCAACCCGTAGCTGATTGTCGGGAGTGTTGCTTTGTGGTTGGCAGGTTTGGAGGCGCGTCTTATTGGATCAGCCTTGCGCTTGTGCTGTTGTGCTCTGGGCCCACACCGTGTGTGATCTTCGCCTGCAAATCGCCGCACCCCACCCCCTGCAGTGGCTTACAACCGGCACCCTGGCAATCCTTGAGGAGGCTGGCGCTGGGGTGAGCTGCTGCTGGGGACGGGCTGAGGCAGATTGTTGCATTGAATGCTGCGGGGCGTGCACTGCGGCTGCCTGCCTGCCTGCCCGCCTGCAGCTGCCTCTCTGAGTGCTGGAGCCGCTGCTGCTGCTGCTGCTGCTGCCACAAGAAGTAGGGTGCCCTACCACCCGATCTCTCCGCCTGGTAGTGTTCTCAACTCCTTGGCCCTTGTTCTGCTGCTTCCCCAGTGGGCTGCCGCTGGCTCCCTTTGCTAAGAATGCATCGACACTCTGATCTGGGCGTTGCTGAAGTTGGCATTTTTGCTGGTTGTGCAGGTGAACGCGCCGGAGGACAAGTCAGCGGAGGTGGCCCTCAAGTTCCTGTGAGGGGCTCTGGAGTCGCCCCGCTGCCCTGGTGTGCGGCCATGCTTCAGCCAGCGCGCCAGTCTTGTCCGGCGGCCGCGGGCGGTGGCGCGGCGGCGGGGCAGCGGTGCGAGCGACGAGAAGTGCCGGCTGCGCTGGTGGGCGCACCATGTACACCTGCACCCCCAAATAATGCGTATGTGCCTGAACCAGCTGTAAATGTTTTGCGAGGAGAAGGGCACCAATCATGCGCGGGATGCGGTGAGAATCCACCGAAGGGGCGGGCGGCAACGGGGCGAGGCAGGCGAGGACGGCCCCCAGGACGGCTGGGCGCGCGGCCGGCCCCGTCCGGAGGTTTGTGAGGGGCGATCAGGGCACGGGGGCGCGCCCAGGAAGCTGCCAGAAGCGGGCATTGCTGACACAGACAAAGCCCTCGACTTTCTTCCTGGGCCGGGATAAGACGGCCGGGCGCCTGTGAACCGCCAGCAGTCTCCCTCAGCCTCACAAGCCTGTACGAGCTGCTCCAGCACCCCCAAGCCCACCACACAGGTCACCATGCTGCCCGCCGCTGCCGCCATCGCCGCCGCCCCGCTGGCCGCCTCCGCCTCGTTTGTGGCGGTCGCCGAGGCCCTGCACCGCGTGGCCAGCAAGGTGAGGCCGCGTGTGGGTAGACCTTGGGCGCATCGACTCGCGGGATTGTGTGAAAGCAGCCACAAGCGCCCGCTCGCGCACGTTTGTGGGCGTCTGCATGCCATTTGCAAGCGATTGGAGGCGCTGGAGGCGCGAGATTTGCTGGCCGCCGCCGCTGCCCTAGCCACTGGGCGCCGCCGTTCCCGCCGCTGCTGACGCCCGCCGCTCACTTTCCCTTGACTTCCACGCTACCCTCATGCTGCAGAAGAACCTGAAGGCTTAAATGCCTGGCGCTATGGCGTAGCGGCGCAGCTGCCAGCGAGCCCCTTGAACAAGCGCTGACCGCCGCAGCCGTCCAGCTGCGGCATGCGCCCGGCCTAGCTGCCCTGCGCCGCTCGCCCGCCCCGACTGCCGCTGAGCTCCCACCCAGCGTGCTGCACCACCCGACTGCCGCTGATCATAACCCCAGCGCGCTGCTGCACCCACCTCCCCCTCTTTACCCCCACCTGCCTGCCCCTGTTTTCCTCCCCTCTTTTTCCAAATTTTCCGACCCGCCCCTCCCGGGAGTGTGATCTCACTCGGTGCCATTCCCTCAGACCCTTTGCCCAACCCCCATGCCCCACCGCACCCCGTCCCCCTTTCCCTCCTGAAGAACCCCCAAACCCCTGCCGTTTCATTCTTTTCACTGTACAACTGCACCCGCTCTGAGCTCAGAGCCCGCCTGTGTTTCATTGAAACTGCCGCCCCCAGCGCACTGTACTGCCCACCTCCGCGACCGGCGGCCCCCTTGCCCCTGTAACTACTAGCAAGGTGACTCGAAGATGCAGGCTGCCGTTGACAGACGGGCCAGAAGGACGGTGCAGGGGGGTGCAAATGGGTGCAAAAGGCGCAGGGACGTGCCGTGGGACTGTGCAGGGCACAAGGGCTGCTGGGCTGTGGAAAGAACAAGAGATGGCTGTGCATGTTTCCCAAGGCTCAGCTCAGAGCGTTCCTTCACCTCTGAGCAGTGAAAAACACTGCGAAGCGGTCCTCCCCTGCATCCAGCCGAGTGTCAAAGTCCACCTGGCCGGCCAGTGCACTGCTGCCTGCCGCCTCTCCTGCTGCATCGCCTGCCCCTGCCTCCCCAGCTGCCGCATCATCTGTCCCGTCGCTGCCACTGCCGCTGCTGCCGCCCCGGCCGCACACAGCTGCTGCAATGCGCGCCCGAGTGGTGACCTCGGACAGGCGCCAGCCCGCCTGCTGCAGCAGGCCGGCTAGGGCCTGCCGCTCGAAAGCTGGTGGGTAGAAGCAGCGCCAGGTGGCCACCAGCTCCCGCCGAAAGGGGCCATACAGGCCGCCGCCTTGCTCAATCTGCCGCGAGAGCTCGGTTGTCACGTTGTGCGCGATCAGCACGCTGCCTGGCGGCGACAGCTCTGCAAGCGGGGGGCGGCAGAGCAAGAGGGAGCGATGGCACAGCAATGACAGAGCGTGGTGGGCTGCTGAGCTGCGGGCAGAGGTGTGTCCGCTGTGCGGAGCTGCGTCATACTGGGCACAGGACATCAGCAGAAGCGCAAGCCAACCTGCCTTCATTGCCCCCACGCCACAATTTCCGCATCTTCTGCCCAACCCAACGTGCTGCTCAGCAGCGCACCTGCCATGCCGCGCAGCAGTGCGTTGGCCTGATTGGGGTCCAAATACATGAGCAGCCCTGCAGGGAGAAGAGCAGCAGGCAGCCACGCAGGTCGACTTGGCCATTATACGGTTGAGCTGGTGGCTAATACATCTGCTCATTCCACTGGGCACAGGCGGCTTGCACACACAACCCTGCAGCCTGCTGCCAAAGAGCCTCGTTTACAACCTTTCCACGGTGCCGCACCAACAGCAAGGTCTGCATCGCTCACCTTCCGCTACCCACACCACCGGTCGGCTGGCATCCAGACCAGCCGCCAGCAGCGCCTCGCCCCAGCCGGGCCGCCCCAAATCAGCCATCACTGCCTGCCAGGCCGCGGCACGCAGAGGGTGGGCATGCGCTGCCGGCGAAGCGCTGCTGAGGGCAGCACCCAGCTGATCAAGCTGCTGCCGCTTGGCTGCCACAACATGTGGCATGTCAAGCTCCCACCAGCGCACGTCTGGGGGTAAATTTATGCGCCAGGGGCGGCAGTCCAGGCCAGCACCCAGCACAACCACCTGCCGCGGCTGGCTGGGGCCGGCCAGCGCGGCGGTCAACTGCCGGTCAAACCACCACACGCGGGTGCTGACGTTGGAGTAGCAGAAGCGGCGCGCAGGGGCTGCCTGCTGTGCCTGCTGTTCGTGCTGAGGCTGCGGTGGCAGCTGTCGCTCTGCAGGGCCATTCCCACCCGCTGGCTCTGCAGCAGTGCTGCCATTGCTGCTGCTGCTGCTGCTTCCATCGCCGCCGCCGCCATCGCCGCCGCCCCAGGGCCGTGCCAGCTGCAGTGCCGCCTGCATGCTCTCAGTGCCAGCCAGGGCAGCAGCCAGCGGGTCGACAAACAGCGGCTGAGCCTCAACAGATTCCAGTGCGCGCCAGGCTGCGGCCAGACACAGGGAAAGGAGGGCAACTGGGGGAAATGCAACAAGTGGTTGCGAACAGCAGGCACGCATCAATCAATCGGGCGGCAACGGGTGCAGTGTATGAGATGTAAAGCAGGTTAGGCTGCGCACCGTACCTGCAATGAGCTTGGCTGAGGCCGTGACCTCGTCCTCACTGCTGGCCAAGCCGCAGGCGACAGCGGCGGCGGCCGTGGTGGTGTCGGGTGCCGCTTGCGGTCGCCTCGATCGCCGCATCAGCTTGGAGGCCAGCCGTGACGCCGCAACAGCCAAGCCCACGGCCAGCAGGGCCGTGAGAAGATGGGCCGAAGAGTTGGCGGCCTGCTGACGGCCCCCCAGGGCCTCATGCCATGCGCCCGCCATTGTGATCGGACCGCTGATGTGGCCTGAGCACGCAGCTGGCAGGGTTCGGGACCACCGCCGCTGTGCTGCCGCCGCTGCGGCGCCGCTGCTTCTCCTGCTGGGGCATGGCATCTGCATGTGCATTATTGTTACTTCAAATTGATCTGACATGATTTCGTTGCAATTGGATGGACGCAGGTACATGAAAGGTAAGCAGGCGCAGCAGGGGCATCGCAGCCTGGGCCAGAAGCGGCCGCTGCGGTTTGGGTTGATGGGTTGTTCAAACATCACAAGCAACGGCGCGGGGCGCCACAACCAATAAAAATGCGGTAAAAGGCAGATGCATGCACTTGCATGCATGCAGATGGACGCTACCGCTTGCTACGAAAGACAGGTTTGCTCACTGCCGACGGGGCACATCGAAACGTTGAACCGTGCCGCCGGCGAGGTGCTCATGCAAGTGCATGCTGCGAGGGTTGTGTTCGTGCTGCCCGAGTTAGCAGCAGTTACTGCTTTTACTTGAGCTCCTGCGGCTCGCAGGTGTAGGCGCAGGGGTTGGAGCAGAACCAGGTGGCGTTGGCCGCCTCGTACGCCTTGCACCACGTGCCCTCAGCGCAGCTGCAAATGGCAGGAGGGTGGGGCAGGTCAACGTGGCGACGCTGCCGCGCAACAGGCGAGCAGCTACGTCACGGCCGAGCACACTTCAAGTGCTAAAACCTCAGCACTGTGGCAGCCAAATGAGGGCAGCCAGCTGGCTGCATACCAGGCTCACTTGGCGGTGGTGCATGGGTTGCAGCTGCCGGAGAGGGCATCCGTGCTGGACAGATCTGCGCAGTTTGATGAAACGGCGTGGCGTGATGAAGCAAGGCAAGCGCATTATGATGCTCCGAGCGACATCCTTGGCGTGCGCACTGCACGCTGCACCCCAGCAGACCGCAGCTTATCTTGCCGATCACCCAGACACCTCCCTGTTGCCACACCTACCTGGGCATGCCAGCGGCCCCCAGTCTGTTGGGTTGGCAACGCACTGCTCCACGCAAGTGCCGCCACAGTTGAGGGCGGCGCAGCGGAAGGCAGTCAGGTTGCCGCACGCCATGTGGCCGAGCTGGCACACCGAGGTGGCGCATGTGACATTGCCTTCGAAGCAGCCAGTTGGCAGGAGGGTGGTGGTTGTGGTAGTGAGCCCAGCAGCACTGCCGCTCTGGCTGCAGCGGACAGCAGCAGGGTGGATAAGGAGGGGTCGGGAGCATGCTGGGAAGCATCATAGGGCAAGCTCAGTGCACAGTTTAGATTGCTCGCCTTCAAAGGCCTACCTGACAGTGCCGCCGCCGGTTGACCCAGTGCCCCCACTTCCCTGCACCTGCCCGCTGCCGATACGGCCGCCAGCATTGCTGCCAGCATTGCCAGCATTGCTACTGCCACCAGCGGGTGAGCTGGCGCTGGGAAACAAGATACCTCCTCCAGTGGTACTGCCACCGCCGCTCCCACTGCCGCTACTGCCGCCGCCGCCTGTGCCGCCGCCCTGGGCGGGTGCAGTGGTCGAGGCTGCAGTCAAGCCCTCCCCTGCCGCCGGTCCGCCGGGGCCAGGGAGCGCAATCTGCAAGCGAGGGCAAGTCGGAAACAGCTAGTGGCAAGCAATGCGCGTGCTCAAGCATTCATGCCCATGCACAGCGGTCATACCATATGGTCAGAGCGGAATCGACATACTGCATGGCGCTGGCGCTCGAGGGCTGAGCTCACCTCAAAAGGCACCTGAGCAAACAGGATCGGGCACTGCTTGCCCCTGCCGCTGTCACAGTTGACAACTTGGACGTCCCGGCGCAGTGCACAGCACGAGTGAAGGTACTCTTGGTTTGCAGAACACGTTTGGATATCGTGGCAGACTGTTGTGTCGGCCATGGCGCAGCCGGGGGCGCGCAGGCAGTCGCACACGCCGTCTGCACGACGGGGCAGAGAGGGAAGGGCAGCAGGCACACGTCAGCTGTTCCCTCCTGGGATGTACTGCAGGCACCGCCCGAACAGGAGCTCTTGATCTAGTCGACTGCCCTGCCTGGCCCTTCACTTGCGCGCAGATGAGCTACACCAATCACTCCAATGGAGCGCTCTGCTCAGCTCACCTGGCGTCAGGCATTCGGGCGGTGGCGGTGGCGGCGTCGGCAGGGGAGTCTCGAAATTTGGCTCTTGCTGGGTTGTGCCGCCGGTAGAGCCACCCTGCATAAGGGCACATATGCCTTTCCGTGCTGCTCGGTGTGCTGCATGCAGGCAGGCGGCTACTCAACTGCATGTGCAGCGCCCAAGCATGCGGAGCAGGTCGGCCGCATGGCAGCAGCTCGCGCAACT
>VFQQ010005608.1_pt1 | contig 10312 bp, 7 predicted proteins | sample 3512341 | NCBI WGS metagenome assembly VFQQ01 (sample SAMN10412373, study PRJNA504923) | tailings metagenome | isolation source: Relicate 2 Philex TSF1 revegetated site | place: Philippines: Tuba, Benguet | collected 2017-08-29
TGATGAAGGTCATCAGCGAATACACGCGCGAAAGCGGTGTGCGTCAGCTCGAGCGCGAGCTGGGCAAGGTGGCACGCAAGGTGGCACGCCGGGTGGCCATGGGAGACACCGGCACCATCGACGACCAGATCATCAGCGCCGATGAGGTACGTGAGCTGCTCGGCCGTCCCAAGGTGCATCCGGAACGCGCCGCCGAGCACGACGAGGTGGGCATCTCCACGGGCATGTATTACACGCCCATGGGCGGCGACATCATGTTCGTCGAAGCCAGCATTCGCCGTGGGTCGCGCACGCGTCCCACCGACGACGAGGAGCAGGTGCGGGTGGGCCCCATTTCGCTCATTCTCACCGGTCAGCTGGGCGATGTCATGAAGGAGAGCGCGCGGGCAGCGCTCACCTACGCCACCAACAACGCGGAGGCGCTGGGCATCCCGCTCGATCGGGTGGCCAGTGCCAGCGAGGCGCACATCCATGTGCCGGCCGGTGCCATTCCCAAGGACGGACCGAGCGCGGGAATCGCGATTGCCACCGCGCTCGTGAGCGAGATGAGCAACCGCAAGGTGCGACGTGATGTGTCCATGACCGGCGAGATCACACTGCGTGGGCGGGTGTTGCCCATCGGCGGTGTCAAGGAAAAGGTCCTTGGCGCGCATCGTGCCGGTATCAAGGAAGTCATCATCCCCAAGGCCAACGAAGCCGACCTCGAGGACGTGCCGGAAGAGGTGCGCCAGCTCCTGCGCTTCCACCCGGTGGAGACCCTGCGGGACGTGCTGCGCATCGCACTGGTGGACGCGCCGGTCACCGAGCCCGAGCCCGAGCTCGTCGGCGTCTGAGTGGCTGCTGGTGAATGCCAGGGCCGCCTGCTGGAACTCCCGGCAGGCGGCCCTCGTAGTTGGCCCCATGATTCATTTTCTCTCCAGTATTCGCACCGGCGCCTGGGTGGGTGTGGACGCCATGCGCGTCAATCCGTTGCGCACCATTCTCTCCACCCTCGGTGTCGTGATCGGCGTGGCCTCTCTCGTGGCTGTCCTCTGCCTCGGTGACGGCATGGAGCAGGCCGCGCGGTCACAAATTGAGCGGACCACCGATGTGCAGACCGTGAGCATCGCGGCACGCACGACGGAGCGGGTGGATGGCCAGATCTTTCCCGTGCGCGACTATCCCATCTTCGGTCCGCAAGACGCAGCCGACGTCCGGGACGTACCGCTGGCCGAGGCGGTGGCCCTGCAGGTGAGTGGCACCACCACGGTGGACCTGCCCGAAACCGGCAAGCGGCGGCAGACGTCCGTTACGGGTTCGCTGGCGCGTATCGAGGAGTTCAGTCACCTCGAGCTGGACGCCGGCCGATTCTTCACTGACGCCGAGGCGTCGCGCGGTGCGAAGGTGGCGGTGCTGTCCTGGTTGCTTGCACGCGATCTGATGGACGGACGGGCCCCGCACGGTATCGTCGGACGCAATGTGCGCATCAATGGCCAGCCAACCGAGGTGATTGGTGTGCTGGCGCCATACGATGGGGAGCGCGACGGCAGCCAGTCGGCGGTCATTCCCTTTGCCACGGCCCATGCGGTGCTTCCCCCGATGGCGACTCCGCGTCCCACCACGCTCATCGTGCGCGCGCCGCGCGTGGAGCAGGTGCCGGCGCTCGAGGCCGAGGTTCAGGGCTGGGTGGCGGAACGCTGGGGCAAGCGCAGCGAGAAGGTGCTGGTGCAGACTTCGCGTGCGCGGCTGCAGCAGGCCATGCAGGGCATTCTCATGTTCAAGCTGTTTCTTGGCGCCATCACCGGCATTTCACTCATTGTGGGCGGCATCGGCATCATGAACGTGCTGCTGGCCTCGGTGAGCGAGCGCACGCGGGAAATCGGCATCCGCAAGGCCATGGGCGCGCGGCGCCGCGACATACTGTTGCAGTTTCTCGCCGAATCGGTGGCGGTGGCCGGCACCGGCAGTGCCGTCGGCATTGCCCTCGGCCTGGTGGCGGCCTTCGGCATCACGGCCATCATCCGCGCACAATCCGATGCCGGTTTCCTGCAGGCCAGCTTCTCCCTGTCCACCCTCGTGGTGGCGTCACTGGCGCCCATCGTCGTGGGGCTGGTGTTCGGCACCTACCCCGCGCGACGCGCGGCGCGACTCAGTCCCATCGACGCGATTCGGCATGAATAGGGGAGGACGCGCACGGGACACTGCAACTGCGGCCGCTCGATCCACTGCCGTGGGCCGTGAGTGATGGGCTCTGCGTGTGAGTGGTGCAAGGGCGGGATCTCGCGATCCGCAACTTCCGGATTGCGTGGTGTTGCGGCCAGCACCACTCTCACCCAGAACTCATAGCTCACAGCCCAGAACGGTGGATCGAGCGACCGCAGTTCTCATTCAACCCGATCCGTCACAAATAGCCGTGAGCTGATCGCGCCGCGTGACCGGTTTGTCAGCGAATGACAATATTGAGCGCCGGCGCCTCCCACACCGTGGTGCTGCCGCGAAACACGCGGAAGCTGAGTCGCGACGCGCCGGCCGCGCGACCGGCCAACTGCCCGCCAAGTCGGTCCCCCGCCCAGTTGGCACGCGTTGGATCTTCGATGACCACGGGCAGCGAATGATCGGCGTGTTCCTGCAACGAGAACCATTCGTTGCGCGGTGGCATGTCGTGGTCATCGGCCGCCCGTCCCTGCTTCACGAAATACACACGGAGCGTGCGAGCCGCACCGGCCGCGACCACCGGGAATCCGTGCCAATGATCGTCATGCGAGAACATGATGTCTCCGCTGACGGGGTCTTCCACGACGATGGACGAAATTTCGAGCCGCGGTGCCTGTGGCGGTGGCGCGGCCACATCGCCGCCGCCGCCACAGGCGCCCGCTCCCCACATCATCGCCATCGCCACCATCACGCGCCGCTTGCCACGGGAACGGTATGCAGACTTCACGATCGAGATCATCGAACGTCTCCTGATCAACGCGCAGCCGGACAGGCTGTCCTGGGGTGAACAACGACATCGAGCCACGGCGACACGAGGTCGGCGTGCGTCTCGTGCCAGACGAGAAAACGGATCCGCGTGCGGCCTTCGGCGAGTGCAAACAACCGCCCACGTCCGCGCAGGGGCTCCCAGGCCACGAGCGCATCGGCACTCTCGCCGCGAATTTCGAGGTCCCGTCGCGATACGAGGTCCACTGGCTGTCCGCGGAAGTCGATGGCCTGCGGCACCAGTACGCGCACCTCTTCTGCGCAAAGCTCGAGTGGCGCACCGGACCAACTGCGGTTGTCGGTGCTCCGTACGACGACGTCGCGACTGGTGGAGTCGGTGAACACAAGATCGGCCACTTCCGCATGCGGCGTCACCACGGCAATCGGATGCTCACAAGCCCCGAGCACGGGAAGGCACGCGCACAGCACGGCATAGCGTAGTCGACGCATCACCAGCTCCAGCGATAGTGCACCCGGAGATTGCGTCCGGGCTGCGGCGCGACCTGCTTGGCACGCCAGAGATGATCACGCCAATCCACATCGAAGAGGTTGTCTGCCGACAGCGTGATTTCGTGCAGTTGTCCGCCGCGCAGAAGACGCCGGGCAACACTGGCATTGGCAAGGAGCCAGCCGGACGTCGCGCAGAACTCTGCGGGAAGCAGTGCGGGTGCCGACACACCAGCCACGGCAGACGAAGCGGCCAGGGTGCAGGTGGTTGAGCCAAGCGTTTCCGGTGCCGGCGGCACCCGGCCCTGACGCGCCGCCGCCTCAAGTCCTGTCGTCACCGTCCACCAGCGCGCGTCCCATCGGGCTTCGGCGCGTGAGCGGAGCGGGGGCATGGCGGGGAGTGGTACCCAGCGTGCAGCGGCACGCGTGCCGCGAATTTCAGCGCCCGGATCAGCGCGTTGCGTGCCATGCACCCAGGACAGCGTGGCGTCGATGGTGAGCTGCGGCGCGGCGGGCAGACGCCAGATCACGCGGCCTTCCGCGCCATGCATGCGGGCGTCGGCCTGATCGGCCTGATACACGTTGTAGCGGCGCAGGCGGCGATCACGCACCGGCTCACCGGTGACAGAGTCCAGCAACGGTCGCTGATAGATGAAGTCTGTCATGCGCATCGCGAACACCGCCACTTCGCCCTGCACCGCGCCGCGATCGAATCGGGCAAACACATCGAAGCCCGTCCCACGTTCGGCGCGCAGTTGCGGGTTCCCCACTTCGTAGGCGTACGTGGCCAGGTGCGGGCCGGCGGAGAACAACTCTTCAATGGCGGGCGGCCGAAACGCACGCGCCGCACTCACCCCAAACATGAGGCCCTCGCGCACCGCCACGGTGAGTCCCAGACTGCCCGTTGGCGCGGTGAACTGTCGCGTGCGCACATCGCGCACCAACGCGGTTTCGGTGCTGTCCAAGGGGACAATGCGCGCCACATCGAAGCGCGCGCCCCACTGTGCGCGCACGGCACGCCCGCCAAACAGCCGATCGAGCTCCCACTCTTCCATGGCGAAGGCGGCGCCGGCGCGCAGGACGCCAGGCCTCGTGCCGGTGAAGCTGCCTTCGGCGCGGAAGTCACGCCACTGCTGCCAGCCGCCGGCACTGCCGCGCACCGGGACGCCGGCGTGTCGGGTGTACTGCAGCAGGACGTCGCTGTTCAGCATCAACTGCCCGAAGCGCGTGCCGACAAATCCACCACGCTCGAGCTCCGACTGTTCGAATCGGACGAATTGCGACGACACGTTCGCTTGTCGTACCTGGGGCACCCACGACGAGGCCGCGGGGTCGGCGGTAGACCGCCACGAGAGGTCGGCACGCCCGCTGCGACGCGACAGGTCCACATACACGCCACCGTCATGCGCGCCTGGCAGAACCACACCGGCAAAGCTGCCGGGTACACCGTAGGTGCTGACCACGTCGCGTGCGGCGCCACCGACCCGCCACTGCCCGGTACGCGTCTTCACGTCGACCAGCGCCACGCCGGCGCCCACATCGTGGCCACGCACATCACTGAAGGGCAAGAAGCCACGGGCTGCGCGCGTATCCCCCGCCGTCCGCCAACTGCCACCCACACGCCAGGCCATCGCACCGATGCCACCGCGCAGAGCAGCGTGGGCCACGCCCCCGTCATTTACCGACTCCCCCTGTCCGCTCAGGCTGCCGGCCAGGCGCGCGCCGACTCGTTCGGACGGCACATCGTCACGCACCACGTTCACCACACCTCCGAGGCTGTTGCTGCCGAACAGCAACCCGGCGGGGCCACGCACCACCTCCACGCGTCGTGCCGTCATGGGGTCGATGGTCACCGCGTGATCAGGGGCGGTGGTGGCGATGTCGCCTGTCCGCTGCCCATCTTCCAGTACGAGCACGCGGTCACCCGTGAGCCCGCGGATCACGGGCTGCGTAGCCATGGGGCCGTTGCTGCGTGCCGTCACCCCAGGCTCACCGGCAATGGTGGCCGCGATGGACGGCGCTCGCCGACGATCGAGGGCGCGGCCGTCGAGCACGCTCGCGGGGCGCACGAGTGCGAGGCCGCTGCCTTGCACGGCGCTCACCTTTACTGTGCCGAGTACCTGCGCACGCGCCGCACGCTGGCGAAGGGAGTCGACGCGCAGCGAGTCGGCGCGCAGCGAGTCGGCGCCCGGACGGCCGCCCGAAACGCGTTGCCCGGACACGGCCGCAGGGAACAGACTCCCTGCGACCGCGCTGACATACATCACCCGCAGGAATCGCGGCGAAGCGTTCACCGCTGCAGTGCGCGCGTGTCCCGGACACCCAGCACCACAATGCGCTCGGGCGTTCCGCCCACGTTCATGGTGCGCGCAATCGACGGCGTGCCAGTGGCGCTGATGGCGACTTCGTACACACGGCCCTGCGTCGGGCTCGTGATGTAGGCCAACCCATCAGCGAACGCGAAGTGCGGCGTGAGTACCGTGCCGCTGGTCGGCATGGGCGGCACCAGCCCGCTGAGCGTTCCGGTCACCTGCCGCGTCGCCATGTCGACGATGTACAGATTGCCCGACCGACCAATTACCAGTGCGTGACGTCCGCTGTAGTCGATGTCCGCTGTCCAATCGATGTCGTTGCCGGGGATGCTGATGGGCGACATGGTGCGCGTCGACACCTGCGCCACGCCGAGAGCGCGTGTGGCCGCGCTGACCGGCTGGCCACGAATGGACATGCGCACGAGGAAGTTGGGCTGTCCGTCACGCGCCCACACGGTGCCAATACCGAAACGGGAGTCACTCGCATGGGTGACTTTCTGGAAGGACACGGTGCTGCCGGTAACCGACACCAGCAGTCCGCCGTCCGCGCAGCCGTAAAGCTTGCCCGACGCGTTGCCGGCGAGCCCATGCAGACCGGGGCACGAGGTGCTGCGACCAACCTCCTGACCCTGACGGTTGTACACCACCACGCCAATGGGTGAGGTGCCGTTCGGGTCGCGCAGCGAGGCCGACATCATCCCGCCGTCGAAGCTGGCCATGCCGGCACCGTGGTGCGCTGGACCGGTGTTGATGGTCGCTGTGGGTGTCGTGTTTCCGGCCGCAACCCCCTGCTCACTCCAGAACCGCACGTTGCCGCTGCCATCGAAGTGCACCGACACCATGTCGCCGTTGTAGTTGCCGTGAATGGGGGTCTGATCCGAGAAACTGCCGACGATACGCGGCGCCTGCTTCACGCCGCGGCCATTCTGTTCGAAGACGCCACCATCGATGAAGGAAATCCGGTTCTGCGTCTGGAAGTGCGCGAAGGCGATGCGCCCCTTGGCCGTGTACAGGTAGGTCACTCGCGAGGGCAGGCCGCCCATGCTGTCCACCCGCTGCCCGGTCGCCGCGTCGTAGATGCGGGCGAAGGGCGCCGTGTCGGTCACCACCAGGCGACGGAATTCGCGCGATGGCGTGGTATCCGGCGCCCCGGTGCTGGAGTCGTCACCGCAGGCGACCAACCCCAGCACCATGGCCGTGGTGAGCAGTCGGGAGACGGGAATGCGGGGATGGCGAATGGGGGACGGCATGGGTGACGCCTCTCGTGTTGGTATTGAGTCTTGACTATCAAGAACGCCGAAACGCTAAGCAGACCAGAGTGAGTTGTCAATATCATTAAAGCTTGCAACTGCGGCCGCTCGATCCACCACTCTGGGCCGTGGGTGATGGGTTATGGTTGAGAGCGGTGCAAGGGCGAGATCTCGCGATCCGCAACTTTCGGATAGCGTGGTGCGGCAGCCAACACCACTCACACCTTGAGCCCATCACTCACTGCCCACGGCAGTGGATCGAGCGGCCGCAGTTATCGCAGCGCCAGCCCGCTCACTGCCTCGTCAACTCCCGCAGCACCAGTCGCGTCACCCGTCGCGCCACCTCATCCCGACTGGCCTCCATCTGCGACGTGGCCACCGCCACCGCCTGCGCCTCCAGCGCCCCGAGTCGTGCTCCCAGCGCGTGCCGATGCGTGGCCCGCGCAAATCGCGCCAGCTCCAGTTGCAGCGCCCAGGTGGCCTTGCGACTGCGCTGCGCACGGCGCTCCGGCCCCACATCCTGTGACAACTCGTCCAGCGTGACGAATTCGAGCCCACCCGCTGCCCACGCGTCGCGTGTCGAGGGCACGGCCGACACGGCAGGATCGACGGCCCCCGGCACCCCGAGATCCACCCACAATCGCGATGGCCCCGCGGCGCTCAAGGCAACGAGCCTCTCACCACGCAGCAGCGGGGTCGAGGCATGAATGGCAAAGATCACCACCCGCGCTTCCGCCATGGCCTGCTCGCGCTGCTCCCAGGCTATCACCTCGGCACCGTGCGCCACCGCCACCGTTTCCGCGCGTGATACCGTGCGATTGGTAACGCCAACCTGCACCGGCAACGCGGCGCGGGCCAACGCATCAAGCACACCACGCGCCGCATCACCCGACCCCACCACCACCACCGGGAGTGGTCCGCCACAGCGAGTGGATTCGTGCTCCACGAAGGAGGCCAGACGCGCCACCACGCGATCCCCCAGCGTGCCGTCCACCTCGTCGCCAATGGCCGCCCGGATGTGCCGCGCTGCGTCCACGGCGTGGCGGAATACACTGTCCAACTCGCCGCGCACGGCCCCGGCTTCTCGCGCGGTCAGCCAGGCCTGACGCACCTGCCCCAGAATCTCCGGCTCACCAAAACGCACCGAGTGCATGCCGGCCGCCACGCCAAACAGGTGGCGCACCGCCAGGTCGGCGTCATGACGCGCCACGTTGACCTCGTCGCGATGGGTGCCGACGATGTTGGTCGCGAACCAGGGCTCGAGATCGTGATCGCCCCACCAGTACAACTCGCTGCGATGGCAGGTGGCCAGCAGCACGGCCTCCACGCCCTGGGCAGCCAGCTCGCGCAACAGAACACGCTGGCGCAGCGGGTCGGGGCGCAACTGACCCACCACGTCCGCGCGCGTGCTGTCATGCGCACAGCTCACCACATGAAACGGCAGCAGAAACACGGATTACGCGGCCGACGAGGTCATCGAGTTGACCATCTCGCGTTCCGCGGCGTCGGTTTCGCAGGAAACCGTTTCCGCCGAGGCAATCTTTGACGGTACACCGCGGCAGGCCGCGTTCACGCAACCCGGACAGCGTGTGCGGTACTGCGTGCTGTAGGGCGCGCCCGACGTGAGATGCGCATGCACAATGTCGGCGAGGGCATCGAGAAACTCGGGTCGCGCGTTGAGCGCGGGCGCACGATGGAAACCCGTCATGCCGTGCTCGCGCGCCAGCGTGGCGTACTCGATGTCGAGCTCCGACAGGGTCTCGATGTGATCGCTGGTGAAGGCGATGGGCACCACGAGCAGGTTCTTCTGTCCGCGCGCCGCGAGTTGCTCGATGACGGTCTCCGTGCTGGGGCCGAGCCACCGCACCGGTCCCACCTCCGACTGGTACGTCACCATCCACGGGTTCTTGAGGCCGATGGTCTCCACCACCCGGCTCACCGACGCCGCAATCTCGGCCGGGTAGGCATCACCGCGATCGATGACCGACAGCGGTAGCGAATGCGCAGAAAACATCACCAGGACATCGTCACGCTCCGCTTCCGGATACGCATCGAGTCCATCTTCCACCGTGCTGGCCATGGCCGACACGAAACCCGGATGCTCACCCCAACGGTCGATGATACTCCATGTGAAGGCCTCCTCGAGGCCCGTCCGCTTGGCGGCGCGCCACAGGTCGTTGAGACTCGATCCGGTGGTGGAGCAGGACCACTGCGGATACTGCGTGAATGCGACGGCGCGCTCCACGCCATCGGCCTGCATCGCGCGCAGCGCATCATCGGCAAAGGGCTGCGTGTAGCGGAAGGCCACGTAAAAGCGATGCGGCGCCGTCTCAGGCGACATCTCGTCGAGCCGCCGGCACATGGCTTCCCCCTGCGCCGTGGTCCAGCGAAGAATGGGCGAGCCACCGCCAATGGCCTCGTACAGCTTGCGCACCTTGGGCGCACGCCGGGTCGCGATGAACTTGCCCAACAGCTCCTGGAACGGCAGCTGGATGATCTCCTTGTCCAGAAAGAGCCGCACGAGGAAAGGTTCAACGTCGTCGAGCGTCGCCGGCCCGCCGAGATTCATCATGACAATGCCGGTACCGCCGCGGGCGCGGGCGTTCACAGCACTGGATGGCGAGGCAGAGCCTGGACGAGGCGCAGTACGAGAGAGCGGAGGCGTCATGTGACGAAAGCTCGGCACCTCCACCCGGCCATTCCATTCCGGTTCTCTACCTGCGCTATCCCCGTACAGTTACGGTACAGATTCCAGACAAAACAACTCGTCAATGAAGACGATCAGTGACCAATTGGCCCGAGGCGGAAGAGGCTGAGCGGCCAGGCCTGCGCACCGGGTTCGGTGCCAAGCAGGAACCACTCCGTGTAGCGCTGTGCGGGCGCCGTGCTCGCGGTGGCCAGTTGGCCAGTGCCACGATCAAGCTCCACCGGCACGAGGCCCGGGGGCGGCGTCCAGGCGCCGGCTGACTTCCCGGCATAGGCCGCGGCCAGAATGCGCCCGGCGATAGGCCCAGCCAACGTACCGCCCGCTGCGCCCGGGGCGATCATGGCCGGCTTGTCAAAACCCAACCACACGCCCGTCACGAGCTCGGGCGTCATGCCCACAAACCACACGTCGGCATTGTCGTTGGTGGTGCCGGTCTTGCCGGCCACCGGTACATGATCGGGCACGAGACGACGCACGGCGGTGGCGGTGCCGCGTGTCACGGCGTCCTGCATCATGTCGCGAACAATGAACGCCACGCGCGGATCCATGGCGGCGCGCATGGCACCGCCCGAAGCCGTGTGCACCACACGCCCGCCGCGATCCTCGATGCGCTGCATGAAGCGCGGATCGACACTCAC
>VFQQ010005609.1_pt1 | contig 10311 bp, 17 predicted proteins | sample 3512341 | NCBI WGS metagenome assembly VFQQ01 (sample SAMN10412373, study PRJNA504923) | tailings metagenome | isolation source: Relicate 2 Philex TSF1 revegetated site | place: Philippines: Tuba, Benguet | collected 2017-08-29
TCTTTGATTGGGGTGAACTAGACGCCGTGCATGTAAGCACCCATGCATGTGTGTGTCTGTGTGTGTGTGTACAGGTGATCCAATCACTGCTGATGACCTAGGTGTGGGAGGTGCTCTCACTGTGCTCATGAAGGACACAATTGAGCCAACACTCATGCAGGTACGCACACATTGAGACCAATGCTAGCTTGCATGGCCGCATCTAATCCAATCCATAAGACCGCGTGCTAGCTGGATACTGAGTTGCGTTGTGGGGCGGGCTTCTGCGTGAGTATGCTTCATGTCAAAGTACCTGCATGTGTTTACCCTGAAGCTCACATGTGCACATGTACACGTGAGATTTGAGGTCAGCGGCGTGCAGTGTGCACATGTACACACATGTGTGTGTGTGTGACCATGCCCATGTGTCACAGACCCTGGAGAAGACCCCTGTGTTGGTCCACGCTGGCCCCTTCGCCAACATCGCACACGGCAACTCGTCTATAGTGGCCGATCAGATCGGTCTCAAGCTGGTGCGTACTGCACTATCGGCCCTGCATGCCTTCCATACATCAACATGCATCAATATGGCATGTGCTTACGACATCAGACGTCTATCTAAGCACAGTGTCCTTGTTGGCCTGTGTGCGCCTCCCACGTGTGATCCCACGTGTGCTTGTGGGATCATGTGTGTGTCTCTCTGTGTGTGTGTGTGTGTGTGCGTGTGTGTGTGTCCCGATGCAGGTGGGTCCAGACGGGTACGTCGTCACCGAGGCAGGCTTCGGTGCAGACATCGGCATGGAGAAGTTCATGAATATCAAGTGCAGGGCGTCAGGCCTCAACCCTGACTGTGTGGTGCTGGTGGCAACGGTACGCGCGCTCAAGATGCACGGAGGCGGCCCTGCAGTCGTGGCAGGTGCGTAACAGCTTCGACATATCAGTCACATAGCCACGCGATTCAATCTGTGTGTGTGTGTGTGTGTCTGTGTGTGTGTGTGCATGGCTTGTTAGATATGCCGTTTACAAGAACATGTGTGTGTATGTGCTTGTGTGTGTGTGTGTGTGTGTGTACACAGGTACCTCACTCAGCCATGAGTACACCACTGAGAACATTCCCCTGGTCACTGCTGGCTGCTGTAACCTGGCACGACACATCGATAACGCACGCAAGTATGGCGTGCCTGTGGTAAGTGCACTGCACCCGCATACAGACGTACCACTTCTCGTCTGTGCTACATACCCGCGTTGCTAAGCGACATCACCAGAAGATGGACGCGTGCGTGACGTAACGAAAGGCGGTGACATGACACGTATGTCTGATCTACACGCAGGTTGTGGCCATCAATCAGTTCGCATCTGACACACAAGGGGAGCTGGAGGCGGTGAAGAAGGCCGCGCAAGAAGCAGGTACGGACATACAGCCTTGTTGTGCCCCTAGTTGCATTGCATGTGTGTCATAGGGGTCCTCGCATGCTTTGTACTAGCTCTAGTGTCAGCCAAAGCATATCCAACCGTGCTGTTTTGGATCAACGTGCGTTTGCTGACCATTGCTTGTACTGCGCTATTTCGGTGACCTGCCTGCCAGTCTTTCAGTGCTGCCGTATGACATGTGTCCATGCAATGTCGTGTGTGCAGGCGCGTCAGCAGCGGTTATCTGCAACCATCACGGTTTGGGGGGTGCGGGTGCAACTGACCTGGGTGAGGCGGTTATCAAGGCGTGCCAGGAGAAAACGGACTTCCGTTTCCTGTACGACGCCAACCTGCCAATCAAGGTATGTTATACATCGCATGCATGCCCTGTACAAAGTCTGTCTGCATGTTGCGCTGTTATTCAGTACCCGTGGCTCTGTTTTGAATGTGTGTGTGTGTGTGTGTGTGTGTCTGCCTGCAGGACAAGATTGAGATCATTGCCAAGGAGACATACCACGCAGCAGGCGTGTCCTACACACCTGAGGCAGAGGCACAGGTAACGCACAGATTCACACACCCTTTCGTGCTGTCGTCACGGGCACACAGCTCGCTTGTTCCAGCACGCCAATGTCCACACATACATGTTGTCACAGGCACTCGCAGGGCGCGCCTTCAAACCCATGCCTTTGCTTCGGATAGTGAGCGTGTGGATGACTGTGTGCATGTGCGCAGATCGAGAAGTACACTCGCATGGGCTTTGACAAGCTGCCAATCTGCATGGCCAAGACACAGTATTCGTTCAGCCATGACGCCAAGCTGAAGGGTGAGTGCGTGATGACTTATAGCCTTGTGCACGGTGTGTGTGTGTGTATGTGTGTGTGTCATGTAACGCATGACAACGCCCAGGTGCCTTCAGTTGATGCGCCAAGTATGCGCTGTGTGTATGTACTCCCCCAGGTGCGCCAAGCGGCTTCATCCTGCCCATCCGTGACATCAGAGCGTCAGTGGGCGCAGGGTTCCTTTACCCCCTGGTCGGCACCATGTCCACGATGCCTGGCCTGCCCACCCGTCCCTGCTTCTACGGCATTGACCTTGACCTGAAGACTGGCAAGGTCGTTGGCCTGTCGTAAAGCATCGCACTAGATGCATTGTGGCCTCCCCGTGTTGGTTTACCTTCCTTAAACAAGCTTCCTCACGGAGGGCGTCGACAAGCCGGCGCTGGCAAGGCTGTCGATAGCAGTACAAGGATGCGACGAGATTCACCCTCGGACTTATGAGCTTCGTACACGCAGTTTTGTGGCAGTCTGCCAGTTTTGTGTCGTGTAAATGCTCGCCTCTGAGTGTTGATTGTGCTGAGCGTGTGGAGACTAAGCGTATAGGGCGAGCTGTAGGAGGGAATGGACTGTACCCGTACATAACATAACGGTGTACTGCATACGTTATGCTACGAAAGTTGTTGCTCAGCAGCGCAGCCACGACTTTGGCATTGGGTGCTTGTGATAGCCAGGTCCAGTGCAGGGAGAAAGCTAAGGAGCACACGGCTCTGCAACAACAAGCTTGCAGCAGGCCGCCGCGGCGCAGACTGCCCGCCGCGTATGCCCGCCGCCCAGCACCGATTGTGGGCGCGGTGCACAAACCTTGACCACCCTAGGTTCAGCCTCCCACAGCTCATTGAGGCCCACCCTATCAATCACGCCGTCCAGCTAATCACAGCCGGCACGCACCCAGGTGACACCGCGGACCTCGCCTCCGCGACCCACAGCTACCTGGTGACCGGGGCCCTAGGAGACATCGTCCACGCACTGGTAGCCAAAGACGCGTGGCCACGCGAAGCCGAGCTAGGTGGTGTGACAGCCGTGGCCATCGGGCCCAGGCTGGATGAGACGGGCGGCATAGCAATCTCGCCGACAGGCACGCTGCACCTGGACGTCAGCGGCGAGACATACCAAGCGCTTGGGCTCCTCGGCAAGCGCAGGCAGACAGCGCAAGGTATGTTAGTGCTCACGACGCACCGCCGAGCAATGGCTTTGACCGTGCGTGCACCCGCGGGCACGCACTCGCGGGCACGGATCCGCGTGCAAGCGCGCGCCGTCCGCGCTGCGCCACCCACCGTGCGTCCCCAGCGTCAGGCCTTTTCCGCTTGTTGTTGTGTCTTACAGGGCCTTGGTATCATGTGGAGGTAAATCTGACCAGCAAAGGATGCCGCGTGGACCAGCCATACCACAACAGGGTACGCAGAGGGACACAGATGCACTATGGTCGTATCAGCACTTTATGAAAACACAAGCCCAGCCTCCGGGACACATTATGCTTCATTCTGCATGACACTGTGCCTTCTTTGGCCACACGCAACCGCGTACACACGAGTGCGGCGGAACGCATGTTTGGATTTTGTTTGGATGCATGCAGGTTGTGGAGCGGCTTAACACATTGCCAGGCCGCTGCTGTCTCCTCGTCACCATACCAGTAGACAACACCACACCACATGCAGCACCAGACCTCGCACTCACCACAGACTTACCTACAGACAATGCCATCTCGCTACCACCGCAGCTCACAGGCCTGCCCAGCAACAGCATACAACCCGCGCCAGTGTCCACACGCAGCTGGGCTGTGTCAGACGTACGGATGCCAGCGCTGACACGAGCAGCGCTCTTAGGTACCGCGCACAGCGCGGCCGGCGTCGGCGGCGCGGACGCCGCGGGCGCGGCGCCGATGGAAGTGGATGACACAATCGCTGTGGATCCAGCTGACATGGGCGCGACGAAAAGACACGCGGGGCAGTCTGGGCAGGCATCGAGAAGTGGTGTTCAGGGTGGGCCGCAGGGAGCTATGGCAGCGGTTGTGGATGGTGTGCATCAGTGGCTTGGGGCGATGAGTTGTGGCTTCAGAGGTGCGTGGTGCATGACATGTGTATGTGCTGCTGCTGGAACCGTGCGTGTATGCGTGCGCGTCTTCAGTCGTGCATGCGCCGTACGTCCCCGCGGCGAGAATGCCTTCGTGTGTCATGTGTCCGCAGGTCCAGCAGTCGATGCCATGCTGCCTCCACAACTGACCAGTACTGAGCAAGAGCTTAGTGATAGCGTACACATTCATGAGTGGACGGGCTTACTACATAATCGGATGGTGAGCAAGGCCCCAACACACAACACGCACGCCCCCATGTGTAGAACAGTACTTGTTGTTTGTCACGGTATGACAGAGTGTGCGGCTTTCCACACTCTGTTGTGCGTGCAAGGCAGTGAGCGAGTTCTTTGGTGGTGTGTTGCTGTGCGCAGGTTCTCCGGACCATGTTGCACGCTGCGCAGCTTATGCGGGAGCAGCGCTGCGTGTGGGCTGCAGTGAGCGTGTGGGGCTGGCAGGACAGCCCACTGAGCTGGGAGGGGCAGGCGAATGCTACTTCAGCAGGCGGGGAGTTGCGTGTGCAGGGCGAGGGCACCAGTCACTACACTGTTCTATTCATGCCATCTTCGGACGTTTTAGTCCTGCGGGCCTACTGAGTTGTGTGCATTGTGTGTGCCTGTATGTGCCAATGACCGTGGGATTGCCAGCAAATGGCGCCAGGAAGCTTGACGCTGGGTCACGGCATTTGTGACATCATACTCAACGCCCAACGCTCCCGCGTTTCTTTTCTTGGCTGCACGCATTTCTGTGTTTTGCGGCCCTGGGAGCATTCCATTCGTTCAGCAGCGCGCCATCCACAGCACACAATAAGTACACGAGCGAGTCTCCTGTGCCGAGACTTTTGCAGCCTTTGGTCGTGACACACCGCAGCCAGCGCGCATTCGCAGCCTCCCTTTGAGCTAGCCTTTTAGCTAAATCACTTACAGACAGCAGCAGGATGGTTCTGGGCCGTCGGCGCAACAGCAAGAACCTGGACCAGGCCGTGACTGGCGATGCGTCTGAAAATGCGAGCGCAGCAGTGTTGAGTCAGCTCCGCAGCATGAAGACCAAGTCAAGCCTCCAGGGCTCCAATGTTGCAGTTGTAGACGCAGAAGTGCAGGTGAGGGCGTGGCAGACTTATGACAGTCACCGCACGGTCATGAGCCGAGCAGCTCCCATGACTGCATTCGCTCTCTGCATGCCAGTGACAGACCATCAGAAGTAGTGCTGCGCAGCTGCAAAGAGGAACTAGAGCACCACCAGGGCCAATGGCCATGTGCGTGCGTGCACGCGTGACGCGCCCTGTGTATACCACCCCTTTTGCCTGCAGGTGGACCTCAGGCCAGACCTCCTCTTCGAGCTCCTCGCAGACCCAAACCAGCACACAACCATCTTTGATGCCATTGAGGTGAGGGGCCTGTGCACGCTTCTCTTGCAGCCTGTGTGTGCGCGCCCTATGACAGAGCGCGGTCTCAGCCACACTTGTGCTGCACTCCTCACCCTGCAGGGTGCATCATGCCGTCTGGTGGCAGAGGAGGGGCCCTGGCGCAAGTGAGTGGATGGCTGGAGGAAGAACCAGGCCTTGCAGACCGTCAAGCCGTCTGTGCAGTAGTCAGTTCGCGCGTCATTACGCGGTGGGACCTGACATTGTAACCCTGCAATGCGCGCGCAGGTACGAGCTTGACTACAAGGCACGCTGGAAGTTCTGGCGCGTCAGCGGCGTGTGTGATAACAAGGTTTACATGGAGACACACGCGGACCATGGCACAGTGAGTAGCCACCTTTGTCTCTGGCACAGCCCACGCACACACTCTCAGACAACGGCCTACACATCCCTGGCACACCCCACGCACACCCCACGCACAGCCCACGCACAGCCGCACCTTAGCACAGATGCGAGGCTCCGCACAGCGTCACGGCTCAATTCCAATGGACTTGTGCGTACGGTTGACATCCCTGACTGTGTGTGTCCCTCTGTAGGTGAGCTTCAAGCTGCGGGAGCCTGGCTTTCTGAAAATGTACGAGGGCACGTGGGTGCTCAAGCCCGCAGGACACAAGGCGCTGCAGCTGTACTCGCGCAACCACGCAGCCAGCTCTGCAGCCAAGCAGGCAAGTCACGTGTCACATGCACACACACATACATACCCAACACTCTTGCTTGCTTGGCATGCACAACAGAGTTGACAGCATGCCCATGCGCACGAATCTGACAACAGCGGCAAGATGTCAGGGAAAATGTGCTAGTACGATACTCGCGTGTGTGTGTCTGCGTGTGCGCGCGTGCTTGTAGGTGCACAAGGACATTGCACCCCAGCCACGCACCAGCAGTGACTTCCTGCCCCCTGGCCTGCTTCAGCGCGCCGGCTCGCCCCCACCGCCTTGGTCCGGCCTCTTCCAAGCCATGACCAACGCCACACAGGCCTTCACCAACGCCACACAGACACCAAAGGACGTGAAGCTGCCATGGGGCACATTGGCGTCTATCAACATGCCACTCATCACACTGCAAGGTACGCACTGTTAATGCAGAGTCTGCAGATAGATGCATGCATGTGCTGTTGTGTACATGGCCGCCCCACGGCGCTTTTTCATAGTGACATGATATGGAAACACATGCATGTATGTGTATGTGTATATATGTGTGTGTGTGTGTGTGTGTCCTTGCAGGCCTGTCCGTCACCCGCGGCTCTCCATCCGAGTCCCCCGCCACCTCTCCACCCGCCAGCCCCCGCGCAGGTGCCACCGCTGACGTGTCCACCCCCCACACCACCGCCCCTACCACACCAGCGGCCTACCCCAACAGCAGCATCGTGCAGATAGTCAACCTGCGCATGTGCCCCAAGGTGGCGCCTCCCTATCCTCTTGGTGGACTGCTGAAGGGCCACGCACAGGGACAGGTGAGAGACGCATGCATTTGTGCTGTCTGAGCCACGCATACCTGCACGCATGCATGCATGCCAGGTTTGTTGTTGTCAACACTGATGTGCAGTGTTTCACAGCGCCACTAGCCCATGCCACATGCACAGAGTGCCTTTCCGGCATGCAGGAGTGGTGTCGGGTGGTTTCAGTAAGCGTGTGTGTGTGTGTGTGTGTGTGTGTCACAGGTCGAGGAGATGATCCGCGGTCTCGTGGCCTGCGCCAGCAAGCTCCAGGCATCTGGTGTCACCTCCCTCTCCACACACACACACACCAAGGACCGCGCACACTCCACCTCATCCGCCCTGTCGACCACCTCCTCCCGCATCGCCACCGCACACGACTCTCACACAAACGACGACACCCCCTCCCTGGTCACACAATCCGAGTCCATGGCATCACTCTATTCAAAGTCAAGCAGCAGTGTGTTGGATGGGAGCAGTGTGAGTGACGGGACCAGTTGTGGGCTGTCCGGCAGGCGTAGCACATGGCACAGCGGGGCGGCCAACCCTATGCAAAAGGTTAGGCACGCTGTGTTGGCGTCGTACCGGGTGCCGGTGGGCGAGAGCCTCGAGGAGGATGACGAGGAGTGAAGTCGTGTGTTTGTTAGATTTAGGACGCATGATCTGGGATTCAAGAGCAGTGAGCATAGCAGTGACTGGACAAGGCTTAGTGTGACACTGTAACCTGTACTCATAGCAGGCGCTGAGATATGTCGCAGAAATGACAAACGCACGACTGTATTGTCCTGTGTATCGTCATACCACCTATTGTACCTGTGGCATGCCTTTCATTCCGTGGGTGACGATGCGACGAGATACGACGGACGCACTAGTGACCTTGCACACGGACATTTTCCTAGTTTACCCATAAGACCATTCATGATTTATCCATATCGCCTTCCTAGCAACGGTGTTGAGTCAATGTAGCAGTTGCCTATATCTTGCGCGCGCTCGATCTTCACAACACGTTGCTCTTAATATTCCTACGCCCTCACTCGTCCTGGCACTGTATCACAAACCAACTCGGTTGAGTCATTGCTCAATGATGTTTGGTTGGCCTGTTGCTGTCAGCGGCCCTCGTTGCTCGTTGTGGCCCTCGTCCAGCTGTAAGACACCATACACGCGTGCCTCGTGGCCTGTGCGCACCGGTTCAGCTTTGCCAGCGACGTAGAAAGCGGGTCAGCGCGATGGCCCAGTTTGGGGACCTGCCGAGTGTGGCCTATTGTCTCATAGCCAGGGCGCTGCCTGTGTCAGATGCCCTCAGAGCGCGGCTAGTATGCAGGAGCTGGAGTCAGCTCTTCAGTCTGAAGCCCGTGCGAGTCGTGGCATCTCAGTACGCGCACCTGGTCACAAGCACGCACGCACTGAGTACCTGCTACAGCCTGCACCACGCTGTGTCAGGCGCAGGTCGTGCCATCTATGAAGCCGTCAGGCACGCAAGCTGCGTCGTGACCTGTGGCTCCGTGCAGGGGTCTCAACTGGAGGGCGTGCAAGGACGCGTTCCCCGACCTACAGCAGTTCACAGTCCCTGCCACAGTCAGCCAGGCCGCAGCCAGCCAAGCTATGCGCCAGCAGCAAACCAGCGCGTCTGCAGAGCGCGGACCCGCTGCGGCCCACTCAGCAGACGAGGGTGCGGGTCTGCAAGCGTGCGACTGCGCGCTCTGCAACGTCGCGGCGCTCAGCGCCGTGTCCCGCATCCCAGGCGCCCGCCTCATTGCGGACGGGCCCTTCGTGGACGCTTGCAGCGCTTGCGCTACGGCACAGGGCAGCGGACAGTGTCTGCCCGCGGCAAGCGCGCAAGGCAGCCCTTCACTGCGCAGCGTCACAATAGAAGGATTGCCAGTGCCGGACCTGCTGCCACTGGTCGAAGCCGTAGCGCAGCACTATCCAGGCCTCCAATCGCTTCAAATCACCCCTGACAAGCAGCCCGCCCCCGCCTCCGCGCAAACAGCACAGCGGACGCAGTCACAGTCGTACAACACACCGGAACGCGTGAGCGGCCTGCTCGCGAGCCTACCAGCGCTGTCCAGCCTTCGCCACCTGCGCTGCATCGCGCCGCAGACGTCGCTGGAGGTCGAGGTGCCCGCCGTGTGGCCTGCAGGCACTGTCAGCGCGCACCTGTCGGTGCGCGACCCTCGGTACTATGTTGAGCAGCTTGCAGCTATGCAAACCTGGATACGACAGGTGTGTGTGTGTGTGTGTGTGCTCATGTCTCTTAGAATGCGTGAAGGCCCCCTGCTGCACGTTCACAGCGCGGCTTTTGTATGCGTCGTGTATGTGTATGTGTGTGTGTGTGTGTTGGTGCTATGGCGTGTTCGCAGGGATGCCAGCTTCCTGCAGAGATCAGCACGCCCACCGGGCAGCCACTTCGTGCGAGGCATACCATCCCAGCCACTGCCCTGCTACTGGTCCTGACACCCACACTACATAGCCTGACACTAGACAGCGAGGTATGAGCGAGCACACACGCACGCACACATGCACAAACAGGCGCACACACACACACACAACCGTGCGCCATGTGCTTCTGGGTGTCTGATGTGCTTCTGATGTCCACTGTCGGAGAACATGCACCTGCATGGCCATGCACTGGCAGATGTTCATGCTCTTGAAGTGCATGTCTGTGTGTATCTCCGCAGGTAGAGTTATCCGACCCCTGGGTATCCGCCTGCCTAGCTTCCCTTACATCTCTCACCACGCTTCACTGTAGGCCCTTTGTAACGGGTCCCTCACACCTGTGGTCATTGGTACAGCTCACAGGCCTCACACAGCTCACACTGGATTTCGGCTCAGAGTGGTGGATAGCTGCAGGTAGGCGCTTGTGTGTGTGTGTGTATGTGTGTGTTTGTGTGTGTGTGTGTTTGTAAGATGGCCTTCGCAGCACACAGGCACGGGCATCGCCGAAATGCTCGCCTATGGCCGCGCGCGCGCGTGTGTGTGTGTGTTCGTCATGCAGAGGACCTATCGGCCCTACATAGCCTCACACGTCTCACCCGTCTAGCACTGCGTGTGGACTATGGACTGTCAGGGGACGAGCACGAGGATGAAATGCGACTACAGGACCACAAACAGGTCTGTGTGCGTGTGTGTGTGTGTGTGCGGGTATGTGTGTGTGTGTGTG
>VFQQ010005610.1_pt1 | contig 10304 bp, 8 predicted proteins | sample 3512341 | NCBI WGS metagenome assembly VFQQ01 (sample SAMN10412373, study PRJNA504923) | tailings metagenome | isolation source: Relicate 2 Philex TSF1 revegetated site | place: Philippines: Tuba, Benguet | collected 2017-08-29
TCACCGTGCAGCTGCTGCAGGTGGTGCGCGGCGGCCAGTTCCCCGAGCTGCGCACGCGCCCCACGCTGGGCGCGCTGCAACGCGTGAGCAGGGCCGGCCTGATGCCCGCCGACAAGGCCGAGGCGCTGGCCCGCGCCTACGAATTCCTGCGCCAGGTGGAGCACCGCATCCAGTACCTGGACGACCAGCAGACCCACGTGATGCCCGAGCGCGACGAGGATCTGGCCTGGCTTGCGGCCACCATGGGCTTCGCCAACACCTGCGCCTTCCTGCACGCGCTCGACGCGCACCGCGAAACGGTGGCCGAGGAGTTCGACATCCTGCTCGGCGGCGACAAGCAGGCCGCCTGCAAGGGCAAGGGCTGCAACGGCGGCGTGCCCCGCACCGCGGGCGACACGCTCGACACCGTGCTGGAGCAGTTGCCTGAAGGTTTTGCCGAACGCGTGCGCCAATGGCGCGATCACCCGCGCGTGCAGGCCCTGCGCGAAGACGCCCGCATGCGGCTGGTTCGCCTGGTGCAGCGCACCGGTGCCTGGATCGAGGAAGGCCGCGTGAGCGAGCTCGCCGCTCTGCGCATGACCGACTGGATCGAGCCGCTGCTTCGCCGCGAGAGCTACCTCGCGCTGCTGCAGGAGCGGCCCTCGGTGCACGAGCGGCTGCTGCGCCTGCTGGGCGCAGCCAAATGGCCGGCGCGCTACCTGATTCAGCACCCAGGTGTGATCGATGAGCTCGCCAGCCAGCAACTGCTCGCCGAGCGCTTTGACGCCGAGGCTTTCGAGGCCGAGTGCGAAACCCGCCTGGCTTCGCTGCGTGCCACGCGCGAGGACGACGAAGAAGCCCTGCTCAACCTGCTGCGCCGTGCGCACCATGCCGAAACGTTCCGCACGCTGGCGCGTGATGTCGAAGGCAAGCTCACCGTCGAGCAGGTGGCCGACGACCTCTCGGCGCTGGCCGACGCGGTGCTGCGCCTGACCGCGCGCTGGTGCTGGCAGCGCCTGAAGAACCGCCACCGCGACACGCCAGCCTTCGCCATCATCGGCTACGGCAAGCTCGGCGGCAAAGAGCTGGGCTACGGCAGCGATCTCGACATCGTCTTCGTCTACGAAGACGAGCATGAAAATGCCGCCGAGATCTACGCCGCCTTCGTGCGCAAGATGATCAACTGGCTCACCGTCAAGACCGGCGAGGGCGACCTGTTCGAGATCGACACCGCGTTGCGCCCGAACGGCAACTCGGGTCTGCTGGTCACCAGCTTCGAGGCCTACGAGAAGTACCAGACCCAGCGCGGCAGCAACACCGCCTGGACCTGGGAACACCAGGCCATGACGCGCGCGCGCTTCGTGCTCGGCAGCGCGGGGCTGGCGGGCCGCTTCGATGCGGTGCGCGAGGCCGTCATCACCGCACCGCGCGACGCGGCGGCGCTTGCTGGTGAGATCGCAGCCATGCGCGCGAAGGTGCGCGCCGCCCACCCCGTGCGCGGTGAACGCTTCGACGTGAAGCACAGCCCGGGCGGCATGGTCGACGTGGAGTTCGTGGTGCAGTACCTGGTGCTGCTGCATTCGCGCGCGCACCCCGAACTGCGCGCCAACACGGGCAACATCAACCTGCTGCGCCGCGCCGAAGCCGCGGGCCTGCTCGCCCCCGGGCTGGGCGAAGAGACCGCCAAGGCCTACCGCCGCCTGCGCCAGGTGCAGCACCGCGCCCGCCTGGACGAAGCCCCCACGCAGGTGGACCCGGCCGAACTGCAGGCCGAAGCGCAGGCCGTGTGCCGCCTCTGGCAGGAAGTGCTCGGGCACACCACCGCCGCATGAGGGGCACTCACGCCTGGCTGGTGTTGTGCGTGATGCATGGCGTGGCCAGCATGCTGATGTGGTGGGCGCGCGAGCCCGCGGTGCTGGCGCTCACCTGGCGCGCCAGCGACTGGACCTCACACGTCTGGACCTTGTGGACCAGCGCCTGGGTGCACCTGAACACCCCGCACCTGATCGGCAACCAGCTCGCGCTGGGCGCACTCACCGCCATCGGCTGGATGCTGCGCCCGCCGCTGTCGGCCGCACTGGCCTGGACGCTGAGCTGGCCGCTGTTGCAGGTCAGCCTGGTGCTCTGGCCGCAGGTGGCCCACGCGGTGGGGCTGTCGGGGCTGCTGCACGCCGGCGTGGCGGTGCTGGGCCTGCACCTGCTGATGGGGGCCGCCCCGCGCGGGGCACGGCCCTGGGGCGCCACGCTGCTCGGCGGCCTGCTGTTCAAGGTCATGCTGGAGCGGGGCTGGTACCACCCCGTGGTCCGCTCCGCCGACGCGGATCTGTCGGTGGTACAGGCCGCCCACCTGACCGGTGTGGTCTGGGGCGTGTTGCTGGGCGCGCTTGCCGCGCTGTGGGCGCGCCGCGCGCAGCGCGCCGGGGCGCTGCGGGCCTGACAGGCCGCCCGGGTCAGGCGGCCGAGGGCAGGGGGCCGCCGGCGCTGCCCACCGAGAGCGACTTGCGGAAGCGGTTGAGTTCCTGCACCGACTTGAAGCTGCTGTCCATCAACAGGCTCAGGTTGTGCAGGATGCGGTCGACCACCTTGCCTTCCCACACCGCGTCGAACGCGATCTGCTTGTCCAGCCAGTGCTCCAGCCACTCGGGGTCGGGCAGGCGGCTCTGGATCGTGTCGTTGGGGAACAGCGCCTTGTTGACGTGCAGGTTGGTGGGGTGCAGCGCCTGCGCGGTGCGGCGCGCGCTGGCCATCAGCACGCCCACCTTGGCGAAGGCCGAGCGGGCCTCGTTGCCGAACTTGCCGATGGCGCGCTTCATGTAGCGCAGGTAGGCGCCGCCGTGGCGGGCCTCGTCCTGGCTGAGCGTGGTGTAGATGTGCTTGATGACCGGCTCGCTGTGCCACTCGGCCGCACGGCGGTACCAGTGGTTGAGGCGGATCTCGCCGCAGAAATGCAGCATGAGCGTCTCCAGCGCGGGCGCCGGGTCGAACTCGAAGCGGATCTCGTGCAGTTCCTGCTCGGTGGGCGCGAGCTCGGGCCGGAAACGTTTGAGGTATTCCATCAGCACCAGCGAATGCTTCTGCTCTTCGAAGAACCAGATCGACATGAAGGCCGAGAAATCGGAGTCGTCGCGGTTGTCGCGCAGGAACATCTCGGTGGCCGGCAGCGCCGCCCATTCGGTGATGGCGTTCATCTTGATGGTCTGCGCCTGCTCGTCGCTCAGCTTCGCGCCATCGAACTGCGCCCACGGGATGTCCTTCTCCATATCCCAGCGGACGGACTCGAGCTGCTTGAAAAGTTCGGGGTAAAGCATGGTGGTCTCTCTCGTAACAGGCGCGGCAAAACGGGCGAGATTGTAGGCGGGGGGTGTATTGCACCCCCTATGGCCCGACCGCCGCGTGCGGTCAAACCGCATGACCGTGCATTCATATTGGAAAGACCAGGCATTTTTCACCTTGACCAGATCACTTGGATACTACATAGTCGCACTTATACCGATCAGTTCAATCAAGACTACCTCATGCCCCTGCGCTCCACCCCAGCCCAAGCCCGACACCCTGGGAACTTCTGTGCCGCTCTGCGGCTCCCAAGGGCCGGTTGCGTGAGGGAGTCATTCAGCAACCACCGTTTTCCGCTGCGAAGCCTCTCGGGCCTCCATGGCCTGACTGCAATCCCGGGGCGCTTCTCCTCCTCCTCCCTCCCTCCCTTGTTCGTTTCGGGGCGCTTCGCAGCAATTTCTCTTCCCCGCCGCCGGCTCAGCCCGGCGGCGCCCCTCTGAAGGGCCGCCACGATGTACGCGGACCCTTCCCCCGGTAGCCCTCCCGCCTCACGCGCCCAACCCCGGGTGGCCATCGTCGGCTCCGGCATTTCGGGTCTGGCGGCAGCGCACACGCTGCAGGGCCTGGCCGATGTGAGCCTGTTCGAGGCCGGCGACTGGTTCGGCGGGCACACACACACGGTGGACGTGACCCTGCCCGACGCGCGCGGCGAGCCCACCACCTTCGGCGTCGACACCGGCTTCCTGGTGCTGAATGAGCGCACCTACCCCAACCTGATTGCGCTGTTCAATCAGCTGGGCGTACCCATGGCCGCGTCGGACATGTCGTTCTCGGTGCAGGTGCCCGGTGCCGGCCCCCGGGGCACGGCGCTGGAATGGAGCGGGACGGACCTCTCAAGCGTGTTCTCGCAGCGGGGCAACCTGCTGCGCCCGCGCTTCTGGCGCATGCTCGCCGACATCCTGCGTTTCAACCGGCTGTGCACGCGGCTGGCCGAGCGCGGCGACGACCTGCAACCCGGCAGCCCGCTGCTGCAACCCCTGGGCGATTTCCTGCGCACCCACGGCTTCTCGGCCGAGTTCCGCGATTGGTATTTCCTGCCCATGCTGGGCTGCATCTGGAGCTGCCCCACCGACCAGATGCTGCGCTTCCCCGTGGCCACGATGATCCGCTTCTGCCACAACCACGGCCTGATCCAGGTGGCCAACCGGCCGCAGTGGTTCACGGTGGCGGGCGGCGCGCGCCAGTACGTGCAGAAGATCCTGGCCGGCGTGAGCGACGCACGTCTTTCGACGCCCGTGCGCCAGATCGTGCGCGATGCCCAGGGCGTGCGTGTCGTCACCGACCAGCAGGCCGAGCGCTTCGACGCCGTGGTGCTGGCCTGCCACACCGACCAGACGCTGCGACTGCTCGGCGATGCGGCCTCGACGGACGAACGCGCGGTGCTCGGTGCGATCCGCTACCAGCCCAACCGCGCGGTGCTGCACACCGACACCTCGGTGCTGCCCGCAGACCCGCGCGCCTGGGCGGCCTGGAATTACGAGCGAGCCGCGGACAACGCCGAAGAATCGGCCCGCGTGTGCCTGCACTACCTGCTCAACCGGTTGCAGCCGCTGCCGGTGGCGCAGCCCGTGGTCGTGTCGCTCAACCCGCAACGCGAGATCGCCCCACACCACGTGCTGGGCGCCTGGGACTACGACCACCCGGTGTTCGATCTCGAAGCCATCGCGGCCCAGTCGCGCGTGCCCGCGCTGCAGGGCCGGCAACGCACCTGGTTCGCGGGCGCATGGTGCGGCTACGGTTTTCACGAGGACGGCCTCAAGGCGGGCCTGCACGCGGCCCGCGGCCTTATCGACCACTTCCAGCTTGGCACCGCAACGCCCGGTGTCCCGGCGCTGCCGGGGGTGCTCGCATGAATGCGGTGGCGCAGATCGGCTTCGGCGAGGTGCGCCACGCCCGCACCCGCCCGCGCCCGCACGCGTTCCGTTACCCCACGGCCTTTCTCATGCTGCCGCTGCGCAGCCTGCGCGCCAACGGGCCGGGCGCCCTCGCGCGCAACCGCCGCGCGCTGTTCGGCTTCCACGACCGCGACCACGGCGACGGGCGAGACGACTGCCTGGCCTGGCTCGACAGCGTGCTGCGCCAGCACGGCATTCACGACGCCGACGGCGAGGTCTGGCTGCACACCTACGCGCGCGCCTTCGGCCACGCCTTCAAGCCAGTGAGCTTCTGGTACTGCGAACGCGCCGACGGCACGCTGCGTGCGGTGCTGGCCGAGGTGAACAACACCTTCGGCGAACGCCACGCCTACCTGATCGACGCGCCGCGCCACGGCGTGCCCTGCGAGACCGACAAGGTGTTCCACGTCTCGCCCTTCTGCCCGGTGCGCGGGCGCTACCGCTTCGTGTTCATGCGCACGGCCGCAAACGACAAGCCCGCACGCACGGTGGTGCGCATCGACTACTTCGACGACGCGCAGCAGGCGCAACCACTGCTCAACACCAGCGTGAGTGGCGAACTGCACGCGCTCGACGCGCACACGGTGCGCCGCGCGCTGTGGTCGCACGCCGCCGTGGGCCTGGGCGTGGTCGCACGCATCCACTGGCAGGCGCTTCGGCTCTGGCTCAAGCGCGCACCCTTCTTCCGCCAGCCCCCCGCCCCGGGCGAATTCGTCACCACCGCGGTTCAGCGGCGCCTTCCCTGACACAGGCCGACCCATGAGCGACTCCACCACCGCCACCCGGCAACCCGCCGGCTTTTCCCTGCCCCGCAACGCACCCATGGCCGCGCGCACCGTGTTGCATCTGCTGCAGCGCCTGTCGCACGGCAGCCTGAGCGTGACGCTGCCCGACGGCAGCACGCAGCGCTTCGGCAGCATCGAGGGGCCGCACGCCAGCATCCGCCTGCACAACTGGAACGTGTGCGCCGCGGTGCTCAAGTCGGGCGACATCGGCTTCGCGGAAACACACATCGCGGGCGACTGGAGCACGCCGAACCTGGTCGCGCTGATGGACCTGATGCTGCGCAACCGCGCTTCCGTCGATGCCGTGATCCACGGCAACTGGCTGGGCCGCCTGGTGCACCGCGTGCGCCACCTGCTCAACCACAACAGCAAAGCCAACAGCCGCCGCAACATCCACGCGCACTACGACCTGGGCAACGCGTTCTACCAGCGCTGGCTCGACAGCACGATGAACTACTCGTCGGCCTGGTTCGAGACGCCGGACCTGTCGATGGAAGAGGCCCAGCACGCCAAGGTGCGGCGCGCGCTGCGCATGGCCGGTGTGCAGCCCGGCAGCCGGGTGCTGGAGATCGGTTGCGGCTGGGGCGCGCTGGCCGAGAAGGCCACCACCGAGTTCGACGCATCGGTGGTCGGCGTCACGCTCTCGACCGAGCAACTCGCCTACGCCAACGACCGCCTGCAGCGCATTGGCACCGACACCCGCGCCGATCTGCGCCTGCAGGACTACCGCGACATCGACGATCTGCCCTTCGACGCGATCTGCTCGATCGAGATGGTCGAGGCCGTGGGCCAGGCCTACTGGCCGACCTACTTCCAGACCGTGTCGCGCCTGCTCAAACCCGGTGGCCGCGCCTGCATCCAGAGCATCGTGATCGCCGACGAGCACTTCGAGCGCTACATCCAGGGCACGGATTTCATCCAGCAGTACATCTTCCCCGGTGGCTGCCTGCCTTGCCCGCGCGTGTTCCGCGAGCAGGCCGCACGCGCCGGCCTCGAGGTGGTCGACGAATTCGCCTTCGGCGCCGACTACGCGCGCACGCTGCACCACTGGCGCGACCGCTTCCTGCAGGAGCAGGCCGCGGTGCTGCAACTCGGCTTCGACGAGCGCTTCCTGCGCACCTGGGAGTTCTACCTGGCGTACTGCGAGGCCGCCTTCGCGCAAGGCAGCACCGACGTCGTGCAGTACACGCTGCGCAAACCCGGCTGAGGCCCGCGCACCATGCCCGCCCTTGCGCCCCTGCTGCTGGCCGCCGCGCTGCTCGCCGCCCCGCCCGTGCGGGCAAACGAGCCCGCGCCCACGCTGGCCACCGCCTTGCAGGGCAAGACCGCGGTGGGCCAGGCGCGCCTGCGCGTGTGGGGCTTTCAGGTGTACGACGCCACGCTCTACGCCGGCGCGGTCTTCGATGCACAGCGCTACGAGGCGCAGCGCTTCGCGCTCGAACTCGCCTACCTGCGCCGCTTCGAGGGCGCCGACATCGCGCAGCGCTCGATCGACGAGATGCGCGCGCAGGCACCCATCGACGAAACCACCGCCGCGCGCTGGCTCGCGGCCATGAAGGGCCTGTTCCCCGACGTGGCACCGGGCGACCGCATCACCGGTGTGCACGTGCCGGGCACGGGTGCGCGCTTCTACCTGAACGGCCGCTGGCTCGGCGCGGTGGACGACGACGCCTTCTCGCGCCGCTTCTTCGCCATCTGGCTCTCGCCGCGCACCTCGCAACCCGCGATGCGCGAGGCGCTGCTCCAGGCGCTGGCCCCGGCCGCGCCGCGCACGCCATGAGCACGTCCGAGCCCGCCGCCGCTTTCGTGGAGCCCGGTGGCTGGCGCCACGGGCTGCGCTACGGGCTGCTCGGCCTGCCGCTGGCCTTTGTGGCCCTGCCGCTGTATGTGCTGCTGCCCAACCACTACGCGCGCGCCTTTGCCGCGCCGCTCGCCGCGCTGGGCTTCGTGCTGCTGGCCGCGCGCGGCATCGACGCCGTGCTCGACCCGCTGATCGGCCGCTGGTGCGACCGCCTCGCGGCGCGCTCGCACACCACGCTGCTGGCCGTGGCCGCTGCCTGCGCGGTGGTGCTGGCGCTGGGCCTGTGGGGCCTGCTGTTCCCGCCCGCCGCCGTGGTGGCCGGCGGCGCGGTGCCACTGCTCACCTGGGCTGGCGTCGTCATGACCATCACCTACACCGCCTACAGCGTGGTCTCGGTGGCGCACCAGGCCTGGGGCGCGCGCCTGGGCGGCAACGAGGCCCAGCGTTCGCGCGTCGTGGCCTGGCGCGAGGCGCTCTCGCTGCTCGGCGTGCTGCTGGCGGCACTGCTGCCCACGGTGGCGGGGCTGGGTGCCACCGTGGCCACATTCGCGCTGCTGCTCGCGCTCGGCTGGTGGGCCTGGGCGCACAGCATCGTGCCCCACGGGGCGGCACTGGCGGCGACAGGGCCCGGGCGTTCCCCGCTGCGCGAGCCGGCCTTTCGCCGCCTGCTTGCGGTGTTCGTGCTCAACGGCACCGCCAGCGCCGTGCCGGCCACGCTGGTGCTGTTCTTCGTGCAGGACCGGCTGCAGGCCAGCCCGGCGCTGGAGCCAGCCTTTCTGGGCGTGTACTTCCTGAGCGCCGCACTGGCCATGCCGCTGTGGCTGCGCCTGGTGCCGCGCCTGGGCCTGGCGCGCACCTGGCTCGCGGGCATGGTGCTGGCGGTGCTCACCTTTGCCTGGGCCGCCACGCTGGGTGCGGGCGACGCGGCGCTGTTCCTCGTGGTGTGCGCGCTCTCGGGCATCGCGCTCGGCACCGACCTGGCGCTGCCCGGCGCGCTGCTGGCGGGCCTGATCGGCCAGCTGGGCGAGCGTGGCAAGGCCGAGGGCGCGTACTTCGGCTGGTGGAACTTCGCGGCCAAGCTCAACCTGGCCCTGGCCGCCGGCCTGGCGCTGCCGCTGCTGGGCGCCTTCGGCTACGAACCCGGCGCGCGCGATGCCGCCGCCCTGCAGACCCTGACCATCGCTTACTGCGTGCTGCCCTGTGTGCTCAAGCTGCTCGCGGCGGCGGCGCTGGTGCGCCTGGTGCTGCGCGCGCCGCCGCCCACGGCCTGGCGCGGCGCCCCTTCCCACTGAAGAAAGCCACCCCACCATGCAACGACGACTGCTGCTCACCGCCACCCTGGCCACCGGCGCCACCGCGCTGGCGGGCTGCGCCGGCCCCCAGGTGGCCGACTACGCCAACGACAAGCCGGTGCTCGACCTGCGCACCTACTTCAACGGCACGCTCGACGCCTACGGCGTGTTCACCGACCGCTCGGGCAAGGTGGTGCGCCGCTTCACCGTGGTCATGCGCTGCACCTGGCAGGGCGAGGAGGGCGTGCTCGACGAGGACTTCATCTACTCGGACGGCGAGCGGCAGAAGCGCATCTGGCGCCTGCGCCACCTGGGCAACGGCGAATACACCGGCACCGCCGACGACGTGCAGGGCGAGGCGCGCGGGCGCACCGCGGGCAACGCCTTCCGCTGGGGCTACACGCTGCTGCTGCCGGTGGACGGCACCACCTACGCCGTGCAGTTCGACGACTGGATGTACCTGATGGACGACCGCGTGATGCTCAACAAGGCCACCATGAGCAAGTTCGGTATCCGCCTCGGCGAAGTGACGCTGAGCTTCGTGAAGCGACCGGCATGAACACGCGCCCCGCCACCGTGGAACGCCGCGCCGACGCCCCGGCCATGCCCGCGCGCGCGCCCGGCTTGTTCGGGCCCATGAACCCGCCCCTCACCGACTGGCGCGGCCAGCGCGTGTGGCTGGTGGGCGCCTCCAGCGGCATCGGCGCGGCCATCGCCCACGAGCTGCATGCGCGCGGCGCGCAGGTGCTGGTGTCGGCGCGCGGCGCGGCCGCGCTCGACGCCTTCGTGCAGGCCCACCCGGGCGCGCAGGCCTGGCCGCTGGACGTGACCGACGCCGAGGCGGTGGCGCGCAGCGCGCGCGCCATCCTGGCCCAGGGCCCGGTGGACCTGATGCTGTATTGCGCCGGCCACTACCGCGGCATGCGCGCCACCGCGCTCGACCTGCCGGACCTGCGCCGCCACCTCGCCATCAACTACGAAGGCGCGCTGAACGTGGTGCACGCGCTGCTGCCGGCACTGCTCACCCGCGGGCGCGGCCACATCAGCCTGGTGAGCAGCGTGGCGGGCTTTCGTGGCCTGCCCAAGAGCGTGGCCTACGGCCCGACCAAGGCCGCGCTCACGCACCTGGCGGAGAATCTGTACCTCGATCTCGCGCCGCAGGGCCTGGGCGTGAGCGTGGTGCACCCCGGTTTCGTGCAGACGCCGCTGACGGCGCAGA
>VFQQ010005611.1_pt1 | contig 10304 bp, 18 predicted proteins | sample 3512341 | NCBI WGS metagenome assembly VFQQ01 (sample SAMN10412373, study PRJNA504923) | tailings metagenome | isolation source: Relicate 2 Philex TSF1 revegetated site | place: Philippines: Tuba, Benguet | collected 2017-08-29
CCGACCAACGATCACGCCCACAACCGCCGGCGGCATCACGCCCTGCGGGTGGGCAACACAACAGGGGGAGGGGGGGGGGGGGGGTTAGGGTGGGTGTTCTACAACGATCTAAGGAGTGGCTGACAGGATAGGCAGCCAAACTGCCTGCTTGCACCTGCTGGTGCGCACCCCCGCGTTACGCGCCTCAGATTGCAGCAAATGATCATCATGTCTCCCAGGCTAGCATGTCCAGTCCATACCCACGCCACTCACACTCACCGACCAGCCGAGGGCTCCCACCACGCTGCAGATGAGCACCTTGTCAGCCAGGGGGTCCAAATAAGAGCCGATGACAGAGGGCTGGTTGAAGCGGCGCGCCGCCCAGCCGTCCGCCCAGTCGGATGCGCCGGACACAACCAGCGCCGGCAGCGCCAGCGCCCACTGCAGCAGGGGTTGAGAAGAACACAGCATGCAGCAGTGTCAGCACAAAAAGGTGCCGCTGAGTGTCGCCAGAGCCATGCCATTGCCAGCTGCAGGATCCGGTGCGTGCTTGCAGACCGGCAGTGCCACCAGCAGGCGGAGACCCAGCAGCATACGCTCAGCAGCAACAATAGGAGCTTGCCTGCCCGTCCAGGATCCAGCTGGCAATCAGGGGCCCCGACAGCAGGCGCGCTAGCGACAGAGCATTTGGCACGTTGACCACTTCCTGCCGAGACCAGCCGGCGGCCTGAAATGCTGCCGCCGCCGCTGCCTTCTGGCGCTGCTGCTGCTCCGGCGACGGCTGCCTGCTGCTGCCGATGCTGCCTGCCGGGCTGGAGCCGCTGCTGCTGCTGCTTCTGGGCGTGCTGCTCATGCAACGGTCGCCAACAGGCCAGCTGTGCTGCGGCGGCGCCAGCAGCTGCCGCAGCGACCAGGGCACTGCTGCATCACGCTGCGGGGGCCACATGCCTGCGGCCGGGCCCTGCTGCCGCTCCGGCAGTGTGTATGGGAGCTGCTGCGGCTGCCAGGGCCCTGCTGATATGCTCCTCGTTGACGCCAAGCCTGCTGGCTGCAGGCACAGCTGCTGCATGGCGCACAGGCCGGCACGCCAAGCCACTGCCGCCGTCCGCTGGCGGCGCCCCGCCGCCACTGCTGCCACTGCTGCCATACGCCCAGCTGCTGTGCGGATCGGTTAGGGTTTGGCTCGTAGATGTTGTTGTTGAGGAGCAGGCCCTGGCTGCAGGCCAGGGTGAGTGGCAGCAGGAGGGAGGCCGAGGGCGAGCGCACAAACAGGCGGCCCCAGGTGCTGCAATGCAAAGTTCAGGCGCTTGCAGGCTGTGATTGCCGCTGCTGGGGCCGTTTCAGCAATGCCCGGAGCGGCCCATGCAACTTGACACCTGTGCCCGCTGCGGAGCAGCGCGTGAGGCTCGAGACACTCGCCAAGGAAAGTCATAGAGCTGGGATTGCTGCTCTCGGTGGTTTGGAAACGGCCAGGGCTCTTTTCAGCGCTGCCCTACAGGGCGCTCAACTTCAGTTGCCAGGGCAGGGTCGCCCAGAGCACCTGACAGCGCGCCGTTCGGCATGCTGGCCCTCGGTCGCGCTGTGGGTGGCCAGCTGGCCGCCCTGCTCGCGCAGGGCGGCGGCGCTTTGAGCGTGGGAGGCCTGCGAGCGGCGGCGGCGTTATCTGGCACCCGCCTCTTCTCCGCGCAGCCTTCCCCGGCCGACCTGGATCGCGCGGCGGTGAGCAGGGTGCTGCTGCAACGCAGCCGCCGCGACGGCGCCGCCGCTCGCGCCGCCCTCCGCTGTGCCCCGGGGACTTCACTGGTCAACTGCTCGGCCTTGCGTGCCATGCTGCCCCACATGCGCTCATGCACAGCCGCGTGCTGCAGCGTGCCAGACAGTGCTGCTGGCGCTGCTGGCTCTGCCGCAGCCATCCGTGTGCGGCATCGCCGCGCGCCAGTTTCATCCTCTGTTGCCCCTCCCTGCACCGCTCTCGCCCACTGTTGCAGGATGTGCTCGACACGTTTCGCGCCCGCGACCTAGTGATTGAGCGCTCCACCGTGCAGCGGGCACCCATCAATCTGGAGGTGCGCCAGGATCGCTTATTAGGGGCTGGGCAGATCGAGTGGCTGCCGGCGGCCGGCGCGCACGTGCCGCACAGCGGGCGCCTCACGGGTGCCAGCAAGCGTCGGCCTCGAGCTATGCAATTTTTGCACCCTCAAAACTGCGACACCGGCAGCACCTCAAGTTTGGTGCTACAACCCCTGAAAAAAAAAAACACAAAACCTGAACGCTCCTGACCCCATCTCGCACCTTAATTCACACGCCTGCTCGGCAGGACCTCAAGTTTGGCACGGTGTTCACCGACCACATGTTCCTGGCGGAGCACGAGGCGGGGCGGGGCTGGAGCGCGCCCGCCGTCAAGCCGCTGGGCCTGCTGCAGATGCACCCCGCGGCGCAGGTGCGGCGCTGAACCGCTGCTGCCGTGCTGGGCCTGCCGCTGCGGGCCTGGCAATGGCTTCGCAAGCATGCTGTGCTGCTGCGCTACTGCTGAGGCGGCGTACACACCCGCTCATTTCCAGCCCCACCCGCCCAACCCACCCCCCAGGTGCTGCACTACGGCATGTGCTGCTTCGAGGGTATGAAGGCGTACCACGGCGCCGACGGCCGCATGCGCTTGTTCAGGCCCGATCAGAACATGGCGCGCCTGCGCCGCTCCGCGCGCCGCCTGCAGCTGGCGGACTTTGACCCCGAGGTGCGCGCTGTGCTGTGCTGTGCCCTGATGTGCTGTGTGGGGATGTAGGCAGCAGCAGTGCGGAGAGCGCCGCCTGCACTGCAGCTGGGAGCTTCCACCCCGAGATGCGTTCTCTGCTGTGATCTGCTGTGCTGTGCTGTGTGCCTCAATGTGCCTTCCCTGCTTGCCCCACGCAGGAGCTGCTGGCATGCCTGAAGCAGCTGCTGCTGGTTGACCGCTCCTGGCTGCCGGCGCGGGAGGGCTTCTCAATCTACATCCGCCCCTTCGCCTTTGCCAGCTGTGAGTGCTGTGGCTGTAGCTCTGCAGTCGCCGCCGGTTTGTTACTTCTTGGCTGCCAAGGCCTTCCTAATTTACATCCAACCCTTTGACTTGAGTGCTGGCCGTGTGTTGGCACACTTGACGACGGCTGTCGTGCGCTGGGTTTGCTGGCACGCGCGTCTATCGTCCGTCAACGTTCCAGCTGTTTTCCCCCTTCGCACCTTTCACACCACCTGCTTTCTTGTCTCTTTTTGCAGCCGGCGTGCTGGGGGTGGCCAAGCCGGGGCGCACCACGCTGTCCATCCTGCTGTCGCCTGTGGGCCCCTACTTCCCCACCGGCCTCAAGCCCATCTCCCTCTTTGTGGACGAGCAGCACAGGTGGGGGGCATCACTGAATCGAATGGGCTTAGAAGCACAACACAGGGTTGTGAGTGTTGGTGGCGTGGTGAAACGGCTAGCTAGCCAGCTGGCTGCGGTGTTGGACAGCACTAATGGGAAAGCATGGGCGGCTGGGAGCCTGCAGCAATTACTTCCATGGCAGAGTTCTGTGCATGCAACTGCCAGCCTGGCGCATGCATGTTTTGCCCGATCGGTGCCTGCCTCACAACCTCACAACCTCGTTTGACCCCATGCAACTGCAGGCGCGCCTGGCCCGGCGGCGCAGGCGATTGCAAGGTTGGCGGCAACTACGCGCCCACCATCCACCCGCAGGCACGCTGGCAATTGCTAGTGGCAGTCCACTCGTGGGCTATTTTGGGCTTGCAAGGCCGGCCTGCATGGTTGCCAGGCCACCAGGGGTGTTGCTGCCCTGCGGAGCTCACCTGTACCGGCATGCGCTGGTGCTGTGTTAACCCTGCTGATGCTGGGTGAACATTCTGTGTCCCGCAGGTGCAAGCGGCGGAGCGGTACGGCACCCCGCAGGTGCTCTACACCTTCCGCGAGTCGCACCAGGTGCGGCGCTTGTGCATGCTCGCCATGGCAATTGCTAGTCTCTATGGCAACTGCGTTACGGCAATTACGCTACGGCAATGAGTGCTCTCAGTGGTGCAAGGCTTGCGCAGCTTGGCCGCCGGCTGGTGTGGGTTCCAGCCTGAGGCAGCTGCGCTGGTCTGGCGGTGTGCCGTGCGGCGACTGCTGCACTGCTGGCACGACCACGGAAGGCCCCCCCCCCCCCCCCCCCTGGCCGCCTCCCGTGCTGACCCTTTGCCACCGCCGCTCTGCCCCTTGCCTGCAGCACCCGGACCAGGGCGAGTTTGAGGAGTGCGGCGCCATGAACGTCTTCTTCTACATGCAGAAGGTGCGCGCTTTGTTTTATTGCTGCTCATATTTTAGCAGTTTCCGGGGGCTGCCAGAGCCATGAACGTCTTCTTCTACATGCAGAAGGTGGGCGCTGGTGAAACATGTCTGCTTTTCATGCGCTGGCGCGCAATGTGCCGTGCCGTGGATGCTTTTTTTGCATGCACAAGGTGCTGGCTTTGGAAGCAATGTGAAGCCTGCCCGCTCTCTCTCTGCGCAAGGCACGCCATTGCTAGCATGCGCAGCCGGCCCTGCCTGACCGCAGCCCTGGCTGCTCATTTCCCTGCCGCAGCGCGACGGCGGGCGCGTGCTGGCCACGCCGCGCCTGTCAGGCACCATCCTGCCCGGCATCACTCGCGACTCCATCCTGCAGCTGGCGCGCGCCTGGGGCGGCTGCGAGGTGGAGGAGCGGCCGGTGACGATTGAGGAAGTGCGGCAGGTACGTGAACGCGAGTTTGCACAGGTTATGAGGCAGTTGGTGTTTGCTTTGCATTGGTGGTGAGGCTGAGGAGCGGCCGGTGACGATCGATGAAGTGCGGCAGGTGCGACTGGGAGGGGGAGGAAACCAGTAGGATGCTGGTTGGGAATTCCACAATCGCTGCCCAGCCTGCTTCCCAGGGTTGTGCTCTGTGCCACAAGCACCCACTCGCTCTGCCCGAATGCCCGCAGTGCTGCTGCCTTGACGTCCCATGTGGCTTACCACCCACGCGTGCCCGCTGTGCTGCTGGCTTGACGTCCCCATGTGGCTTATCACCCACCCACACGTGGTCACCCTCCTGCCTGCAGGCCAACGAGGAGGGGCGCCTGCTGGAGGTGTTTGGCTCCGGCACCGCCTGCATCGTGCAGCCCGTGGGCGCGCTGGTCAGGTGCGGCTGGGCTGGGCTGGGCCAGTGACCGGCTGCTCCATGCCTTCTCGGTATGTTGCATGGCTTTGCTGGGCAAGCTTGCTGTGGAACAGCGAAGGTTGTGCCTATGCTAAGCTGGCTTGCTTTTCTGGCTGCAGTCCTACACATCAATTTACTGGCCCCGTTACGCCTGCCCCTGTTTGCCACACCTCCCAATCCCCTCTCCCACCACCCATCCACTTCCTCAAACTATTTCCCCCGCCTACTTGTTCGTATTATTTCGTATCCCCCACCTACTTATTCGTAACCCAACCCACTGCTGCTGCAGGTCCAACGGCGAGGTCTTCCGCCCGCTGCTGGGCACCGAGGCTGCCCTGTCTGGCAGCGGCAGCGGCGGCGAGGGCAGCCTGTCTGCGCGCCTGCAGCGTGCGCTGTTGGACATCCAGTACGGCCGCACGGAGCACCCTTGGGGCGTGGTCGTGGAGTGAGCTCTGGAGAAAAAGCTCTCAGGAGCCCCAGCAGCTGCCTCCCGGCACTAGCAGCTGCCCTGGTGCCAGCCCATGCTGCCGCCAAAGCGGCCTGCGCCAGCCGCACAGCTGGCGTTGCGCGGCGGCAGCAGCCGGGGCAGCGCGGGTGCAACCCGCACCCTGCGCAGCCACGTGCGCAGCCACGAAATAACAGTCAGCACTAGACGGCCCAGCGGCTTGACTCGTCCGCTGGCCGCTCCCCTGCACAGCCGGCAGCAGGCGGCCTCTAGCCGCAGGCCACCCTGCTGCGCGAAGTGGGGTGCGGCGCAGCCCCACGTGTGTATGACCACCACCACTTACCCAGCCGTGCGCCCGCGCCAAGTGCGGGTGCGCAGCTGGCACCACCACCCCACCGTGTACGACCGCCACTAAGACCGGTACTGGTTTGGTTGCTTGGCAGGCCCCCCGCCCGCCTGCCGCGCAGTGCGGCGTAGGTAGGACGCACTGCTGTCTCCACTTCACCCTTCTTTTCTCGTCCAGCACCCTAGACGCCCTCCAAAGTACCGCATTCTTGGCCCCTCCCACCCTGCTCTTCCCGCCTGCCTCGCTGCCCTGGTTTAGAAGCGGTGGCACCTCTCACTCGCCACCCGCTTGCTGTGCCGGGCCGCTGCAGCCCCTCACTTGCTCGGTGGATTTCTACCCCCTCCCTTTGATTGCCTCCTCGCACGTTATCCTATCCCTCTCTTTTCCCCGTCACCCATTCCCGCCCGCCACAGCGGCCCACCCGTGTACCACTATAGCATGTGGCCTGCACTGCCGCCGATGCGATGCGCGATGATACCCCCTGCGCTGCTTGCCGCCCTCGGCCCCGGCAACAGCCCCCCGCCCAACCAACCCCGGCTGCCGCCACCGACAGACAAATGCCACCGCCCAACACCCCTCTTGAATCATTGCCCTGATTGCATGCACATAATCTCACCGCTCCAGCGCCGCGTCTTTGACCCTGGCCGGCCGCAAGCGCCGGCCGCCACGTGCCCCTGCGTGTGTGTCGTGTAAAGCACCGCCCGACCTGACCAGGAATTGTGCGGGGAGACGCTCAGTTTCGTTGTTTCGACTTGGGATCTGCCCCGTGGCAGCACTGGCGGCGTGGCGGCGCCGGCGGCACTAGGGTGATGCCTCGAAGACCTGCTCGGGCGCGGCATCCAGGCCTTTTATGGCGCAATCGTGCCTCGGACATTGCAATGACATCAGTGTTCGCCCTCCCCGGCTCTCCATGGGGGCCGCCACGCAAGAGGGGACCGGCCTGTCCCAAACCGTGCGCCTGCGGGCTGCCATCGCCATTCATCGGTGCAGCAGACGTCTGCAAGCTCGTTTTCGCCATCATCCCTCAGCTCCTCGACCGGACGCTGAAACTCCGACACCTAAAGCACGAAAGAGCATGCGCTGGACAGCCGCAGCTGTGGTGCTGTGCCTGGCGGCAGCTGCGCAGGCTGGTGTGACGGACGTGCCGGTCCCCAAGGCGCCGCCAGGCGGCGCCGCCACGCCCGCCCACCACTGGGGCGGCGCGCACGGCGGCGGCGGCTCTACCCCTGCCCAGGACAACTCACTGATCGACAAGCCCTGCACGTGCGTGGGTTGGCGGCGTGGGTCGAAGCAAACAGCGGCTGGGCTGCAATAGTACCGCCGCACGGCTGTGCGGCCGGTTTGCTGCATGGCGGCGGCATGCCCCTTGTGGAAAGATGCGCAGACATTGCCGCCGCCAAACCGCTCAAATCTGCGGTGGTCTGACCGCTGGTGTGCTATGCTCCTCCTCCCCTCGATGTACCTTGCAGCTACACGCCTGCTGTCATGCCCGATTATGCGACTCTGGCCGACCCTGCCCACCGCATCACTGCGTGCAACGACACCCGCCTCACGGACAAGCAGCAGGCCGCCTGCCTGGCGTGCATCCGCATCCGGCACAGGGACGCCTGCCTGAAAGCCACCGCTGCCAAGTATTACGGTGTAGACGTGCAGTCCTGCACCTGGTGCGGGGCTGCTGCGGCGTGCTGGGGGCATGCCTGCCGACTGCACCTGCTGCACTGCATGTGGAACATTGTATTCCTGAGCTTTACACCACTGCTCGGCCGGACGTTACACTGTTGCACAAGCCTCTTTCCTTGCTGGCCAGCATGGTTCCACCCCCTCTGTCTGCACCGCATGGTGATTCGTTTGCAGGACTGGAGAGCAGCGCAGGGACCGCCACAGCTGGAAGGAGGCCGCCAAGTTCAAAGAAGTCCGCTTGTGAGTACAGTGTCCGACTTTCCCTCTTACTCGCTATGGGCTGGTGTACATGCAAGTAATGCATGGGGCTGAGCGGCTCGTGGGCAGGCGCTCAACAGCTGCTGCCCAGGGAGCCACAACAGTGTAACATTTGTTTTATTTAGTTGCGGTGCTGGGCCAGCGGCACTTCTACCGCTCTCGGGCCTGGTTGAGCCTACTGCTGCTTTGCCAAAACCAAGCCGTCTTGCCTCACCCCGCCCATCCACCCATCCACACACCTGTGAAGCTCTCTGGGAGTCAACGAGCCCAGTGAGTGCCTGCGGATGCCCTCGCTGCATTCATGCTGAACTGCCTGCCAAGTGTGCACAGAGCACCTGGCGCTGAAATGCCACACATGCGTGTGCTTGCGCAGCGCAGCGCAGCAGTGCTGACAAAGCTGGTACGATAGCCAGCTGGTCAGACAACACCCCCCGTCCCCTGCAGGTGACTTTGGAACCTGGCTTGGTAAGCGCCGCAGGCTGCAGGCTGCAAGGAGCGCAGTGGACACGGCAGGCAGAGGTGCAAGTGGTGGCGCCAGAATCGGCTGAGGGCACTCAACGCTGCCCTTGCCTGCTTGCTGCCAAGCCAATGTGGCGCTGGCAATACTCTGCCCGCCACTGCACTCCTGCTGCAGACAACAGCACCTGCTTTGTGGACGTACGGGCCGAAATCACCAATCCATTCACTCAGCAAGTCTTGTGAGTCCGGCGCTCATGCATAGGCAGGCAGCCCGTGCTGCATGCAGCGTGCAGAGGGGCTTGCATGGGTTGTTGCCGGTATGCTTGATGCGCGTGGCGTGGTCTTGCAGGTGCGGTGGACCACCGTGCCTGGGCCAGATCACAGCCCTTTTACCTTTTAACTGAACCTTGAACGTGTCTTCTCTGCCTGCAGCCCAACTGCCATGCTGACATGGGATCTGTGGGGCTATGGTGCCAACAACCAGCTTCTGCTGGAGTCAGTCTCGGGCTCGGTGAGACGTTGTGCATGCTGCAACCCTCAAAGGTTGTGCGTGGGCCGCCTCAACACGGCTGTCCATGCCTGCAAGCACGGTGGAAACGTGCTTTGATTCGAGCTGTAAAGTATGGCAGGGGCGCCCATTTGCTGCCTTGCCGCCCCCTGTGCAGTTTGTGTGCACTTTGAGGAAGGGGAAGAGGCTGTGCGAGGGCACAATCGCCCGCCCTGCTTACCTCAAAACGGGATGGATGTACATAGGACGGGAGATTTGGACCAAGTGAGGCCTTGTGACCTGCAAGCCCTCGGCAGCGTGCTGCACACCTGGCAGACTGTGTGGTCGGAAGAGGCTGCACATGCTGTGCAGTCATGGCACTCTGCCAGCCGATTCACAATAAGAACAGTTTTAGTTTTGCCTTGCAAAGGCCGCCCCAACCTCACCATCCGCCCCGCTGCCCTGGTGCAGCCGCCTGGCTGCCGTGCTAGAGTGGCGGAAGAACACAACCTGCAACAGATACCCACCGGACACAGCCGTGTGCCCCGCCCTGCCTAAACCCTAGTGAGCGGGAAAGGGCTGAGGGCTGAGCTGAATGCAGTTGTGCGGCGCAGGCTGGCTGGCGGCTGCGGCAGTGGCCGCAGCAGGAGCAGCACTACCCACAACGAGGGGGGCTGGCAGGGGCCCGTCTCTATCGGCTCTCACCCGTGCCTCCCTACTCTCACCTGTGCAGCAAGTTCGACTACGTTATGAAGATCGCCGAGCGCCCGTGCAAGCAAAACTCCCGCCCAATTATCCAGGGCGTCACCAACGCAGAGGCGAGCAGCACTTGCTCATGTCCTCGCGAGCGGCCAGCTAGTGACATGCCCGCAACATTGCACGCCGCCTGAACTGCTGCACTTTCTGAACCACCCCCCTTTGTCTGCTTGCAGCTGCCGTTTGCGGAGGTCGGCACTCAAATGTGAGCTGTGCATTCCAATGTGCCCTGCGTGTTCTGCCGGACGTCCTTTTGGCATTAGTGCTGCGGTCCGGGCAGCGCTTCTGCTGCACCTTACCCATCTGTCCATATTGCAGGAAGCCTGGCGGGGACACATTTGACGTGATTCTAAAGAACGATTTCCGCTTAAAGGCACGCTTGCAGCAGCAGCAGCAGCAGCAGCAGCACCAGTACCAGCAGTGGGAATCAGTGGACGCATCGTTCGGATGATGTTCGGGTGCCTGGAGCTTCCCATGCTGCCTGTCCCACCAACACTAATGCAGGGCGCCCGCAGCGTGCGCTGGCGCGTGCAAGTGCCCCGCCGCCAAAACCGCGGGGCGACGGCGCCCATGTTTGTTGGGCTGATGGATGACAGGTGGGAGGGCGGGTGAACCGGCTGCACATGCGGTGCACTGCTGGCGCACACAACACGAGGCGCGCCTGGTCAATTGTCGTGGCAATAACCCCACAGCCCCGCCTGCCGCGCCCATTCTTCTTCCCA
>VFQQ010005612.1_pt1 | contig 10303 bp, 6 predicted proteins | sample 3512341 | NCBI WGS metagenome assembly VFQQ01 (sample SAMN10412373, study PRJNA504923) | tailings metagenome | isolation source: Relicate 2 Philex TSF1 revegetated site | place: Philippines: Tuba, Benguet | collected 2017-08-29
CGATCGACGACGGCGAGCGGTCGACCGGCGTCGCCAGGATCACCGACATTGCCGGTCCTGCGTTCTGCGAGGTCAGCCAGTTGATGGGACCGGAAAGAACGAGGCCCAGGACCACGGGGGCCATCCAGACAAGAAGTCCGGGCGATGTTTCCCAGCAGACGATGGTAACGACGACGCCAACGAGCATGTGGCGCCAATGGAACCGCATCGCCTCCCGCAGTTCCATGCCTGCGCCGTCACGGCGCTGCGCCTTCCAACCCGAGTCGAGCCCGAGGAAGACCTGAATCACAGAGGCCGTCTGGGTCATCATCATGATCGGCGCGAACAGCATCGAATAGAACGTTTCCGTCACGACACCCGCGACGGCGCGCGGCACGCCGAACAGCTCACGCGCCCGTTGCACACGCTTCAATTCCAGCGCCAGGCCCAGCGCCTTGGGCAATAGCACCACGGCCATCGTCGCGAGGAACAGCCGCATGGCGGCGCCCGGATCGATCACCGGCCAGATCGGGAACAACGTCTTGGCATCCGTGAAGTAGCTCGGCAGCAACTGCTGGCCTTGCAGTGCGAGCACAAGACCAACGGCGAGGGACGCGGCCCAGATGGCGGAAACGATATAAGCAAGCGCACCCATGAAGAGGTGCGCGCGTCCCATAGCGGGAACGCCGCGCCGGCCAATCAGCCCGAGGTGCTGAAGATTGCCCTGCGACCAACGACGATCGCGCACGATCAGATCCGTCAATGCCGGCGGCATGCTTTCGTATGAGCCCTCGATCGAGGGCGCCATGTGCACGCCCCAGCCGACGCGCTGCAGCAGCATCGCCTCGACGAAATCGTGGCTCAGGATGTGGCCGCCGAAGGGCGGCGGTCCAGGAAGATGGGGAAGCCCTGCCGCGCTCGCGAATGCGCGCGTGCGAATAATGGCGTTGTGGCCCCAATAGTTGCCCTGATCCTTGCTCCAGAAGGCCATGCCCGCAGCCGTCGCCGGGCCGTAGACGTTGGCGGCATACTGCATGAGCTTCTGCAACAGCGTCTTGCCGCCGATGAGCTTCGGCACCGTCTGGATGAGGCCAGCCGAAGGCTCCCTCTCCATGGCGCGCGCCAAGCGAACCAGCGCCACACCCGACATGACGCTGTCGCCATCGAGGATGACGAAGTTTTCGTAGGCGCCGCCGAAGCGCTCGACCCAATCCTTGATGTTGCCCGCCTTGCGGCCGGTGTTCTCTATGCGCCGGCGATAGTAGATCCTGCAGTGGCTCGCCTGAGCCTTCGCAAGCTCGGCGTAGGCAGCTTCTTCGGCGATGCCTGCTTCAGCTCCGCGCGTGTCAGACAGAATATAGATGTCGAATGCATCGGCCTTGCCGAGCGACACCAGCTCCTCGACGATTGCGGAGATGGTGCCGGAGATGGACGCGGGATCCTCGTGGTAGACCGGAAAGAGGAGTGCGGTGCGCGCGTCGAGCGGCCCATCAGCGTCCGGGATTGCGATGGTGTCGGCATTCTCTCCGGCGAAGAGCGGCAGAAAGCCGAGTGCCGCCGACAGCGTCCCGACTGAAATCCAGGCAAATGTGAGGGTCGAAAGCACGAGGAAGAGGAACTGGATCGGCGTCATCTGCACGAACGACAGCACGCCATAAAGCTCGTGCGCGAATGCGGCCGTCATCAACGCCGCGCCGAGGAACACAGCCGTGCGCGGAATGCTCGAGCCACGACGCTTCGGCCATTCCCGCACAGGCCGCGCGGAAAAATCCTGATCCGGCATTTCGAGTGGAGAGCTTTCGGGAAGAAGCGAGGGATCGCTCGCGTCAAGATGCGGCCGGGGCGAACGAGGCGCAGCAGGCGATCCGTTCGCCGCATCGGTCACGATGTCGTCGGCGATCATGCTCTCGTCCATCGATAGAGCCAGTTCTCGGAGATCAACTGGCCAGCCAGCTTCAGCCCTAAACGCAATTCGATCAGCTCAGTTCCCGCCGTATTCAGAGCAAACTTCACGCGGATGCCCGGCAGCGCAGGATGCTGCTGCACGGTGAGGTTCGATGTCGCGCCCGCGCTCGCCATGAGATCGGCGACCGGCAGCTCGCGCGCGTCGCGCGCGGCAGGCCCGGCGAAATCGACAATGAACTGCACCGTATCTGGATTGTTGCCCGCGCCGATCTGTGTCTTGGCGACCCACGCGCCGGACCAGACGACCGGAATGTCCTCGCCCCACGACATGCGGTAGGCGTGGCGGAAGCGTTTGCCCTGCTCGAGCGGTTTCGCCGGCTTCCAATAGGCCACGATGTTGTCGTGGATCTCTTCAGCGACGGGGATTTCGATCAGCTCGACGTAGCCGTCTCCCCAATTGCCAACCGGCTCGATCCATGCCGAGGGACGGCGATCAAAACGGGACTCGAGATCCTCGAATGTTTCGAACGACCGATCCCGCTGAAGCAGACCGAAGCCAAGCAGGTTCTTGTCCACAAACGCGCTGGTCTGCAGCGTCTTCGGATTGGTGAGCGGACGCCACAACCGTTCGCCATGGCCGTTCACGACTGCAAGGCCTTCACTGTTGTGAACGGCCGGCCGGTAGTCGCCCATGAAGCGGCGCTGCGCTGGACCGTAGAAGTACATGCTGGTCAGCGGCGCGAGGCCGACGTGCGTCAACTCGCGGCGCGGAAAGAGCTCGGCCACGACCGTCATCTCGGTTTCGCGGCCCGGACGGACAGTAAAGCGGTATGCGCCTGTCACACTCTGGCTATCGAGCAGAGCCTGAATGACGATTTCCGGTGCCGCGGGGTCCGGCTTCTCGATCCAGAACGCGCGAAAGAGCGGAAACTCTTCGCCACCGGGACGCGCCGTGTTGATCGCGAGGCCGCGCGCGGCGAGACCGTACTGCTGATTGCGGCCGACGGCCTTGAAATAGCTGGCACCCTGGAACTGGACGACGTCGTCCAAGACATCGGCGCGATTGAGTGTGCTCGCGACCCGGAAACCAGAAAAGCCGAAGGGAGCGGCTTCAGGTGCTTTCTCGATCGATCGTCCGATGGAAAAGCTCGCCGTGTCCGCGCGCAGGCTGCGCGCTTGACCGCCTTCGACGACCCAGATCTCGACCGGCGCGTCGTAGAGCCATCCCATCGGCAGTAGCTGAACCTCGTAGCCGAGATTCTGTCCGCGCCAAATCGTGGCTTCGGGCCGAAAGCGAATATCGCGATATTGCTCGGCGGAGAGCGCATTGAACGGCTCAGGCGTTTCGACGCGCGGCTTCGCGAACTCGCTCTTCGCAAGTTCCTCGGCGAGCTTCCTCACATGATCGGCGGCAAAAGATTCACCGGGCGGCGGCGGCGTCGGCTCCCCTGTGCCGCCTGCGACGGCTTCGGACAGAAGGATCGCGTTTTCGGCGAGTGCAGCAATTGCCGCAAACGCGCCTGCGCCCATCAGAACCCGACGGCGATTTGGGCCCGTGCCCATGCCAGGATCATCACTCATCTTCAATGACACGTTTCCGGAGAATTCCCGCACCGATCTGCCGCGCTATCGCCATCCAACCAAATCGGAGCGCCGGCTCCGACACTGATCTTCCGGCGGATGCTCCCCACGGGACAAACCGGACCAAAGTGTGCCGGACTCTATGGTCCCACACCACCCCATGCTGATAACCGCCGATTGTGGCAACAATTACTGGCAAACCACGCCTCCGCGAGACGTCTCGATTGCCACGCGCACTGGACGGTCGAGCAACGCTTTTGCGTTGCAACAACGTATCCGAGCGGACGACTCGTCGCAAGGCACCGTGAATGAAATTTCTGCATACTCTGCGCGTGCTGAAGAAGGCGTCAGCTAATAACAGAGAGTGCAGTTAATAGAGTGAGCGCGAGGGGCATCCGTCCGACGCACGCCCGACGATTTTCGCACCCGGATCGCGCGGGTATTTTTCCCGGCTTGACGCCCGGCGTCCTGTGGACGAGCTTCGCCGGGGAAAAGGCAGCACACGGACACGCGGAACCCCGGACACAAACTGACGCTCAAATTTTGTGCGCGATCTCAGTATGTTATGGCCGCCACAGGGCTCGTTGCAAACTCGCCACACGAACCTTGGAATCCTCTGGAAAGAGCATCTTCTCCATTCCCTGAGCGAGAGAGATCTGCGTACTATCCTGGCCTGAGCGGTGATTCGGATGATCGTGCTGCCGCTGGTCGAGTTGTTGAGCGCGTGGCGTTTTAAGTAAGCGTCAAGCGCCCGTTTCGAAGTTAGTAGACGGGAGAAGGTAAATGAAAAAGCAAAGCCTAAGCGCCCTGGCGGCGGCCGGCCTCCTTGCAGGTGGCATGTCCGTTACCAGTGCGTCCGCAGCCGACCTTGGGGGGAACTGCTGCGCCGACCTCGAGGAGCGCATCGCCGAACTCGAGGCAACGACCGCTCGTAAGGGCAACCGCAAAGTCTCGCTCACGGTTTCTGGCTGGGTTGGCCAGCAGATCATGGCTTGGGACGACGGGTTCGAGAGCAACACCTACGTTGGCGACCTCGGCACCACGCTCGCTTCGCACGTGAAGTTCACCGGCCAGGCAACGATCGTTCCCGGCTGGACCGCAGGCTACGTTCTGCATCTCGAAATGTCGAACAACGACAGCCTCGCGCTGAACCAGAACTATCAGCAGGCCGGCCTCGTCGGCGGCTGGACCAAGGTGACGCCGCTCCAGTCCTACTGGTTCATCAAGAGCGAAAGCCTCGGCAAGATCGGCGTCGGCCGTCAGTCGCAGGCTTCGGACAACACCGCAATCCTCGTCGACGGTTCGGGCTCGCTCGTTCCCGCCAACTGGGTCGCATTCGACGTCGCATCCTTCCAGATGCGTGAGTCGGGCACGGGCCTGAACGCCGGTTCTTGGGGTGCTGTCGGTCTCTGCACCGGTGGCGGCGCCTGGGGCGACTGCAACGGCAACACGCAGAACGTTGTCCGTTACGACACTCCGACCTTCGCCGGCTTCTCGGCCAGCGCCTCTTGGGGTGAAGACGATATGTGGGACGTCGCTCTGCGCTACGCAGGCGAGCACCACGGCTTCAAGTTCGCTGCTGCTGCTGCCTACAACGAGATCACAGGTGGCGGCTTCCCGAACTGGCATGGTGGTGGCGTTCTCGCACCTGAGACGCAGTACTTCCAGGTCGGCGCCTACTTGCAGCACGTCGCAACCGGTCTGTTCGTCTACGGCGCCTACGGCCATAACGAACTCGACTTCACCGATCGCTCTGCCGCTCCTGGCAACAGCTACGAAGCCGACCAGTTCTACATCAAGGCTGGTATCCGCGGTAAGTGGCATCCGCTCGGCGCGACCGTCCTCTACGGTGAGTACAACAACATCGAAGGCGATGGTGCTACGGCTGTCAGCGCTCCGACTGGTGTCAACGTGCTGAACACCACGGCATCGGTTGCCGCGGGTCTCAGCGAAGAGCTCAACGTGTGGGGCCTCGGCGTTGTCCAGGAAATCGACGCGGCAGCTATGTCGCTGTGGATCTCCTACCGCCACATGTCCTACGACCACAACAATGCGGCTGTGGGCTCGGTCGAAGACTTCGACTACGTCAAGGCTGGCGCTCTCATCAACTTCTAATCGAAGTCGAAAGAGTTGAGCTAAACAGGAAGCCGCCCCTCGGGGCGGCTTCTTTGTTTTCTCCCTCTCCCCATCGTCCTATACGATGGGGAGAGGGTTGGGGTGAGGGGCAGGTTCTTGCGTTGCGGTGGTTCCGCCCCTCACCCTGACCCTCTCCCCGTAAGGACGGGGAGAGGGAGGATTCATGTTCGCGACATTTTTCAAAGAGCTGCGGGACGCCAAAGTTCCGGTGACGCTGAAGGAGTATTTGACCCTCCTCGAAGCGCTCGAGGCGAATGTGGCCGGACAGCGGGTCGAGGATTTCTACTATCTCTCACGGGCTGCGCTGGTTAAGGACGAGCGCTTCGTCGACCGTTTCGATCAGGTCTTCGGGCATGTCTTCAAGGGCCTCGAGCTGATGAGCGATGTCACTACGGCCGAGATCCCCGAGGAGTGGCTGCGCGCCGTCTCCGCGCTCTATCTCACCGACGAAGAGAAGGCCAAGATCGAAGAGCTTGGCGGCTGGGAAAAGATCATGGAGACGCTACGTCAGCGTCTCGCCGAACAGAAAGAGCGGCATCAGGGCGGCAACAAGTGGATCGGCACGGGTGGCACGTCCCCGTTCGGCGCCTACGGTTACAATCCATCCGGCGTGCGCATCGGTCAGAAGGAAAGCCGGCACCGGCGCGCGATCAAGGTCTGGGACAAGCGCGAGTTCCAAGATCTCGCCGGCGACGTGGAGCTGGGCGTTCGCAACATCAAGCTGGCGTTGCGGCGTCTCCGGCGCTTTGCCCGCGAAGGCGCGGCCGAGGAACTCGATCTCGATCAGACCGTGCGTGGCACGGCGCGGAAGGGCTATCTCGATCTCACGCTGCGGCCGGTGCGGCGCAACACCGTCAAAGTGCTCATGTTCTTCGATGTGGGCGGCTCGATGGACTGGCACGTGCAAACGGCTGAAGAGCTGTTCTCAGCCGCGCGCAGCGAGTTCAAGCATCTCGAGTACTACTACTTCCACAACTGCCTCTATGAGAGCGTCTGGCGCAACAATGCGCGGCGCTGGAGTGAGACGACGCCGACCTGGCAGGTGCTGCACACGTACCCTGCCGACTACAAGGTGATCTTCGTCGGCGATGCCTCGATGAGCCCGTACGAGATCACGCATATCGGCGGTGCGGTCGAGCACATGAACGAGGAAGCGGGGGCGACCTGGCTGCAGCGTGTCGCCGATATTTATTCGCACGCGGTCTGGCTCAATCCCGTTCCGGAGGCTCATTGGAACTACACACCCTCCATCGGGCTCGTTCGGAGGTTGATGGGTGGGCGGATGTATCCGATGACGCTCTCCGGCCTTGACTCAGCCGTCCGCGAATTGATGCGGTAGCCCGTGGACCGCGACCGGGTGTCACCGAAATTGCGCATCCGTGCCTAAGTGTAGCAACTTGCTCACAGAGTTGCCGGTCCCTCGCATTGACCTCACCTCAAAAAGGGCGCAAATCTGCGCTCGGGTGTTGGTACCAAACACCCGAGCCCTTTTTTGGCGTGCTTCTTAGCGGAAAACCGGTTTCCACTTTTCCGGAAGCACTTGTTTTTGGGCAGCTTGAGGGTTCGCCATGCACCGTTCCGTCCTTGCCGTCATGATGCTTGCCGCCGCCGGACTGGCCGGCTGCTCGACCAATGGCGTCTCGACGGCATCGATCCTGGGGACGGCCCCCACACCTCCGCCGACGGCTGCGGGCGCAGCCCCCGCCGGTCAGCCGGGTGTCACGCCCGTCGCGGCTCCTGTCGTCCCACAGTCCACGCCGACCGATCGCGCGTTTCAGGTCGGGACAGTTTCTGCCCGGGCCATGAAGTGCGGTTACAATTTCGATGTGGCCAAAGTGAAAGCTGCCTTCATGGCGCAGGAAACCCAGCGCGGCACTCCGCCCGATCAGCTCGCAAACGTCGAGAAGGTGTATGCCGTCGCCTACAACGGCGTGTCGAAGGCTGCAGCCGGCGAAGAGAACTATTGCTCCGACCGGAAGACTGAAACGATCAAAGCCGATCTCGCGCGCCTGTTGGCCGGTGATTTCGAGCCGCCCCAGAAAGCGATCGTCGCTCAAAAGAAGGACGACGACGGCGGCTTCTTCGGCGGCATCTTCGACGGCAGCTCCAGCGAGAACGGACCCGGCTTCGGATCCGGCGACTGGTGGGACAAGCAGGCCGAGAAAGCCGGCAACTAACCCCACGCGTGCTCGACGCTCGTTCGCGGCTTTTCTCAATGCTGGCGTGATCGCTCCGTGCATCAACTCCTCTGGCTCGAAACACTTCTCAAGCTCGCGAGCGGCTTAGCATTAGTGCTAGCGCCTTTGAGCGTCATAAGGCTCTTCGGATTGCCGACCGCCGCCTCCGGCTTCTGGCCGCGTGTTTTGGGGGCGATTTTGATCGGCCTTGCCGGCGCAACGTTCATCGAAGGCGCATGGGACGGGTCACGCGGCCTCGGACTCGCCGGGCTCATTGTCATCAACCTCGCGAGTGCGGCGGTCATCGCTGTCGTCATCGTGTTTGGCGGTGGAGCCGAGACCCGGCGTGGCACCCTCTTGCTCTGGGTTGCAGTGGCGCTGCTTTTCGTCCTTTCGCTGGTCGAAATCGCGCACGCTTAGGCCGGCGCTCCGGCCCGATATCCAAAGCGTTATCCTTTCTGTGGCACTCTCGTTGCGAATTAGGCTCGGAATCCCATTTCGGGACGTCGATCAGTCATGCGTAAAGGACCGTCCATGTCAGCATCAGCGCTTCCGCTCGCGCGCGAATGCAGGGACCAGCCTCAGACCTGGGGGACGCTTCACGTCCTGCCGGGTGCCTCTCTCTCCGGTGCGCATGCGACGCTCGATCTCGTGACGACGCGCGACGAATTCAACGCGCTTGAGAAATCCTGGAATGCGCTGTTCGAGCGCGCGGGCCGCGATACGCAGCTTTTCCAATCCTTCAATTGGCTTTGGCACTGGGCCAATCATTTCCTGCCGAAGCAAGGCTCGGCCGGTCCGCAGCTCGCAATCGTAACGGCGCACATCGACGACCGCCTCGTCATGGTTTGGCCGCTCGTCTCGGAGCGGGTCGGGCCAGTGACAACGCTGACGTGGATGGGTGACCCCGTCAGCCAATACGGCGACGTCTTGATTGATGATCTGCCGGACGCTGCCGATCTGCTGCGCGAGGCCTGGACATTCGTTACGCGGCATACAGGAGCCAGCGTCGTTCAGCTTCGGAAGGTCCGCGAAGACTCGGTTATTGCCCCTCTGCTGCCGGTGCTTGGAGCCCGAATTACCGCCGAGCTCAAGGCGCCCTATCTCGATTTGACGTCGGCGTCGGACTTTGCCGAGTACGAAACGCGCTATTCGAGTGGCGCGCGGCGAAACCGTAAGCGCCAGCGCCGCCGCCTCGAAGAGCGCGGAGCGATCGCTCTCGAATGGCATACGAACGGAGCAAGGGCCGAGACCCTTGCCGCCGATGCATTCAAATTCAAGCACGCCTGGCTTCGTCAGCGCGGCATTGTCTCGCCTGCGCTGGCAGATCCCCGAACGGCTCGCTTCTTTAGCGACGTAACCCGCGCCGACACGCGACCCGCGGGCTGCCACGTACTTGCACTCACGTGCGACGACCGCCCGGTCGCGCTCGAGATCGGTCTGCGCTCTAAAGGCCGTGCGGCCATTCACATCATCACCTACGATCTCGACTACGAGAAGACCGCTGCCGGCTCACTGCTGATGGAAGACAGCATCCGCCGCGCGAAAGACGACGGGATTGCCGTATTCGACCTGTTGGCGCCGGGCGACGGGTACAAGCTCGAGTGGGCAGACGAGAGCGTTGTCGTGCGTGACTGGGCCGTACCCACCTCGCTTCTCGGCCGCATCTATGCCGTCGTCTATCTGGGTCTGGCGAAGACTGCTGTGAAGCGCATGCTGGACTCGATGCCGGTCGGTGTCCGCCGTAAGCTTACCGAGGCCCTCGACAGGGTGAGCAAGTCCAAGGGTTGATCTTCGTTCACCCGGCTAGTGTCCCGATTCCGAAGTTCGCCGGAGTTCGCTGTGAGGCACCGAGAGAACTTCGGAATCAAAGGGACACTAGCAAGGACTATGATTTGCCAGTGTGATTCAGATCGAGAAATTCGCTCGGGACCTCGCGGCCAAATAGGGCGAATTTCTCGATCATCACACTAGTCGCGACAGGCGCAGCGTAGCCAGACCAAACGCGATCTCATGGCCCGTATCGGATAGCGTCACGATACGCGTGCCGATGTCCTCGCTGTCGAGACGCGTACCGTTCATGGAGCCCATGTCCCGCAGCATCAAGGGCTCGCCGGGATTGTACATGAGCTGAGCATGCAGTGACGACACGCTGCCGTCCTCGATGACATAGTTGGCGCGCATGGGGTCGCGTCCGAACGTCCACGTTGCGGGAAGCGCCCGGCCAGAGCTCGGGTCTGTCGTCGGGCGCAACTCGAACTGGAGCGCACGGCCGGATGGATCGAAACCGGAGAGCATCCAGCCGCTGTTGGCGGTCATTCGTGCCGCCTTGGCGGACTGGCTTTCGCGCGCAATGGTATATTCCGCCGTACCTAACCGGAGCACCGCACCGGAAGACGCGGTCGCCTCTGTTATGCGTGCGCCGTTGAGGTACGTACCGTTCGAAGAGTTGAGATCCGTGATGCGCACGCGATCCGTGGCGCGGTCGTAGCTCAAACGGGCGTGAACTTTCGATACCGTGTCAG
>VFQQ010005613.1_pt1 | contig 10302 bp, 8 predicted proteins | sample 3512341 | NCBI WGS metagenome assembly VFQQ01 (sample SAMN10412373, study PRJNA504923) | tailings metagenome | isolation source: Relicate 2 Philex TSF1 revegetated site | place: Philippines: Tuba, Benguet | collected 2017-08-29
GTGATCAAGCGCTGGATGGAGGTAGTCCTCAAGCGCTTCTTCACGAACCAGTTCAAGCGCTCGACGCTTCCGAACGGTCCCAAGATAAGCTCCGGCGGCTCTCTGTCGCCCCGTGGTGACTGGCGGGCGCCGTCGGATGGGGATGCCGGCGTGTGGCTGGCCGAACTCGCCGCGAATGTACCGGAAGACTGATCCGCTTCGGCGCTGGTACGCGGCGGAGCCCGCCGATGCCCTGCTCTCAGGGCGCAGGTACGGGCGGAGACCGCGTGAAGGCGATGAAGCGCGCGATCGACCAGCGGCCGTCCGGCTGGCGTCGAAAGACGTCGATGCCCTCCTCCACCGACTCTTCACTCTCCCCTGCGCGCCTGACCGTCAGCGTCCAGGCAAGCCGGACAACCGCGAGGTCGCCGGACACGATTATCTCGTGAATGTCCGGCTCGGCGTAGGAGAGGCTCACATCCCCTTGCGCGAAGACCCGCTCGAAGTTGCCGCAAAGTGTCTCGCGCGTGCCCTGCGGCACTTCGGCAAGCGAATAGACGAGGTCGGGAGCGAAGAGATCGCAGGCGCCTTCCGCATCGCGCGCGTTGAAGGCGGCGGTCCAGGCGTTCAAGCGATCCGCTATTTCCTGCTCCGCCGTTCGGTTGTCGGATGCTCCCGCTAAGGTGCCGGACACCGCCAGCAGAAGACCCATCGCGACCGCGATACGCCGGACAGGTCCGCTCATCGTTTCCTCCCGCCAAAGACACCGTCCGGCGGCGGGCCGGTCACTGATCCGACTTCGGATCGTGAGGATCGGCCAGCGCCGCCTCCGGCCGCGAGATCGGCACCGCCGTCGCCGAGGTGCGCTTCGAAAGACGGGCGGCTCCATCGCGCTGGAGGACCTGACGGAACACTGGATGCATGCCGCCATCCGCGTAACCATAGGCGCTGAGCGCCCCGCCCGAACTGACCATCGCCTCGACGGCCGCTTCATCGGCCTTCTGGCGCGCGGCGACAAGCGGATCAGCAGTCGTAGCGTCCGCAGGGCACGCCGCGAGCGGATCGTCGGGCAGGGCCGCTCCGCCGGCGCGACCGAAAACGTATTCCCGGCCGCAGTAGCCGACCTGGGGCGGCTGCTTCGTCACTTCGAAGAGATCGTGGCCGCGCTTGAGCATCTGCCAGAACGGGTAGTTCGGGTCGTTGCGGTAGCGCGCCATGTTCTTCGGCGTCATCCGGAACGGATAGGCCTGGACCTGGAAGATGCGCTGTCCGCCCTTGAACGCCTCGCGCGCGACCGCGTAGATCTCGGCCACGCCGTCGTCGGTCATCGCATAGCAGCCCGAGGACGAGCAGGCGCCATGCACCATCAGCGCCTCGCCTGTGTAGCCGAGCGCCGACTCCAGACGGTTGGGATAGCCGAGATTGAAGGAGAGGTAGAATCGCGAGTTCGGGTTCAGCATGCTCGCGTTGACGTGATAGAACCCTTCGGGCGCCTGACGGTCGCCGTCTCGGGTCTTCGGGCCAAGCTTTCCGGACCACCGGCACATCGGATAGGTTTTCAGCAGGGCGTATCGGCCCGTCCGGTCCCGTTTCCAGATCTCGAGTTCGCTCTCCTGCTTGAAGATCCGCACGACGATCGGGTCCGCGGGCTTCATCGAGCGGCCGCGCATGTCGGCGACGAGCTTTGCCGGGATCGGCTGCGACGCCTTGCGATCGACATCCAGGACCGAGGAGACACAGCCAGAGAGCAGAACTCCGACCGCAACCAGACACAGGAACCGCCAGAACCGTGGCATCATCGCAAGACCGCTACAAGGAAGGCGCTGCCGCCAGACATCCGGCGCGCCGCACGGCCTCCACTCTGCCGATGCGTGGTTAACACAATCCCACCATCCCCGCTTCCGCAGCACCGACGCGCCGCGAACCGCGGCAAGCCGGTCGCCGTCAAAGCCGCACTATGTCGCGAACATGGCCAAAAGCTGGCGAGGACCCGTTCCGAAGCGTTTAGGCGGTCGGTCCGCGATCGTTGAGACCGCGCAAAGATCGAAGATGGTCGATGATCTCGGCCTCGGAGACGACGTCGGCATATTTCGCGTTCATGTCGAAGAGGTTGGCCTCGTGAGGTGCCGAGTGTCGGTCTCCGCACGCCTCTCGTACGACGCTGGTGGTGAAGCCATGCGACATGGAATCCACGCAGCTCGCCCGCACGCAGCCAGAGGTGGTCAGCCCGGTCAGGATGACGCTGTCGATTTCGGCGGCGGTGAGCGTCGAGGCCAACGATGTCCCGAAGAAGACGCTAGGGTACTGCTTGGTGATGACGAGTTCGTCGGGCCGTGGAACGAGCCCCTCGGCGAACTCGGCCGTCTTCTCGCCATCGACGAACGCCTTGAGCGGCTTGGCCTTCTGGAAGAAACGACCTCCGTTCAGGCCGTTTGCGTTGTAGCGCACTTCGCTCAGGATGACCGGCACGCCAACCTCGTGCGCCACCTCGCGCACACGCAGGGCCGAGGCCAGCGCGTCGTCGACGCCGGCGTAGAGCTCGCAATCCCTGTCGAAATAGGCATGCGCGAAGTCGATGAGGATCAGGGCGGGCCGCTTTCCGAATCCCGCCCGGTTCGAATAGGCGCGCTTGTAGTTTTCCAGAAGGTCTTCACTCACGGTTTCGTCTCCGATAGCCGGCTTCAGATCTGCGCGAACTTCTTCTCGAAGGCCCAGACGTCCTCGAAGCCCAGCAGCTTGTTGAACTCGGCGAAGGAATAGAGGTCGATCTCCGGGGAGGTCTCGCCATTCTTCAGCAGGTCCGCGTAGGCCTTGTCGAGCGCCGCGCCCATCGCCAGGAACCCGACCGCCGGATGGATGGCGATCGCGTAGCCGATCTCGGCGAGCTTTCCAGCCGGCAGTAGCGGGGTGCGCCCGCCATTGACCATGTTGGCGAAGAGCGGCGCGTCGATCTCCGCCGCGACCTTGCGCATCTCCTCTTCCGACTCCGGAGATTCAATGAAGACGACGTCGGCTCCGGCCTCGGCAAAGGCCTTGCCGCGCCGGATCGCCTCGTCGATGCCGAGCGATGTGCGGGAATCGGTGCGGGCGATGACGAGGAAGTCGTCGCTCCTGCGGCTGTCGACGGCAACCTCGATTTTCCGGACCATGTCCTCGAGCGGCACCACGCGCCGGTTCGGCGTGTGGCCGCATTTCTTGGGGAACTCCTGATCCTCGATCTGGATCGCCGACACCCCGGCATCCTCGTAGCCGCGGATCGTGTGGCGCACGTTGAGAAGTCCGCCATAGCCTGTGTCCGCATCGGCGATCACCGGCGTCTTCGTCATCCTCACGATCTGGGCGATGCGCTCGACCATGTCGCGATAGGTGGCGAGGCCGGCATCGGGCAGGCCGAGATAGGAGGCCACGGTGCCGTAGCCGGTGACGTAGAGCGCGGGAAATCCCTGCCTGTCCGCGATCAGGGCCGAGATCAGGTCGAAGATGCCCGGTGCAAGGATGAACTCCTTGTTTCGCAGGGCGGCTTTCAGGGCGGGATCGGCCATTGGGACTTTCACTTTCGGTCTGGATAAGATTCTGGTCGGAGGCGTGCGCGGGTCGATACCCGCGGCATGTCAGCCGATGTCGCTTGCTTCTCTTCGGCGTGTGAACTGCGAGATGGTGACGGCGAGGAGGAGCGCGCCGCCATTGAAAACGTTGGTTACCCACAGGGGGATGCCGAGCATGGTGAGCCCGGTGATGCCCGTCGCGAGGAAGTAGACGGCGACGATCGCGCCCCACGGATTGAATCGCCCGGGCAGGATCGTGGTGGCGCCGAGGAAGGCGGCGGCGAAGGCCGGGAGGAGAAAGTTCAGGCCGGAATAGGGGTCGGCCGAACCCAGGACGCCCGCGTAGAGGATGCCGGCGGCAGCGGCCATGAGGCCCGAAGTGAGCAGCGCCCCGAGCCTCACACGGTCGACGGCAATGCCGTTCAGCCGCGCCACTTCCCGGCCTCGACCGACGAAGAGAAGCCGGCGCCCGAGCGGGGTGAAGTCGAAGACGTAGGACATGATGATGGCCGCGACGATGGCGTAGTAGAAGGCGTAGGGGACGCCGAACAGCCGGCCTCCGACCACCGCCATGATCAGCGCGTTGTCGATCCCTCCGATGGTCGAGGAATTGGTCATCCACTGGACGATCCCCGTGATCAGCGAGGTCGTGCCGAGCGTGACGACGAGGGACGGAATGCGGACGTAGATGATGAAGAACGCATTGACCGCGCCGACGACGGCACCGGCCGCGAGCGCCAACGGCAGCACGATCATCAGCGGCAGCCCGGCCCAGACGTTCAGGACGCCGACGATGCAGGACGACAGGGTCAGCGTCGCGCCGACCGACAGGTCGTAGTCGCCGGCGGTGAGCGGCACGATGATGGCGAGCGCGAGCAGCGCGGCAGGCGCATAGGACGCGAACAGGATGGCGAAGTTGCCCCAGTTGAGGAACGATCGCGGCATCGCGGCGCCGAAGGCCGCAATCAGCAGAAGCCATACCAGGATCAGCGCCACGCGCTCGAACAGCCGCGCATAATTGCCGCCGGTGTGGGCGGGTCGGGCCCCGTGGCCAGCAGGTTCGGTCATGTTCGGTTCCCTGGATCGATGGTGTCGGGCGCAGCGGCGGCGCCGCGTTCCAGGGACGCGTAGCAGGCTTCGGCGATGCTTTCCTTGGAGATGTGCCCGCCCTCTATCTCTTCGCAGATGGCGCCCCGCGCGAACACGATCACACGGTCGCAGATGTCGGCGAGCTGTTCGGCGTCCGAACTGGCGCACAGGACCGACATGCCGCGGGCGGCGGCGCCTCGCAGCGCAAGCGAGATCTGCTGCCGCGTGCCGACGTCGACGCCCTGCGTCGGCTCGTCGAGAAGCAGCAGCGTCGGATTGCGGTTCATCCACCGTGCGACCAGAACCTTTTGGGCATTGCCGCCCGACAATGCGGAAAGCTTCAGCAGCGGATCGTTGGGCCGCACCTCGAACACTTCTCCAAGGCGGCGTGCCTCGGCCTTCATGCGCCCGTTGCGCAGAAAGCCGCCCGCGAAGAAGCGCTCGACGTCGGGCAACAGCATGTTGTCGACGATCGACAGGCTGTCGACGCCGCTGGCTCCCTGCCGATCTCCGGGCAGAAGCGCCATGCCCATGTCGATGGCCCTTCGCGGCGTCAGATCCGACAGAGCCACCGCAGCGCCGCCGTCGAACGACACCGTGCCGCTCCCCGCGGGACGCGCCCCGAAGACCAGGTAGGGCAGTTCCTCGTAGCCCGATCCGATCAGTCCCGTCAGCCCGACGATCTCGCCCCGACCAACCGTGATGTCGCAGCCGTTCAGGATGGCGCCGGAGACGCCTTCGACACGGACGCGGGGTTCGCGCGCAACGCTGCCCGTGCCGCGAACGATGGCGGACCGGGCCAGCTTGCGCCCGACGATCATCTCCACGACCTCGTCATGGGTCGCGCCGGCCGTCACCAGGCTCCCGGCAACCACGCCGTCGCGAAGCACGGTGGCGCGGTCGGTGATCGTCATCACCTCGTCTATGTCGTGCGAGATGAAGACAACGCTCGATCCGTGCCCGGCGATCGAGCGCACCAGCCCGAAAAGCTTCTCGACGCCCTCGCGCGGCAGGAACGGCGTCGGCTCGTCAAGAAGCACCAGACCGGGCTTGCCGGTCCGCTCGCTGGCGACGCGGACATCCTCGAAGGCCCGCACGATCGCCAGCAGGGCGCGATCGACCGCGCCAAGACGGTCGATCCGCTCGTCGGGATCGAGCCAGAGATCGAAGCGCGCCAGTGCCTCGCGCGCCCGCCGACGTTCGAGAGGCCAGTTGATGAAACTCCTGTCGATCGCCGTCAGGCTTGCCAGCCGCAGGTTCTCGAGCACCGTCAGGCTCGGCACGAGTCCGAGATTCTGATGCACGAAGCTCATGCCGAGGCGGCGGAAATCGCCGGGCTTGAGCGGCAGCGAGACCGGTTCGCCGTTGAATTCCATCCGGCCGCCGGGGTCCGGGGTGTGAAATCCTGCGAGAATCTTGACCAGCGTCGACTTGCCGGGGCCGTTCTTTCCGAGCAAGCCGTGGACTTCGCCGGGGAGAACCTCGAGCGACACGGAGTCCAGCGCCTTGGCACCGCCGAAGCTCTTGGAAAGGTCGCCCAGACGCAGGACGGGCGGCGCATGCGCCGCCGCCGTCCGTAGGTTCGCCTCAACAGGCACTTCCGTCTTCAGGGCCGTCACCTAGTCGTCGAGACCCCAGAGCTTGCGGAAGCCGGAGACATAGGCGTCACCATAGCCTGTATCGAACTGCGCCGGGCTGCCCGCATCGGCGACGTTGTTCTTGTCGAAGATGTAGAAGGGAACGTTGAGCGCCTTCGGGCTCTCCATGTCACAAGCGTCGCGCAGGTGACCGTCGACGGTGGCATAGGCGATCCAGTCCAGGCTTTCGCCGATGTTCATGTCGACCACGCCCTGCGATATGAAATCGAGGACGAAGGGGGTGCCGTTGAAGGTCGCGACCTTGACCGTACCGGACGTGCCGGTCAATCGCATGGCGGGCACCACGAATTGCGACATCGAATCGTAGATCGGGATCACGACGTTGATGTCGGGGTTGGCCTGCAGCGCTGCCTGGACCGCAGGCTGAATCTTGGTCGCCCACTCGGTTACGCCGACATTGATCTCCTGAACGATCTTGCAATCCGGGCAGTTCGCAGCGAGCACCTCGTCTATGCCGGCGGTGAGGGGGATGGTCGGCGGAACCTCGCGCGACACGATGGTCAGGATGTTCGCCTTGCCGTCGGTGTTGGCGATGGCCCAGTTGCCGAGGATCTTGCCAACCTCGTTGAAGCCGATGGTCAGCGAGGAGGACACGTCCGGATGCTGCTCGAAGGACGGGTCATAGAAGTGCGAGGTCATGACCTTGACGCCGGCGTCCTTCGCCGCCTTCACCTGAGGTGCGACGGTCGCCGGGTCGATGCCCGAGATGAGGTCGATGATCTGGAACCCGTCGCGGATCGCGAACTCGAAGCCCTGCACCCACTGGCTGGGCTGACCCTGGTTCTCCCACTCCACGACCTCGAGGCCGAGTTCCCCGCCGACCTTCTTCATGCGGTCGATGATACCCTTCAGGAAGGGGTTGGCGCTGGAATTGGGGATCGACAGCATCTTCTTGCCCGCAGCGCAGGCCTTGGCGTCGAACGGCTCGCCCGGCGGGGTAAAGACCGGCTTGGCCGAATAGGGCGCGAGGAATTCCTTCGCGGCCGCAAGGCCATCCTGCGCCGCGGCAGGCGACACCGCAGAGACGAGGCCGATCCCCGCGAGCAGGGCGAGTGACTGCAGATTGGCGCGCATGGTTATCTCCCGTGTCCACGGCCCGGTTGCACCGTTCCCAGGATGCTCCGTCCGCGATTGTGAATACGCATTCAAATGATCGCCCATCCGCAACCGGGTGTCAATCGCCGGGAAGACTCCGAAGCCGCTGAAAAGGGCTGTTTAGCTGGACATTTTGCCGACTGGACCCCTTGCCCCCGATACTGACGGTCATTGCTCTGTCGATGACAACCGCATTCACGAGGCTTGCGTCGAACGAAAAATCAGGCCCTATTGGCGATCGGAACTTTCGAACAAGGAGCAAGGCGGGCATCGCCGCCACGGCGGTGCCGGAAATCTGGATACTCAGGGAAGATGGCGCGCGCAGGACGCGCAATCGACGAGCGTGGCCCGCTCGTGCCGTCGTCGCCAACCGGTGACCGACCTGGCCGTGCCAGGCAGAGCGGCGGTGGTGGCATGAGCGCCCTTGTCTGCCGTCGACCGGCCGGGTTGGGAGAACCCGCCCAGAACGCCCAATGGACATGAAGCCCGCCAACGACGCGGGATGGAGAATAGAAATGAGTGGGAACGTGATTTCATGAACAAGAGCGAGCATCGAGGATTTTCGGGCGGCGCTGCGCCGTCAGGCAGTGCGGCGGGCGCCAAGGGCGCGACGGCGAACTCGACCGGGTCTGCGTCGGGCCTGCGTCTGGGGGTGGACGTGGGGGGAACCTTCACCGACCTGCTTCTGCTCGACCAGAAGAACGGTCAGACATTCACGGCCAAGGTGCCATCGACCCCGAAGGACAGTTCGGTCGGCGTGCTGAACGGCATCGAGAAGATCTGTCGCACGGCGGGTGTCGACCCCGCCGATATCGCGGAGGTGATGCACGGCACCACCGTTGCCACCAACACGGTTCTCACTCTCTCAGGCGCCCTGGTAGGCCTCGTGACGACCAAGGGCTACAGGGACACGCTGCAGATCGCGAGGTCCTACGTGCCGGGCGGTCTCGGCGGCTGGGTGATCTGGAACAAGACGGCGCCGCTTGCGCCACTCGAATACACGATCGAGGCCGACGAGCGCATGGACGCGAAAGGAAACGTCCTCGTTCCGCTCGACGAAGCCGCAATCCGCAAGGGGCTGGAGACGCTGCTGGCTTCCGGCATCGAGGCGCTGACCATCGCGCTTTTCAACAGCTATGCCAACGACGCGCATGAGCGCCGCATCGCCGCGATTGCCCAGGAAATCGCACCGCACATCCCCGTGTCCACGTCGGCCGCGGTGATGCCGGAGATGTACGAATACGAGAGGACCGAAACCACGGTCGTCAATTCCTACGTCCGTCCGGTCGTTTCGAAATACGTCGCGAACCTGCAGGGCGAGATCGGCCAGCGCATGGGCGATCGTGCGCGGCTGCGCATCCTGCGCTCCGATGGCGGCCTATCATCGGCACAGTCGGCGATGGACCAGCCCGTCAACCTCCTGATGTCCGGCCCGGCCGGTGGGGTTTCCGGAGCGCTGTGGATCGCCAAGCAGGCCAACTTCACCAACATCCTGACCTTTGACATGGGTGGAACGTCCACCGACGTGGCGCTGATCCAGAACTCCGTCGCGCGTACGCGGCGCGAGACCCGGGTGGGAGACGTCACCGTCCGCGCGCCGTCGATCGACGTCCGTACGGTCGGGGCAGGAGGCGGATCGATCGCCTACATTCCGGAACTGACGAAGGCGCTTCGCGTCGGGCCGCAGTCGGCGGGCGCCGATCCGGGGCCGGCGGCCTACAAGAAGGGCGGCGAACTGCCCACCGTCACGGATGCCAACGTGGTGCTCGGCTACCTTCCCTCGGACGCCAAGCTCGGAGGCGACATGACGATCAGCCGCGAGCTTGCCGTCAAGGCCGTCGAGACGATCGCGGGCGCGCTCTCCGTATCGGTCGAGGACGCGGCCGAGGGCATCGTGCGCATCGTCAACGAGAACATGGTGGGCGCGCTGCGGCTGGTATCGGTCGAACAGGGCTACGATCCGCGCGATTTCGCCCTGATGGGCTTCGGCGGCGCCGGTCCGCTGCACGCCAATGCCCTGGCGCGCATCGTCGGCTCGTGGCCCGTCATCATTCCGCCGGGGCCGGGCGTGCTCTGCGCCTATGGCGACGCGACGACACGGCTGCGAAACGAGGCGAGCCAGACCTACGTGACGATGGTCAGCGCCACCTCTGACGAGGAGATCGGGAAGCGGCTGAAGGATCTTGAAGCCTCGGCCGCGGAGGATCTGACCAACGAGGGCGTCGAGCGCTCCGAGCAGGAGGTCTTCTACCAGGTCGACATCCGCTACAAGGGCCAGGGCATGAAGCTGACGGTGGATGTCTCGCCGGAGGTCTTCGAGAGCGAGGGGCTGGCGGGTATCGCCAGGCGCTTCGATGCCGAGCACGAGCAGCTCTTCACCTTCGCGCTCGACGCCGAGCATGAGCTCGTCGGCCTGCGCGCGGTGGTGCAGGGAGCGGAAAAGAGCTTCGTCAACGCATCCAGCAAGGCCGGCGGCGAGGATGCCTCGGCTGCAAAGCTTCAGACGACGCGCATTTACGCGGACGGCGACTGGCGCGAAGGCCACATCTACGACCGCTCGAAACTGACGCCTGGAAACAATGTACCCGGTCCGGCCATCGTGCTCGAGATGGATTCGACCTCCGTGATCCTGCCCGGCCATGTCGGCGTGATCGACCATGTCGGGAACATCCTGATCTGGCCCGCCGACCATCAGAACGCACGATAAGGAGGGCGCAAGGGTGCCTGCAACAATCATCGAAACCAACACCACGCCGTTCAACCGGGTCACGGTCGACCCGATCACCCTGGACATCGTCGAGAACGCCTTGCGCAATGCCCGCAACGAGATGGATGCCGTGCTGTTCCGCACCGCCATGTCGCCGGGTATCCGCGAGCAGCACGACGCCTTCCCGATGATCGCCAACCAGGAAGGCAAGATGGTCGTCGGCCAGTTC
>VFQQ010005614.1_pt1 | contig 10295 bp, 17 predicted proteins | sample 3512341 | NCBI WGS metagenome assembly VFQQ01 (sample SAMN10412373, study PRJNA504923) | tailings metagenome | isolation source: Relicate 2 Philex TSF1 revegetated site | place: Philippines: Tuba, Benguet | collected 2017-08-29
CTTTGGTGAGCTGAGCCGCGTGTCCTTCAAGATGCTGGAGGCCTTCTGCTCCGCGCTGCACATTCCGTTGGACTCCATGCACGGCCTGTTTGACGTGAGTGGGACCGAATGCATGCATGCCTACGCTGTGTTTGCATGTGGCGGCATCGCAGACAGTCTGGTGTATGCTGTGGGGCTGCCCGCACGACTGCCGCCGCTGCTGCTGCCACTGCCGACCCTGTAACCGCCGCCGCTGCCGCAGCAACTGCCTACCCCATTGTCGCTTACCCCAATAAAACTGCAGGAGAGCCACACCTCCTTCATGCGCCTCAACTTCTACCCGCCCCAGCGCCCGGGCGAGCAGCGCATGGCGCTCAACCACCACACCGGTGCGCCCGCCTGGCTTTCTGTTGTATAGAGCGTTGTCCCCAGCTGGCTGCACCCCTTGAGCCCATGCACATGCTCCTTGGCATGCCATGTTTTTTGTCAGCTGAGCTATATGAACCTGCCTGCCGAGCCCTACCTGCCCCCATGCAGACGCGGGCTTCTTCACGCTGCTGATCCAAGACCCCGAGGTGCACGGCCTGCAGTTCCACAAGCATGGTGAGCGGGCAACGTCACGAACGGTCAAGAGCTGGCATGACACCCTGTCATGCTGCCTGCAGGGCGGCGGTGCCAACTAGGCTGGCAGGCTGAGGTGTTTGGAGCATCGTAACATCCAGCAGCATGTCCAAAATCATGCAGGCCAGTGGAATGACGTGACCCCCGAGCTGGATGCCATTACCGTGAACGTGGGCGACCAGTGCCAGGCAAGCCAGACCGTGGGCGGCAACCGTGGCGCTGTTATGGTCGAGCAGGCCATGCAGCAAGCGCTGCTTGCCCAGCTCTTGCACAACTGCTGACCCTGCTTGCTATACCTCTGCCACCACAGGTCATCTCCAATGACGTGTTCAAGGCGCCGGTGCACCGCGTGCTGCCGCCCCAGAGCGGCAAGGCCCGGCACAGTGCCCCATTCTTCTTCAACCCGAAACCAGACGCCGTGATCCAGCCCCACCACGCCTTTGTCACGCCCGACCGCCCGCCGGTAAGGAGGAGGGATGGCTCGCAATCGACAGCTGCATCAATGCCTGCGGTAACGGTAACCTGTCACCTCTGAGCGCCTCTGCCTCCCCCGTTTGTGCAGGTCTACAACCCCATTCCGTGGGCCAAGTTCCGCAACCAGCGCTACGCGGGTGGGCGGGTGCTTGTGCACACCAGCGCCCGCCATGTTGTGCGCTGGGGACAACTGCCGGCGGCCGCAGCTTGGTGCCTGCCTGCCTCCCTACCCAGTGCCACTCAAACCTGGACGGCTCTCCGCTTTGCAGGCGACTTTGCGGACGAGGGCGAGGAGATCCAGATCTATCACTACAAGCGGTGCGAGGGCGGAAGGGCGGGCGGGAGGGCGGGCAAGCGGGTGGGGTTGTAGGCGTAGAAATGCAGGATTGCCAGCTGTTTCAGGTGGAGGGTGCCAGCAAATTTCGCACGCCACTGGTCAAGCTTGGCTTACCCTTACCACAGGCTGTATCATCTGCCTTGGCAGGTGAACACGATTGCGCTGCTGCGTTGGTCCGCCATCGCCCTGCTGCCCTGTACGGGCCAGCTGCCATGGGAGCAGCTGCTGGCGCTTCATTAGTGGTAGTCCATGAGCAAGTCAAGAGAAGAAAGAACCAACTATGTACGCCCTTTCTACCGCCCCATCCTGCACTGCCTCCGCTGCCAACAACGCATGACGCACGATCCTTGCATGTTGCCGCCGCTCGCTGATACATATGCTGCCTTGAAACAGCTTTGAGTGAGAGCAGTTACAGGGGTCGCCGGTGCTGGCGCAGGATGTGGATTGGTGGATTGATGCAATGGATGAGATACAAATGAGGGGGCGGGGCAGGTGCCAAAACGAGATAGGCGGCGTGCAGTGCCGTTGCCAACAAAACGGTGTGCCGCCCTGGCTGGTTGGTTGGGCAGAGGGCCAGGGCTGCACAAGTGCTGGGGGAGCGATAGGACCAAAGGGAGGGCAAAGTGTTGGGGGCGAGGGGCCATAAAGCGGCCGCCGCAAGAGGGAAGGGATAGGAATAGAGGGGGCCCGGCGGGCAGCACAAGCTTGCTGCGCCGGGCATGGCGAGGGCAGGCATATCAAATTGCAGCGAATGTCATGGGTTGAACAGGGCGGCTGGGGTTGGGACGGAAGACGGGCGGGGGGAGAGAAACGAAACAAGGGGATGTCACAGGAGGGTGGCCTACAGGCCACTGGCAAAACGAATTGGGGTGGCTGGGCGAAAGAGTGCAGGTGCGGCAGCCCGCGCAGGCGGCAACTGCAGCTATGCCATGCAGCGTGCACGCGTGCTGCAGCCAGCTGCTATCCTGCCGCCGCTGCTGCTGCTGCTGATCCTGCTGCTGCTAGCTGTAGTCAGCAGCGGCCGGCAGCGGATCTTGCGCTCTCAAGCGGTGGTGTCGGTCTAGTTGCTGGCTCAAGCGGTGGTGCCGGGGCGCTCCTGCTCAGTCCAGCTGTAATCGGGCTCGAACCAGCCGCGAGGCTCCACGCCCCACTTGGCCGCAATCCACTTCTCCAGCCGCATGTACACGCTGTTCTCTGTTGGCAAGGGAAAAAATGGCGAAGGGCGACAATTAGACGCGTGCAGATGAATGAGGAAGCAGGAAGAGCAGGGATGGAAGCAGGCAGGCAGCAGGGAAAGCAGCCAAGCGGTGCCTGCAAGGCGGCAACAAGAACAAGTGGTCCTACAGCTGCCATGCTGCCATGCTGTTTCCAATGCCCCCATGCCATACCACCCGCAGCCACGCACCCGGGCAGTCGCCATCCAGCAGCGGGTTGCACCAGCCCGACACAATTGAGTACTTCTCGTTGAAGGGCGCCTTGTGGTGCGCGCCGTGGTCCTTACGCGAGATGAGCAGGCCCGCGTCCTGTTGGGAGGCAAGGAGGGAAGCGGGCAGACATTTTCAGCGATGTGTGCCAAAGCTCGAAACCGCCCGCAGCGCGTGCCGCTCCTACCGGACTCGTATGGCAGACCCAGCAGGGCAAGCAGCCGGGGCAGCTGCATGGCAAGGCTAGGAGCACAAGCCAGGGGGGTGCCAGGTAGCGCATGGACCCACCTGCAGGGCCACCACGGCGGCTGGCAGCTCACTCTTCTTCATGTGGCTCCTGCAGCAGTGAATGTGGGGAAATCGACTGTTGATCAGGGAAATGCAGGGGCTGCTTCAACAGAAGCGGCGGTAGCAGCTGTGGCGCCAGTTAAGCCACCAGCAGTAGGGGCAGCAGTAGCAGCAGTTTGGCAGCAGCAGCAAGCGACGTCAGCAGCAAAACCTTGCACTCACCAGGCGTGGAACTGCTGGCTCATGCAGCAGAGGAAGAGGAAGGAGGAGGACCAGACGTCCCACCACACGGGCGCGCCCAGCGCCGCAGTGCCCAGCAGGCCAGCCGCAAAGAAGGTGGCCGGGCGGAACAGCTGCAGCAGGTGGGCAGGGCAGAACAGGGCACTTGTCAGCACATGTGCAGCCGCACTGCTGGGGTGAGGCAAGGCGGAGCGCGCGGCAACGCCATGCAGCAGCAGCGCATGCGGCACCAGCGGCTTTCCATTACGATTCAACCTGTAAACTCACAGGGAACAGGTGGTTGCACACCTCCCGCTCAGTGATGGTCCAGGGCCTGCAGCACACAGGACAGCACCGGCAATGCACACGTCAGCCACTGCACCAGCTGGTGGACAAACAAGCAGTGTGCAGACCACAGCGAGTCTGATCATGTTGCACGCTGCATGCATCAGCAAGGGCAGCGGTAGAGCTAACAGGGCGCACCGCTGGTGGTGGCCCTGGAACGCCGCGATCTGGCCGCCAAACACAGGGGTGTTGGCATCGCCGTAGTTGTCCACGCCCCTGCAGCGCGCAGCAGTGAAGGCAGCAGCGTGATGTCAAATGCATTGCAGGTGTGGATGGCAAGTGTGGATGGCATTGCAGGTGTGGAAGGCCTGATTGCCCGGTGGTCGGGCGTGTGGCTGGCGGCAAGCATGCGGGGCAGGAGAGCAGCATGCGCACTGCACACTGCGATGGGCGACGGCAGCGGTTCCGCCACAATCCTGCGCCACGACCCGGTAAATTATTGCACTAACGTTACCATCCGCAGCATGCGGCTGCTCACCAGTGGTAGAATGCGGTGCCCACATCCGCCAGGAAATAGGCTGCGAGCGCGGCAGCACCCGCCGCCGCCGCATCGCCAGGGCCGCTCACGTGCGCCAGGCCTTGTGCCAGGGTGGCAGCCATGAGCGCTGTGCCGCCGTACACCCAGGCGCGGTGCTCCAGGGTCGACTTGAGCTCATCGTCGCTCTCCAGCACCACACGGCCGGTGGGGCGTGGCGCCTGCGCGCTGCCGGCGGCCGCCGCCCGCCGCTGCCTCTCCGCCTCCAGCTCCTGGCTGAGCGACAGGGCGTCTTCCTTGGCCGGCGCTGCCACGGCCACCACCACGTGTGTGCGGCGGGGCGCTGCTGCACGACCGCTGGTGGAGGGAGTAGGTTGGCGGCTGGCCACGCCGCCAGCCAGCGCGTTCGCGCAGCGGGTAGCGAGCATTGCGGCTGCTGGGAAGGCCTGAAGAGGCGGCGCTGTGGTGACTGCGAAAAACTTTGTGACGGCTGAGCGTCCGGGCCTGCGCAAGGCGATGCCGCAGTGCGTGCAAGTGATTGTGGGCCGATAATGTGACTCCTGTGTGGTCGATCAGCCCTGGCAGAGGAGCAGGCAGCTGCGTGGCCTGCCGTGCTCAGCAACATTTGCGGGACAAGGCAGACGGGGCTGCTGCTTGGGTTTAGCTGGTGGCAGAACGCTTGTGCGATCGCTCTGCCAGCCTCTCGTGTGCTGCCACAGTCTACCCGGCCCAGTCGAGCGCCGCTCCTCCTCTCCTGGGCCTCCCTGTGGGCTACAGCACGCCACACATGGCAACGGCAGCGGGCCAGCAGTTTCTTGCAGGTGCATTGCCGCAAAGACCCACTCTTGGCAGCGGCGCGGCGGCGCCTTGCGCGTGGCCGCCGCCGCTTCGCCACCGCCGCCGCTTGCAATTAGCGCACCGGCAGGCAGCATTGAGTGCTTCCGCGCACTCAGGCAGCCAACACGCAGCAGGTGCGGCAGCAGCAGCGGCCCCCACGGCACGAGTGTACCGAGCAACGTGCCCGCTGGTCGGGTGGGAACCGCTGGAAGCAGCGCTCGGCAGCCGCTTCCCGCCTGAGCTGGCCCTGCACCACTTTGTGGTATTGGAGGCTTTGGGCTCTGCTGGCAGCAGCGGCAGCTCTAGCAAAAGCAGTGGCGGCAGCAGCGCTAACAATGTTAACAGCAGCAGCAGCAGCAGCAGCAGCAGCAGCAGCAGCAGCAGCCTCTCAGTGGTGGCGTTCGACTTCCTGCCTCAAGACCCGCTGTCGCCGCTGACGGCTGCGGCGCTGCTGTCGGGCGGCTCAGTGCCAGGTGGGCGCTCTGCGCATGGCCGGTAGACCGGGCTTATGCACCAACCTCATGCTGCCAGATGTGAGCCAAGCATGCCAGACCGGTGTGCCCTCGACAACAGTGTAGACATGCATACTGATGCGCCGCCGACCTACTGGCCCTGCCCTCCCCCCCTCCTTGGCTCCCCCATGCAGGCCTGCTGCGCCGGCGGCCGCTGGCTGGAGTGCCCCGCCTGCGATGCGAGCTCCAAGGCAGCACCTGGCTGCCTGAACCGCACGCGGCTGCAGAGGCCTTCCAGCAGCGATTTGATTCCCGGCTGCAGCTGTTGCGCAATGACTGCACGCACCACGCCGACGCACTGATTGCACACCTGCTAAGCAGCCGGCAGCCGGCAGCAGGCGCAGTATGGAGCCTTGAATAAGTTTTTGCACAACTCTGAATGAATCCATATGAATGACTCTCCGGAATGCTGAGTTGAAAAGCAGCTTGAAATGTTGGCCCAAATCTGATGGTGTGCTGGACACCCTACAGCGCGTGGGCTCTGGCTTACGCCTGCTTCTTGCTGCCTGCTGCGCCCGCCGGTGCGCCCAGCCTCTTGCGCCGCTGCCGGAAGAGGAACGAATAGAGTCGGAACCAGAGGAAGGGATACAGGCACAGCAGCACCTGCAGGGGACATTGGGAGGAGGGAGTGATCAGAGGTCGGAAGTAGACCTGCCAGGCCACTGGTTGCAGTTCCTTGCGTGCATATCCAGTGGCAGCCCAGTTCGCGGCAGGGACGGTGCGACAGCCTGCGTCAGGCCAACAATGGCAATGGCGCCAGGGCGTTATAATTGCAACCGATCCTTGCCAGAGCCTTTCAAGCCGCTCACCACCAGGAAGGTGTGGTAATCAAAGCCCCAGTTGGCTGCGTTGGGCAACGCCAGCGAGCGCAGGCCGCGCGCCCGGATGAAGGGCAGGGCGTCGAACACGCTTTTCATCTCTCCCAGCACTCCGACTGGGTAGAGGCCAATGAAGGCGGTGTACCTGCCAGGGAGCATTGGTTAGTGGTTGAGCGAGTGAGAGACATGAGGAAGTTACGAAAGCCTGAAGATATGGCATACACTAGTGAGCAGCAGCAGACCGGGTGGGCAGGCAAGCCAAAAGTGTTGCGGCCAGATCCGCTTGCTGCTGGCCTCCCACAGCCATCCCACCCTGCGGCCATCTGCCGAAAGGAGTGGTAAGCTGGATTGACCACTTCACAGCAGGCAAAGGTGCCAACCGGGCCAAGCGGCACAAACATCCATACAGCTACACAACCCACAGGGACAGTCCCAGCAGCGACCTTGAGCCGCACCTGAGCCAAGTGAGCCAGTGCGGGCAGGCGCCCGCTAGGGTGGCGGCGTACCAAGGGTAGCGGACGACCTCAGACAGCGCCCAGGCCAGGAACATGGCTCCAACTGCAGCGCGGTTCTGCACTTCTGGCACCGCCGCCACCACGCCGAACAGTACATTGCTACGGCCCGCCCACTGCATCAGAGCGGTGAGCGGGGAGCCGCCCACCAGGCCCAGGGCTGCGTGCAGGATCTCCAGCGCTGACGCCAGCTGGAACCAGCCTGAGAAGGAGAGGAGGGCAGCCGGGCGGGAGGGTGAGGGTGGCAGCAGCGGCGGCGGCGGCGGCGGCATCGGGTGGAGCGGCAGGCAACGCTGCATCCATCGGCCGCAGCTAGAATCATGTGGCGGTCTGTAGAGGCCATCGGAATGCAGCGAGCCTCCATCTGCGGCCTGCAGCGCACTCGAGCAGGCCGCAACGCACCCACGACGTCTCCAGCCACGGTGTAGGCGCCCTCCAGGCTGCGCGTGGCGATCACATGGCCTCCCAGGCGGTACAGGGCCACAGCCCAGCCCGCCAGCTGCGCCAAGTTGTACGCAAGTAAATAAAGGCGTGGCAGCAGCCCTGCCATGGCTGGTTGCCTTTGTGACGAAGCCTGGGAGACGATTGCAAGTCGGATGGACCGCCAACTTGGCCTATGGGACAGGCGCCGCAGCATGGTGGGAGCGCCGCCGCTGCTCCGTTGCCGCAAGTGTGGTTCAATCGGTGCTGGATGGCCTGGTGGCATTCAGGTCCATCTGTCTGCTCAACCCTCGGCCGCCTTACACGAGTCAAAGGCAGGCCACACACCCCGGGCAGCAGGGAGGCAGGGCGAGCAGAAGATACATAGCAGTGTGTCAGGCATTTGCAAGCTGGACAAGAGAGGCAGGGGTGATGCGCAGAGCAAAGCTGTGAAGGAGCAAGACAGGCCATTAGTAGCAGCTTGGCAACAGCTTGGGCAAGGGGAGCCGGCAAACAGCTTGGGACCCAACTGTCAACTGTGCATTTTGAGCGGTGTTGAGTCAGGCGCAACGGCGAGCAACCATGGCAAAATTGGGGAGGGCTGCACCACAACCCGTGTTCACATGATGGCGCACCAGCTGCTGCTGCCTGCTGCCTGCTCCTGCTGCTCCTGCCAGTCGTCCTCAGCAGGCACAGCACGCGCAGCACGCACAGCGGCCGCACCGCCCGCGCTGCTGCGCCGGCCCCGCCGGCCAGACGCCGGGCTGGCAGGGGTGCCTGCTGCCTCCCCCGCCGCTGCCGCGGCCTTTGGCTTCTTGGCACTGCTGCTGCCGCGGCGCTTGGCAACACCGCCGGCGGCGGTGCGGGGCGTCTTGCTGCCCGCGCCGCTGGTGCGCGGGCGGCCGGGAGTCTTGGCCTTGGGCGTGCGGCCAGGGGTTCCAGTGCGCCCGGTCTTGGTGATCTGTTGCAGCGGGCGGGGCGGCATTGCAGCATACGTCAGCAAGCGGTGGCAGCGCACCGACGTTAGTGCAGCGGGCGGGGCGCCAGCTGGTACATTTCAAGCAAGCGCGGCGGCAGACAGCGCAGGGCAGCCAACGATCCGCGACAAGAGCTGCCAAGCACGCCTCTATTAAGCAAGGGCTAGGTGAGCGAGGCAGCAGGGCGTGCAGTCCCCACATGTGCAGCGGACACAAGTTACGGAAATCGAGCGCCCTGCTTGCCTCGATCACGCGGCCGCCCAGGTGGCGGATGCGGACCTCGTCACCCTCCTGCACAAAAAAGCAGGCGAAACCAGTGACTGTTTGGGTGCCAAACCGTAGGTCAACTGCCACTATCGAGCTGAGGCCAGTGTTGGGACGGGAGCAGGCGGCTGTGCTGGCACGCACCTGGATGCCGTTGTCGCGCGCAAACTGGCGCCAGCCGCCGTGGATGTCGCACCGCTCGTGCGCGCCCTGCACAGTGTGTTGATGTAAAAAAGCACGTGATGTGTGCTCAGTACACGGTGCCATGCCTCATATGCAGAACAGCAGTGGGAGGGTATGCTGCTGGCTGGTCTATGCAAGTTCTGCATGTTGCAGCTGTGCAGAACGGCATACAGCCACCCCAGCCGCACCTGCGCCTTGCGAGTGATCGTGCAGGTCGTCTGCTTGCCCTCCGCATTCTGCCAAAATGTAGAGTAGTTTTGGAGTGCACTTACAACACAGGGTTTTCCCGTCCTGCAAATGCAGCCATTTGGATGGGCGCTGGGCCTGGCTTGCGACCGCTCGTGCCGACAACTGCCGCCGACCGACGCCCCCCTGCAGTTGCCCCGCAGCAGCCCACCTGCAGCGTGTACGTGCCCGTCTCAGGCACCACTGCATCACGGAACTCAGGGGTGAGCAGCAGCCCGCTGCCGCGGAGGCAGGACGCCGGGATGACCTGCAGCAGGGGAAGGCGGCGGGGGCCGAACAGCTGTGGGTGCGGCGATCGGCGCTGCACTTGCCTCTGTCGGCGGCCGGCGGGCGCTCTGCTGGGAGCTGTGCTCGCTGCCTCGCAGCAAGGGTGCGGCACTGGAGCCGGGCTGGAGCTGCTGCCGCCCAGCCGCTGTCGGTGTGCCGCTCAGCTGCCGCAGCGCGCTGGGCCACTGCCGAATCCGGTTGCCAGTCACCTTGGTAAACTCCACCATCACTTGGCGCAGGCCTGCAAGCTCGAGCAAGTCGAAACTGTGTCGCGCTGGACGACAGTGCAGCAACGGGCAAGCCAGGGCGACGGATGGGTTCAATTTTGAATGCGAGGCGCCGATGGCGAGGCCGATGGGCCGATGGCGGGCCCAGGCGCGCAGCAGGCGGCTAGCGTGGCAGCCGGGACGGGGCGACGCCAGCGGATGTGGGGCCGCACCTGCAGTCCTCCCCAAGCACCGGCTCTGTCCCTCTCCACGTCCTTCTCCCAGCAGCTGTGGCCTTCTTACAGAGTCTGTAGAGCACGCTCTAGCTCTGCACGTGACAGGCCCCGCTCGGCCGCAGCTGAAGGCGGCAGCCCTGCCGCTGCCGCGGCGCCGCCATCAAACCGCACTGCATCCCCCGCCACCACAACCAGAGGAGTGCCATGCCCGCTGCTGCCGCTCTGCCCGCCTTCTAGCTGCCACACCGCAACAAACTCCTCTCCGCTGTCCACCCTCAGCACCCGCCTGCCTGCCGCCGCCGCCGCCCAGCGCTGCAGCGCTGCGCCCACTTGCTGTGATGCTGACGCATGGCGCAGCCAGCGCAGCAGGTCAGCCAGCAGTGCCTGCTGTGCCGCCTCAGCATCCGCCGCAGTGGCGGCGCCGACGCCGGCGCTGCTGCCTCCCACCAGCAGGCGAGAGAGCAGCAGCAGCGCCCGAGCCTCAAACTGCTGCTGAAAGCCGGGGCGGGAGAGCGCCGCATGCAGGTCCTGCGCTGCCGAGCTGAGCATGCCTGGGGGCAGGCCCGGGGGTGCTGCCACCGCTGCTAATGCTGCCTCCGCCTGCTGCTGCTGCTGCTGCTGCTGCTGCTGCTGCTGCTGCTGCTGCTGCTGCTGC
>VFQQ010005615.1_pt1 | contig 10295 bp, 21 predicted proteins | sample 3512341 | NCBI WGS metagenome assembly VFQQ01 (sample SAMN10412373, study PRJNA504923) | tailings metagenome | isolation source: Relicate 2 Philex TSF1 revegetated site | place: Philippines: Tuba, Benguet | collected 2017-08-29
CTTGAACAGCCGAAGCATTGCTGAGCATCGGTGCCCACAGGGTGGATGCTGCTGGGGTGCCTGCCGCAGCGCAGTGCGGTCCGCCCTGCCTGTGTGGTGCGGCCCCTGCGACAGCGTGGTGTCGGATGCCTCTGCTTCCTCAGATGCTTGCCAACCTGCCTCGTCTGGCCTCCTCCCAACTGCAGCCGGCTGCGGGAGCAGCAGGACTTGACCGTGACGGGCGACATCCTGTACAACGGCCGCAGCCTGGACCAGTTTGTGCCCGAGCGCTCCGCCAGCTACATCTCCCAGGTCGACCTGCACTACGGTGAGGAGCTTGTTGGGGCACGGTGCTGAGAGTGCTGAGACCTTGCAGCAGCTGGGCACGCGCTGAATGGGTGATGATTGCCCAGCCGCCGGCCCGCTTCTGGCTGCCCCAACGCGGCAGCATGCTCCCCTGCTCGCCTGCTGGCGTGTTGGACTGCCTGCCGCATGGTTGCTAGATTCAGATGCCAGCGCCTGGCTATCCCTGCACCTATGACTGAACCTCACCCGCACCTTGGCCCGCTGCTGCAGGCGAGCTGACCGTGCGTGAGACGTTTGAGTTTGCGGCCGAGTGCCAGAGCCGCAGCTACGAGCGCGGTGAGAGGCGGGGGAGGGCAGAGGGCAGGGCGCATGCTGCAGCCGGCATGCCCTGCTGGTTTCCGCAGGCCTCACCACCTGCACCTGGTCATGACCGTGGCTGCACCTGCGTGCCCGCCCGCCTGTCTACCCACTGAGCTATAGGTACACACCCACCCACCCGCCGGCCCCGCCTTGCCCTCTCATGCAGAGCTGCTGTCGGAGCTCCATGCGCGTGAGGCGGAGATGAACATTGCTGTGGAGCCGGAGCTGGAGGCCTTCATGAAGGCCCAGGTGCGCTGGGGCTGGGGGCGATGGGCACTGCTTGTGCAGGGCATGATGTGCCAGGGCATGGTTCGAAGGCAGGATGCCAGCAGGTCTGGCTCGTGTGCACGTGTGGTTGCAGGTGGTTGGCAGGCTGGGTTGGTGTGGTTGCACTAGGGCTGGGCGCCGAGCGCAGTTTGAGGTGCCTGGCTGACTGGCAGCTCGGCTGCCCGGCTGCCCCGCCCCCTGCAGGCGTTTGGCGGGCGGCACAGCCTGCAGGTGGAGCTCATGCTGCACATGCTGGGCCTGGAGATCTGTGCCGACACGGTGGTGGGCAACCAGATGCTGCGCGGCATCAGCGGCGGGCAGAAGAAGCGCGTGACGAGCGGCGAGGCGCTGGTGGGCCACGCCAAGGTGAGGCGGGGCTTCCGCTTCTTGCCGCCGCCGCCACTGCTGCTGTGCTTGGCACTGCTGCTGCTCTTGATATTGGTGCTTCTGCCGCTGCTGCCGCTGTCGCTGCTGCTACGTTATTACAGTCAAACGAAAATCTTCGTCTCACCTCTTCAAACAGGTGCTGTACGCGGACGAGATCTCCACCGGCCTCGACTCCAACACCACCCACCAGATCACCAAGTCGCTGCGCAACTACTGCCACGTCATGAACGTGAGCAGAGTGGGACCAGGGCTAACAAGGGCATGGCTGGCGTGGGTTGGTGTGCCCCTGCCGATGGCATGTGTTGGCTGTCGTCTGCTCGTGCTGTGGCTCCCTGTGGAGCCACCGGGCGCACTCCAGCCCTGCCGACTTGCCAGCTCACAATCACACAAGTTGCCCCGCCCGTCCACGTCCCCCTGCCGCAGGGCACGATGCTGGTGGCGCTGCTGCAGCCCTCCCCCGAGACCTTTGAGCTGTTTGACGACGTCATGCTGCTGGCCTCGGGCATGGTGAGCTTTCGCGCACATGCTTATTTGTGCAGTCCTGCAGACGGTGCTGTTGAGGCTGGTGCAGGTGTCATCACACTGCTGTCTTGTTTGCACTCCCATCTGCTGCACCCTCACCCACCCACCCACCCACCCACCATCCCCTCCTTCACAGGTGCTGTACCACGGCCCGCGCGAGGGCGTGATGCCCTTCTTCCGCGCCCACCTCGGCTTTGACTGCCCGCTGCGCAAGGGCGTGGCCGACTTCCTGCAGGAAATTGCGCTGCCCTCGGACCAGCAGGCAAGTTGGGAAATGGCGATGGATGGTTAGCCGCAGACTCGTACCACTTGCACACATGCTGCCTTGCACAGCAAGCCTGAGCATGGCAGCTTTGGCGGGCAGTGCACTCGAGTGGTGTGCGCACGGAAGCTTACCGATCTTCCGCCTCTCTCAAGCCTTCCTGGCTTTCAAATCCTCTTGCCCGCCCGCAGAAGTATTGGGCGGACAACACGCGGGCCTACCGCTACGTCACCGCCCAGACCATCCGCCAGACGTTCTGGGAGGTGGGTTATGCTGCGCCGGACACTTCACTGCTGGCCCGTTCAGCATGCTTGCTGAGCTTGCAGCCTGTTGTCACTATCAAGCTAGGCTTACATCCTGCGCACCTCTGGAGCTCCTGAAATCGCTTCACATTGCTTCCTCTGCACTGCAGAGCGAGGCCAGCGAGTCGCAGCGCCTGCTGCTGGCGGCGCCGCCAGCGGCCGACCGCGCTGCGGCGGAGGAGGATGAGAAGGCGCTGACCACCGAGAAGTGAGTTTTGGCTGGCGGGGTGGCGCTTCTGTGGGGGCAGCAAGTTGTCAGGGCGCTGTGTCTGCCTGTGCAGGACGCAGCAGACAGCGTGCAACCTGCAACCGCTCACAACAACACAACAACTTCTGTGTGTGTGCCCTCTTTGTAGGTACGGCGCCTCGTACGTGCGCCTGATGCGCGCCAACTTCCTGCGCGCCTGGCGCCTGCAGCTGCGCTCCAAGCTGTTCATGTGAGTCACGGGGCAGGGTCAGGGAGGGTGACGTAAAGCCTGCAGGGTTTGACCACCTTTGCAGCTGTCATGTTGTGTCCCGCACCTCGCCCAAATGGAGCCGTCATGTGCTCACCTACACTCACACCCTCCTCCACCACCCATTCCCTCCTGCAGGTACGTGCGCATCTTCCAGATCATCCTCATGGCCTTCGTGGTGGCCACCTGCTACATCAACGTGGGCAAGTCCACGCTGGACGACGGTGAGTGCTTACATTGTTGTTTTAAATCGTTTGATAACATTACGCATGTTGTTGGATAGCAGCTGTAAGGTGAGTGCCATCAGGGTTTCAAAAGTTTCGAAAGGTGAGTGCCATCAGAGTTTCAGGAATTTTCACGCAAAAGAACACTGCTAAGGCGCTACAGGTAGGTAAGTGCTGGAATGAATCAGTCAGTAGTCTGTTTCGGCCCTCAGCCGGATGTGTGACGAGCCCAGCCTCGCTGCTTCTGCAGCCAGACTGGTGCTGAAAAATGCGTGGGGAGCGCTGCCTGCCCCCTCTCTGTGGGCTGCCTGGGCGCCGGCCAGCTGCTTCTGCAGCAGCGGCAGCGCCGCCAGGACCCTGCTGCTGCTGCTGCCGGCTCAGAGGCCGGCCAGGGAGTCCTCAGCCAGGGCCTCGGCCAGCTGGTGCTGCTGCTCCTCGGTCAGCCCGGCGGAGGTGCCGTCTGCGGCGCGCTTCTTGGTCAGCACGCCCTTGGCCTTGGCAGCAAAGAAGGCCTTGGCCATCTGCGGGGTGAGCAGGGCGGGGAGGGAAAGCAGGGGTCAGAAAAAATGTGCTGCACTGGGTAGGGGCGGCAGCAGATTCAACATCACCAACTGGACTCACACAGCTCAACAACCCTCCATCTTAACAACCCTGCCTGGCTGCCCGCTGGTTCACCCACCTCCACGTCGGTGAAGCGGCGCGGGGCGGGCACAATGGTGGGTTAGAGCGCCTTGCACTTGTCCAGCGCCGCCTCCAGCTCCGCCACGGTCCGGATGAACTGCGGCTCGGGGTTGTCCTCCCAGTACATTGCCACCTGCAAAGACAGTGGAGAGGGTAACAAGGGACAGTGTGAGAGGTGCACCTTGGCCTCAGGTGGGGCCAACGTGCTGCACTGCTAACCTTTGCAAGCCCCTCTTTGCAACGCTGCCAGCCTGTGCAGTCCCCAACGCTGCTGCTCTGCGCACCTCGTAGACCAGCTTCTTGGCCTGGTAGGCCTCCATCATCTGTAGGAAGTAGGCGGTGATGTTGGCGATGAAGGCGTGCTTGGTCTCGATGATGTCCGCGCGGTTGCCGCTGGTGCTGGCCGCCTTGCGGATGCCCAGCTCCTCCTGCCGGGGTGCAGAGGGGAGGGGTTTGGATCTTGCTGAATGGGCAGAGTGTGGTGGGCGCAGCAGGGTACAGGAGGTGCAGGCAGCCCGAGGACGAGGAGCAGGCGGCCAGGCTGTGCTCAAGTGCAGCCGCCCTACCCTCCCTACTCACGATGACGGCCTCGTAGTTGTCGGAGGTGATGAGCAGGGTCTCGCTGCCGTTGGCCTGCAGCGACTTGGGCAGCTGCGTGGCCACCAGCAGGTCGCTGCAGCTGCGCTTGCCGCTGGGGCACGCGATGCCGCCGTCAGGCAGCGCGATGCCGCCCACCGGCGCCACCTCCACCCACACGCTGCAAGGGAGGACAGCGGGAGCATGTCGGCGAAAAGAGCAGTGGGGAGCTAATCTGCAGCTGATTGAGGGGAGCTGGGGCCAACCTTTAGCTGATTGAGCTGGTTGCCTGAACACACAAACTCCAGTAGGGCGCCCCAGCAGCTGGGCTGGCATGCTCACCGGTGCGTGGTGTGCACGTCGTCAAAGCTGTAGCCGCGGTCGTTGATGAGGATGCTGGCGGTGCGGCCCTCGTAGCCGTTCATCACCACCTTGCCCTCGTACACCATGTACTGCGAGGGATGTGGGCAGTGGGCAGCAGGGCGGCGGTCAGGTTGTGAAGAAGATTGTCAAGTTGTAAGGCTGCTGAACGCCAAGCCATTGCTGACTTTGCACTTCAGCCCTACCCAACGCCAAGCTACAGCCAGCACTCACGCGGCAGGTGTCGCAGCGGATGGAGCTCAGCCCGTCGCGCGCCGCAGCGCGCAGCGTGCCCATGCAGCGGGTGGTGCAGCGGGTGCAGGGCGTGCCGTCCAGGCTGCAGCCTTGGCAGCGCACATCACACTCGGTAGCGCTCTGGTCGATCTGTAAGGGAGGGAGGGAAGCAGGGGAAGGTGGTGACGAGCCTGTGCTAAGTGCAGTTTGTGAGTGGGTGCTGCCTCGTCCATGCTGGCTGCCGGCAGTCCTTTACCCCAAAGCAGCCAACATTCACAGTGTGGGCCAGCGCACCTCAATGTTGCCGGTGCCGTTGCGCTCCATGTACTTGATGGTCTTCACCTTGCCGCCCTGGTAGCCCCACGAGGCCAGCCGCCCCGGCACCTCCTCCTCCTGCGAGGAAGGGCAGGGCCAGGGTGGAGCGGGAGGTGTGAGGGAGACAGTGGGTCATGTGGGTGCTGGGCCAAGGCGGGCAGGGCTGCAAGAGACCTGGCCCCATCACCTCATCCCCCAGCCCATGCACATGCTGCCGCCGCCCCACACTCACAAAGGCGCACTCCCGGCAGGGCCGCGGCCCGCCGTGGGAGATGATGGTGTTGACGGTGTGCTCTGGGCGGCGGGGGCAGGGCTCGCGCGGGCAGGCGTACGACAGCAGCTCGTTGCCGGCGCCGCGGTTCTCGGTCTTCTCCTGCGGGTGGTGGTTGGAGAAGGGCGGGGCAGAGTGGGTGCTGGGGTCACAGCAGGCGGAGGGTGGGTTCAGCTGGTCAACGCGTGTTGGTCAATTATGGTCAGCATGCACGCTTGCCAGCCGCCCGCACCCACAACAGCACCTCCACGCGCCAGCACTCACCTCGTTGACCTTCTGCACGTTCTTGAGGCCGAGGTGCGCCACCATGCCCAGCGCCTTGGCCTTGCGCTGCTGGTTGGTGACGGGCTTGCCGGTGTGGGGCTTCCAGTTCTCGCAGTATATGTGTCCGGCCGGGTTCTTCTCCAGTGTGCTCACCTGTGGGAGAGGCGGTGGGAGAGGCGGTGGGCGGGAGCGTGTTAGTGAGCGGGGGAGCATTGTGGCGAGTCGCGCGGCGGCGGCCGCCGGCGGCGGGCGGCAGCCGCCAGCGGCGGGCGGCGGCGGCTGTTGCTGCAGGCAGGCTCCCCAACACAGCTCCCAGACCTGCAGATCAGGGGCGCCCCTCCAAGGCCTTTGCACTCACGTAGCACTGGCCCACGCCGCTGCAGCGGCCGGCAGGGCGAGGCGTGCACGGTGCTGTGCGTGTAGTCGACGGTCTTGCCTGCCCCAGTGCCGCTCTTCATGAGGCGGGGCTCAAACTTCACGAACTGCAGCTTTTTCTCGGCGCACAGCTTCTGGGCCTTGCCCTCGTAGAAGGAGAGAGGCTTGCGCTGGCCCTTGACGGTCATTGTGGCGTGGAGCTGAGCGAGAGAAAGACGGGAGAGAATGGGAAGCTTGGGCTGGGCAGCCAGTCAAATAGCGGCGGCGGGCGCTGTTGTGCCTGGCCCGCGGCGACAGCTGTTGCCGTCTGACGCGCTCGCCTGCATCGCCCGGTTGTGGGCCATGGTATCAATGCGGCTATTGGAAGCCTCATTTCAATCCTCTGGCTCTACCATGATGCAGAGAGGCGTTTGGGCGGCAGGGACCAGATGGGTGCCCACCCGCCTTCCGCCGCTGCCGCCTTGCGGTGCACCCACGTGACGTGCTGCTTCCTTGCCCATCTCCCTGCCTTGCCTGCAGGCAATATCATCATGGGAGCCACGTTTTTCTCGCTGATCTACATGCTGGCAAGACAATTGGGTTTGCATATTGATTTGCGTCGGGTTTGCTGGCAAGACATTGGGTTTGCGCCCGAGCGAGCTGGTGCCCTGGGCCGCTGCATCGCCGCTACGTCCCAAACAACCCTTCTGACTCCTCTTATCCCACACATGTATTTCTTTTTGGCAGATCGGCGGCACCGTGGAGATGCACCTGCTCACAGCACGGCTGCCAGTGTTCTGGAAGCAGCGAGAGATGCGGCTGTACCCGGTGAGGATCCTAGAAGCCTTGTCATGGTTGGCGGCAAAGCTTGCCTCTTTCACATCAAGGTGTGGCTTTTCACAAACTGTATATCTGTGGTATATTGACCACCACTCTGCCCTGGATGATGTTTCCCACCCCATTCTGCAGGGCTGGTGCTTTGCGCTGCCCACCTTCCTGTTCCGCGTGCCCTACGCCCTCCTGGACTCCACACTGTGGTGAGTGTTCAACCTGCTTCAAATGGGCTTGCTGATGCGCCTTGTATAGGCGGCTTGTACTTACTCACCTGCTCTCCTGGTCTCGTGCTGCTCCACTGCTGCGTCCACGCCCACGGTCCACCACCCCCACCCCACCCGCGTCACCTTCACCTCCGCAGGTCCCTGATCGTGTACTGGGCGGTCGGCTTTGACAACTCCTGGCGCTTCCTCATCTTCTGGCTGTTCATGTGCCTCACCATGGTCTGGTGCGTTGTCAGTCTTAAGGATTCTGGATGGACAGCAGCGGCTGGCCTGTGTGTTGAGCTGCTCATGCAGTTGGTCTGGATGCCCTTTGCCCGCCACCCCCCACAAGCAGCACACTCCTTGCTTTCTGCTGCACCCCTCAAAGCTCTGCTCACGTCGCCTTGCTGCCCCCTGCCTCCCCACTCCCCTGATGCAGGGCCACCTCGCTGTTCCAGGCTGTGGCGTGCGTGTGCAAGACGGACACTGTCTCCTCAGCGATTGGCTCCTTCTTCATGCTCGTCTTCATGGTCACCGGCGGGTGAGCCTGGGAGTGCAGTTTAATTGTGGAAGGAAGCTGGCTTTCAGTGCATGCTGCACGGCTGCTGGCGTGGCCCAGCCAGCAGGGTGCCTGACCCTGCGCCCAACACATCTACCCCCGTTTGCCCCTTGCAGCTTCCTGGTCACCAAGACAGCCATCCCCGCCTGGTGGATTGCGGCCTACTGGTGAGGCGGCGCAGCGCTGATTTTGTGCATGCACATCCTGCATATTGCATGCAAGGGGCGCTTCTTGTTTACACCAACCTACCTCAACCCTGGGGTGCCCGCCCGTTCCCCCGCTTGCAGGTCCAACCCGTGGGCCTACATCACGCAGGCGCTGGCCGTCAACGAGTTCACCGGGCCCTCCTGGAAGTGAGCTGCGCTGCACTGGCCTGGCAGTGCTTGCTGTGTGGGGCAGCATTGCAAGAGACAGCACAGACACTGCCAGCATCGCGCCACGTCTCCTTGGCACCCCAACCCATCCCCCTTGCTCCCTACCTCCCCGCAGCTTCCCCTACAACGCGTCCCAGCCCGATGGGCCCACCATGGGCGAGGAGGTGCTGGTCTTCCGCGGCTTTGGCACCGAGGTGCGCTTGTTTAACTTGTACAAGGCTCTAGCAGCGTTGGAAGGCCAGCTCCCAAGGGCTGCTTGCCTGCCCTTCCCTGCAGCCTGTGCCTGCTGAACCCATCAGCCCCGCCAGATCAAGCCAGCGCACCATCCTGCTGCCACACCCCCGCAACCTCCCCAACCTATCCACCCTGCCTGCCCCCTCCCACTACTGCGTGCCGCAGTACTGGTGGGTGTGGATCGGCCTGGGCGCCGTGCTGGCCTCCACGGTCATCAACGTCATCATCTTCATCCTGGCAGCCACCTTCCTCAAGGGTGCGCCGCGCTGCGCTGTGCTGTTCTGCGCTGTGCCGTGCTAGGCTGGGCTGGGCTACGCTATGCGTTGCTGTGTGCACCTGCTCTCGCAACCTAGTAGGCAGTCACAATTGCGCACTGCACTGGAGCCCCTGTGCCTCATCAGATGCATCCTTCTGCTGCGCCCCGACTGAACCACTGCAGGCCCGCGCGCCAAGCCGGTGATCAGCGAGGAGGCGCTGCAGGAGCTGGACGCCAACCGCGTGGATGCGCCCGCCAAGCTGCCGCCGTCGCTCATCAAGGTGGGTTGAGGCAGCCCTGGAGAGCAAGACTGGGGGCTTGGAGTTTGATGACATCAAAATGGTGGGTGGCGTGCTGCAATGCACGTCGCTGCAATGCACGTCGCGGAGTTTTGCTCTGCTGCCCCCCCTGCAGTGTCTCAGCGCCGCTCACTCTGCCGCCCCTGTGTTTGCCCACCCTCTTCAGGACATTGAGGCGGGTGCCAAGCGCTCCGCCTCCACCCAGGCGCTCAACGAGCTGGCGCGCAGGTGAGCGCGAGTGGGCTGCCCACTTTCATGTCTTGTTGGGCCGCTGTTCAGAGCACATTGCAGCCTAGCCGCTGGTCTCTGGGCTGCATGGCTGCCACAATCGAGTTCTGAAGGTTCCCTGAACGCCTACTTCCACCCTGCTGCAGCCGCAACGCATCCACTGCTTCGGGCCTCAACCAGCTGGCCAGCGGGCGCGCCAATGGCGCCACCAACGGCCACGTGAGCAGCAGGGGGCATTCTGCGGTCCTTGCTCATGGGTTTTTCAAGTGGATGTCCTCTGGCTGCACGCCGTGCTCACGCACAAGTCCGACCTTGCTCCCCCTCCCTTCCCCTCCTGCCCCAGGCCATGCACGACTCTGCCGCGGAGACGACCCCCAAGGACAGCCCCAAGAAGCACGGCCAGCAGGTGAGCAGCGGCGGTGGTTGGATCCCCACCAAAGCAAATGTCACCCCATGCCGTGCCCGCCTGGCAATTGCGGCATGGTGCTCTCGCGTGCCGCCTCCTGCCGTCTCCCAGCATGCACGACCCAGCGCAGCGTCTTACCTACCGCCCCCCTGTCCCTCGCCTCAACTTTGCACTCTACAGGTGGAGCTGGCTGGCTACCGCATCACCGGCTCCTCGCCCAAGGGCACCCCCCAGCTGCCGGGCGCGCTGGCCCCCGCCGTGGACACCAGCGCCCGCAGCAAGCTGCCCTTTGAGCCCCTGTCCCTCACCTTCAAGGTGTGGCACACTGTGTGCACAGCAGGGTCAGGCACGCAGCAGATTCAGCCTGTGGCAGAAAAATAATCGCTTGATGGTGTGTCCTTCGACCACAACAGGCTGCCTCACTGCTGCTCCACCGCCCTCCCGCCTCCGCAGGACATCTGCTACGACGTGCCGCGCCCCAAGTCGGCCACGGGGGAGAAGCAGAACGACAGCGAGGTGGGGGAGGGCACGCTGCGCCTGCTGCGCCACGTCAGCGGCGCCTTCCGCCCCGGCGTGCTCACCGCCCTCATGGGCGCCTCGGGCGCCGGCAAGACGACGTGAGCCGCGGGAGCAGGCCGCCCGCAGGGGGCTGCCGCGAACACTGCCTTGCCCTCTGCTTTGCGTGTCGACCCGCGACCCACGACCCACCCGCGTGCAAGGGGCCCTGCCTTTTTTTGTTGTCTGCCTCCCCTCAAAACCCCCACCCCGCCCCTGGCTCCCCTC
>VFQQ010005616.1_pt1 | contig 10293 bp, 16 predicted proteins | sample 3512341 | NCBI WGS metagenome assembly VFQQ01 (sample SAMN10412373, study PRJNA504923) | tailings metagenome | isolation source: Relicate 2 Philex TSF1 revegetated site | place: Philippines: Tuba, Benguet | collected 2017-08-29
CGCGGGGCGGTCGGGGTATCGTGGTCGCCGCGTTGATGGGTGCATGGCGCCGCCGACCATCACCCGCCGCTCCTCCAGCCCCTCACCACTGCTGCTGTGCTCCTGTGTGCTCGCTGTGCTAGATCAGGCCGAGAAACAGGCCTGGTCGAAGCCCCACAGCCGCTCCCTCTGCCGCCGCACACCCGACCGCGCCGCCGCCCGACTGCTGCTCTCCTGGCCCGCCGCTTGCATCCACCTTTTCTCCCCCATCACCCCACATCGCCCTGTTGCCATTCACACTCCCCTGCAGCCTCACACCAGTCCTGCCCCCCACTCTTGCCCCCGCCCCGCAGCGCCTGGCGCCCCGACCACGACGGCAAACCGCGTCCCCCACCCACGGTGCCGCGCGAGGTGCTGCGCTGCATCAAGTACCGCGAGTGCCTGGACGATGGCTGGCACCCCGTGTGCGCCTCCAACAAGGCCCTCAACGTGACGGGAGCCTTCCCCAACGAGTGCTACATGCACTGCGCCAACAAGGCAAGCTGCGCCGGATTAGGTTGATGGCGCAGCGCCTGCATGCATGCAACAGAGTCGAGCACAGCACAGCGCCGCCTCCGGCACCCTGCCGTGCGATGCCCTGCCCCCGTAACAGCAGCACCGCTCCGCATCCCCTGAACTACCACTGCATCCAACCAACCATGCCCTGTCCCCCCACCCCACCCGCCCTCTGCGCAGGAGGAGGGTGTGCACTGGGCGCCGCTCTTCAGGTACCGCGCCTCCCGCTACTGGTGAGCCCCAGCCGCCGCTGTGAGCAGTGCCGGGTGTGCCATTTAACAGCAAAGTTTGTCTGGTACCAGCTGGGAGCCAGCTGTCAAGTGCTTGCCACATTCGAGCATGTCACCTGTACCACCGCCCCCGCCTCCTCACACGCCCTGCCCCACCTGCTCTCCCACCCCTGCCCCTTCCTCCTCCCCATCTCTCCCGCAGCATCAAGAACTGGACACGTGACCCTGCCACCTGCTCCGTGTGCCCCCTGCTGGAGGAGAAGCCCCGCACGCCTGAGGACAGGCCCCATGGCCGCCCCGAGCGCTGGCAGCACCACTGAGCGCCCAATTGGGCCCCAACCGTTGAACCGCAGGTGTGGCAGGAGGGTGGTACTGCACGACTGTGCCAAAAAGAGGGGAGGACACAGGCATGCGTTGCACTCTACTAGCAATGCGCCTGGCTCTGCCTTGCCAATCCTCACAGGCGCATGCACCGTTCCGCAACCCCTGTGCAGTTGATGCCCCAGCCCAAGCCATGATGTCACACCGCCTTGGTCACGAAGCACAGTACAAGCACCCAGGCCGCCTGCTGCATCATGCCGCAGCAGGCAATGCGAGCCCAACTAACCTATGCATATATAACACGAACACGCCCCTCATGATTCCTGACGATTCGTCCGTTATTGTTTTTCATGCCCGGCCATTCAAGTCGGTGACGCTGCCCACTCGCCTCACTCTGCCCCTCTGCTGTTTCTCCAATAAAAGAGCAACTATCCCCAAGCATTATCCACAACTCAAAGCAGCGTGACTTGTAACTCTAGCCGGGTCACACAGGTTTAAGCGGTGCGATGAAGACACGCCAGGCAACTCATTGGTTCCGAGTGGTGCCGCCATGCGCAGGCGGCAAGCGCACCGGCAGCGGCGGCGGCGCAGAAAGGCAACGTGGTGGAAGGCCTGTCTCACACCATACCAGGATCATGTCCGTCTCACTGCGTGCATTCTGCTTCGAATTCAGCCTGATGCGCTTCCTATCGACCTCATGCAAATTTGGGCTGGCCTGATGATGGGCAATCCCTGCGATCGCATCCGCCATCATTGCAATCGAACACAATGGGTTGCGTGGCAGTCGTCAGCCAGGCGCCTGGCGCGCCAGCCGCCGCTGGCCGCAGCAGCTTTGGGGAGGGAGCTGCGCGCTTGCGGCTGCAGACGTCCCAACGAGGTCGCAGCGCCGCCAGGGCGCAGCAGGTGCAGCCGAGCGCCCTCCGGCGAGCAGCAGGTGAGCCCCAGGCCGCCGCCGCCACGTGCCGCCGGCTGCCGCTGCCTTCAGCAACCTTCAGATTTGGAAGCCTGCGAGCTGTGTACACATGCATGTCATGCCGTGCAAGCGTGAAGCGTGACTGTTGCAACACCATCGCCTTCTGCAGGACACATGCATGCAGCCCAGCGGCAGCGCTGGCGGCGAGCAGCAGCGGCAGACGGCGGCTTGGGCGGCGGTGGCGAGCTCCCTGGTCAGCAGCCGGCAGGCCCACTCGGCCAGTTCATTGCAGACAGCGCTGCAGCGGCAGACACCCAGCAGGTGGAACCGCAGCTGGAGGACAGCTTGCGGCAGCAGGTCGGCATCCAACCGCCGTCCGCAGCACAGCAGCACCCGCAGCAGCAGCAGCAGCAGCTGGACGAGCAGCAGGAAGAGCAGCAGGCGGATCATGAGGATGGGTCGTCGGCGCAGCAGCAGGGGCGGTGGCAGCGGCACTTGCCGCGCTGGCAGCTGCCGGCGGTGCCTTGGGAGCTGAACACAACCATTGTGCTGATGGCGGTGTGGGGCGTGTGGTTCACGTTTGCGGCACACACCCTGGTGCCAACGCTGCTGCAGTGGGCGGGCGTGCAGCTGAGCAGCAGCAGCGCGAGCCAGGCTCTGCGACACCTGGCGCTTGACACCCTGCAGGTGCGTATGGGTCTGGCCCATGGTTGATGGCGCTCTGCAGGCTGCTGGGTGGCTGTTGATGCTGGTACTGCCGCCGTGGATGCATTTGCTGCTGCCGGCGCCTCTGCTGCTTGCATGCGCTCAGTGTGCTCAGTGTGCCTGCTCCTGGCTTGCATGGTCCACAAGCACCGGCCCGCCATGCCCTTATGTGAGCCTTGGAGCTCTGCTGCTGACTCACTGCTCCCTGCCAACCATCACATCTCGCAGGTGGCTGCCACGGTCCTGCTGCTGCACCGCGGCCTTCGACAGTACCAGCCCCGCCAGCTCGGCCTTTTCGCCCTGCAGCTGCGGCCGTTGAAGCGGTGGCTGCCTGCGGTGGCAGCCGGAGCGGCCACCTTTCCGCTAATCGACTGCATTTACAAGCGGCTAGTGTCTTGGATGGCAATTGAGGAGGCAGCCAGGTGGGTGGAACTATCCAACCCATCAATCGAACCCATCACGCAGCAGTTTGCATGGGACCCAGCAGTGGCTACAGTGTATGCGTGGCAGATGTACAGCCGATGCAGTGCTATTGGCCTGGTGGCTGCTGGCCCGTGCTCAGCAAACGCCGGCCGCTCACCCCACTGCACCACACGCTCCCCTCCCCGCTCTGCCCGGCAGCGGCGCCGCGGAGCAAATCATGGCAGCTTCCAGCCCTGCCACCCAGGCCCTGTGGTTTGGTGTGCTGGCCATTTGTGCGCCCATCTGGGAGGAAATCATGTTTCGGGGCTTCCTGCTGCCCTCCCTGGCGCGGTACCTCCCCGCATGGGCGGCCGTAGGGACCACCTCCCTGATTTTTGCCGCCGTGCACTTTTCGCGGGAGGGCGCGCTGCCCCTGCTGCTGCTGGGCTGCGTGTTTGCCACTGCCTACGCCGCCACACGCAACCTGCTGGCACCCATCCTGCTGCACAGCCTCTGGAATTGCCTGCTGCTCGTCCAGCTGATGCGGGGCGGCGGATAGCGGCGGCATTGCCGTCCCACCGTCTGCTGTATACGTATCTTGTAATAAGTATGGCTCGTGCAGGCTGCTCAGTGTGCGTATGAGTGGCTGCTGTGCTGGAATGAGTGGCATGGCTGCCTAGCGGGGAATGACGGCCTGAACGGCAGCGCCAGCTGGGCGGGCGGTGGCAGGCACCATGGCACGTCGGTCAAGCAGGCTGCTAACATATGCACATTGTAGTTGCAACCTTGCGGGCACCATGGCGGCCGTATTTGCGCCCCGGTTGTGCCGGCTGCAAACAGCCCTCGCCACAGCGAGCGCCCGGCGACCTTGGGTTGTGTGCGCAGCAGCAAGCAACCGCAGCAGAAGCAGCCAAGCCGGCAGCAGGCCGCCGCCCGCTCCCACTGCCGCCGCCGCCGCCAGCCCCGAGCCTCCAGCGGCAGCAGCGAGCAGCGGCCCCATGCCGGAGCCACGGCGGCGGGAATTAGCAGAAAAATTGACAGCGACTGCGCGCAAAATCGCCTGGCTGGATCCACAGGACCAGCGGATGCCTGAGGCATCCAGGGCACAGATCGAGGCTTTGGAGGCAAAGCTGGTGAGCCTTCGTTCAGTCGTCGGCGCTGCATGCACGGGAATGCAGTGGCGCAAACCCTGCCGCAGAACAGTGCTCCCAGTCGTTACCTTTGTTTGAAACAAATGCTACTGTACATACCGTTGCTGCACTGCTGTGCAGGGCTACTCCTTCAAAAACCGCTACCTGCTGCGCCTGGCGCTGGTGCACTCGAGCGCGGCCCCCACCACGTAAGTTGGTTTCTCACAGGGCATGCTGGCCCTGGTGATGCTCCGCGCATGCTGCAGCAGGATTCAATAGAGCACGCCGGGCTCTCCTAGAGCTGCACTAGTATCCATGGCCCATACTCGTGGCCCAAAGAATGCCTGCCCCACGCCCTGGTCGCTGCTGCGCAGGTGCAACAACATCATGGCGTGGGTGGGCGATGCAGCAATGTACATAGTGATGACTGAGGAGGTCGGGGCCAAGCTCGGATACATCCCAGTGGGGCAGCTCAGGTGCGCTGTGGTCATCTTTACATGCTGTGGGCTGTGTGTGCTGTGGGCTGCATGCGCTTGCATGGGCTTGCAGCTCCTGCATGCTATTCAACGTGGCAGTTGTCTGTGAACTGCAAAACTGGGATACATTGCAGTGGACACGCTGAGCTGAACACCGTGGCTGCCTGCTTGCTGCCTCTCCGGGCGCAATGCTTGCAAGCAGACACGCACAGTTTCTGTTGCGAGTTGAGCAGCGCTGCCTGGCCCTCGACGCCTTCCCTGCCTGATCAACTGCACCTCCCCTGCAGCGAGGTGCGCAAGACGCTGATAGGGCGGGCCATGTGTGAGCGGTACGCCAACCATCTGGGCCTGCCGCAGTATCTCGTATTGGGCAAGAGCATCATGGGTGAGGAAGCTTCTGTTGCCACTGATTGCACAATAGCCAACTAGCCAACCCACTTTGCCGCCGCCAGCCGGCCGCCGCTGCCGGTGCATGCTGCAGGCATGCTGCAGTTACTGTGTCTGCCTCCGCTGCTGCCCACCTCAACAGATGCCGCCGCTGTGCTCAATGCCATTCTGCAACAGCTGCCCGGGAAGGCAGCCTTGCACTGCATGCGCAACGCATGCACACGCAGCTGGCTGGTAACTTCAGCCCCTGAACTAGAACAAACACTGAGCCATACTTTGGCTCCTCCCTCCTTGTTTTGTGCTCCGCAGTGCAGCACAACGGCAAGGTTAGCGCCAACATGGCTGCCGAGATGTTTGAGGCTGTGATGGTGAGCAGCCAATCTTGTGGAAGTATTGGCAGGGTTGCGGGGGGTGGGGGATTTGTGGTGCCAACGTGCCTGCCGAGACATTGGCTTGACTTGCCCAGGTTTTAGGGAGCGCCAGGAGCCATCGACCCGGACAGCCCACCTTAAGGTTGAAGCGTCTTCTCATTGAAGTGTTATGTATTCTGGTGCAGGGAGCCATCTACCTTGACAGCGACCTCGAAGCGGTGCGGCGCTGCTACCTGGCGCACTTCCCACTGCCAGACGACCCCCTTACGCTGCTCAAGGTGGGCTGTTGCATTGCGTGCTATATGTTGGCTGTTTTACAGAGGACTAATGGACGCTACACCTGCTATTGGACTTCAAATGCCTGTCCCTGAGGCTTATACGCGCGTCCCCGCACCCCGCCCCTGCCACAGCCGGACGGCACGGGCGGCATCCCAGCGCTCAGCAGCAGCCCTGCGGCCGACAATCCTTGGGAGTGACCTGCAGCACTGGCGCGGTACGGCGCTCGCTGCTGATATTCAATGTCTTGTGCCCAGTGACGTTCCGAACCAATGCTGCCTGGGTCAGCTTTCTTGTTACAGCACATAATTCAGGCAGCAGTTGGCACGCGCAGCATTGCAACATAGACGCAGTGTGAATGGCAGGAATCTTGGGAGGTCTCGCGGGCTCTCACAGAACAGTGCAGCTGAAGCTGAGCAAACCGAAAGTGCGGTCAAAAAAGGGGGTTAAACACGGCAAGAGGGCTCAGACGGGTGGCAGAGAAGGGGCCCAGCAGTCGAGCACAAGGCCAAGCACAGCGGATCGAGGGCACACTTGTAAGGCCATCAGCCGTCCTGCGGCAGCGGCTTGTCACCGACCCACAGCGCAAACAGGGCGGCCCCCACCACATAGTGCGCTGCCGTGATGCCAAACACCAGCGGCCAGCTGCCGGTGGCCTGCAGGACCACGCCGGTCAGCGGTACCGCCAGCAGGCCCGCCACTGTGGCGGACGTGTTGCCCGCCGCAAACACAACTCCCGCATGCTTGGGTGCAATGTCCAGATGCGAAACGCTCACGCCCGCGAGGGTGAGGGCGTTCAGTCCCAGGCCGAATGTGATCCAAGCCGAGGCGGCTGCTGGATCCCCCTCAGTGAGAGGGGATGCCGCTGCCACCATGCACGCAGCAGGACCCAGCATGCCGACCGTCTGCAGCACGCGGCGCACGCGCTTGATGGGCCAGCCCCGGGCCAGCAGAGCATCGGCCACAATGCCTGCGAGCGGGAGGCAGGGGCCGAGGGTTGGGGTGGGGGTTGCTACGAGGGTTGTGGGGTCCAGGACACACGCACACTCTACTGCCATTTTATCCCGCCCTGCCACCCGCCTGCCGCATCAAGGAACACCACCGTGCAAGCTGCAGTAAACCGCTCTCAGTCAGCTACGCGGCCCCTACCTGCGCCTGTGCCCACGCCGCTCTGACCAACTCGTATTCAACCCACCCCAAACTCATTGTGTGCCCCCTCCCCACCTGCGCCTGCGCCCACGCCGCCCTGCACCACGTAGGGCAGCAGGGTGAAGGAGGCCAGCTGCGCAATCTCCACGTGGTAGGCGTCCTTGAAGAAGGAGGGCAGCCAGTTGAGCAGGCCTGTAAGGAGAGTAGAGCGCGGCACAAACTGTGCTTAGAGCAGGTCATATCCCAGTTAAGCAGGCCTGCAGCAAGGGGAAGATGGGTGCAGTCGAAATGTGCAGCCATAGCTTGGGCGATGGCTAAAACCAGGCCAGCTCTCTTTGAGCAATTCCACCCCTGTGAAATGAGGGCCTGCGGTCAGGCCTGCCTGCCTCCAGAAGCCGCCCTTACTTGGCGCACTCACCGTAAAAGCCCCAGGAGCCGGTGTATTGAGCCACACAGATGGCCCACACGGGCTTGGTGCGCAGCAGGGGCAGGAAGCCCACACCCAGCCGCCGCTGCTGCTCCATCTTGTAGCCAACGGCCACGCCATCGGACCACTCTGTCTCCGCCTCGGAGGCTGCAATGGGACAGGTAAACAGTTGTTGAAAATTGAGATGTTGGGTGGCAGATACGTAAGAGCTGTTCATTCCATCTTGTAGCCCACAGCCACGCCGTCGGACCACTCGGTCTCCGCCTCGGAGGCTGCATTAACGGATATACAGTGGTACAGTAGCATGCAAGAGCAAGGGGAGGAACGGGGAACAGGCTGCAACCAGATCCAACCGGGTTTGAGGTGCGAGCCCGCTGTGTGGCAGCAATGGAGGTGCAGCCGCTGGGCCACTGTGCGCTGCGCTGCCCAGCATGCCCAGCGGGCCCCTTCCCATCCAGCATGCCCTTTCCCGCCCCAGAGCCCCACCTGCATAGTCGTCCGAGAGCGATGTAGGCACCCGCTGCAGGCGGCCGCCCTCTGCAAGCTGCCCGCTGCTTGGTAGCCCCTGCAGGCCGCCACCACCGCGCATGCTGCCGTCTGCCGCATCGCCGCTGCTGAAGAGCTGCAAGATGTTGAAGCTCTTGCCGCTGCCGCTGCCGCCGCCGCCTGAGCGGCTGCCGCCTTCCATGCGCAGCGGCAGCCAGAAGGGCAGCCAGAGCGCGGCTGAGGCCCCAAACAAATAGAACACCCACTGCACCGTTGGGGCAGGAGGGGGTAAGCGGTGCATGAACCAGTTTGGGACCGACGCACAGCTATCTGCTGCACGCAAATCCGCAAACTGGGCTCTGCACCAGCACGCCTGCCCGCACCCTCAGCAGTGCGCAGGGCTGGCTAGAAGCGCAGATAGCTGGCTTGCATGGCACACCACAACAGTGCCGTTCCCAGACTCTGCAGCTCACCGGCCACCCCAGGTCTTCTATGATCGTGGGCGCCAGCCCAAACGCCAGCGCAGTGCCCACGTAGCTGGCGGCAGTGACCACTCCTACTGCAGTGGATTGGTTTTCAACCGGCACGCTGCAGGCAGCAGGGAACAGGGAGTGACACAGGGGCGGCGTGAACACAGCACAGCAGGGCATGGAGCTACAGGGGGCTTGGCATGAACAGCTTGCAACTAGTGGCAAAGCCTTGCTGAGGGCGGCCTGCATGGGTGAGGGCGGCAGTGCATCATGCAGCTGCTGGGTTTGCACTTGCATCACAACTATCAACCATTGGCATGGCAGGGTCGCACCCACCTGCGGGCGATGGTGGAGTGGATGGCTGGGAAGGCCACGCCCTCGCCCAGCCCCATGGCTATCCTGCGACAGGAGGGGCCCAACGGGCGCGGTTGGGGACGGGATGCTGGCAGCACGAAGCAGTTACACTACAAACGCCAACAGCACAGGTGTAGTCACCACTGCCCAAAGCATCACCATCAACAGCCCTTCTGCGCACCGCATGCCGATGAGGGCGGGCAGGCCGATGTATGCCGCAGGCGGAGTGAGGCAGGTGGTGAGGGACCAGGCCGCCACGCCCGCAGCCAGCACTCCTTTGCCGCCATACCGGTCAGCCAGTGCGCCTGAAAGGGGGGACCAGCGGGGCTTGGATACAATGGTGCAAGCAGCGGGGTAGGAGGCGGCGGTGCAGTTGAAGTTGCAGGCAGGATAAAGGCGGCGCAACACACAGCAGTCCGATCCGGCTAACTGGGCAGTCCCATGTGGCACTAAACAGCAGCGCAAGTGGCAGCCAAACCCCTCACCTCCCAGCAGCTGGGTGAGCAGGTACCCCAGAAAGAACATGGACAGGATCCAGCCCTGCAGGCTGGGCTGCCACCCAAACTGCACGCCGGATTGGCGGGGAGGGGCAGTTCGTCGGCAAGCAGCCGCAGTGCATCACGCTATGCCTGGTAACTATGAGGCAGTCAGCAGTGCAGCATCCAATGTGTGGATTGGTGTGACTACAAAGTGGCACAGTGGGTGCATGAAAGGCAGGGGGCCACGGCAGCAAGCGGCAGCGACCTGCTTTCAGTGCTGCCATCAGCCAGCCTCCAACGCACCCACCTGCTCCGACATTGGAATGATGGCTGTGGAGATGTTTGAGCGGTCGGCGTAGCAGATGACCACACTCAGCGCTGCCAGCGCCACCTGCACTCAGCCAGCATGACAGCACCACAGCATTATGGCCGCTTGCAGGGAATCGTCGAAGCAAATGCCATACTCTGCCAGCTGCTCACTTGCTGCGCAACTCACGCTATGCACAGCAAGCCACCAGGCGGCAGCACACGGTCAAAGGCATCAGCAGCGTACGGCACTGGCATCTCCGATATCGAGCTGGACGCTTACCACGAGGGGCCACCGTGTGTGCTGGGGGCGGGGCGCGCTCGCCAGCGGCCCATTCGGAAGCACCGACTCCAGCTCAGCCTCGGCATCGTCTGAGGCATGGGCATGCCGTGCCTGCTGGGCGCCCCGCCCCAGCGACACCAGCTGCATCACGCCGCGGCAGGCGTCTGCAGCGGCCGAGAGTGCAGGCAGGCCAAACACGTTTGCATGACATTGGAAGGGTGGTGGGCTTGGCGAGTGCGGTGACAAGCAGCAGCAAGGCCGCACTGCTGGCAGCTGGCCGCCCCTGCACCCCTCTCATACCTGAGGCGCCGGCCGCTGCCTGGCCAAAGAAGATGGTGGGGTTGCGCCAGCTCATTTTGGACATGTGCGGTGAAGTGGGGGCCCGGCTGCGGCCGGGGGAGACGCTGCGGCTCATGGCGGCGGCAGCGGCGGCGGCGGCTGGCGGCAAGGCTGGGCGGGGTCGGCCCTGGCTGCCGCTCAGCGCTCGTGGCTTGGGTGGACGGAGGCCACCCCGCATCGCAGGCTGCAGCAAGCGGCCGCAAGGCGCGTGCGAGAGCCCCTTCTGCGAGACTCGGTAGCGGGAGTGCTGCAGGT
>VFQQ010005617.1_pt1 | contig 10291 bp, 9 predicted proteins | sample 3512341 | NCBI WGS metagenome assembly VFQQ01 (sample SAMN10412373, study PRJNA504923) | tailings metagenome | isolation source: Relicate 2 Philex TSF1 revegetated site | place: Philippines: Tuba, Benguet | collected 2017-08-29
CTCGCTTGCGCCCGTCATGGCCTGCTACTGGGTTTACATCACGACCACCCTGACCCCGCTGGTGCTGCGGTTTGTCGATGTGGCGGCGGAGGGCGGCTGGACCCTCGCCCTCATCATCATCACCTACGCCCTTTTCCTGCTCAACACCGCCAAACTTCACCACATGGACCTCCGGCGTCTCTACGGCCTGATCTTCGAAAACGAGGATCTGGTCGAAACCATGCGGGCGGCCAGGGCGCGGGCCGAGGCCGCCAGCATCGCGAAGGGCAATTTTCTCGCCACGATGAGCCACGAGATTCGCACACCGATGAACGGCATCATCGGCATGCTGCAGCTGCTGCGCAGTTCGCCGCTGAGCACCGAGCAGCGGAACCATGCGGACGTGGCCAGCAGTTCGGCCGAAACCCTGCTGCGGTTGCTCGACGACATCCTCGACCTCTCCCGGATTGAAAGCGGCAAGGTGGAATTCGAGTCGCTGCCCTTCGCGCCCTGCGCGGCCCTGCGCGAAGTCGCAACCTTGCTCGGCGGCCGCGCCGCCGCCAAGCAGCTGGCGCTCAACCTGCACCTGCCCAGGGACGAGTCGCTCAGCGTGCTGGGAGACGCCGTGCGCCTCAAACAGGTCCTGTTCAATCTGGCGGGCAATGCTCTCAAGTTCACCGAACGGGGCAGCGTCGACCTCGAGATGACGGTCGTCCGCGAGGATGCCACCCGTGTGGCCCTGAGATTTGTCGTGCGCGACACCGGCATCGGCATGAGCCGCGCCACCCAGCGCCGTCTCTTCCAGACTTTCACCCAGGGCGACAGTTCGACCACCCGCCGTTTCGGTGGCAGCGGCCTCGGGCTGGCCATATCGCAGCAACTGGTCCGCCAGATGGGTGGCGACATCCATGTAAAAAGTGAAGAACAACAGGGCTCCGAATTCAGCTTTGAGGTCACCTACCCGAAAGGACAGACCGCCCGCTCCCCCGCTCCCGGCGGGCCACCGCCAGGCACTCTCCGGGGCCGGGTGCTGGTTGCCGAAGACGACGCCACCAACAAACGCGTCATCCAGCTCATGCTGAAACGTCTCGGCCTCGACAGCCGCGTGGTCGACGACGGCGCGGCCGCCGTGGCGGCCGCAACGTCAGAGCATTGGGACGCCATCATCATGGACTGCCAGATGCCGGTGATGGACGGGTTTGAAGCCACCCGTCGGATCCGGGCCACCCTGTCGGGCCATCCCCTGCCGATCATCGCCCTGACCGCCAACGTTCTCCCGGCGGACCGTGAAGCCTGTTTTGCCGCCGGCATGGACGACTTCCTGGCCAAACCGGTCAGACAGGAGGAACTCCGCGCCGCCCTGGGAAAATGGCTGCACGGACCGGGCAAAAACTAAGCCAGCGCTCCGAACACCACCGCGGCATTCTGGCCGCCGAAGCCAAGGTTGTTGCTGAGCGCAAACCGGACCGATGCGGCCCGGGCTTGATTGGGCACGTAGTCGAGATCGCATTCCGGATCCGGATCGACCAGGTTGATGGTCGGCGGGATCATTCCCGCCTGGATGGTCTTGACGGTGATGACCGACTCGATCCCCCCGGCCGCACCCAGCAGGTGTCCGGTCATGGATTTGGTGGAACTCACCGCCAGACTGCGGGCATGCCCGCCGAACACCTTCTTGATGGCCATGGTCTCAAACTTGTCGTTGTAGGGCGTCGAGGTGCCGTGCGCGTTGATGTAATCGATCTGCTCGGGCCGCAGGCGGGCGCTTTCCAGGGCGCGCTTCATCGCCAGCGACAACCCCTTCCCCTCCGGATCCGGCTGCGTGATGTGGAATGCATCGCAGGTCGCGGCATAGCCCAGCATCTCGGCGTAAATCCGCGCCCCCCGGGCCAAGGCATGGTCCAAGGACTCAAGCACCAGGATGCCGGCACCTTCGCCCATTACAAATCCATCGCGGTTGAGGTCGAAGGGGCGGCTCGCCTGCTGCGGCTCCTCGTTGCGCGTGCTCATGGCCTTCATCGCACAAAAGCTCGCGTAGGAAAACGGCGTGATCGCGGCCTCGCTGCCACCGGCAATCATGACATCGGCATCGCCCCGGCGAATCGCATGCCACGCCTCACCCAGGGCGTGGGTGCCGGTCGCACAGGCCGAGACGATGCCAAAATTCGGCCCGCGGGCACCGTATTCGATGGCCACCAACCCCGAGCACATGTTCCCGATCAGCGAAGGGATGGTGAACGGCGAGACCTTGCGCGGCCCGCGCTCAATCAGCACCTTGAGCTGCGACTCATAAGTGTGCATGCCGCCGATGCCGGAGCCGATGATCACACCGACGCGGTCGCCATCCTCCGCCGTCATCGCCAATCCGGAATCGGCAACCGCCTGCTTGGCCGCCACAAAGCCGAAATGCGTGTAGCGGTCGTTGCGGCGCGCCTCCTTCGGATCCATGTGCTGGGCCGGGTCCCAGCCGCGCACCTCCGCGCCGATCTGGCTGGCAAACTGGGCGGGATCAAAATGCGTGACCCGGTCAACGCCGCTGCGTCCCGCCAGCAGGCTGCGCCAAAACTCATCGACCGTGTGCCCCAGGGCGGTGACCGCACCCAGGCCGGTGACAACTACCCGACGGGAGGAAGATGAGTCCATAGAGCTTGGGAAGCTTTCATTCTCAGAAAGCAAAAAGGCGCCCCGCCAGAATTTTTTGGCAAAAATTCTGGCGGGGCGCCGGGAAGGGAATGCGACTCAGCTGACGCCGGCCTTGGCCTTGATGTAGTCGGTGACCTGACCGACAGTCTGGAGTTTCTCGGCATCAGACTCGGGGATCTCGCCCTTGATCTCGTCCTTGAACTCTTCCTCAAAGGCCATGATCAGCTCGACCGTGTCGAGCGAATCGGCGCCCAGATCGTCGAGAAATGAAGCCGTCGGCGTGATCTGCTCCTCGTTAACATTGAGCTGGTTAACGATGATCTCCTTAACGCGTTGTTCGATGGTTTTTGTGTCGGCCATGTGGGTAAATACCTAGTTAGGGGAGACTTCACATCGCCATGCCGCCGTCAACGGTAAAAACTTGGCCGGTAATGTAGTTCGCTTCCTCGGCGCAAAGGTAAGCCGTCATGTTCGCGATGTCGGCGGCTTCGCCAAAGCGCTTGAGGGGAACGGCCTCCAGCACCTTGCCCGCGATCTCGGGGTTGTTCACGAAGTCCGTGGTCATGTCGGTCTTGATGAAGCCGGGGGCCACGGCGTTCACCGTGACGTTGCGGCCGGCAAATTCGCGGGCCAGACTTTTGGTCAGGCCGATCATGCCGGCCTTTGCCGCGGAGTAATTGGCCTGGCCGGCGTTGCCCATGATGCCGCTGACCGAGGTGATGTTGACGATGCGGCCCCACCGCGCCCGGGTCATGGGCCGCGCCAGATGCTTGGTCCAGTGATAGCAACTCGAAAGATTGGTGCTGATCACATCGTTCCAGTCCGCCTCGCTCATGCGAAAGAGCAGCCCGTCGCGGGTGATGCCGGCGTTGTTCACCAGCATGTCAATGGCCGGAAACTCGGCCAGCAGCGCCTCGGCCGCCTGCGCGATGGCCGCACCGTCGGCCACATCCACCGCCAACGCCTTGGCTTTGCCGCCGGCCGCAACGATCGCGCTGGCGGCGGCCCCGCATGAATCCGCAGACTTTGACACACAAATGACGGTGACACCATGACGGGCCAGGGTCTCGGCGATGGCCCGGCCGATGCCGCGGCCGGCGCCGGTTACCAGGGCGGTGCGATTGTTGAAGGTAAGGCTCATGGGATTAGGTTTGTGGGATCAATAGACGTCGCGCTGGTAGCGTTTTTCCTTTTTCAACTGCTTCACGTAGTCGGCCGCGGCCGCGATGTCCATGCCGCCTTGTGCGGCGACAATTTCATGCAGGGCCTGGTCCACATCCTTCGCCATGCGCTTCGCATCGCCGCACACGTAGAAAAAGGCGCCACCCTGCAGCCACCGCCAAAGCTCGGCGGCGTTTTCCCGCATCCGGTCCTGCACGTAGACTTTGTGCGCCTGATCGCGCGACCAGGCCAGGTCCAGCCGGGCAACATGTCCTTGCGCGACGTATTCCTGCCACTCGTCACCGTAGAGAAAATCATCGGCGCGGTGCTGGTCGCCAAAAAACACCCAGTTGCGTCCGCTGGCGCCGATCGCCACCCGGTCCTGCACAAAAGCCCGAAAGGGGGCGATACCCGTGCCGGGCCCCACCATGATGCAGTCCTTGGCGCCATCTTCCGGCGGGCCAAAATGCGAATGCGACACAAACACAGGCACGGGATCGGCATTCACCGTCACCCGGTCCGAAAGGAAAGTGGAACAAACGCCCACCCTGTCACGCTGATTGGTCCGGTAACGGACGGCCGCCACCGTCAGATGGATTTCGTCCGGATAAACACGCGGGGAAGAAGCGATGGAATACAACCGCGGCATGAGCCGCCGCAGGAGGCCGACAAATTCCTGCGGGGTGAATTTGGCCGAAGGGTAATCGGCCAGAAAATCCACAAAGCTGCGCTCATATAGAAAGGCTTCGAGGCGCTCCTTGGCCTCGGGAGCCAGCAGGGCCAGCAATTGTGCGCGTTGGGCCTCGTCCGTCACCTTCGAAGCCACGAGCTCGACAATTTTTTTGGTCGGGCTGTCCAAATCCAGTCCGGAAGTCAGGGCGATCCGCAGCGGCAAAGGGGCCGGAGCGCGCACCGGAGTCACCGGTTCCTCGCCCGTGGCCCCCAGAAGGGCGATGATTTCCTCCACCTCGCTGGACCGGTTGGTGGGATAAACCCCCAGCGAGTCGCCGGCGTTGTAGAGCAGGCCGCTGCCGGAGATGTTGACCACAAAATGCCGGGTCTCCTTGGCCGAACCGGGACCGTTAAGCACGCGATTCTCGGTGATTTTTGCCGGGAAAGGATTGTCCTTGTTGAAAACGGAGGCGTCGGCGGCTGCGGACATGGCTGCCGGATGAAGCGCACCGCCCGGATGACGTGCAAGCCTTAGTTTCTCGCCGCCGCCGGGCTTGCTCCCCGGCGGAAATTGCAGCCAACTGCCTGAAGCCATGAGCACCACCGCCGCCATCCGCCTGCAGAAATTCCTCGCCGAGGCCGGTGTTTGCTCACGCCGCAATGCCGAAGTCCTCATTGCCCAGGGTGAAGTCTGGGTCAACGGCGCCCCCGCCAAGCCCGGCCAGAAGGTGATCCCGGGGGTCGACAAGGTGACCACCGGCGGCAAGCAGGTGCGCAGCACACCCCAACCGCGGCTGACCTTGGCCGTGCACAAGCCGCGCGGACTGGTTTGCTCCAACGACGATCCGCACAATGCCGACACGATCTTCGACCTGCTGCCCCGCGAACTCGCCCGATTCCGCTTTTTCTGCGCCGGCCGGCTCGACAAGGACAGCGAAGGGCTGGTCATCATCACCACCGACGGCGAGCTGGCCAACCGGCTGATGCACCCCTCGAACGTGGTGGTGAAGCGCTACCATGTGGTGCTCAAGCAACGTTTTCCGCGCACGCGCCTGGGCCAGCTCATCAAGGGCATCCGTTATGAGGGTGAACACCTCAAAGTGGAGCATGCCGTGCTGGTAAACCCGGGGGCCGAGCTCGCCTCGACCAACCTGGACGTGCACATGCACCACGGGAAAAAGCGCGAGATCCGGCTGCTGTTCACATCGCTCGGCTACGATGTAAAGCGTCTGCGGCGCTACCAGATCGGCTCCCTTCGCCTGAAGGGAATCCCGTTGCGCGCCGTGAAACCACTCACTACCAAGGATGTCTCACTTCTGTTCAAAATTCCGCGTCCGCACCGTCGTGACGACGAACCCGACCACCATGATGATTAAAACCTTGTTCGCACTCTCCATCCTGGCGGGCGCGGCCGGCCTGACCGCTGCGCCCCTTGCCCACACCGCCGCCGTCCACATCCGGCCCGATCCCGCCGCTCCCACCCTCACGTTTCTCAAGGCCGGCTCCTCCCCCACGCTGGTCTCCGATCCGCTGGGCTCAACCCCGGCAGGCTGGGTGGCGGTGCGCCTCGCCGGCCCCTTCGAGGTTTACGTGGAAAACAAAGCCATCGGCAAAAGCCTGGAAGTGCGCCCCGGCACCGCTTTTCACCTCCAGCCGAAGGCCGATGCAACCGTGATCAGCCAGATGGAAGCCGGCGACAAGGCGACCATCACGGGCCTGCACGGTCGCTGGACCCAGATGCAGCTGGAGAAGGACATCGTGGGCTACGTGCGGGTTTCCGGCGGCACCTCCCTGGCTCCCTCGGCTCCCGTGCTGACCGATGTGCCCCGGTCACCGCCCCCCGCTGTGCCCGCCCCGGTCGTCCGGAGCGACACCGGCCGGCCGGCCCCCGCCGCGGTTGCACGCGGCGACGGCGGCTCCGGCGTCCTGCCGCGCCTGTTTCAGGGCAGATTTGTTTCCAGCAAGCGCCCGTTCGCCCCGCGCCGTCCCTACGATTGGCAGCTGAACGATGACGCAGGTGTTCGCTATGCCTATCTGGATATCAGCAAACTGCTGCTGACCGAGCAGATTGAAAAATACACCGATCGCGTGGTCGTCGTCTTTGGCACGCCCAAACCGATGCCCGACGGGCGGGACATCGTGATCGAAATCGAAAGCCTGCAGCTCAAATAATTTTCCAACAACCTGCGGCCGGCGGATCCTGCGATTTGCCGGCCGGTTCTTTCTTCATATGGAATTGATCGACGGAAACCAAATCGCCGCCGCCATCATCGCGGAGCTGAAAACTGAAGTCGCCGGGCTGACCGGCCGAAAGCCCTGCATCGCGCTGGTCAGGGTTGGCGACGACCCGGCCTCGGTTTCCTATGTCAAAAAAAAGGAGAAAACCGCGGCGGAGATCGGAATCGAAGGCCGCATCCACCTGCCGCCGGTGGACATCACCCAGGAAGACCTGTTTGCGCTGATCGACCGCCTGAATGCCGATCCCGGCGTGGACGGGATTCTGGTGCAGTCGCCGCTGCCCAAGCACATCGATGAACTGGCGGTCTTCCGGCGCGTCGCGCCGGAGAAGGACGTGGACGGTTTCAACACCCTGAACCTCGGCAAAGTCGCCCAGGAGGATGACACCGGATTCGTCGCCTGCACTCCGGCCGGGATCATGGAACTGCTGGCCCGCAGCGGCACGAACTTGAAAGGCAAACACGTCGTCGTGCTCGGGCGCTCATTGATCGTGGGCAAACCCGTGGCCCTCCTCGCGCTGCAAAAAAAGGCCGGCGCCAACGGCACGGTGACCATCTGCCACTCCGGCACCACCAATCTGCCCGGCTTCACCCGGCAGGCCGATGTGCTGATCGCCGCCATCGGCCGGGCGGAATTCGTCACCGCCGACATGGTCAAACCGGGCGCGGTGGTGATCGATGTGGGCATCAACCGGGTGCCTGACCCCGCCAAAAAATCCGGCTACCGCCTCGTCGGCGATGTGGATTTTGCCACAGTCGCTCCACGGTGTCTGAAAATCACCCCGGTGCCGGGCGGCGTGGGCCCCATGACCGTTGCCATGCTGATGCAGAACACCGTCAAAGCCCACCGGCTGAATCTGCGGCGTTAAGCCTGACCCGCAAAGGAGTTGCACCCGTCTGCAGGCTCCCTTTTGCTGATTTGCAAGATGCCTGTGCCCACCATCCTGGTCGTCGATGACCAACCCATCAACGTCCAGCTTCTGAAGCGCAAACTCGAACGCGAAGGCATTCGCGTCGTGACCGCCTACAACGGTCTGGAGGCCTTGGATTTGGTCGCCCGGGAAAAGCCCGATCTCATTTTGCTCGATGTGATGATGCCGGATATGGACGGCATCGAGGTCTGCCAACGTTTGCAGGCCAGCGAGGAAACCCGCTCGATCCCGGTGATTTTCATCACCGCCCGCACCTCGAAGGAAGGCAAGATCGAGGGCTTGGGCGTGGGCGCGGTCGATTACATCACCAAGCCGATCGATTTGGACGAGACCTACGCCCGGGTGCAAACCCACCTGCGCTACGTGGCCGTCAATCGGGAGATGCTCGAACTGCAGCGCCGGCTCGTCGAAGCCCGCCGCGCGGCCACGATCGGCGCGGTCACCCAGGGAATCGCCCACAACCTCAACAACCTGCTCGGTGTCGTGATCGGCTACCTCGATCTCCTCAAGGCCTACTACGACAAGCCCGAGCAGGTAAAAAAGAACACCCAGCACGTCGAAGATGCCATCCAGCGCATTGTGGCGATCATCAAGCAGCTGAGCCAGTTGGTGGTGAAGTCGCGGCCTCCGCTGGAAAAGGTCTCCCTGCAACAGCTGCTAGAGAACAGCATCCAGCGCTTCAAACAGGACACCGGCCTCAATCCGGCCATCACCGTTGAGAATCCCGCCGGCCAGTTGCCCATCGAAACCAACACGGAAGTCTTTGAGGATGTCCTGGGCAAAATCCTGATGAATGCTTGGGAAAGCTACGGGCACCCGGCACCCGCCGAAGCCCGGCCCATTTGGATCCGCACGGCCTTGGTCGACAAGCCCGGCGAAGGTCAGTCCGTGCAGATCAAGGTCGAAGACCAGGGTGCCGGCCTCATTCCCGAGATGCGCGACCATGTGTTTGAACCCTTCATCAGCTCCAAGAGCACCGTGGGGGTCGGCATGGGGCTGACCGTGGCTCGCCACGCACTCCGCAGCATGGGCGGTGAAGTCACCATCAACGATCGCCCTGAAGGCGGGGCCTGCGCCGTCCTGCTCCATCCGCTCGTCAAGCGCGTGCGCAAAGATTCGGATGACTAAGCTCGCCTTCCTGGGTGCGGGCAACCTCGCGTCCGCATTGATCGACGGGCTGCTGGCCCAGAACGCGATGGCTCCGTCGGCCCTGATCTGCCGCGGCGGCTCCGGCCGGACCGCACCCGCGCTGGCCGCGCGCACCGGCATCGCGCTCGCCTCTTCCCTGGATGAACTGCTGAGCGGGGCCGATGCACTGGTCCTTGCCTTCAAACCCCAGCATCTGGCCGGTGCCGACCCGCGCTTGAGCACCCTCACCCGCGGCAAACTGGTTATCTCGGTGCTGGCCGGGAAAAAATTGGCCACCCTCCGCAAAATCTTTCCCCAAGCCGCCAACCTTGTGCGGGCGATGCCAAACACCCCCGCCGCCATCGGCGCGGGCATCACGCCCTATTGTTCCCTGCAACCCCTGATGGCCGGCCACCTCGCGGTCGTGGAAAAATTGCTGGGGGCCTGTGGCAGCCATCTGGCACTTGACGAAAGCCACATGGACACGGTCACCGCCCTGAGCGCCGGCGGGCCGGCTTTTCTCTACGAATACGTGGCCGCCATGCGCGATGCCGGCATCACCGCCGGGCTCGATCCTGCCGTGGCCACCCGGCTGACGACGGAAACCGTGCTCGGATCAGCCCGCCTGCTGGCCCGCCGCCAGATGGATCCCGAGCAACTGCGCGATCAGGTCACCTCACCCAACGGCACAACCCTGGCCGGTCTGCGCAAGCTGCAAGCCGGCGATTTTCGCGGGCTGATCCGTGAAACCGTGCTTGCGGCCAAGGCACGGGCGGAAGAATTGTCGCGGGAATCATGAGTTCGATCCAAGGACGCATTTTGGTCACCGGCGGCGCCGGTTTTATCGGCAGCTCGCTCGTCTGGGCGCTCAACCAGCGGGGTTGCACCGACATCGTGGTGAGCGACTTCCTCGGGACCGACGAGAAATGGAAGAACCTGGTCCCCTTGAAATTCGCAGACTATGTCGAGGCCGACGTTTTGCGCAGCCGTCTGGCCGACAAACCGGCGAGTTTCGGCAAGTTCGCCGCCGTGTTTCATCTCGGGGCCTGCTCGGCGACGACTGAACGCAATGCCGCCTATCTCATCGACAACAATTACGCCTACACCAAGGAGCTGGCGGCATGGGCCTTGGCGTTCGACGCCCGTTTCATCTACGCCTCTTCCGCCGCCACCTACGGTGACGGGAGCCAGGGCATGAGCGACACCGACGAGAACCTCTCACGTCTTCGTCCGCTCAACATGTATGGCTATTCCAAGCACCTTTTTGATCTCCACGCCCAGCGCGAAGGCTGGTTGCAGCGCATCGTCGGGGTGAAGTATTTCAACGTTTACGGGCCAAACGAGGACCACAAGGGCGACATGCGGTCGCTCGTTCACAAGGCCTTCCAGCAAATCATCACCACCGGGAAAGCCGGCCTCTTTAAAAGCTACCACCCGGACTATCGCGACGGCGAACAGAAGCGCGATTTCTTGTATGTGAAGGATGCCGTGGAGATGACCCTGCACTTTGCGGAGCGCGCACCCAAGGCCGGCGGGCTG
>VFQQ010005618.1_pt1 | contig 10289 bp, 11 predicted proteins | sample 3512341 | NCBI WGS metagenome assembly VFQQ01 (sample SAMN10412373, study PRJNA504923) | tailings metagenome | isolation source: Relicate 2 Philex TSF1 revegetated site | place: Philippines: Tuba, Benguet | collected 2017-08-29
AATCATCTTCTCGCCGTTCATGAACACGCAGATCGCCTTTTCCAAGAAGCCGTGTTCTCCCGACATGGACCACGTGACGATCGTGCGCGGTCCATCCGGCTTGAAGGCGAACTCGCTCGTGCTCGTGCCCGCCCACGGCTTGACGAAGTCCGTGCGGATGCGAATGCGCTCATCCGGGCGGCTTTCGAGGAGCGTCATGCTGCCTTCGCCGACTTTCTCATTACCCGCCCAGCGGAACACGGCGCCCTCGCCGGACGAAGGTCCCTCGAAGGTCGCCTTTGCGGCGGGATCGAGCTTGGCCCACGGAGACCACGCCTCCCACCTGTTGAAGTCGTTGACCTCGGCAAACGCCTGCGCCGTGGGCGCGACGATGATCGTCGAACGCTCGACGCGGAACGTCGAAGGCTGAAGCGCGACGTAAACGCAAAAGACGGCGACGATCGCGACAATCGCAAGCAAGATTTTTCTGATCATTCGACTTTCCAATCCTCCCCACTAGAAGCCGGGGCCCGGCATATCATCCGTACGCACACCGCACCATCCTGCGAGTTCCTCTTGACACGGTCATGGCCAACACGCTTGCCTTGACGTCTGCAACCGGCGGCAAGCCGTCGCGCCTGGAACGGGGAGAACGAACAAAATGCGCAACACAACAACGGCACTCTCGCTCGGGTTTGCTGCTCTATTCGCCACGATCTCTTCCGCAGGCGCGGCCGATCCCGCCTATGTGGGCACCTGGGCGACGGACCTCGCCCAATGCAAGGTCGGCCAGGAGCGTCAGGAAGCCCCGCTCGTTCTGTCGAAGGATGGCTACGATCAGCACGAGACCCACTGCAAGTTCAAATCCGTCGATGGCGCAGACGGCGAATTTAAGGTCACCTCCGATTGCACGGTGGAAGGCGATGCTCAACCTTACGATTTCACCCTGACCGTCTCCGGCGACACGCTGACCGTGACGGACGAGACAGGCTCACGCGATCTTCTCCTCTGCAAATAGCCTAGTGTGACAATCGAGAAATTCGCCATCATTGGCGGCAAGGGGCTGAGCGAATTTCTCGATCTGAATCACACTAGCAAGTCTATGATTCTAGTGTCCCTTATGATTCCGAAGTTCGCTCCAGCGCCTAGCCGCAAACTCTAGCGAACTTCGGAATCGGGACACTAGGCGGCACGCGCACCACACCCCCACAGCAATCATCGGCAAGGCCACCCTTGCGCCACATTTCGACCGCGGCCCGAGCGCAGCGTCCGCGTCGCCGGGGCTTTGGCGCGCGCGGGAGTCAGAGCCGAGGCGAACTCAAGGAGGACAAGATGAACCGCATTGCAAGACTTGCAGCTCTTACGCTCGCAGCGGGCACGATCGCAGTGGCGACGACGCCGGCCAGCGCGGCCTGCAAGCAGATCGGCGCTGTTGGAACGGGCGTCTCCACGGACTTGGCAAAGTTCATGGCCGACGCGGCGTTGAAGAACATCCGCGAAGCGCAGGGTTACTCGAAGGCATCGGGAGCCACGACCTACAAGTGCGAGACCGGCATGATCGCCACCGACTGCCACGCGCGTCAGAAGGTCTGCCAGTAGACCGCTCGTAAAATGTAAGGACGAGGCGCGACGGAAGTGCGCGCCTCTCCCGTTCTTTCTTGCAAGACGGTGCAACCGGAACCCCCACCGGGTCAGCGCCGATCGAGCAAGGAGAACGGATATATGACAGGTAAGCGAAAATACATTCTGGCGGGCGTTGCCGCCGCAGCGGTCGGTCTCGCGGCCGCAGGCGCGATTGCCCAGCGCGCCCACTACTGGGATGGCCACAAAGGCCGTCATTTCGGCCACGGCGCTTCGATGGGCGTCCTTGGCCTCGGCTTCGGCGGACCTCACGGCAGGATCTGCCGCGCCGACAGTGGCGAGTTCGCCGACATCATGCTCGTCCGGCTCGAGCACCGCATCAAGCCGACCGACGCACAGAAAGGCGCGTTCGAGGACTTCAAGGTCGCAACGCGTGCTGCAGCGCAAAAACTCAGCGACGGCTGCCCGAAGCGCCCGGAGGTGAAAGACGGCGAGCAGCGCCCGAAGCGCACCCTCATCGATCGCTTGGACCAGACGCAGGCCGGTCTCGAGGCGTCTCTCGATGCGCTGAAAACCTATCGCCCGGCAGCGGAGAAATTCTACGCTTCGCTCTCCGATGAGCAAAAGGCGAAGCTGTCCGAACGCCGCGGTGGCGGCGAGCGTCACTGGAACCGTGGCCGTGGCCCCGGCGGCAAGCCCGATACCGAGCAGGGTGCCCCCACCCCCGACGACAAGGGCTAACACGGACGAGAAGCGCGGAGCGTATTAACTCTCCGCGCTTCTCAATACTGTTCACTCCACGGAATCACGCGCCAAAGCCTTGATAACTCCGCAAACCTGGATCATCGTAGGGTCTTCAGGTCATGCCGTTGGGGTGAGGTGGCAATGCTTGTGCGCGTTGCACTTATTTTGCTTTTGCTGTCGGGACTTTTCGTCGCCGGACATCTCGGCGTGAACCTCCCGTGGGACCACGCTGCGACCACGCCCGAGCCGGATAAGCCGCACGCCACTGACGCGTCGAAGCCGCCGCAACACGCGGCTGTCGGACCCGCACAATCCGCGATCGAAGACACCGCGGCAGCGCTCGATGGCACAGCGCAACCTGTCCCATCCGGCAACGTCACGATCGACATTTCCCGCATTTCTCCTGACGGCCTTTCCGTTTTTGCAGGCCGCGCAGAACCGGACACGTACGTCACCGTTCTTGAAAACGGCAAGCCGGCAGGAACAGTCAAGGCGGATGACAACGGCGAATGGAGCCTCGCAACCGAGCACAAGTTTGCGAGTAACGATCCCACGCTCACCTACCAGGTGAGCAAGACACCACCCGCGTCCCTCGAACCGCAGAAACCGGAGCCCAAAGTCGCAGCGCGCGCAGCTGAACCTGCGCAGCAATCCGCGGCTGCCGTCGCGCAAGAAGTGATGCGCAAGTTCGAGAACCTCGTAACGCAAGCTCGCGAAGAGGCGAAGAAGTACGAAGAAGCCAAGAAAAAAGACGCCGACAACGAGACCTTGGCCACTGCAAAGAGCGAGCCTGAGCTGAAGGTCGAACCTGAGGCAAAGAGCGAGCCACAGATCGAAAGCAAGGAAACAGCGACGGCCGAAGCGTCTCCAAACGCAACGTATCAAACAGCGCCGGCCACCGGCGAGAAATCGTCCGATACGTCGGGCGCTTCCGTCGTGACGGCTGCTTCGGACACGACCTCACCGACTTCCGTCAAATCGCACGACGTGATCCCGGTGCCGATCATGTTCGTCTATAACCAAGCCACACTCACGAGCGAAGGCGAGCGCGCCGCTTCGCTCTTGCTCGAGTATCTGACGCTCAAGCATCTGTCCGCTGTCGAGCTCACGGGACATGCCGACGAACGCGGCACCAACGAGTATAATTTCGATCTGTCGCGCGAACGGCTTGAAACGGTTTCTCAACTGCTGAAGCAGGGCGGCTACACGGGCGAGTTGAAGCTTACCCCGAAGGGTAAGAGCGAGCCGTACACGGGCGTCGATCGCTCCCGCTACACCGGCGAAGCGCTGTTTCAGCTGGATCGGCGCGTCGAGCTTCGTGTCAACCACTGACGCCCGCACTCCTCCCGGCCAAAAAGAAAACCCCGGTTTGCACCGGGGCTAGGATGGAGAAGGGGAGGAAGGGAGCAAGCGTGCGGGAGGGCCTTACTGACAGGTCTGAAGCAGTTCCCAGACCTTCTTGCATTTGCCAGCCATACAAACGGTCTTCGGCGTCTTGACGTACGAGCAGTGGTACGCGCCGGAGAAGCCTTCGTAACCGTTCATCGGGCGATTGAATTGATAGGTCTGGGCGTAGTAGTCCTTGCCGCCCTTTGCCTCGGCGGCACCACCCGACACGAGCGGAGCAAGCGCGGCGGCAGCAGCGAGAGCTGCGAAAGCCGTAGTGCGAAGGGTTGAACGTGTCATCGGAGACCTCCTGTGCAGAGCCCTTCGATCCAAGGGCTGGACTGAACTTCTGGTCCGAAACTAAGCATACAACGGAAGCACCGCTGTTCCGAACGTAACTCGGAGTTTTCGTGAAAGTTCGCCGCCGCAGTGCGCGTGGAGTTTGAGGACGACATGCAGGACTCTCCTTTGAAACCCGGGCTCGAAGGCCGCGCAGAGACCATCGTGACGGAGGCGCTGACGGCCCCCGCCGTAGGGACCGGCACAGTCCCAGTGTATGCGACCCCGAGCATGATCACCCTTATGGAGGCAGCCGCTATCGATTGCGTCGAACGGCACCTGGCGCCCGGCCAAGCCAGCCTCGGCGTCCACCTCGACGTGAGCCACACGGCCGGCACACCGCCCGGCCTCGCGGTTTCAGCGCACGCCACGCTGACGGCCGTAGACGGGCGCAAGCTCACCTTCGCCATCGAGGCCAGGGACGCCGTCGAGGTCATCGGGAAGGGAAGTCACACGCGCGTGGTCGTCGATGCCGATCGCTTCATGTCGAGAATCGCAAAAAAGCTGCCGCCTCCCTGAGCATCGCGGCAGACTGCATCCGTTTATCCCCACACGGCTCGAAAACCTTCGCGTAGGCCTCCCCCGCGGCGTCATTTATTGCTAGAAGGAGGCAACCATCGGGGAGGAATCATAATGCGCTCAACGCTGTCGACGTTGCTCGTTCTGATCGCCACTGCGGCCACAGCCGGCGATGCGGCCAAAGCCCCTGCACCTCCCCCTGCCGCCGCAGCTCCGGCGAAGGCACCGACGGCACCGCCTCCCGAAACGGCAGCTCTGCCGGACTCCGCCAAAGGAAAGTGCACGAACCCGAACGCCATAGGCGTTGCTCGCACGGTCGAGATCGATACGACCGGTGGACCGGGCTTCGGCTTTGACCACTACAAGGCTTACGATTTCCTGCAGGACAAGGAGGTCGTCCTGACCTTCGACGACGGCCCGCAGGTCAACACGACCCGGGCCATCCTGGACGCGCTCGACGCGGAGTGCACCAAAGCCATTTTCTTCAGCCTCGGCAAAATGGCTATCGGCCTCCCCGAAATCATTCGTGACGTGGCCCATCGCGGGCACACGGTCGGAACCCACACCTGGTCGCACCAGGACCTGCGCAAGAAGACCGATCAGGAAGCCAAGGACGAGATCGAGAAGGGCATCAGTGGCGTCCGCCGCGCGGTAGGCGGTCCAATTTCGCCCTTCTTCCGCTATCCCTACCTTCGCGATTCCCAGACCACGCTCGCGCACCTCGCGAGCCGCAATATCGCGATGTTCTCGACCGACGTGGACAGCTTCGACTTCAAGCGTCAGACCGCCGAACAGCTCGTGGAAGCGACGATGAAGCGGCTCGAGAAGAAGGGCAAAGGCATCATCCTGATGCACGACATCCAGCCCCACACCGCGAAGGCCCTGCCGGCCCTTCTCGCGGCTCTCAAGGCCGGTGGCTATAAGGTCGTGCAGATGAAGGCGAAGGACGAGCTCAAAACCCTCGCCGAGTACGACGCCCTGATCGAGAAGGACGTGAAGGGGCTCCCAGCCGTCGGCGCCGAGCGCCCCCTGTCGAGCGTGGTAAAGACCGTCCCAACCGCGAAATGACCCGGAATCCAGGCTGTTAGGCTGCTTGGCGAAAAAAGAAGTCTCGAAACACTTGGCTTCATCGGTAAACTCCCTAAAAACGCCAAAAGTGGGCGAGAGAGAGTTTTTGATGAGCATGAGACAGAGACTTTATGCGGGGCTCCTGAGCCTTGCGGCGGCGTTCGCCCTGATTCCGCAAGCGATGGCGGCTGCCGAAACGTGCTCAGTCGATAGTTTTGGCGAAGCCGTCGACGCTTCGGCCGCCGAGCTGCGCGCCTTCAGCGCCGAAACCCAGCCCAAGCTCAAGCAGAAGCTCGCCGCTCTCCGCGATGCCAAGAAGTGGACCGAGCCTGATTTCGAGACCAAGGGGCTCGCGCTCGTTCATGACAAGAAGCTCGACGGCTTTGACGCCCAGGCCAGCGAGCTGCTGAGCAAGATCGACACGCTCGGCAGCCCGGAGCCGACCGATGGCGCCGCTAATACGAGCTGCGCCAACCTCACCGAGCTCAAGGCTGCCTCCAGCGAGCTGATGGCAGTGATGCGGGCCAAGTCCGCCTATCTGATCTCCAAGATCGACCGGGAGATCGGTGCGTCACCCGCAGCTGCCCCCCAGCAAGTAGCCAAAACCGAGACGGCACCGCAAACGCCCACGGCGCCGCCCGCAGCATCATCTGCATCGCCGGAAAGCGCTCCCTCGCTCTCGCCAATCCGGAAGAGCGAAACACCGAAACAGGACGCGGCTCCCGCCGAACAGGCGGTCCCCGCCTCGCCACCCGCGGAACACAAGCCAAAGGAGCAGGAGCCAACCTCAAGCTGGAGCACAACGACAGCACAGGCCGTGATCCCACCTCCGCCGATCCGGCAAGGCCCGCCCCACAACGATCTTCCACCTGCCTTCGAGCCTCCGGCGCGCGGCGATCCGCCGGGCGTACCCTACGAGTTGCCTCCGCAGGGCAACCCTGACGACGAAGCACAGGCCTTCGACGCCCAAGGCGGCGGATACTCCATCGACGAAATTCGCGAGGCCACGCGCGGCTTCTTCGGGACCATCTCAACCTCGCTCGCGAGCGTCATCGAGCACGCGTTCCAGAAGTCCGGACGCCCGACGGCCTATGTCCTCGGCACCGAGGGCGGCGGGGCGTTCTTGGCAGGTTTGCGCTACGGCGAAGGCACGCTCTATCTGCGCTCGGGCGGCAGCCAGAAAGTCTATTGGCACGGCCCGTCCATCGGCTACGACCTTGGCGCCGAGGGCTCGCGCACGCTCTTCCTGATCTATCAGCTCGAGGAGCCCAATAGCCTCTTCCGCCGCTTCACCGGCGTCGATGGCTCCGCGTATCTGGTCGGCGGCGTCGGCATGACGCTGCTGAAGGGCGGCCCTGTGATGATGGCGCCGATCCGCTCGGGGCTAGGGCTCAGACTTGGTGCCAGTATCGGCTACGTGCGCTTCACGCCGCGGCCGACTTGGAACCCGTTCTGATCTCGCCGGTCAGAAGCCGTATCCATACGTATAGCTGTTGTACAAACCGCGCGGCGGCAAACGGCGCTGCTGGGCGACGGACCCGCGGCGCCCGCGCGAAGGCGCATAGGTGGGGCCGGGCGACGCACCATAGGCGGAGTACCCGCGCCCATAATAGCTCGGCGGCAAATAGCGATATTGGCTCGCGCGCCGCATCGGCATGACTTCACGCGGATAGTCGTCGTAAGCGACACGCGCGCCGGAATGGTTCGGCGTGCCGTGCACGACGATCTGCGTCCGTGCCTTGCCGTGACTGTTGACGAGCTTGAACAGCGTCGCGGCGTTCTTCGGCGCAAGACGCACGCATCCGTGAGAGGCAGGCGTGCCCAGCATCCGCGTCGCGTAGCTGCCGTGGATCGCCACACCCTGATGGAAGAACACGGCGTGGGGCATCGGCGCATAGTCGTACTGGCGCGAATACCACATCTTGGACATCCATGTCGGTTGGAACGTGCCGGTGGGCGTCCGGTAGCCGTAGCGTGCTGACGAAATGGACCAGGTGAAGCGATGCGCGCCGTTCTCGGACACGTTCATCGATTGCTTGGTGAGATCGATATCGATGGCAAGCGTCAGCTCAGGCGGCAGCTGCGGAGCCGCGGCTTCAGCACTCGCAGAAGGTTCGGCGGGGGAAGCAGCGCTGCCCGCCGGCGTCACTGCGGTGGGCGAGCCCGGTTGAGCAGGAGCGGCGACAGCAGCCGGCGCCGAAGGTGCGCCGGGCAAAGCGGGTGCACCGGCCGCGGCAGGGGCTGCAGCCGTCGAAGGCCGTTCCGGTGCGCCGGCCGCAGTGGGGGCTGTGACCGCTGACGGCCGCTCGGGAGTACCGGGAGAGACTGCGAGGGTCGGCGGCGAAGCATCATCGGCGGAGGCGCCTTCGACCGTCGGCGCTTTGTTGATGACCGTGACCGTCGGAACATCGCCCGGCTTCATCTCTGTCTGAGCGCCCGCTGCGCTGGCGGTCAGAGCCGCGGCGGCAAACACACCCAGATAAACCTTCGACCTCATCCCACACCCCAACGCGATACAAATAGAGACGAAAACAAACGGCTAGTGACGGATCGATATGCGCGTCCGCCCGGCGCCGTACTGCCGGACGAGCGAGTAGAATTGCGCGGCATGCCCCGGCGCGAGCCGGATGCAGCCATGCGAGGCCGGGGAACCCAGCCGGCCGACTTCGGTCGTCGCGTGAATTGCGTAACCGCCGCTGTAGAAAACAGCATTATGCATCGGCGCACCGCGATACTTCGTCGAGTACCAGCGCTTCTCGAGGCGTTGCGGGCGGAACGAACCGGACGGCGTTGCATAACGCCCGCGTCCGGTGGAGACCGGCCAGCGATAATACAGCTCGCCGTTCACGTAGACGTCCATCGTCTGGGAGCTTTTGCTGATGCGGGCCTGCACTTCGGCCAATGCGGAAGCAGGCACAACGGCGGACGCAATCGCCGCCACGAGCGCGATGTGAAAGGAACGCATTACTTGTACTCCCGACAATACAGAGCAGGCGGTGCGCACCGCCACCCGAAAGCAAAGCGCAATTCCGTTAGGATATCGTTCCCAAACTGATCGTAAAGGCGCAGTGCACGCACGATTGGCGTTTCCGCGCGTTTACCAATTCGCGACCATCACGAGCTTGACTTGAGTGCCTGGAAAGCAGCCAAGGCTTCCCGGCGGGCCTCGCCATGATCGACGATCGGCGCAGGATATGTCCCGCCGATCACAACTCTTGCCTCGGCCAGAACTGCAGGTGGGGCTTGCCACGGCGCGTGGATCGCCTCGTCGGGAAGCTTGGCAAGCTCAGGCACCCATCGGCGCACATACACGCCATCGGGATCGAACGTCTCGCCTTGGGTAACCGGATTGAAAATACGGAAGTAGGGCGCCGCGTCCGCTCCAGAGCCCGCGACCCACTGCCAGCTCGCGGAATTGTTGGCGAGGTCCGCGTCCACGAGCGTATCCCAGAACCACGCCTCCCCGTCCTGCCACGGCAGCATGAGATCTTGATCAGGAACGACGCGACGATCATGGCACAGGGTTGTGCATCCACCCCGTGTGCCACAGCTCGCGCATCCCTGCGTCGACGATCGGATAGCCGGTATGCCGCACCGGCCCTCCATACCCCAGCAGCCTCATCATCCAGCACGAAAGCAGCCACGATGGGCTGATCCGTCGCGACCGCTGCGGACAGCGCCGCGTGATCCGCGACCCGAAGGTCACGGCGAAACCAGACAACAATGGGCTTGTCCGTCACGGGAGGCTCGGCACGCAGCAAACGAACTCAATGCCCCTCAAACGCTGCTCCGTCGAGGATAGACCACCCGTTCAGTTGAACAGGAGGTCGAAGATCGTCTTGGTCTTCTTTTTCGCGGTCGCCCGCTTCGTCGGCGCCGGATCACCGAACACGCCACCCATCGGCGAATCCCACGGTGCCCAACCGCCACCTTGCGATGTCGAGGTATAGCGCCGTTCGCCACCCGGCGAAGCGATCTGGTCGCGCGACACCCGCAGATCGAACTCGTCGGTCACGCCATCGGCCGTCGCGACCGTCACCTTGCCGGTATCCCAGGTCCAGGTGGCAACCTTCTCGCCTTGCTTGTGCGGCTCGATAGCGATGACGACACCGGCCTCCACGTCCACGACCGCGACGAGTTCGAGATCCTCGCGTGCCGACTTTCCTGCAACGCTGCCACCGAAGAAGCGCAACGTTCCGATACCCTTCCACGGCGTCGGCTTCAGTTCCCACTCCAACAGCTTTGGCTGCCCCTCCCCCATCATTTCGAGAGGAATGGAAAGCCGCGGATACTGATCGTTGAGTGCAATGAAGCGCTCGCCTTTCTTAACGACGCGCCAGGTGTCGACGCCAGCGTCTGGAACCACCGTCTCCTCGGCCTGCGACGGCACACTCCCCAGCCGCTGCAGCGATTCCGTCGCATCGCGATAGGCCGGCCGCAGCGATTGCGCCTTCTTGAGATCGGCGATCGCTTGATCGGTTTGGCCCTGCGCCTCCTCGATTTCGGCCTTCACCCAATAGACTTCCGGGGTATCTGGGCTGAGCTTCTGTGCCACATCGATATCGCGCAATGCGACGTCGACCTGCCCGCTTTTCTTGTAGGCATAGGCGCGATAGGCAAACGCCAGTCCGGAGCGCGGATCGATCTCGATCGCGGCATTGAGATCGGTGAAA
>VFQQ010005619.1_pt1 | contig 10285 bp, 8 predicted proteins | sample 3512341 | NCBI WGS metagenome assembly VFQQ01 (sample SAMN10412373, study PRJNA504923) | tailings metagenome | isolation source: Relicate 2 Philex TSF1 revegetated site | place: Philippines: Tuba, Benguet | collected 2017-08-29
TATACCAGTACAGAAGGACTAAGTCTCTATAGTTTTATTCATCAATATCAGAATGACCGACATTTGATAAATCTCGCTCCCCAAAATGCGGTAAAATCAGAGGCACATTTGGCCGAAATTCTCCAAAATTTAGAGGCCCCATTGTACCAGCAGCTCAATCAAAAAGTCCAATCTCAGTATCAAATCAAATCCTTTTCGGCTTTTGCTAAAGACTTAGTACACAACTAATGCTCCACCGTTAGCACGATTTTGCCGATATGTTGGCTGCTTTGCATGAGTGTGTGAGCTTCGGCAGCTTCACCCAAATCAAAAGTTCGAAAAAGAATAGGTTTGAACTGTTGGTTTTCTAATAAAGGCCAAATGTGCTTTTCAACTTCTGCTGCCAGACTAGCTTTGAAATCAGCATCTCTTGGGGCCAAAGTACTTCCTGTGATGGTCAGTCGTTTGGTCATTACTTCCAAAATATTGAATTGTGACTGAGCACCTCCTAGGCTAGCCAAAAAACCTAAACGCCCGTCAGGCTTTAGGAGACGTAGATTTTTTGGGGTGTAATCTCCACCAATATAGTCCAAGATTACATCCATACCTTCAGGTTCTAACACTTCCAAAAAATCTTGGGTTTTATAGTTGATGCATTTGATAGCTCCGAGTTGTTCGCAGAAGTGGCATTTTTCATCAGTGCCGGCTGTCGCAAAGGGGCGTACACCAAACGCTTTTGCTAGTTGAATTGCCGTTGTACCAATGCCACTTGTGCCACCATGCACCAAAAAATTCTCACCCGCTTGTAAGTGCATTCGCTGAAATACATTGGACCACACCGTCATGAGAGTTTCGGGCAAGCAAGCCGCTTCTTCAAAGGAAAAGGAATCAGGGATAGGGAAACAATGACGCGCGTCGGCAGCAGCATAAGCGGCATAGCCTCCGTTTTTAAGGAGCGCACATACTTTGTCGCCTACTTTCCAGCGGCCTCCTTCTGAGCCTATTTCTACGATCACTCCTGCTACTTCCAGACCGAGAGGAGCAGAAGGTGCTTGTTTGGAAGTACCATATCGGCCTTGGCGCATCAGGATATCGGCGCGATTGACACCACTGGCATAAACTTTGATAAGAACTTCTGAAGGATTGAGAAGTGGCTCTGCGGTCTCAATCAATTGTAAAACTTCAGGGCCGCCTGTTTGAGTAACGATGACTGCTTTCATGCTTTTGAAACGAGAATAAGGAATGAGTGCCTATGTAAAATGTAAGGATACAACTAAAATTTGGACGATGATGAGGGAGTGACTAAAATAGGATTAAAATAATTTTAATCATAACGAATCCTGAAAATAGCCTTCTATTGCGCTCAATTGGGCAAAGCCTTCAATAAAATTTTACAAATTACTCAAATCTAAAAAAATCCATGAAGGTACATGACACCCATGCACGGGTGGTAATATACATTTGTATTGTTGATTTATTCTAAACTTTTAAAAGACCTACCAAATTTCTATTATATATGTCAGCAACTACCTCGCAGTTTAAGTATGTAAGCTATTTATGGGATGAAGCTAAAGCTGCCGAATTGGCAGGCGACGAAGTAGCCCTTTTTATTTACCGTTCGAATATGCTCGGTGCAGACCTTCGCCTTACCAACTATGGCGGTGGAAATACGTCTGTAAAAATAACTGATAAAGACCCCCTTACTGGCAAAGAAACGGAGGTAATGTGGATTAAAGGCTCGGGAGGAGATATAGGTACACTCAAGAAATCAGGTTGTGCGGCTTTGTACATGGATCGGTTGTTGAGTTTAGAAAATGTGTACCGTGGTATAGAGTTTGAAGATGAAATGGTAGAATTGTTTAATCATTGCATTTTTGATTTAGCCTCCAAAGCACCTTCTATTGATACTCCTTTACACGGGTTTTTACCCTTCAAACACATAGATCACCTTCACCCTGATGCGGCTATTGCGATTGCGGCAGCCAAAGACGGTAAAAAAATCACCGAAGAGCTCTTCGGTGGAGAAGTAGGATGGGTAGAGTGGCAGCGTCCAGGCTTTGATTTGGGACTTAAGCTAAGAGCTTGCCTAGAAGAAGCGGCTGCGAAAGGCATCAAGCTGCGTGGTATCATGCTAGGTTCACACGGTTTGTTTACGTGGGGAGATACTTCTTATGATAGCTACATCAATACCCTCGAAGTAATCGAAAAATGTGCTGAATATCTAGAAGCAAATTATGGTAAAACGCGCCCTGTATTTGGCGGTGCTAAAATCTCTAGCTTACCAGCCGACGAGCGCTTAAAACAAGCCGCACAATTAGCTCCTGTTTTGCGTGGTTTTTGTTCGTCTTATCGTACAATGGTAGGGCATTTCACAGACGATGCGCGGGTATTGGAGTTTATTAATTCCAACGACTTAGAGAAATTGGCTCCGCTTGGTACTTCTTGCCCTGACCACTTCTTACGTACCAAAATCAGTCCACTTGTGTTGAATTTGGCACCTGATGAAGATTTGTCGGATGTGAAAGCTTTGAAGGAAAAACTTTCACCAAGTTTTGTAGCATACCGTGAGCTTTATACAGAATATTACGAAACTTGTAAGCATCCTAACTCGCCAGCCATGCGCGACCCTAACCCCGTGGTTATTTTATATCCAGGAGTGGGAATGTTTACTTTCTCTAAAGACAAAACGACGGCTCGTTTGGCATCCGAATATTACATCAACGCCGTTAATGTAATGAAAGGTGCCGAGGCGGTATCCGAATATACCTCATTGCCACGTCAGGAGGCTTTTAATATTGAATATTGGTTGCTAGAAGAAGCCAAACTTCAAAGGATGCCTAAGCCTAAGGCATTGTCGGGAAGGGTGGCTTTGATTACGGGAAGTGCGGGAGGTATTGGCAAAGCAATCGCCAAAAGATTTGTGGAAGAAGGGGCGGTAGTGATTTTAAATGACATCAATGAAGAGCGTTTGGAAGGAGCTAAAGCAGAGTTTGTCGCGAAGTTTGGCAGAGATGCCGTGGCTACTACCTTGTTGAATGTAACTGACGCTCCAAGTATCAAAGAGGCCATGAATGCTTCGGCTTTGGCTTTTGGGGGGGTAGATATCATCGTCAACAATGCGGGCATTAGTATCTCTAAGCCTATTGAAGACCATACCCTCGAAGATTGGGACAGACTGTACGATATTTTGGTAAAAGGACAGTTTTTGGTAACTCAAGCGGGCGTGGAAGTAATGCGCAAGCAAGGGTTTGGTGGAGATGTAATCAATATTGTAAGTAAAAATGCGCTTGTCTCTGGTCCCAACAATGCGGGATATGGCTCGGCCAAAGCAGCTCAATTACATTTGAGTCGTTTGAATGCAGCCGAATTAGGCGCTGATAAAATCAGAGTAAATACCGTGAATCCTGATGCCGTAATCGCCGATTCTAATATCTGGGCTGGCGGATGGGCCGCAGGCCGTGCAAAAGCCTATGGAATCACGATTGAAGAACTTCCCGCTTATTACGCTAAAAGGACATTGTTAAATGAGGCGATTTTGCCCGACGATATTGCCAATGCGTGCTTTGCTTTTGTAGGAGGGCTTCTGAGTAAATCTACCGGAAATGTACTCAATGTGGATGGCGGCGTAGCGATGGCTTTTGTCCGCTAATACATATAAATCTGTTGTTTCTTAAACAGATTTTTTAAGACTGTTTTTTCATCATAGGTTAGTTTAATACTTGAATCTAACGCCTGGCTTCAGGCGTTAGATTTTTCTAAAATACCTATTCATGAAATATGACTCTAAATCCGGAAAACCATGCAACTCGAAAAATATAAGATACAACAACACAACGACGACTTACAGAAAACCCACGAACGTCGTTTGAATTTTGCGGTTTCGGAAATTGAAAATGCCGAGCAAATCATCCAAAAATTGATTGATTTTCAGATTGCTATTCCTTCTTGGGCACTGGGTACAGGCGGTACGCGTTTTGGCCGCTTTTCGGGGGGAGGTGAGCCACGGGTATTGGAAGAAAAAATCGAAGATGTAGGGCTTCTACACGCTCTCAATCAGGCAAGTGGAGCGATTTCGCTGCATATTCCTTGGGATATTCCCAAAGATGCCAAAGCTATCAAGGCGTTGGCGGCACAGCATGGACTCAAATTTGACGCCGTCAATTCTAATACTTTTCAAGACCAGCCCGACCAAGCTCTGACGTATAAGTTTGGGTCGTTGCAAAATGTAGATAAGGCCGTACGCAAACAAGCTATCGAACACAACATTGAGGTAATAAAGCACGGAATTGAATTGGGCTCAGAGTCGCTTACCGTATGGCTTTCTGATGGCTCGTGCTTTCCGGGTCAATTGAACTTTCGGAAAGCTTTTCAAAATACATTAGAAAGCTTAGAAGAAATCTACGCGGCCTTGCCCCACGACTGGAAGATGTTTGTGGAATATAAAGCCTTTGAACCAAACTTCTATTCAATGACCGTCGGCGATTGGGGACAATCCTTGCTTTTTGCCCAGAAATTAGGCCCTAAAGCCTATACTTTGGTGGATCTAGGGCATCATTTGCCCAATGCCAACATCGAGCAGATTGTGGCGTTGCTGTTGATGGAAGAAAAGCTGGGCGGGTTTCACTTCAATGATTCCAAATACGGCGACGACGACCTTACGGCGGGCGCTATGAAACCCTATCAATTGTTTTTGATATTCAATGAATTGGTAGAAGGAATGGATGCCCGTGGCATGAATCACGCCACCGATTTGGGATGGATGATTGATGCGTCTCACAATGTCAAAGACCCGCTCGAAGATTTGCTCCAATCCGTAGAAGGGATTATGGTGGCTTATGCGCAGGCGCTGGCTGTCGATAGAAAATCCTTGATAGAGGCTCAAGCTGTAAATGATGTGGTAAAAGCGCAGGAAATCCTCCAAAACGCTTTTCGCACGGATGTGAGAGCGTTGGTAGCAGAGGCTCGTTTGAGAGCAGGAGGTGCTCTGAATCCGTTGTCTTTGTACCGTGGTTTGAAAGTTCGCGAAAATTTAATTGCGGAAAGAGGTCTTAAAACTGTTGCGACTGGATTATAGTATGAAAATACCCGTTTGTGCCGTATTAGATGTTGGCAAAACCAACAAAAAAATATTCCTGTTTGACGAAAATTACCGAATCGTTTTAGAAAAAACAGAGCAATTTCCCGAAACTGTCGATGAAGACGGGGACCCTTGTGAGGACGTAGATTTGCTTACTCGTTGGGTAAAAGACTCCATAGCCCAAGTGCTACAACTACCCGAATACGATATCAAAGCTATCAATTTCTCTACTTATGGGGCAAGTTTAGTGCATGTGGATAAAACAGGCAAAACAGTAGCGCCCTTGTATAACTATCTAAAACCTTATCCTGATTCGCTCAAGAAGCAGTTTTATGATACTTACGGAGGAGAACAGCACGTGTCTCGTCAGACTGCATCGCCTATCTTAGGTAGCCTCAATTCGGGAATGATATTGTATCGGTTGAAATATGAACAACCTGAGGTTTTTGAAAAAATAGCCTATTCTCTTCATTTACCTCAATATGTAGGGTCTTTGATATCAGAAGTGTTTGCGTCTGATATTACAAGTATCGGGTGTCATACTCATTTGTGGAATTTTGATACCAATACCTATCACGAATGGGTCGAGAAAGAAGGTGTTTTAGACAAACTCGCACCTATCGAAGAAGGTGATAAAGTTGTAATTCAGACAATCAGTAATCAAGAGTATTTAGTAGGTATAGGTCTACACGATAGCTCATCTGCACTGATTCCCTACTTGGTTAGTTTTTTGGAGCCTTTTGTGCTTATCTCTACAGGTACATGGTGCATTAGTCTCAACCCTTTCAATCATACACCTTTGACCAATGAAGAACTTCAGTATGATTGTCTCTGCTATATGCAATACAACGGTAAGCCAGTGAAGGCGTCGCGGTTGTTTGCAGGATACGAGCATGAGCAGCAGACCAAACGCCTAGCGGAGCATTTTGGCGTAGCCACCGATTACTACAAGAGTGTAGCTTTCGATGCGGAGATGATTGCGCAACTAAAGGCAGATAAAAAAACAGACGGCATCGATTTTGAATCATTGTCAAAACCGCCGATGCCTACTACGATTTTTGGGCAGCGCGATTTGGCAAGTTTCGATTCCTACGAACGTGCCTATCATCAATTGATTTTGGATATAGTGGCGCAGCAAATTATTTCTACTGAATTGGTTTTGGCCGGCTCTACGGTTAAGCGGATATTTGTAGATGGAGGGTTTGGTAAAAACCCCATTTATATGAATTTATTGGCGGCTGCTTTTCCGACCATGGAAGTATTTGCGGCATCTGTGGCACAAGCGACTTCACTAGGCGCTGCTTTGAGTATTCATAGGCACTGGAATTCAAAATCTCTTCCCCCTGATTTAATTGATTTACGGTTTTATAATAGTAAACTTTCTCTTCCTTAAAATCTTTTTAGGTTTCCACAAAAAGGGCTTAGCTTTATTAAAGGCAAGCCCTTTTTTATTGTTATTTTATAAAAAACTTGAAACGAAATAAGAAAAATCAAGGGGAAAATACAGTATCAACTGATAATAGTTTAATTCTTGGCATATTACAAAAAATCTTTTGTATGATAAGGCTTCAGACCTCATATAGGCTTGCTTAACATCTATCAATGTAGCATGTATCAAGGGCTTAGAAAAGAAAATTTGAAAATATTTTTCTGAAGAAAAGTGGCTTTTTAGGTTACTTCATAATTTTCTGAAAAGAGGTTGGAATGACAAAAAAACTCCCGTGCCAGGGGTATTGTTGATCATCAAAAATGGAAATAATCAATCACCATTTGGAAAATGATTTTGGTCGCTTTAAAAGAAAGAAGAGCATCACTCACTTAGCCATCTCAGGCAGTTTACCAAAAGTTTGGCATTGTCAGCTTTAGGATCAGTGATAGTATTGTAATAAACCGTGTTGCCATTAATCACTTTTTGATTTCGGAATACCCCCAAATCAGAGGAAATAATGACTTTCCCTTTACCAAATACAAAACCTAACAGACCTGCATACGAATCTGAGGTTTCTCTTAGCTCTGATTGCTCATTGTCGTAAGGAGCAAGGTGAGTAGTACCTTTGGGAAAAGCTAATATTACATCCTCCGGATTACGAAAAATCGCCGTTGCACATAGAAACCGGGCCGTTTTCACGCTCAATTCTTGGTCTTTTATATCTGAGAGAGCAGGGTGCTTACTATTGATTAAACCATTATCCAAAGTCATAGTAAACCAGGCGCACGGGTCACCATTTATGCCAGGGAAGTTTGGATGAGACGCTCCCCCGTCTCTGAACCGGACGCCCAAAGCTTCCAGTAAAGGTTTACCGCCGCTCCCATTGGGATAATGGCTTAAAAAAAGAAAAAGGCGACCACCGTTAGCAATCCAGCGAGTTATATTGTCTACTTCAGCATCAGAAAGAGGTGATTTTTGAAAAATAGCCTTAGGGTGTTCGTTAACAATGATTTGCTCATTTGGCAAGCCTTCAATAAGTAAAATGGCACCTGACTGGAGATTTTCTTTCAAGTGTGGTTTACTAATATAATCAATCCTAAAACCGTCTTGCTGAGCTAATTTGAGCATCACCTCATTAGCTTGGTCTTTTTGGGGACGTTGAAAAACAGTCTTATGATAAGTATCAATTAAGAGGGTTTTGTTAGAAATGTTGTTCGAAGGCCTAAATGTAAGGGTGTAAGTCGAATCTGAGATGACCTGTATTTGCTGAGCACTGACCACTGAGATACAGAGAATAGAACGCAAGAAGAAAATCAATACAGCGAACTTAGAAAAGTGCATTTGTTTCTGATAAATTAAGGCTGCAATATATAAAAAAACGTAACTCTTTGGATACGTTATTTACAATAGATAAACTTATGGAAGATTGGGTCAGAGAGATATTCGGATTTAAAGGCGTTGGTCAACCGCATACTACTTCGTATTGAGGATTTAGAAACCAGAGTGCGGACTTGTGTCGTCAACTTGGCCAAAATGCTTTAAATTCACACAAATTACCTTCAAGCGGAGGCTATTCCAATCGAACCACCGTCGCGGAAGCCACTGATTAAAGAAGCGCTACCTACATCGATAGGCAAAACCCGTCCATTGGTAGCACATTCTGATAAGATTGATATCCACTGTGATAGTTGGGGTCTTGCCTTGTAAGTTGAATGACAAGGGATTGCTCGTTGTCAAGTGCTTGATTTACTTGCTACTAGTTTGTGAGTAAGCCAGCATAATTGGTTGTTCGTGTGGCCACAAGCAAGTAGACTAGTTTTCTGCGGATGTGGTCGCGTCAGTTCAGTACGGTGCCTATGCCCGTATCGCTAGCTTCATTTCTACAATCCGAAAATGAATCAGAGTACAAAATCATTGAAAACATCAAATGTGTGTACAAGGCACTTTTTAACGGAATAACTAAGTGGTTAGTTGGAATGTGAGTAAAACTCTGTCAAGTGAAACGGTGTCAGAATTGAAGTCCATATATTTAAAAAGGCTATGGTCTTTAATTTGCGTTTCAATTTGTTTTTTGGTCAAATCAGTTTTGTTAATGCTTTCGATTCGTTGGTCAAAATCATTTTTGGTGTCCACATCGCTGGGCGTTTTTCAATATTTTATAATATTTAAGTGTCATATGATTTGACATTAACAAAGGGCCGATGCCCCTTTGGTGTTCATTTGGTACGAGTTCCCGCCCGTTACTCATCGTGGAAGAAGATAGCTTCATGCGCAAAGTTAGTTCGCAGGTGGCTAAATCTTTTAAAAAAACAATAGCTCTAGCCGATTAGCGAACAGTGACTGGGCGTCCTGTCTTTGATTTTATGCTATTGTTTTACAATGGTAAATTTTTTTTTCATTAAAATCTTTTATTATTTTCACAAAAAGGCTTGAAAAAAAATAAGCCAAGCACTAAAGGAGAAAAATACGGTATGAAATAGGGGGTTTTTCTCCTAGACTCTGACTAATATGCTTTTTAGTTTTGCGAAAAACTAAAAATATAGGTTATGAAAAGAAGTATATTCCTCTTTTTTATTATTGGCTTAGGAGCTTGTAAAGAAAAAATCCCCCCTTTGTCGGAACGAATTCAAGCCACTTGGATACTTGCCGAAGTAAAGGAAGGAGCGACCCTTGTGTATAGCAAAGGCGCGAGTACAAATATTCGTGCAGGTTATGCCAACTGGCGCTTGGTGTTAAGTGGGCAATCGGCTGTTTATACCGAGTTTGACAACACCCGATTTAGTGGTCAATACGAGTTGCAAAACGACACCAAGCTCATTCTTAAAAATCTTACGCCTAAACCTTCGGCCACTGACGGAACGCTGGAGTTTATGATTAGCGATGCCACTGATAAGCAAATGACGCTCAAAAGTGCTATCGCAAGCCTCAAAACAGGCAATAGTATTAATGAATACAAACTTATAAAAGAGTAAAACTTTACCCTGTATGAAAAAACTTTTATGCTTTTTGATAGCATGTCTATGCGCTCGTGTCTATGCGCAAGCTCCCCAAGAAAAACCTTTGGCGTGCGGCACTACCGAAGTGCCTGACCATATACGCAAGCTAATGCTAAGTCTCAAAGGAGCAAGTACTCCTACTGCCCGAGCTGTCAACGAACCACTGCGGGAAATGAAAGTATGGGTAGTGGTAGATTCTACCATTTATGGCTTCTACAAGACTGATACCAATGCCATTAAAGCACACGTGTATTTTGTTTACCAACAAACCAACATTATTTTTAATAAACAGTTGGGGATTCACCTTAATGTAGTCGCTATTGAAATTTTGAAGAAAAAAAATAGATACACTTTCGCTACCAGAGGCGTATCTAATGACTTTGGGCAGCTCTATAATTTTAGCGAAGATTATTCAAAGAGGCGCGATGTGGTGAGAGACCTTACAGTGATGTGGACACGCTACACAGGGGAGCCTTATGGTGGAGTCGCATTTTTGGGTGGAGCGTATCAGCATGATACTGGCGACCAGCTGAGTCCCTATCTTATAGCACATGAAACAGGTCATAATCTCGGCTCCCCACATACACATGATTGCTCTTGGAGAGGCGGGCCTATTGATGCTTGTAATGACATCGAAGGGGGGAATTGCTATACGGGTACCAAAACCTCTAATACCGGTACTATAATGAGCTATTGTAGTAAATATGGTATTGAAGGGCATAATGTATTTCATCCGCTTTGTGTAGAACTTATTAAAAAAGTAGCTAAGGATTCTTACGGGTTGATTCCGATGCAATCGGCTCC
>VFQQ010005622.1_pt1 | contig 10280 bp, 7 predicted proteins | sample 3512341 | NCBI WGS metagenome assembly VFQQ01 (sample SAMN10412373, study PRJNA504923) | tailings metagenome | isolation source: Relicate 2 Philex TSF1 revegetated site | place: Philippines: Tuba, Benguet | collected 2017-08-29
CGCCGTTCCCGTGGTCGCAGCAATCGCGAAGGCACTCGTGCCATATGTGCGTGGCGAACGAACTGGTTCAGGGCTCACCATGGATGACGTGACGCCGCTCGCGCTCGCAGGCGACTGATTCGTGGCGGATATCGTGACTCCCGCAACACGGAGCCGGATGATGGCTTCGATCAAGGGACGGGACACGATACCTGAGCGAATCGTACGGTCGCATTTGCACAGGGCGGGTCTGAGATTCAGGTTGCATCAGCGCGCTCTCCCGGGGCGTCCCGATATCGTGCTTCCCCGCTGGAAAGTGGCCATCTTCGTACACGGTTGCTTCTGGCACCGGCATGAGGGCTGTCCGCAGGCGGCCACGCCGTCGTCCAACGTTGAGTTCTGGCGTCGCAAGTTTCGCGAAAATGTTGAGCGTGACGCAAGGAACCAGGCGGCGCTCCGCCGATCAGGCTGGCGGGTGTTCACGGTCTGGGAGTGTCGCACCACCCCGCGAGTGCTTGATGCGCTCGTCAGGAAGATCCGCAACTGAGCACCAGCATGAGCGAAATCGAAAGCGATGTGAGAGAGCTGGCCGATTGGCTGGCCACGGTGTCGGGGCCCCAATGGCTCTGGTACGCGAAGTATCTCTCCGCCAACGACACCTACGCGAAGAAGAACGTGCACCAGGGTGGCCCGCACCTTGGCAAGCCGCTCTTCGCCGAGGCCTTTCCCGGGCTGACTCATCGAGCCGATCGCGAGGTGAATCCGGATCTGATGCTTCCTGCCCGCATCGACTCGCATGGAGAAGCGCTCGATCTCAGGCTGGTCTGGTACAACTCCAAGCGTCTATCCGGCCAGAAGAATGGTCGTGACGAAGCGAGGCTGACCCGCTGGGGAAGCTCCGACTCGCCGCTCGTCGAGCCCGATGCCACGGGCTCTCTCGTCGTATTCGCATTCCGGACGCAAGATCAGGGAGATGCGGACGCCCTGCGTGTATGGCGCTGCCGTTCCGTTGCGGAAGAAGATTATCTGCTCGACCGCCTGCCGGACGTGGCGCCGGGCGCCGGGCGCATTGTATCGCCGAGCGGTGCGCTGCAATCGACCGCTTTCACAGGTAGCTGTGCGCTGACCGATGACCAGATCCCGGAGGACTGGAAGGCTGCGTTCCCGAGCGGTGAATCGCTGGTGAAGTGGGCGGCCTCACGTCGAAGCTTGACTGGTACCGCCGACAAGAGACTCACGGAACGTCGACGCTGTGAGGAGCAGGTCTTCTACTCCGTCGAGCGCTTCCACGCCATGCCACGAATCAACAGCGGATTCAATTCGGTCGAGGCGTTCGTGGAGTTTGCCGGCTCGCTGACCAACCGTCGGAAGTCGCGCAGCGGCCGCTCTCTCGAGTTGCATGCCCGCCTGATCTTCTCCGAGGAAGTGATCGACCATGCGTGGCAGGCGCGCACCGAGAACCGGAAGGCTCCTGACTTCATCTTTCCGTCAGAGGCGGCGTATCACGATCCGCGCGTACCGTCGTCCAAACTGCGCATGCTTGCCGCAAAGACGACGTGCAAGGATCGCTGGCGTCAAATCCTCAACGAGGCGGATCGCATTCCCGTCAAGCACCTGCTCACCTTGCAGGAGGGTGTATCAGAGCCACAATTCAAGGAAATGCAGGAGGCCGGAGTCCGGCTTGTGGTTCCCGAGCCGGTCATGGCGAGCTACCCGGATGAGGTGAGGCCGCACCTGCAGACCCTCGAACAATTCCTCGCCGAGCTCAGGCGGATTGAGCGCGACTGAGCTCGGATTGCGACTCTGCAATTCGAGAGTCAGGCCTTGAGGAAACGACCGAACTCCTTTGGAAGCAGCTTGACGAGTCGCTGTGCCGGGATGGCCTGCAGATCATACGTCAGATCGAACTGTTGCAGTACTTCACTCAAGCGTCTCGGACTGCCAGCCGCAGATCCACCCGCGCCACGCTTGAGCTTGCCGGTCATGAGGTCGAAGTAGAGGAGGGTGGCCACCTGCGCAACGGCTGGACTGGTAACCGTGTACTTGCGGGCTGCGAGTTGTTCGTAAACCTCACCGGGGGCATCTGGCGCCGTTGCAAGCAGCCCGCGAACAGCCACGGTGTCCGCACGGTGCGCCTGCATGAGGAGAAATGGACCGGCCAGCAGATGTCGGTGCGCTTTCCGATAGTCTCCTGCTTCCAGAAGGTACCGCGCATCCTCCCGGACCCTGCGCACTCCGTCTCTCGTCGGACACAGCACATCGAAGAGGTGCAATGCCAACCATGACCACGCACCGGCATCAAGCTTGTCTTCGTGGCCACTGAAGGATTCAAGTAGCCATCTGCCAAGATGCCAACGGGAATCAAAGGTCTCCGGTGACGGACCGAGCAGCTTGAGGCCGTTCAGCTTTGAAAGAACTGAATCCTCAAGTACGGACAGATCGATACCGGCCGCCTCGCCGGACCGGACGCGGGCCAACATGACGGCCGCCTGCCGTCTTCCTTCATGGGTCAGTGAGCGTAATTCGGTCATGTCAGATCACCTGAAAGGTCTGAAGGAAAGGCAGCCATGAAGTGGTGCATTCGTGAGAATGCGCCGACTGCCTCGTCAATCCAGCGCTCGGTCTCTTCGGAGTCATCGGAACTTGGTGCGTTTCTGGCGGCAAGACGTTCGCCAAGTCTGATGACCATATCCGGCCAGCCGTCACCAGACTCGTCGTCCTCGTTCAGCTCGATCGCCCGCTCAAGGATTCTGTGAAGCACCTCGGGCAGAATCAGGGCAGCGACTTCCCGCCGCTTCAGAAAGTCGTGATGGTCCTGCAGCTTGCTGTTGACCAGCAGCAATGGCTGCGATTCGTCGAACTCCAGTCTCCAGACGCGATCCCCGAGATCCTGAGGTCTGACAACCACAAACGACTGTTGCGCCGCCTGGTCGAGATCGCCGGTGGGTTTGATCTTGTCAGCGACTCCCAGCAAACGTCCATCGTTGTCGCCCGTTGCAATGACCTTGAGCCGGAACAGCAGACCGGAAGTTGACGAGAACTCCGTGAGCGTACGCGCATCAGGCTCGACGGGGTGGGCGACCGTTCCCCATTCGAAACGCTGAACCGTCCACCCCGCCTGTGCTTCAAGCACCACGCGCGCGGTTTCAGGGAATCCCATCGACCCGAGATCGAAACTCGCCCCGACCACGGCGGTATAGCCCGAACCGTTGATTCCAACCCGGATCTGCTCTCGCGGGATGCGCTTGCGGCCGGTGAAGTTGAGACGGCTGGTGCTCATGACTCACCTCCAGCAACAAGGACCTTCACGATGAGATCCCGTTCAATGTCGAATCCGTTCACTGTCAGTGAGAATCCCGGAGCCGAAGGACGCACTGTCAGATTGTTCTCGGAGGAAGAGGTGATAACGCAGTCCACTTCAGACTTCTTCAGCGATCGATCTGACAGGTCAAAGTCGTACGGCCGGTACTTGGCAAAAGGATTCCCTCGCCGGACATCGTAGGCGACCGATACGCGAAGCTCCTCAATCGGGCTGGTCGAATCCTTGTTGCCAGAGATCGTGAATCCACCGGCCACGCGAGTCACGCGGAACCGACGTGGTGGAGACGGAGGCAAGTCCGGCAGCTTGGTGATGACCTTCTTGTCCTTTGGCTTGGGGGCGTCGGCTGGCAGCTTGGGCCCAGCCTGAGTCTCGATCGGGAAATACGAAGCCAATGTGAAAGGATCGTCTTCGCCGTCTCCGTGCCGGAGGGCTTTCAGGAGCGCACTCGCCGAGTCGCGTACGAAGGTCACCAGCTTCTTGTGGTGGACGTAGCGATCCCTGAGCAGTTCGTGTTGCATCTGTTCGTGAGCCGGCGTCTCGGCGTCGCCGATTGCCGAAGCCAGTCCGCAGCGCTCAGCCACAAGAAGTGCTGCGTGGTCATAGACCGTTCGCGTCCGGTCCTCGGGGAGCGAGATTCCGTCACGGATGATGAGTGGTCGCATTCCGCCAAGCCCCTCAGCTCTCCGCAGGTGCACCGTGAGCTTGCCTTTCACCTCAATCTTCGAATCCTTCCGCCTGACCGTCACTGGAACGCTTACAGAAACGGTCTGTCCTTCGTCGAGACTCGCGTTCAGCACTTCACGAAGGGTGTCAGGAAGATCTTCCCTTCGGAGTGTCAGATCGCTGTAGCTGAGTGTCGTCGGCCAGTCGAGGCTGATTCCCTTGCCATCGACCACAGAAACCGCCAGTGACAGACGCTCCTTCAGTCCTCTGTCGTCCGCCTTCTCAGCAAACTCGCGCACGGCATGGCCGTCGATGACTTGCATGACGCCGTTGTCAACCAGCTCCACGACGAGCTCGCCGCGAAGCAGGGGCAGGAAGTACTCCCCCAGTACCGCATCGCGTATGGCGTTCGGGTCGATCTCCTCAACGAGCCACGGCACCACCACCGAAAGGCCGCTTTCGGTCGACCGCGAAAGATTGAACACCTCGCGAAAGCGACTGATCAAGGTCGCATCGCTCACGGGGGTGACAAGTTGAGAGCCTTCCTCCACTCTCAGGCCCCAGTGGCCATCAGGGTGCCACTGATCGTTGTTGGTCTGATGGGTTCGAAGCACGGTCCGTCCCATCAGGAGCGGAACCTTCGTGTCTTCCGGGATCGTGAGGGCGAGAAACGCGTGAGCGCGGCTCGACATGGGGAACACGAACTTGCCCACTCCCCACCGACCGCGGGACTCATCGGCCTTTCCACTCCGACCAAGCGCACGAAAGAAGAGAAAGAAGGCATTCGCGGCGATACCGGTGGGCTGCCAGTGGTCGGGTGAGCCCTGCAGTCCCCGCGTGCCGAAGTCCTCCAGCACGAGGAAGGGAATCGCGTCATGGAGGGAAGGCCGATCGGGAAGCCCATTGTCAGTTGCTCCGACATGAGGCGCCAGGCCGGCGAGGAACGGTGCGGCAGATTGCGTCGGTGCAGCGAGGGCACCACGATTAAGGGCGATTCGCACCCGCACCGGAATCGCGCCGGACGCCTTCGCATCGAGGGAGTTCTGGAGCGACTCTCTGACTAGTGATCGTGCGACCGCAGTGTCCGAATCACTGGCGAATAGTGCCTTCGCGAAGTCGGGGTCGGACAAATTGTCGCCCGGTGCAAACTTCCTGAAGAACCACTGTGGTGTGTGCAATTCGATTGCTCCAAGTCTGCAGCGCCTTTCCGTGATCACTCACATTGGTGATGCCGTACTCGGCGCTGGGAGGGGGGTCGCCCATCAATGCAGTAGAATACTGTTGGAACGGAGATCCGCAACTTGCCGGATGATCGGCTGGCGATCCAGTCATACCGCGGTGGCACTGACCCTGGTTGGCCTAGACGGGACTCGCTCCCAAACTCTGAGCGTGACTGACTCGAACCAACAGCGACACCCGTTGTCTGCGTGCGATGTTTTGGTGGCGGATGGGGGGCTTTGGCTCCATCTTCTTTGGGGATTGGTCGAACCTCGGTTGCTGAAACCGCAGAACATGCATGCGGTCAGATGCTCAACTCGGTGAGGAATCGCGTGCCAATTGAATCCCGAGGTGAGCTGGAAGTGAACATGGCGAGCAAGAATACCGTAAGCTCAAGCGGGCGGTTGGTGCCCTCGCGATTCTCCTCCTGCCGGTGCTTCACTGGTGCTGTATTATCGGCGGTGCACTTGGCAATCTTTTCGCACTCGTCAAGTCGACCCGAGAGAAGGTAGATCGTAAGTATGAGCCGGTTTGCTGAAGTTCCTCTTGTGATCCCAGAGCCAGCTCGTGGTGATCTTGAAGAGATGTATGCCTTCTTGGGGGCGGCGCTCTTCGTGGCGCAAGGTCTTGAGCTGGAGGTGACGAACCTCGTTGCCGGGGTCCGGTACGCCAACGGCTCGGTCCTTGACTCATCAACAATCTTTCAGGAGTTGGAGAGCAGGACGTTTGGGCGTCTGCTCGTTGACGTTCGCAAACACGCGGAAGTCAGTCAGGGAACAGAGCAGCTTCTTCGTAAAGCATTGGAGGAGCGCAATCGCCTCGTGCATCGCTTCATTCATGAGCACGACGAGGATCAGTATTCAACGGCCGGAAGAATGAGAATGATCGATGACCTACGTTCCATAATGCAGGTCTTCCGTGAAGCTGACGCAGCAACCAACCAATTGAGCGGGGCCATTTGGAAGCAATTCGGGCTCACCCAAAGTGTGATCGACGACCACGTTCGTGCGCAGCTCGCACGGGTCGTAGCGCGTGATGGAGCGGGCTGACTAAGTGTTGCTACCGAGAGCGAGTTTGGCACGGCTAGCGCATTTCGTGCAAGAGCGGGTCGTTGGTCCGATCTCAACTTTCCTGGTGCGCTGCAACAGGACACCAAGGCGTTACAACTAAGCCCAAGACATCATGTCGCTTCGAGATGAGCTCAGGCCCGTCGGCCGTAATCGCGTGATCGACCTCGTACAGGCCGCAGGCATTGACGTGTCGGACTGGGGGAACTTCTCTCGCGGGCCGCGCTACGCCTCCGTCAACCCCAAGTACTGCTACAACTGGTCCTTTATCAGCGCGGACGGCACGGTCGTGCTCAATCTGTGGTTTCGCAACATCATAGAGCGTCGGGGAGTCATTACAGTCGAGACAAATCTACGAGAGCTCGCCCAGGAGTTGCGGAGACGGAAGTCCAAGCGCCTCTGGATCGTGCGCGCGGCAAGAATGGACGAAGCCTTGATGGCCGCCGCAAATGCCAAGGCGCGAATTCGGATCATTGTCAATGATGGCGATATGCGGGATATCGACGATCCAGAAGCCAAGGCGTCCGTAGTCAGAGGGCGAATGTTGGATCCCTTGCCTTGGACAATCGTCTCGTACAACAGCGGTAACGGTGATGCTGTTCTCAAGCGAGGTGTGCCAATCGGCGAGGCGGTCGATCAGTTCAACCTTGACGGCATGGACTCCGGTCTAACGGAAAGAGTTGATGTGTCCGGTACTGCGTACTTCCGTAGTCCTGCAGTACGCGCTGCGGCTCTATCGCGTGCCGCTGGGCGGTGCGAGTACTGCGGGATGCCAGGGTTCGTGACTTCATTGGGTACTGTCTTTCTGGAGACACACCATATAGTTCCCCTTTCTGAGGGAGGCGTCGACGCTGTTTCCAATGTCGCTGCGGTTTGCCCGAACCATCATCGTGAGGCACACCACGGTGCGAGTGCCCCGGTAATCCGTGAGTACCTTCTCGACGTCGCTCGAAGTCACGCACACGGAATGAAGAAGTTGATGCCGTAGCGTGTGACGACACACTCTATGTGATTGTATGTGACGTATGTCACTTTGGTGTGTGCGCGTGTCGTAGATGTGCCAACCCCGTTCAAACCTTCGCGCCCCGCGCGCTGTCCAAGTGGAGACTGTAACACTCGGCACCACCTCCACTTCAAGGATTGGCTCAACGTGCTGACTTTACCGACATTGTCACAGTTTGCGATGCACCGGTGTGTTCGCCTCGCACGGAATGCGCTCGCCGCGCTCGGCCTTGCACTCCCCACAGCTGGTGCACAGTCGCAGGGCGCCGAGCATCCGCGAATGCAGGAGGCAATTCGCCTGTTCGATACATGGCTTGAAGCGGACGTTGCCTATGAGCGCGTGCCAGGCCTGGCTATCGGTATTGTATCGGACCAGCAGCTCGTCTGGGCAAAGGGCTACGGATTTGCCGATTCGGCGAAACGCGTTGCAGTCACTTCATCCACACCATTCTCCATCTGCTCAATTTCCAAGCTGTTCACCGCGGCCGCCGTGCTTCAGCTGCGGGACGGCGGTCGGATTGGGCTCGACGATCCAGTAGGTCGCCATGTGCCCGAGTTCAATTCTGGGCGCACGCACCCTGCGCCTGACGCCGTCACCGTGCGCCGCCTCTTGACGCATGCCGCAGGGCTCCCGCGCGATTTTCCGTATGCGTCATGGACGGGTCCCGAGTATCCGTTCCCGACACAGGCGCAGGTGACGCAGTTCCTCGCAGCGCCCGTACCGTCGAGCAATCCCGGAAGCCGCCACGAGTACTCCAACGTGGGAATGACGCTTGCTGGCCAGATCGTGCAGTCTGTGTCCGGTCTGCCCTATGACGAGTATGTTCGTACGAGGGTCTTTGCGCCCCTTGGCATGACGCGCAGCTTCACGGATCAGCACGCAGGTGCTCGCGCCGCGGGGCTCGCCACCGGCTTCAGCGTGCTCCAGCGGGATGGATCCCGGGTCCCAATTCCGCCGTATGAGGTCCGTGGGCTTGCCGCCGTCGCGGGGATTGTTTCTACGGTCGACGACATGGCACGCTTTGCGCGCTGGCAGATTCAGAGCGCGCTCGGCGAGGAATCACCGGTCCTTCCGGCGGCCTCCGTACAGGAGATGCAGTCCGTGCAGTTCATGCCCACCGATTCGTGGACCACCGCCGGGTTTGGATTCCAGATGTGGCGCGAGAACGATCGAACCTTCGTCGGACACGCCGGAACCTGCCCAGGAGCACAAAGCCAGTTGCTCATTCGCCCACAGGACCGCATTGCGGTGATTGTGCTCAGCAACGCGCTCGGTGTCGAGACCGGCCGCTACGCACAGCGCGCGTATGACGTGTTTGCACCTGCACTTCGAGGGGCGTCCAGTCCGGAGACATCGCGGCCGACACCTGCATCACGGTTCGAAGGGCTCTACCAGCGACCGCTCGGCAGTGAGACCGCGGTCATTGCGTGGCAGGGACGCCTTGCCATTCGAAGCCTACCCGCCATCAGTCCGCTCGGCGGCTTGGAGCTGTTCGACGCTGCGAGCGACTCGGTTTTTCGTCGTGGTACCGGCGCCTCTGAAGAAACGATAGAGTTTCGTACCGACAAGCAGGGTCGGCTGCTGCTCATTCGCGGGCATCAGCACATGGTGCGCCAAGGACCGTTGAGACGCGAATAGATGGGACTCAACTTCTCCAATATCCCTCATTCCTTCAAAATGCGCTCAGCCGCCGCACTCATATCCCGATGTGTCCCGATTCTTGCTCTCCTGTATCTTGGCGCGTGCGCTATGCCTGACAAGACGTCCGGCCGAGCCGACTGGACGTCCAATGTGTCAGCGTTCGAAGCCGAACTTCGGGACCTGCAAACGGCTCTTGCGATACCTGGGCTCGCGTATGTCATTGCTTCCGACAGCGGTCCCATCGCTTCCGGGGCTTTCGGCAAGGCGCAGCTACCCGACAGCACGCCCTTCACAGCCTCCACTCCGCTGCGCATCGCCTCGGTTACCAAGTCCATTGCCGCGGTCGTCGCCTTGCAGCTGGTCGGCGAGGGCCGACTTGAGCTGGATGCACCCGCGCGCAGGTATGCGCGCGGCTTGTCGATACCCGACGACGTGACGGTGCGGCATCTGCTCTCTCACACCTCTGAGGGCACTGTTGGCACAGACTACGTCTACTCCAGTTCGCGCTACGCCATGCTCGGGCAGGTCATTGAGGCGGTGACCGATACAAGCCTTGATGCCGTGATACGCGCGCGCGTGCTCGAGCCGTCAGCGATGCAGGCGTACCCGTCGCCCGCCCTGGGTGCGCATGCCGCCCTCGTGTCCACGGTCAAGGACATGGGGAAATACCTCACGGCGCTGGAGCAGGGCAAACTGCTCAAGCCACGCGCGCTGGAGGAACTGGCGTCGCCCTCGCGCACACCATCGGGCACGCTACTTCCCGTGAGTCTGGGCTGGTTCGCGCAAAGCGTGCAAGGGCAGTCCGTGATGTGGAGCTTCGGGCAGGATGATCCCGAGCACTCGGGCGCCTTGCTCGTTCGTCTTCCCGAGCAGAGACTCTCGCTGTTCGTGCTCGCCAACTCCAACGTGCTCAGCGATCCTTTCCGTCTGTTGATGGGTGATGTGACAAAGTCGCCATTTGCGATGAGCTTCCTCCGCCTTTTTGCCTTCTCGCCGGCGGGTGCACCGCTGAGTCGCCCGGCGCGGACTGACTCGGCCATTGCCAACGCAATTGCGGCGCAGGAGCAACGCGCTGACTATCTTTACCGCGACGAACTCATGGGCTGGGCGCTCATCGACCTTTGGACGAGTGATCGTGTCAATGCCAAGCGAAAGATGGATCTCGTACGAGCGCGCTATCCGCACAGCGCGCCCGACCCGGTTCTCCACTTTGCGAGCGTGCGCCTTGATGACCCCAGCGTCCGGGAAGCCGCTATCCTGGATGGCGAGCGCTTGCTCGAGGCGCACCCACAGAATCGCTGGTTGCTGCTGGCACAGGGTTACCTGCTTCAACAGGAAGGAAGAAACGCCGAGGCCTCAAAGACCTTTCAACGCATCTTGGACCTGC
>VFQQ010005624.1_pt1 | contig 10275 bp, 9 predicted proteins | sample 3512341 | NCBI WGS metagenome assembly VFQQ01 (sample SAMN10412373, study PRJNA504923) | tailings metagenome | isolation source: Relicate 2 Philex TSF1 revegetated site | place: Philippines: Tuba, Benguet | collected 2017-08-29
TCGGCCTGCTCGAATCGGCGTTCCTCGAAGCTGCCTTCGGTGGAGAGCCGGATCCGCCGCGCGCCGCCGCGCACCTTGTGGAGAGCGCCGGTCGACGCGAGGTCCGAGAGGTCGCGGCGGATCGTCTCGGCCGAGACCCCGAAGTCCTCTGCCAGCGTCTCGACCGAGACCGCGCCCTCGCGGGCCACGATGTCGAGAATCCTTGTCTGACGGTCCCTCGGCTTCACCTGCATCCCCCAGCCTGCGGCCAGTTGATCGCGGCCAGAATGCCCGTGTCAACAGAATTCCAGCGCCCAGATGCCCGAAACAGGAAGAATCAGTCACGCAAATTGACGGATCGGGCACGGAATGCGAATGTCTCGGCAATGGGACCCGGGAGGCGCGGATGTTCGACGTGATCGTCGTGGGCGGCGGGGTGGTGGGCTCTGCCATCGCGCGCCGGTTCGCGCTCGACGGGGCGCGGGTCGTGCTGCTCGAAAAGGCGGCGGACCTTCTGGACGGGGCGTCCAAGGGCAACAGCGCGATCCTGCACACCGGCTTCGACGCGCCGCCGGGGTCGCTGGAGGCGGCCTGCATCGCGGAAGGCTACCGGGAGTATCTGGAGATCCACGACCGGCTCGGCCTGCCGCTGATCCGGTCGGGCGCGCTGGTGATCGCCTGGAGCGAGGAGCAGGAGGCGGCGCTTCCGGCGCTCATGGCGCAGGCGCGGGACAACGGCGTTGGGGACGTGGAGGCGCTCACCCGGGCGGAGACGCTGGCGCTGGAGCCCGGGCTGTCGACCGATCTGCGCGCGAGTTTCCGGGTGCCGCGGGAGTATCTGGTCGACGCGTGGTCGGCGCCGCTCGCCTATGCGCTTCAGGCGGTGGCGCATGGGGCGGAGGTGCGGCGGGACTGCGAGGTGACGGGCGGGGCCTTCGACGGGACGGTCTGGCGGCTGTCGACCACGTCCGGGGAGGTCACGGGGCGCGTCGTCGTGAACGCGGCGGGGCTTTGGGGCGACGTGGTCGACGAGCGGCTGATCGGGCGGCGGGACTTCACGATCCGGCCACGCAAGGGGCAGTTCATCGTCTACGACAAGCCGGCAGCCCGGCTGGCGGGGCACATCCTGCTGCCGGTGCCGACGGCGGTGACGAAGGGCGTCGTCGTCTGCCGGACGGCGTGGGGGAACCTCCTCGTGGGTCCCACGGCGGAGGAGCAGGAGGACCGGGAGCGGGCGGCGATGGACCGCGCCGCGCTCGAGGCGCTGAAGGCGCGGGGGGAAGAGATCCTGCCCGCGCTGAAGGGCGAGGAGATAACGGCGGTCTATGCTGGCTTGCGGCCCGCGACGGAGTTCAAGGATTACCAGATCAGGGTGCATGCGGACGGGAGCTACGTGACCGTGGGGGGCATCCGGTCCACGGGCCTCAGTTCCGCGCTGGGGGTTGCGGCGCATGTGGCGCGGCTGGTGGGCGGGCGCGGATGGGAGGCGCCAGCCGACGTCGTCTGGCCGCGGGTGCCGAACATCTCGGTCGCCGGACCGCGGGACTGGGAGATGCCGGGGCATGGCGGGATCGTCTGCCATTGCGAGATGGTGACGCGGCGGGAGGTGGAGGCGGCGCTGTCGGGGCCGCTGGCGGCGCGGAGTCTCGCGGGGCTGAAGCGGCGGACGCGGGTGACGATGGGGCGGTGCCAGGGGTTCCACTGCCTCGGCCCGCTCGCGCGGATCACGGAGGGGCGGTTCGACGTGGCCGTCGCGGAGGCCGTGGATGGCTGACGCCGATGTGGTGATCGTGGGCGCGGGGCCTGCCGGGCTTTCGGCGGCGGCGGAGTTGCGGCGGCTTGGGGTGGAGCGCGTCGTCGTGCTCGACCGCGCGGCGGAGGCGGGGGGTGTGCCGCGGACCTGCGGGCATTCGCCCTACGGGGTCCGGGAGCTCCGGCGGCCGATGCTCGGCCCCGCCTATGCGCGGGCGCTGGTGGCGCGGGCGCAGGCGGCGGGGGCGGAGGTCCGCACCGGGGTCACGGTGACGGCGGTTCTGCCGGGGGGACGGGTGGCCGTGGCCTCAGACGCGGGCGCGGGCGAGATCGCGGGGCGGCTCGTGCTGCTGGCGACCGGGGTGCGGGAGACGTCGCGCGCGGGGCGGCTGGTGGGGGGCACGAAGCCCGGCGGCGTGATGACGACGGGCGGGTTGCAGGGCCTAGTCTACGGCGCGGGGATGCGGCCGTTCCGGCGGCCCGTGATCCTGGGATCGGAGCTGGTGGCGTTCTCGGCGGTGCTGACGTGCCATCATGCGGACATCCGGCCCGTGGCGATGGTGGAGCCGCGCGGGCGGATCACGGCGCGGCACGGGGCGGAGCTTCTGCCCATGGCGCTGGGGATCCCGCTGAAGCTGGGGGTCGACATCGCCTCCATCGAGGGGCGGGAACGGGTGGAGCGGGTGGTGCTGACATCCGGCGAGGTGCTGGAGGCGGACGGGGTGATCGTCACGGGGCGCTTCCGGCCGGAGGCGGTGCTGGTGCGGGAAAGTCACCTTGCCTTCGATCAGGCGACCGGCGGGCCGGAGGTGGACGAATACGGGCGGACCTCGGACGCTCAGGTCTTCGCGGCGGGGAACCTGCTGCGCCCGGTCGAGACGGCGGGGTGGTGCTGGGAGGAGGGCCGCGCGGTCGCAGGCGCGATGGCGCGGGCGTTGCGGGGCGGCTTGCCCGAAGCGACGGGCCGGGTGGCGCGGGCGGGCGGCGTGGCCTGGGTGGTGCCGCAGCGGATCGCGGGGGGCGGGGCGCCCGCGCTCGACCGCGTGCAGCTGCGGGCGGAGGGGGCGGGGCGGCTGTCGCTTCGCGTGGGCGGCCATGAGGTGGCGGGGCGCAGCCTGACGGCGCTGCCCGAGCGGCGGCTCCTGCTGCCGCTGCCCACAGGCGACGCGGAGGTCGGACTCGCATGACCGTTCTGGCGATCGATCAGGGAACGACGAGCACGCGGGCGGTCGAGGTGGGCGAGGACGGCGCAGCACGCGTGCTGGCCGCGCGCACGCACCGGCAGCACTACCCGCGCCCGGGGTGGGTGGAGCACGATCCGCTGGAATTGCTGGCCAACGTCGAGGCGTGCCTCGACGCGGGCGCGTCGGAGGTGGTGGGGATCGACAACCAGGGGGAAAGCTGCCTCGCCTGGGATGCCGGGACGGCAGAGCCGGTGTCCCCCGTGATCGTCTGGCAGGACGAGCGGACGGCGGATGTGACGGAGCGGCTGCGGATTGCGGGGGCCGAGGCGCTGACGCTGGAGCGGGCGGGCCTGCCGCTCGATCCGTATTTCTCTGCGTCGAAGCTCGGCTGGATCGTGGCGCACGTCCCCGAGGCGGCGGCGCTCGCCCGGCGGGGGCGGCTCAGGCTCGGGACGACGGACGCCTGGTTCCGGCACCGGCTGACGGGGCGGTGCGAGACGGACCCGACCACGGCATCGCGGACGTCGCTGATGTCGCTCGCCTCCTGCGGATGGGACGCGGATCTGTGCACGCTCTTCGGCGTGCCGATGGAGGCGCTGCCCGCCATCGCGCCCACCACGGGCGAGCTTGGCCAGATCGGGCGGCGGCGGCTGACGGCGAGCGTGGTGGACCAGCAGGCCGCGCTTCGCGGGCATGGCTGCGCGGCGCCGGGCGAGGCGAAGATCACCTTCGGGACCGGGGCCTTCGTGCTGGCGGTGGCGGGGACGGCGCTGCCGCCCGCGGGCGGAGGGCCGCTCGCCACGGTGGCCTGGGCGAAGGCGGGGGAGCGACCGACCTATGCGCTCGACGGCGGGGTCTATGCGGCGGGGGCGGCGGTGAACTGGGCGCGGTCGCTCGGGCTGTTCCGGGACTGGGCCGAGATCGCAGAGTTCGACGAACCCGCGATCGCGCGCGGCCTTGCCTTCGTGCCGGCGCTGGCGGGACTCGCCTGCCCGCACTGGGACCGGCGTGCGCGGGGGTCCTGGATGGGGATGGGGCTCGACACCACGCCCCGCGATCTCGTGCAGGCGGTGCTGGAGGGGGTCGCCTTCCGCACGGCCGAGGTCGTGGCGGCGATGGAGGCGGTGCTTCCGGTGGCGGCGCCCGTGTCGGTCGACGGGGGGATGACGCGCAACCCTTGGTTCTGCCGGTTCCTGGCCGATGTGCTGGGGCGGGAGATCCTGGTGTCGGACGAACCCGAGACCACGGCGGTGGGCGCGGCGATGCTCGCGGCCGAGGGGGCGGGGCTGCGGATCGACAGGCCCCGCGCAGGGCGCCGGATCGAACCGCTGGCGCAACCCGCCGACTGGGGCCAGCGTTTCGCGGAGGCGCGGGCCCTGGGTCAGGTCTACGGGTCGCGCTAGAGCCCCGGCAGGAACAGGACCAGCGCCGGGAAGACGATGATCAGCGCCGTCACGAGAAGGTCGGCCACGAAGAACGGCCCCACGCCGCGGAAGATCTGCAGCGTGGTGACGTGCGAGGACGCCACGTTGCGGATGACGAAGACGTTGAGCCCCACGGGCGGCGTGATCATCCCGATCTCGAGCAGTTTCACGACGAGCACCCCGAACCAGACGAGGCTGATGCCTTCCGCGTTCAGGAGCGGGATGAAGACCGGCAGCGTGATCAGCATGGCGCCGAAGGGCTCCATCACCATGCCGAGCAGCAGGTAGACGATCACGATGATCAGCATCAGCTGGTAGTAGCCGATGTCCGCCGCGCCGACCTGCTGGGAGATGAAGCCCGAGAGCCCCGTGATCCCGAGGAACCGGGTGAACATCGCCGCGCCGATCCCGATGATGAGGAGCGAGGCGGTGGTCATCAGCGTCTCGAGCAGCGCCTGGCGCATCACGTGGCGGTTGAGTCGCTTCACGAGCGCCGCGCAGAGGATGGCGCCCGCGGCGCCGATGGCCCCGGCCTCGGTCGCCGTGAAGAGGCCCGAGAAGAGCCCGCCGAAGACGATCCCGATCAGGAGGAGGACGGGCCAGACGCGGACGAGCGCTTCCTGCGCCGAGATCTGGTCATCCTCGATGGGCCGCCGGGGGACGAGATCGGGCCGCGTCCAGGCGAGGAGGAGGACGATGGCCGAATAGCCGAGCGCCGTGAGGATCCCGATGGAGACGCCACCGAGGAAGACCGAGGTGATCGAGGTTTCCGCGAAGATGCCGTAGAGGATCATCAGGATCGAGGGCGGGATCAGCGCGCCGATGGTGCCCCCCGCCGCGATGCAGCCCGCGGCGATGGAGGGGGCGTAGCCCGCGCGGATCATCTCGGGGATGGCGATGCGGCCCATCGAGGCGGCGGTGGCGAGCGACGATCCGCAGACGGCGGCGAAGCCCGAGCAGGCGAAGATCGACGCGATGCCGAGCGCGCCGGGAAGCTTGCGCAGGAGCGCCTTGGCGGCGTCGAAGAGCCCTGCGGTGAGTTGCGCGTGGAAGGCCACGAAGCCCATCAGAAGGAACATCGGCACCGCGCTCATCGTCCAGCTGGCGACGAAGCTGTAGGGCGTGTTCGACAGGATGCCGAGCGCGGGGCGCACCCCGAGGAGGGAGGCGATGCCGCCGAAGGACACCGCGATGAGGGCGAGCGCCACGGGCACGCGCAGGACGAGGAGGAGGAGCAGGACGCCGATCCCCCAGAAGCCGGTCTCGACGCTCATCGCGCGGGTCTCAGCGAGGTGACGGCGCGCAGGAGCGTGACGAGTGCGGCGAGGAGGAAGCCTGCCGGCGGCAGGAAATAGGTGGGCCAGACCGGCACGCGGCGGCCCAGCACGTCGACGAAGGAGCCGGTGTTGAACGCGCGCAGCGCCTCGGCCCAGGTGACCCAGGCGATGACGGCGTAGATGACGGCGGCCAGAAGCGCCACGAGCGCGTCCGACGCGCGCTTCATCGCCGGCGACATCGCCATGTCGAGCAGTTCGACCGACACCATGGAGCGGTTCCGTTCGACCCAGGCGAGCGGCAGGAAGGCGATCAGCACCATGTAGTAGCGCGACACGATCTCGTTCGTGGCGGGGATCGGGAGGCGGAAGAGGTTGCGCGAGACCACGTCGGCCGTGACGTGCACGAGAAGGGCGAGGACGCCGATGGAGCCCACGAGCGCCAGTCCGCGCGCCACGCGATCCTCCATGCGTTCAAGAGCCTGCATCGCTGTCCTGCCGGAAAGGGGTGGCCGGCGCGGGTTCCGCGCCGGCCGGTTGCGTCAGAGCCCGTAGGTGGACAGGTCCACCTTGCTCCAGACCTCGTCCCACACCCGGTCGGCCATGGCGGCGGGGTCGTGGTTCACCTCGGCCGAGATCGCCTCCCACTTGTCGACGAGCGCGATGAACTCGGCCACGCGGTCGGCGGCGTCGGCCATCCCGAAGCGTTCGGCCGAGATCTGGGCGGCGGTCTCGCGGTCGGCCTCGATGAAGGCCTGGGAGGCGGCGACGAAGTCGGCGTCGGCCTCGGAGAGGGTGATGCCGGCGTCGGTGGCCGCCTGCCGCGCGATGCCGGGGAATTCATAGCCCCAGCGGTTCGTGAAATCCGCGTTGGCGCGGTTCGCGGCGCGCAGGAGCGCCTCGCGTTCCTCGACCGACATGTCGGCCCAGGTGGTCCCGGCGGTCGCGAAGTTCGAGGTCGAGAAGTAGGTGCCGAGCGGCACGGCGGTCACGTGCTGCGCCAGCTCCACCAGCCGGAACGACAGGAGGTCGCCGACGGAGGCCATCGAGCCGTCGATGGTGCCCTGGCTCATCGCCTCGAACGTCTCGCCCACGCCGATGGAGACGGGGACGGCCCCGAAGTTCTCGGCCCAGCGGGAGAACGGCGAGCCGCCCGAGCGCAGGCGCAGGCCCTGCATGTCGGCGGCCGATGCGACCGGGGTCTTGGTGAGCAGGACGTAGGGGTCGGACGAGCCCGAGCCGAGGTAGACGATGCCGAAGTTCGTCATCTCCTGCTGGCAGCTTTCGCAGTTCACCGTGTATTCGGTGAGCGCCGCACCCATCGCCTGCGGGTCGGTGCCCGAGAGCGAGAGTTCGCCGGCGAGCGCGAAGTTCGGCAGTTCCGCCGGGAAGTAGAGCGGCAGGAGGTTGCCCACGTCCACGAGCCCGGTGAGGAGCGCGTCCTTCATCTGGCCGAGGCTCACGACCTCGGGCCCGAGCATCGTGGCCGTCATGGTGCCGCCCGAGGTTTCGGGCAGGTAGGTCATGAGCCCCGTGTAGAGGTGGCTCGTGGCCGGGTGCGGCGGGGGTGCGCCGGAGGCGACGCGCAGGTCGCGCGCCTCGGCCGCCGCCGCCATTGCGAGGGTCGCGGCTGTCGCGGCCGCGAATGCGTGGGTCCATTTGGTCATCATCGCTCCTCCCTGAGCTTGGTTCGTGACGTCAGATCTTCAGAAGCCGCCGGGCGTTCTCCTTCAGGATCAGCGGCTTGACCTCCTCCCGGATGCCGATGGTGTCGAAATCCGCCAGCCACCGGTCCGGCGTGATCGCCGGCCAGTCCGACCCGAAGAGCATCTTCTTCCGCAGGATCGTGTTGGCGTACTGCACGAAGAGCGGCGGGAAATACTTCGGCGACCAGCCTGACATGTCGATGTAGACGTTGGGCTTGTGCTGCGCGACGGCGAGCCCTTCCTCGGTCCACGGGAAGGACGGGTGGGCGAGCACGATGGGCATGTCGGGGAAGTCCACCGCCACGTCGTCCACATGGATGGGGTTCGAGAACTTGAGCCGCATCCCCATGCCGCCGCGCATCCCCGACCCCACGCCCGTCTGGCCCGTGTGGAAAAGCGCGATGGCGCCCTCCTCGGCCACGGCCTCGTAGAGCGGGTAGGCCATGCGGTCGTTGGGGTAGAAGCCCTGCATGGTGGGGTGGAACTTGAAGCCCCGCACGCCGAAGTCGCGGACGAGCCGCCGCGCCTCCCGCGCGCCGGCGCGGCCCTTGGCGGGGTCGATCGAGGCGAACGGGATCAGGATATCGGAATTCTCGGCAGCGATCCGCGCGACGTCCTCGTTCGAATAGCGGTGGAAGCCCGTCTCGCGTTCAGCGTCCACAGGGAAGATCACCGCGCCGATGCGGCGTTCACGGAAGTAGGCGGCGGTCTGGGGGACGGTGGGGAGCATCCCCCCGGTCCCGGCGGGGTTGCGGAAGTAGGCGGCCATGCCCGCCTGGAACTCGTTGTAGCCGTCGTCGCGGGCGTGGTTGCACGGCTCTTCCGCGTGGGTGTGGAAGTCGATGGCGACGAGGTCGTCGGCGTTCATCGCGCGTCCTCCTGCCCGAGGTCGAGGTACTTGCGCAGGAGGCGCTTCATCTCCGCCTCCTCCGACGGGGCGAGGTTGCGGGCGGGACGCGCCTCGTGCGCCGCCCAGGGGCCGCGCATCGCCGCCACCCGCGCCTCTCCGCGCTTGGTGAGCCAGAGCTCCACCGACCGCTTGTCCTCCTCCGGCACGGTGCGGGAGACGAGGCCCGTGTCCTCCATCGCGCGGATCATCTTCGTCATGTGCGCGCGCTTGATCATCAGGCGACGTGCCAGAACGCCCTGCCGGACGCCCGGGTTCTCTCCGATCAGCATGAGCACCGTCGCCTCGCCGGGGCGCATGTCGAAGTCGTCGAGGCTGGCGAAGAAGTCCCGGAAGGAGACGAGCTGCGAGAGGCGGAGGAGGAAGCCGAGAGAATCCGACAGCGACCCGAGCCGGACATCCTCCGCCTCGCGGGCGATATCGCGGGCGTCGGTCATTCGGGCCGCGCCACCTTGGCCGCGCGCTTCTCGAGGAAGGCGCGGAGGCGCTCGCCGGCCTCGGGCGTGGCCGAGGTGAGGGCGGACATGATGGACTCGAGGAACAGCCCGTCCTCCGACGACATGTCCTGGATACGGGGAAGCGCGTTCAGAATCGCGTAGTTCGACATCTCGGCGTTCGTCGCCGTGGCGGCGGCAAGCTCCACCGCCTTCGCCAGCGCCTCGCCTTCGGGGACGACGTAGCTCACGCCGCCCCAGCGCTCCATCTCGGCCGCCTTGAGCACGCGGCCCGTCAGCATCATGTCGCCCATGCGCGCGGCCCCGATGAGGCGAGCGATGCGGACGGATCCGCCGCCGCCCACGAAGATGCCCCGGCTGCCTTCGGGAAGCGCGAAGAAGGCGGTTTCCTCTGCCACGCGGATGTGGGTGGAGGCGGCAAGTTCGAACCCGCCGCCCACGACGGCGCCGTTCAGGGCCGAGACGACGGGGATCGTGCCGCGTTCGATCAGGTCGAAGACCCGGTGCCAGCGGCGGGAACCCTTGACGGCGCCCAGCACCGGCTTTTCGACGTGTTCGGCCAGGTCGAGACCTGCGCAGAAGTGCGGGCCGTGGCCGTGGATCACGGCCGCCTTCGCCTCGTCGGAGGCGCGGATCACGGCTTCGGCCAGCGCCTCGACCACGCGGTCGCTCACGGCGTTGCGCTTCTCGGCGCGATTGAGGCCGATCACCGCGACGTCGCCCCGGCGCTCGTAGGTCACGAGGCTCGGCTCGGCCGATCCGTCCATGCGGTTTCTCCCGTGATCCGGCCCGCTTCGGGCTCGATAATGTTTCCTAGTAGACAAATTTTGCGATTCGAGTCAACTTTGGCATGGTTCGGGAGTGGGAGGAGACATGGCCGATCCGCGCGCCCATCCGGCGCTCTGGACCCCGTCCGTGCGGAGCGAGACGCGCGCTGACGGGTCGATCCTCGTGTGGCAGGACGAGCCGCTGAGGCCCTGGCCGCGCTGCATCACAGAACGCTTCATGGACTGGGCGGCGCGCGTCCCCGACCGCGTGTGGATGGCCGAACGCGGGCCTGACGGGGCATGGCAGGAGACGACCTATGCGCAAGGCGCGCGCGCGATCCGGGGGATCGGAGCGGCGCTGGTGGCGCGGGGGCTGTCGCCGGACAGGCCGGTGCTGATCCTGTCGGGCAACTCCACCGCGCATGCGCTCATGGCGCTTGGCGCGCAGCACGTGGGCGTGCCGTCGGCGGCGCTCGCGCCGGCTTACGCGCTGACGGGGGGCGACTACCTCAAGCTCCGCGACATCGCGGAGCAACTGACGCCGGGCCTCATCTTCGCCGACGACGCCGCGCGCTTCGCCCTCGCCATCGACGCGGTCTTCCCCGGCGTGCCGGTCGTCTCGCTGAACGGCGAGGTGCCGGGGCGCGAGAAGATCCCCTTCGCCGCGCTGGCCGCCACCGAGCCCTCGCCCGCGATGGAGGCCGCGCACGCCGCCGTTCGCCCCGGCACGGTGGCGAAGTTCCTCTTCACCTCGGGCACGACGGGGTCGCCCAAGGCGGTGATCCAGACGCAGGGCATGATCTGCTCGAACCAGCAGATCGTGCTCC
>VFQQ010005625.1_pt1 | contig 10274 bp, 10 predicted proteins | sample 3512341 | NCBI WGS metagenome assembly VFQQ01 (sample SAMN10412373, study PRJNA504923) | tailings metagenome | isolation source: Relicate 2 Philex TSF1 revegetated site | place: Philippines: Tuba, Benguet | collected 2017-08-29
CGGGATCGAAGAAGCCCGCATAGTGCACGCGGAACTCGCCGACCAGCGGGTCGAACGGCACCATCTCGGCGGCATAGGCCGGCGGCACGTGCACGCTTTCGCGCGAAACGAGAATGTAGAATTCATCGGGATCGAGAATGAACATCTCGTCGCCGCGGTTCACCAGCGGCTCCCAGTAATCGAGGACGTCGAGCGCGTCCTTCTTGTCCATGTCGATCACCGGCGTGTGCCGCTTGGAGCGGAAGCCGATCAGGCCATTACGGCCTTCGCCCTTGAGATCAATCGACAGGGCAACCCCCTCCCCGACCTCCTCGTTGGCGTCAAAGACCAGCGTCTCGACATTATGCAGCGTCCGGTGCTCCGCCACCGACAGCCGGGTGTCGCCGACCCGGAAGCGCATCTGCGACAGGCGCGAGCCGGTCCGCACCCGCACCGGGAAGGTCCGGGGACTGATTTCGAGGTAAAGCTTGCCCTTGTAGCCGGCCGGCAGCGTATCGAAGCCGCGCGCCTTGTCGCCGATCACGCGGGTGAAGACGTCGAGGCGACCGGTCGAACTCTTGGGATTGGCGCCGGCGCTCACCGTCTCGGGCAGGTCGAGGCTCTCCTGCAGCGGCACCAGATAGACACAGCCGCGCTCCAGCACGGCGCCTTTGGTCAGGTCCAGCTCGTGCAGGGTCAGGCTCTCGATGCGCTCGGCGACGGTATAGTCCGGCCCGGGCAGGAAGCTGGCGCGAATGCGATAGGCGACGGTGCCCAGCCGCAGATCGAGGCTCGCGGGCTGCACCTGGTCGGCATCGAACGGGGGCGCGACGATGGCGCCGCCCTTGGCCAGCCGCTCGATGAAGCGCGACGGGAACACCCCGCTCGCCCAAAGCTCCTTGTCTGCCATCGTACCCCGCCAGCGGCCCATGCTCCGCCCCTCCGTAGCAACCCGCGCAATTGACGCCAAGCCGCAAGCGGGATTATACCGCATTCCAGTGGTGATTTGGCCGGTCCGCTTGCAGCCACTTTAAACAACTTGCTAAAGGCGACCAAAGGGCTGGCCACGTTTCGTGCCGGCCTTTTTTGTTTTGGAGCGTCTCCATGTCCAAGTCGAACAACCCGCTCAACGACCCCAAGAACCGGTCCGCCGAGACCCTTCTGGTGCATGGCGGGACCAAGCGCAGCGCGTTCAACGAGACCAGCGAAGCGCTGTTCCTCACCTCGGGCTACTCCTACCCCAGCTCCGAGCATGCCGAGAGCCTGTTCAAGGGCGAGATCACCGGCCACAACTATTCGCGCTTCGCCAACCCGACCGTCGACATGTTCCAGGCGCGCATGGCGCTGCTCGAAGGCGCCGAGGACGCGCGCGGCTTCGCCTCCGGCATGGCCGCCGTCACCAATGCGGTAATGAGCCAGGTGCGCACCGGTGACCATATCGTGGCCTCGCTCCAGCTGTTCGGCGGCTGCCGCTACGTCATCGAGGATTTCATGCCGCGCTGGGGCGTGGAGTCGACCCTCGTCGATGGCCGCGATCCCGAGAATTTCGCCAAGGCGATGCGCAAGAACACCAAGCTGGTGTTCATCGAAACGCCGACCAACCCGACGCTGGAACTGGTCGACATCAAAGCCGTGGCCGACATCGCCCACGCGCATGGCGCCAAGCTCGTCGTCGACAACGTCTTTGCCACCGCCATGTACCAGAAGCCGCTGGCGCTGGGCGCGGACCTCGTCACCTACTCGGCCACCAAGCATATCGACGGCCAGGGCCGCGTGCTGGGCGGTATCGTGCTGGGCCGCAAGGAGCTGATCACCGGCGAGGTGCATACCCTCCTCCGCCAGACCGGCGCCACGCTCTCGGCCTTCAACGCCTGGGTGCTGCTCAAGGGCCTCGAAACCCTTCCGCTGCGCGTCCGCCAGATGACCGAAAGCGCCACGAAGATCGCCGACTTCCTCGCCAGCCATCCCAAGATCGCCCGGATCATGTATCCGCACCACCCGTCGCACCCGCAATACGAGCTGGCCAAGCGCCAGATGAGCGCCGGTTCGACGCTGGTCGCGTGGGAAATGAAGGGCGGCCAGGAAGCCGCCTTCAAGCTCGGCAACTCACTGGCGATCATCCTGATCTCGAACAATCTGGGCGACGCCAAGTCCATCCTGGCCCACCCGCGCACCACCACCCACCAGCGCCTGACCGAGGAAGTGCGTCTCGAGTCCGGCGTCACCCCGGGCCTCCTCCGCCTCTCCGTCGGCCTCGAAAACACCGACGACCTGATCAAGGACCTCGACTACGGACTGAGCCAGGTCTGATTGTACAATCTGCCCCGGAACGCCTATGTTTCGGGGCAGATCGGAGACATGCGCATGAGCAGGCGGTCGTTCACAGTCCGCGCCATCTGGGACCCAGAGGCGGGCGTCTTCTATTCCGAGAGCGACATTATCGGCCTCCATGTCGAGGCCAGGACGCTCGAGGAATTCGAAGAGGTCCTGTTCGACGTGGCGTCCGAACTCGTGATCGCCAACCACATGACGGCCGACGAACTGGCCACCAAGCCACTCAAGGACATCGTCCCGGCGATCGTCTGGGAACGTCCGCGTCAGGTGGCCTGATGGTCGACGGCTACTACGCCGCCGTCATCAAGGAGCTCAGGACACTCGGCTTTGCCTACGACACCAATGCCAAGGGTTCGCACGAGAAGTGGCGCAACGCGGCGGGTGTCATCCTCATCGTGCCCCGCAATCTCTACAGCCGCCACACCGCCCAGGCCATCCTCAAGGACGCCGGCAGCACCAGGCGGCTGTAGTGTCACCACACGCCCGGCACCCAGCGATACTTCACCCGCTGGGTGTATTCCCGGTATCCTGGCAGTTCCGCCACCAGTACCCGTTCCTCCGCGATCGTGCGGAAAAGCAGCGCCAGTTTAGCGATGATGGCGGGGATCAGGGCCCAGAACGAGCCGAGCGCCAGCGCGGTGGCAAAGGCAAGCAGCGCGCCGCTGACATAGCCCGGATGCCGGACGATGGCGTAGGGGCCGCTGTCGACGACCTTGTGGCCGCGGTCCGACTGGATGCGGATGCCGGGCTCGAAGTGCCGGTTCACCGCCTGCGACCAGACCTGCCCGGCAAAGGCAATGATGCTGAGCCCATAACCCAGCCACACGACCCAGTCCGGCACTGGCGTCCAGTGGAAGCGACCGTCGTCCAGCGCCGCGACCGGGATCACTGCCGCCAGCCCGCCGATGGCGAGCGCGATGTAGATGTAGTCCCAGCTCTTGGTACCCGGCTGGATGCGGCTGCGGGCTTCGAAAATCTCCGGATTGAGCCGCCAGATGGCGATCACCGCGATGATCATCGCCACCACGAAGAACCCCAGATAGGCCCAGCCGCGCGGCCAGTCCCAGGTCCCGGCCGGCACGAACATCAGCGCCATGACGAGGCCGAGCGTGATGGCGAGCTTGACCATCGACTGGGCGATCTGCGCGGGCATCGCGGCCTCCTCGAAACGAAAACGCCGGGATCACTCCCGGCGCTTCAGACTTCAGTGCACGTGGCCGTCGTGGCCGTGGTCGCCGACATCGTCGAACTCATGCGGCTTGAAGTGATAGTCCGCCGAGCAGAACTCGCAGACCACTTCGATCTCGCCATCGACCACCATCTCCTGCCGCTCTTCGGGCGAGAAGTTGTCGCGCAGCATCGCCTCGATGCGCTCGGCCGAACAGCTGCAGCGCTCTTCGAGCGGCATGGCCGGGAACACGCGGACGCCGGTCTCGTGGTAGAGCCGGAACAGCAGGCGCTCGGCCGAAATATCGGGATCGGCCAGTTCGTCGTCGCCGACAGTGCCCAGGTGAGCCTTGGTCTCGGCCCACTTGTCGCTTTCCTTGAAGTCCGGATCGGCTGTTTCGGGATTGTTGAAATCGCCATCGCCCGGCAAATCCGGCATCATCGACTGGCCATGCGGCGGCAGGTGCTGCACCAGCACGCCGCCGGCGCGCCAATGCGGCTTGCCGCCCTTCTTGGTGTGCTCGGCCACGGCCAGGCGCACCAGCGTCGGGATCTGTTCGGACTGCTGGAAATAGGTATGCGCGACGTCCTCGAGCGAGCCGCCCTCGAGCGCCACGATACCCTGGTATCGGTCCATGTGGGCGCCCTGGTCGACGGTCATGGCGAGATGGCCCTTGCCGAGCAGCTGGCCCGGCTTGGTCTCGCCGCGTTCGGCGGCCTTCACCAGCGCGTCGTGGTCGAAGCGTGCGTAACCGCGCAGGCCATCGGGCGCGTTGAAATCGACCACCAGCAGGTTCACCGGCCCGTCCGTCTGCGTCTGCAGGATGAACTTGCCGTCGAACTTCAGCGACGAGCCGATCAGCGCGGCGAGCGCGACGGCTTCGCCCAGCAGCCGGGCGACCGGCGCGGGGTAGTTGTGACGGTTGAGGATGGCGTCGATCGACTCGCCCAGCCGGACCACGCGGCCACGGCTGTCGAGGTTGTCCAGGGTGAAGGGCAGGACGACGTCGTCCCCACTTTCGGGCCGGTCGAGTCCGACCGAGCTCAGCAATGTTTCAGTCATCAGACCGTTTCGATCCCGAAGACCCAGCAGAGGATCGCCTTTTGTGCGTGCAAGCGGTTTTCGGCTTCATCAAAGACAACCGACTGCGGCCCATCTATGACCTCATCGGTGACTTCATCGCCGCGGTGAGCAGGCAGACAGTGCATGAAGAGTGCATCCTTGTCCGCCAAGGCCATCAAATTGGTGTTGACCTGGTAGGCTTTCAAGACCCGGCGGCGCTCGGCGGCGTCGGTGTCGCCCATCGACACCCAGGTGTCTGCGATCACGAGATCGGCACCTTCCACGGCGGCGCGCGGATCCTCGATCAGCTTGACGAATTTCGATGCCTTCTGGATGTCGAGCATCAGGTCCTTTTCGGGCCAGTACTCGTCGGGCACCGCGATGGTCAGCTCGCATTCGAAGAGCTCGGCGGCATTCACCCAGGAGTGCAGCACATTGTTGCTGTCACCGACCCAGGCCACCTTGGCGCCCTTGATCGAGCCGCGATGCTCTTCATAGGTCATCAGGTCGGCCATGATCTGGCATGGATGCGCGCGCCGGGTCAGACCGTTGATGACGGGAACCGTCGAGGCCTCGGCCAACTCGACGAGGTCGGCGTGGCTGAGGATGCGGATCATGATCGCATCGACATAACGGCTCATCACCTTGGCGGTGTCGGTCAGCGTCTCTTCGCGGGCGAGCTGCATCTCGTTGCCCGAGAGCATCAGCGTCTCGCCGCCGAGCTGGCGCATGCCGACATCGAACGACACGCGGGTGCGGGTCGACTGCTTGTCGAAGATCATGGCCAGCACCTTGTCCTTGAGGAGCTGGGGGCGATCACCCTTGGCGAGGCGCGTCTTCAGCGCGCTCGCCATGTCGAGCATGCCGCGCAGCTCGGGATAGGTGAAATCGTCGATGTTGAGAAAATGTCTTGGCTGGGCAGTCATGTGGCTGTCCTTTCGGGGAAATGCGCCGGGCCTCAGGCCGCGGCGTTTTCCTTGTCGATGGCGGTGAGGGCGTCGGCGATCTTGCCGACCGCCTCTTCGATGTCGGCCTCGGTGATGATCAGCGGCGGCAGCAATCGCAGCACATTCTCACCGGCGCCCATGGCGAGCAGCTGATGCTGGTCGCGCAGGCGGCCGACAAAGTCGCGGATCTGGATCTGCGGCGCGATCTTGACGCCGGCCAGCAGGCCCTTGCCGCGCGTCTCCAGCACGTATTGCGGGAAGCGCTGGGCGAGCTGACCCAGATGCCAGGCGAGGCGCTGGCCCATCTTCTCGACATGGTCGAGGAAGCCCGGCTCGGTGACGCGGTCGAGCACGGCATTGCCGATGGTGCAGGCCAGCGGGTTGCCGCCATAGGTCGAGCCATGCGTGCCGAACACCATCGCCTTGGCGACGTGTTCCTTGGCCAGGCAGGCGCCGAGCGGGAAGCCGCCGCCGATGCCCTTGGCGACGGCCATGATGTCTGGCTCGATGCCGCTCCACTGGTGCGCGAACATCTTGCCGGTGCGGCCGTAGCCGCACTGCACTTCGTCGAGCACCAGCAGCATGTCGTGTTTGTCACAGAGCTCGCGCAGGCCGCGCATGAACTCGTTGCTCATGGCGGTGGCGCCGCCCTCGCCCTGCACGGGCTCGATCAGGATGGCGCAGGTTTTCGGCGTGATCGCCGCCTTCACCAGCTCGATATCGTTCGGCTTGATATGCTTGAAGCCTTCGAGCGGCGGGCCGAAGCCCTCCACATAGTGCTCGTTGCCCGCAGCGGCGACGGTCGCCAGCGTGCGGCCGTGGAACGAGCCGGTAAAGGCGATGATCTCGTAGCGATCCGCCTGGCCCTTGTCCCAGAAATAGCGCCGCGCCGTCTTGATGGCGCATTCCACCGCCTCGGCGCCCGAATTGGTGAAGAACACGCGGTCGGCAAAGGTCATCGCCGTCAGCCGTTCCGCCAGCTTCTCCTGCTGGGGAATGGTGAAGACGTTGGAGGTGTGCCAGACCTTGTCGGCCGCCTCGCGAAGCGTCTTGACCAGGTAGGGGTCAGCATAACCCAGCGCGTTCACCGCAACGCCCGAGTGGAAGTCGAGATAGGGTCGGTTCTCCTGGTCGAACAGTCGCACGCCCTCTCCCCGCTCAAAAGCGAGTGGTGATCTGGCGTAGGTGCCGTAAATGGCCGACATGTTCGTCCCCTTGTCCGAGGTGTTGCAATTGCCCCACAAAAACCAAAAACGCGCTGCCTTTGAGCACCGCGTTGCGGGGCCGACATATGCCTCCCACGCCCCGGAAAGTCAACGTTTTGCGGCCAAGTCCCTGATTTGACTCAGGCTTCCGAAGCGCTGGTTTTTGTGCGGGTTTTCCACGTGGAAACTTGGGGCTGACTCTTGATCCGGATTCTTGGCCCCGTGTAGTATCCGGGTATTGGGAACACGATATCTCGTGTGGCGGACCCAACAGACCTACGATGCCTAGTGTGTCGAACTGCGCGCACCTCCCTGCGCCGGTGGGTTGACGGATTCCGTGCACCAAAGGCGGATTGGAGCTTATTTTGCAGGGCTGGACTGAAGAGCGCGTCGAGCTGCTCAAGAAGCTATGGATGGAAGGGCTCAGTGCCAGCCAGATCGCCGGCGTGCTCGGCGAAGGCGTCACGCGCAACGCCGTGATCGGCAAGGTCCACCGTCTGAAGCTTTCGGGCCGCGCCAAGCCGGCGAGCTCGGCGCCGCGTGTCCGGACCGCTCCGCGTCCGGCCGCCCGCCGCGTCGCCAGCCCTTCGGCCGGCCGCAGCCTCGGCGGCGGCAGCTCGGGCTCGAGCCTGGGCGGCATGATGAAGTCGCGCTCCATGCCGTCGGGCGGTGGTGGCGGCGGCGCCATCCATGGGGCGACCGCGCTCAAGATTTCCGAAGAGTTCGAGACCGAGGCCTATGTCGCTCCGGCCGTGCAGGAACTCTACATTCCCGAGGATAAGCGCCTCAGCCTGCTGCAGCTCAACGAGCACACCTGCAAGTGGCCGATCGGCGACCCGCTGTCACCCGACTTCTACTTCTGCGGCCAGCACTCCGACGAAGGCCGCCCCTACTGCGAATTCCACTCGCGCCGCGCCTACCACCAGATCGAGAAAAAGAAGCGCTGAGGCATCTGCCGCGCTGACGCGAAGGGCCCCTCGGGGCCCTTTTTGTTTGGGCTCGCGCCACTCACCAGGCCTGCCTGCCTGCGCAGAGATGGCATCGCAACATCGGCCCCCTCTCTGCTGCGACTAACTCACTGCGTTCGCAAGTCTCGCCTCTCTCCCTCAAGGGGAGAGAGGGTGCGTAGGGCTGGATGGTGCCACAGCCTCTCTCCCCTTGAGGGAGAGAGCGCAGAGCTTGGGTTTGCGAGAGCAAACCCTTAGCGACGCGAGAGAGGGGTAGCGATGCATCGTCTCGTGCGTCTCCCTCTCCTATCCACCACAAGATCGCCGCTCTCTCAGTCGGCGCTCCTCTCCCGCTTGCGGGGGAGGATACCGGCCATAGGCCGGAGGAGGGGGGAGCCACTTGCGCCAGCCTCACCCCCACCCACCGGCTTCGCCGGTCCCCCCTCCCCACAAGGGGGAGGGAAAAGAGGTGCGAGAGCCGCGATGTCTCAGTCGGGTTTGATGGGGAGGGGGGACCAGCCGACGGCTGGTGGGTGGGGTGACGGAGAGCCACCGCGCTCACCCCACAGTCACACGATGAACGTCCATGTGCCGCGGTTACTCACCACGACACCCAACCCTCGTCCCCGCGTTGGACTTCCTCGTCAGTTTGCGGTCATCCGTCGTTCATCAAAACCGCAATCCATTCAGACCCTTGTCAGAAATCTCGCCCGACTTATCCCCGCGCCTCCCACCCGCGTTAGAATCCCCCCATCGCCGCACCGAAAGCGAGATCATGACGAGTGATTGGTGCGACGAGGCTGGGTGGTTCGGACGTCGGTTCGAGCCAGGCCAAGCCGGGAAGGTCTGGCAGCCTTAGGTGAGCTGCCGCCTTAATTTGCTGCCGAGGGCTGGCGTCTATCGTGCTGGTTCAACCGAGTGCGACTGGAGAAACGCGAAGAGCGTGGTCTGGTCTCGATTGGCACTCTGCGGCGGTGGGGCAATCCGTAAAACGCCCCGGAACTCCCCGGTGAACGCCACAAATCCCGGTCGCAACGGCGGAGCAAAACTCCGGTCCGGGCAACCGGACACACGAAACAACGATAGAGCTTTGCTCCGCCGTTGTTCGCTCTTTGACATCCCCGGGCGCCAGCGGCGGCCCGGTGCATCAGTGTGCCGGCGCCTCGCGCCTACCCCGCCGCCCGGGTGAACAGCGTGATCGGTCCGTTGAGATCGCCGGCGACCGGGTCGCCGTAGCCCAGCTTGTCGGCGAGGCGCAGCGACGGCCCGTTCGCCGGATCGATGATGCAGACGCTGCGCTTGTTCTCAGTGGTATCGAGCCAGGCCAGCGCCGCGGTCAGCGCTTCGGATGCGAAGCCCCTGCCCCGCGCCCATGACGCCAGCACCCAGCCGGCTTCGGGAATGCCGGAAATGTTCGGCGTCATCTCGCGGCCGAAATCGGCAAAGCCTAGATCGCCGGCAAAGCGGCCGCTGGCCTTCTCGCGCACCGCCCAGTAGCCGTAGCCCAGCAGCGGCCAGAGGCCCCGATAGCGCAGCAGGCGCATCCAGGCATCCTGCCGGGTGCTGACGCGGCCGCCGATGAAACGGACAGTGTCTGGATCGGCCCACATGTCGGCCAGGGCGGCGAAATCATCGCGGCCATGCAGGTCGAGAATGAGCCGCTCGGTTTCGATGCGCAACGATGGTGCCTCCGGCCTGATGGGTCGGAGGCCCTTCTAGCGCATCAGTTCATCGCCGCGAAGCGCTCGTCGAAGGCGTAGCCGGCGCCGCGCACGGTGCGGATCGGGTCGGCTTCGCTGGCGCGGCGGTTGATGGCCTTGCGCAGGCGGCCGACATGCACGTCAACGGTGCGTTCGTCGACATAGACGTCATTGCCCCAGACGCCGTCGAGCAGTTGCTCGCGGGAGTAGACGCGGCCCGGGTGACGCATCAGGTATTCGAGCAAGCGGTATTCGGTCGGGCCCAGATGCACTTCGCGGCCGGCGCGGCGGACGCGATGGCTGGTGCGATCGAGTTCGAGATCGCCGGCCTTGAGCACGTTGGACACCAGCTGCGGGCTGGAGCGGCGCAGCAGCGCCTGGATGCGGGCCTGCAACTCGGGGATCGAGAACGGCTTGACCACATAGTCGTCGGCGCCGGTGGCGAGGCCGCGGACGCGTTCTTCTTCCTCGCCGCGCGCGGTGATCATGATGATCGGGATGCGGGCGGTTTCTTCCTTGGCGCGCCAGCGGCGGCAGAGTTCGATGCCGGAGAGGCCGGGCAGCATCCAGTCGAGCAGGATCAGGTCGGGCAGGCTCTCGCGCATCAGTTCCGCCGCCTCGTCACCGCTGGCGGCGGTGGCGACGCGGAAGCCTTCGGCTTCGAGGTTGTAGCGGACCATGAGGGCGAGGTCGGCCTCGTCCTCCACGATCAGAATGGTGGGCGCCATGTCGAACCCCTTTTAGGCCTGCTGGCGAACTGACTCGTCGGCGCCGAGATGACGGCCGGTTTCGAGGTAGTAAGCCGCTTCGGCAACGTTGGTGGCGTGGTCGCCGACGCGCTCGAGGCTCTTGGTGCAGAACAGCAGATGCGTGCACTGCGTGATGTTGCGCGGATCTTCCATCATGTAGGTGAGGAGTTCGCGGAACAGCGA
>VFQQ010005626.1_pt1 | contig 10271 bp, 13 predicted proteins | sample 3512341 | NCBI WGS metagenome assembly VFQQ01 (sample SAMN10412373, study PRJNA504923) | tailings metagenome | isolation source: Relicate 2 Philex TSF1 revegetated site | place: Philippines: Tuba, Benguet | collected 2017-08-29
GTGTGTGTGTGTGTGTGTGTGTGTGTGTGTGTGTGTGTGTGTGTGTGTGTGCCGTGCGCCGTATGTGTTCCTGTGTGGTGTGTGTGTTCCTTTCCCCACTGGAACAGCGTTGTACAGGGACACATGATTACACACAGGCGCATACATGCAACCTACAGTCCATTGCCTGCTATTGCTTCAGCAACCGCGCAGCATTGAAGTGCAAGCGAGGGTTCCTGAGCCAGCTGCTGGCTCGCTCAGGCAGAGGTGCGACGTCAAGCACTAGCAGCCCATCGCTTGGCAGCACACCAGGGTGGGCCCATCCAGACCACAGCACATCTAAAGGCTGCACGTCTTGGCCCTCAACCCTGCAAGCACACACACACACGCACGCACAACGACCATGGCTTCCTTCTCTGTGCTAAGTGAACATGCGCACTGAGACGGACACAGGCGCAGACATTCACACGGCACACGGCACAAACTACACGAACACGCCTATGTGCACGCAGACGTGTTCACGGCGCACAGGCATGAGTACGCAAATGCAATACGGACCTGTATACTGTGTCGTTTAGCTTTACATTCTGCCAGGACATACAATGGTGCCTCCTCGCGTCAAGCTCATGCTCAACAAGCAGCTGAGCGACGTAATGATCAGGACGGGGCACGTCAAGCCGCAGCTCAAAGTGCTGCACGGGCCGCCCGCCAACCTGCCGCCACACGCGCGCCGCGGGCGCGGTCTCGGAGGCGGCGCTGCCGACGCGCGAGCGCGCGGCCTTGCCACTGCGTGTGTTGTTGGGGCCACCTGGGAAAGTGGCTGCTTCACTGCCGTCTAGACGCACGCGGGGTGTGGGGGCTTGGCCACCGTCCACATCGACCTACGACACACACACACACACACACACACACACACACACACACACACACACACACACACAAATTATTGAGTACATGGGGACTTACTACATGCACACAACCTTGGCTGGACCATGCAAGACGCACCATGCATGAGCCAGCCTAGGCAACCCTCGGTGGCCATGTGTCTGTGTGCGCGCGCGCGCGCGCGCGCGCGCGTGTGTGTGTGTGTGTGCGCGTGTGAGCCTCACCTGGCATCCCATAGCTATCACTTGCAGCTCTCTACTCCCCGACATGTCCTGGCCACCCCTGCCCCGTCCATGCGCACCCGCCCTCTGTGCTCCCTGCTGCTGCTGCAGACCACTCGCGCCAGCGCCACCCAGCACAGATCCAGACGCATGCATGGACCCATCTTGCACCCGTTTTAACGAATGCTGTTGCGACGCCAGCTTCGGCGCCCGCCACTGCTGCTGCACCCTACGCGCACTATCCATGGTGACATCGAAAGATCTATCTAGCGACCTACTCCCGTCTGACATAGCGCACTCAGAGGGCGGCGCCAACGACCGAGTCGACAGCGTACCAACCGCACTCTGGCTCTGACTGGCAATAGACAAACGCCCAACACGCCCTTGGTGCTTCACGCTGAGTGCCTGGCTGATTGTTTTCGCCAGGTTTAGCTTTGGCACTGGACCCTTGGTAAGCGACCGGGTGTCAGACTGGGTGCTGTCTTTGTCGATTTCTGATGGTTGGTAAAGGTCAGTTGGTGGGTTGCTGCTGTTAGTGTTGTTAGTGTTGGTTGTACTGGTAGTATCTTTAGAGGGTAGGAGGGCGTCGAGCTGGCGCATGAGGATCTGAGCGGACACGCCCAACTGCACACACACACACACACACACACACACACACACGCACACACACACACACCAACCAACATCAGCATGCAAGGAAGGCAAGTGAGGACCAGCGACTTTATCAGCGCAGCTGTGCATATGCATCGGCGCTTGTACGGTCGAGTATGCTCAGGAAAGATGACGCGCGCGCGTGTGTGTGTCTGGGTCTGTGTGTGTGTCTGCCGCGCAGCGTGTGTATGTGTGTGTCATGGGCTATCGAGCACACCAGTGAGTTATGACTTATGTCTAGTTTTTCCAGTTGTAGCCAACTGGCCCCCCACTTAAGCAGTGCTGCCAGAGCAAGGTGATCATCTGACTCCAGGTCCACACCACACAACAGGAGAGATGCAATCCTGTGACAACAATGACAACAAACACTCCTTAGTTGTTGAGAAGACACGCACAGTAGCTGGACATTACAGAAGGGCACCAGGCAACAATGGCACCAGGTCGGTTTAGCTTGCGGGAATGACGGGGGGATGCAGTAGCAGGCACTGGACCAGGCTGTGACGCGAGCATGCAACAAAAGCACTGACGAAACTTGCATGCAGAACGGGTGCTGCTACGTGTATGCTGTGCTTGGCGGCCAGGAATGTGCGTGCAGTCTCATCCACACAGGGCGCGGGCTGCTGCGTGTCACATGCTGGTCCTACGCACACCGTGCGCATGGGAGGAATTCTGTCAAAACAAATGCATGCATCATGGTCTAGTAACAGCAGTAAGCACAGGTGCAGGAGTGAGGTCCATGTGACAGAGTGCCGTGCTGCTGCTTACTTTGATTGTCTGGCTGCGCGAGGTGCGATAAGACCCCACGCCAACAGCGCCACTCCGCCACCTCCCATAGGGTTCCATGACAGGTCGAGGTGTGTGAGCGAAGGGTGGGTGGGCAGCACACCAGCCAGGGCACGGCCGCTCTGAGGACCTAACTGGTTGTGTGCGAGAGTGAGAGATGTGAGCTGAGTGGCGGACCGAAGGAAGTCTTCCAACTACACACACACACACACACAGATACATACATACACAGAGTAACTTACGCACTGCCCACGTAGACAGACCAGGTAGCTCTCTGTGCTGATGCAGAGGGTGCGTTGATTGTGAGTGTGTGTGTGTGTGTCTGTCTGTCTCTCTTTCTCTCTCTCTCTCTCTCTCTCTCTGTGTGTGTGTGTGTGTGTGTGTGTCTTCTCACCACAGGCGCGGACCAGTCTGTCACTCCTGCCTGGCTCAAGTCCAGTTGTGTAAGCGCTTGTAGGCCCTTCAACGCTGGAGCCAACACTGCTAAGCCCTGATCCCCTAGCGGGTTGCCTGACAGACTAAGGGAACGCAGTGTCATCCTGTAAGCACAAGTGACACCAACACGTGTCTACGACATGCAGTACACCATGTATGAGGCCCATCCAACCATGCGTGTGCGGACATGTAACGGCTGTTTCTTGTGTTCAAGTTTGTGGGCTTATCTGTTCTTGCGTGCCAGTATGTGCACAGTGAGCTGTACGTGCTTGTGTGTGTGTGTGTGTGTCTGTGCTTGTGTGTGTGTGTGTGTGTCTCACTCACCACCACTCGGAGGGAGGTGTGACCAGCGAGTGTGTGGGTCTGTGCAGGGCAGCCAGTAGGTGTGGCCAGCACTCAGGGGTCATGTCTGTGGTTACTAACTGAACCTCTCTTAGCCTAAGGGGCCAACACGCGGGTAAGAGACTGGCTAGGGCACCAGGGTTGAGGATGGTACGAGAGAAGCTCACAGCTGCACAGGACACACACACACACACACACACACAGACACACACACACACAGACATACACACACACACACACGCACACACATTCATGACCCCCAACACACAGACGTATGTTCCAACTTCCGGTGAGCAAGCTAGTCTGCCACGCGCGTGTGTGTTTTGATGGTGGTGGTGGGCTGTGTGAGTGTGTGTGTGTGTGTCTGTGTGTGTCACTCACATGTAAGGTGGTCTGTCTTCGCAATGACCTCAGCAATGGTTTGGGCCACAGCGTCAGGCAGCGCCACCCCTGTCAGCTTCAACTCGCGTGTGCTCTCACTCAGAGCAAGCTGAGTGCACATTTCGGGGGATATATACACGCCACGTGCTGTGCACGCCTCTGTGTACGCACGCACCAAGGGACTCGTCTGCAGGACACAGCGACACACACACACACACACACACACACACACACACACACACACACACACGGCACCGCAAGATGGAGGTACCCATCATATGTCCTCCGTTCGTCTGAGTGTGTGCTTCCCTCGAGCCGTGCGCCAGTGCGTGTTTGCATGTTATGTGACCGATGCAGATGCATGTGTGTCAACACCAACCGTGCATGCCAGGCCCTCACTGTGTGTGCGCCTGTGTGCGTGTTTGTGTGTGTGTGTGTGTCCCACGCACCACAGCTTTCTTAGCGGCGCGTGCCATAGCCGCCTGTCTCCGCGACCCCGCAGCGCTTCCCGCACCAAACATACGTGACACAGTGGTGCCAGCACGTGAGAGAGTGGAGCCGGCCATGGACCCAGCCTTGGACAGAAGAGGCCCACCACCTGTACACGCACACACACACATACACACATATGCGTTTGGCCCCCACATGTACAATCCGCACTATAAGACATTACACTATGCCACACAATGTCTGCGTCTGGATGGAACACACACATCAGATTACTCAGCGTGGGCTCATGTGCAGACTGGTGCAAGTACGCTGCGTGTGTGTGTGTGTGTGTGTGTGTGTGTGTGTGTGTCAGCTCACCTTTCGTCAGCGAACCAGTAACAGAGTACGCCGCAGTTGACCCCGCCTGACTAACCCTTCCATGTCCACCTGACACACCCCTTACCAATGACCCTCGCGTGTCGTCATCTGTGTCCCTGTCACACACAGTGCCTGTTTCGCCATCGCCTAGGCCACCTGGGCCTGCAGCCGCAGCGGCTGCCTGTTCTTCGGCCTGTCTCATCTCCTCTTGGTGGAGCCTTAGGGCCATGGAGGCCGCGGCCTGAGTGCCGACGGCGGCCACACGACTGACCTGTGAGGCATGACAAGCACGCACACACACACGGAAAGTCGTACACATACATGCACGCACACACATTTGTTGCCAGACTGAGCAGGTAAGCCATCCAATAGCCATCCAAAAAGGTTTGGATGAGCGAGAGGTCATGTATGTGTGTGTGTGTGTGTGTGTGTGTACCTGTGCCGAAAGGTGTCTTGGTTTCTTGTATCGAGATGAGTGTGTGCGCATGTCCTCAGCCAGGTGCCGCACAAAGTCAGGGCCCAGCTGCATCTGCCTACCCGACCTGAGACACAAAACACACACACACACACACACACACATGCATTGCTTGTGCCTGCATGGTCACATGTGTGCTCGCATGCAGTGGCAGCCCGTTCATGGATGCGTGCACTTATGGTCAGACCTACCCATAGTCTGCCCCATCCTCTCCCTCTCCTCTCTCATGTGCCGCCATGTCATCCCCCTCCTCATTCAGCCAACGGTCTTCTAACGGCAAAGTGGCGCCTGGTAAGCCCAATGCAGCCATGCGGTTGCAGATGCTGGCTGCCAACTGAACATGCATGGAGTCCTGTAGAGAAGACACACATACACCATGTGACGAAATGCTATGCGGGGCCCAGCTGAGGATGCAAGCAGCCTCTGTATCGCACAGGCCAGCCTGCATGGAGCTGCACCAATAACCTAGAGCGACCAGCAGTTCTGCTACAACTCCTTCATGCCACTGCTGCCAGCACAGTAAAGCCTTACCAGTGTCATGGATCAACGTGTAAAGAGTGCGTAAAAAGACTACTCGGTCTTCACAGCTGGGAATGCGTACAGACAAGTGTGCCTAGTGAAGTGATGTCTCACCAGTGTCATGGATCGACGTGTTGTCGGTTTTCGCGACAGTGGCTCAGCACCACCTGTAGTGCGTGGTCGGCTCAGGGCCTCACGAGGCGCTGCCACGTGCTCATCTGGCATAGTGCGGCGCCGCTGCTCTGCTGCTAGCTGCCTGACACGCGCTGCTATGCGGGGACGTGTGTCCCATTCGTTGAGCTCAAGCCTGCATGAAAGCATGGTAGCCGCATGACACGATGAGCTCACCATGTGGCTAACCAATCGCTGTCTGGCTGGAGCCATGCATGTGTGTGCCCATGATAGTGTGTGTACGGTGAGGTGCGTACGGCCGCATGAAACCCATGGTAAGGACTGTATGTGTATGTCTGTGTGTGTGTGCACCTTTTCTTCTCCAGCATGTCCTGTCGCTGCACGTTTCTCTGTGCGAGTAGCTCAAGCTTGCGTGGCAGTTTGTTCCATGCATCAGGATCAAGGCCCTCTGGTCCCATGAGGGCCTGTGTGAGCCTGTCGAGCTCTTCAGCAACCTTGCCTGTAAAGCACACACACACGCACACATGACCACAATTTGCTGCTTTCTGTTGTCTAAGAGGCGGGCAAATGAATGCCCCAGTGTGTATGTAGTTGCATGCTTCATCGAACATACGCACGCACCTTGAAACTCTTGTTCTTTCTTGGCTTTCCAGGCCTGCTCCTGGGCGCTTCGCCATGCCAGCACCTGGGACCTGGCTGTGAAGAGCAGGGCTGTGTTGTCCAGCCCTCCATCGTCCGCGGGAACAGGGCACCTGTGAGCAGGGACATCCAGTCTTGTTTAGTGGTCCAGCCCGCACTCACTGGACTTTGAGCTCGTGCCGAATCGTACCTTGTGTCTCCATGGAGCTTCTTGATGATTGTGGCTGCCAGATGGGGAGGGATTTGGGCCTCCACAGGCCCGATGGTGAATGTCATACTTTCTCTGAGTGGCAGTGCTCGCTTGCTCGCTAAAAAACTAGCGTGGGCTTTATTCGGAGCATCCCGTCAAGCGGACTGCAAGGTCACAGAGTTGATAGGCTGGGTCCTGGAAGTAGGAAAGAGCAGCAGGGCCCTTAGATGCACGTACCGCCTCTGTGGGCCCAGGTGTCGTCTGACGCTTTCCTTGCTGCAGCTGCCGTTTTGCTTCTTCTTTTGTGCTTCTTGAAGCAGTGCCTGTGGTTCTCCTTGAGCTTCCTATTGCAGAAAATCGCAGCCAACCACCCACAACCTCTTTTGCACTTTATTGCGCACCCTGCGCTTCCCGTCCTCCGCTTTCCCAAGCTTTGTTCAGACTTGCTTGTCAACAGCTTGCAAACAAGACCCCTGCCGTATCAAGGATGCGTGCTGGGACTTTACACTCAGTTCGGCAAGCCAAAAGCAATGCCAAGAGCTAGAGTGACAATAGTGCTGGGCCTGCTGCTGGTCTTCCTAGCGGCCGGCGCAGCAGCCAGCTCAGACAGTGTTACACCTGAAGCTGGGGACCTTAAGCCCCTCCCTGAGGGCCAGCCCCACGTTCAGCCATTGCGGAGGCAGGGTAGGCTCCCGCTGGGCGAGAAGAAGCCTCAGCACGACCTGTGAGTAGAGCCTGGGTGCGCACCTGGACCAGGGTTCTAGACCACGGCGGGCCTCTGGACGCACCACCCTCAGCTGCTCACATCCTCAGGCATCTTTATGCACATTGGCACGTTGAGCAGGTCTAAAGCGCAGGGCAGTGTCTTCCGGCTGGATTTGTATCAATCTCAAGGGGGTGGGGCTGTGCCTGCGTGTTCCTCGCAGGTCCAATGTGCTGCTGGTCACCTTGCTGGACGGGCGCATTGTCGGCCTGGACAAGCAGAATGGTGCCAGGTTGTGGACATACGATTCAGGGGCACCCCTGGTCAGCGTGAAGCAGACAGAGGCCGATAGCGAGGCGGTCACGGTCTTCCCAGGAGTGGATGGCTCGCTGTACGCCTACCACAACAGGCCATCGGGGCCGCAGCGTCTTGAGGTAAGATATGCGTCTCAGCCGCAGCATCAGAAGCAGCCAGGTCAACAGGACCACGCAAGGGACGCGCACAGGGCACGTCGAGCCGCGCCGGCCCCTAACATCTTGCCTTCTGCGTTCGTCACGTGACTGCAGCGCCTTCCCATGACCTTGCCTGACCTCGTGACTTCCAGCCCAACCATGGCAAGCGACGGCAGCGTGGTGCTGGGCACGCGTATGTCCACTGTGTTCGCGCTGGACAAGGCCACAGGTCAACTCGTGCGACTGCTGTCAGGCATTGCAGGCAGTGTTGCAGGCCCCCTGGACCTTGACGGTACGTGAACGACAGTCGCGTGACCCCGCCCAATGCAACATACCCAACGACAGACAGCTGTGCTCCACAGCCCACCAAGCTATCCAGCCACCTGAGGCCAGCTGTTTAGGGAGACCACTGCGCGAGACGTGCGGCGAGTTAGCAGTTGGCAGCACGAGGCGTGGGTGCTGAAACTGGCCCTGGTCGCGGTCTACGCTCGCAGGTGTACAGCTGCCCCCGTCCTTCGACCCCCGCACCATGGTGCTGCTAGGTCGCGAGGATTTCATCGTCAGGTCGCTGCACACAGGCTCAGGCGAGGAGATGTGGAACGCCACCTTCGCACGTGTGTCGCTCCCCCAGCACCCGCTAGCACACCAGGCTCACAGACAGACCCTTGGCGGCGCAGGCCAGCTCCCAGAGAACCCCGTACCCCCCTCTGTCTTCGCAGTAGCCGCAGACAACACCCTGCAGGCTTACGACGCGGCCACGGGCTTCCGCCGCTGGGCCGTGCCCTTCGACGTGCCGCCAATGGGCGCATATGACGCGTCCCTTGGCGCGGACGGGACAAATCAGCTGGACAATAGGGTCAACAAGCCACGTGCTATGGGCGAGTCAGCGAGCAAAGTCAAGCCTGCACTGGGCGCACCAGCAGACGTAAAGGGTGACAGTGTCAGCGAGGTCATGGTTGGCATGCTGAAGGGCAGCCTATACGCGATCCCAGGTGACCATTTGATCCGCCCTGCAGACTGGAAGGATGGGAAGACGGTGAAGCCGGCAGTAGTGCCGCCGAAGCAGGGGTTGCAAGCGGCGCAGGAGACGCCGGAAGCGCTGCCGGCGGCGCCGACGCCGTCGCCGTCTGCGGCCGCGGCGGGCGCGTCGCAGGGGTCGGATGAGGTGCCTGACAAGGCGAGCACCAGCACAGCGGTGCAGCCTGTGACGGTGGCGGCAGAGAAGAACACCCTGCAGTGTGACATGGCAGGTAAGCAAGCTGCACATGCCACACCACGCACATAGGTATGCAGGGCCTGGTCCCAGACCTCCTAGGTGCGAAGCATTGGTGTCCGTATAGACGTGACTTCACTCGTGTGTGTGCGTGCGCGCGCGCGCGCGCGTGTGTGTGTGTGTGTGTGTGTGGCTGCAGGTCAGCTTACTGATGGCTTCACAGCCCTAGCAATCGTCCCAGGGTCAGGTGCAGTGACCGTGGTGGGCTCCTCCGGCAGGGATGGGGCCAACAAGCCCCTGACCTGCCCCCTGGGCGTACACACAGTCTCAGAGACCAAACCACCACCCCACGACCCAGCCGTGCAGCAGCACAACCACAGCGGCTCGGTCCCCTGGCTACCGGCGCCGCGCCACATGCTGCTGCCGGCGCCGGTGCCGCAGCTGCCGCACGCGTCCGACGCGGGCGGCGTCGCAGCCCACGCGCGCGACCCTGCCGCGCTGCTTACAGTCCTGATCCTCACCCTTGCAGGCATTCTCATTCTACTCACGATCATGTGGGTGCAAAAACGTGTGAGGAAGAGTGAGGGTGGGTCCACGCCTAGCGCGTGGGCACAGAGTGACAATGAGACAAAACCACTCATTGGCAATGACCCATCCGCAGCAACGAGCATCACTCTGCCGGCAAAGGGCCGTGGCCGCAACTCGCGCAAGGGCGGCAGCGGCGCTGCCGCCGGCGCCCCCGGGCGCCCCGCGGCCCGACCGGTCAGCCCGGACGTAGAGAATGTCAAGACGGGTGAGACGTCGTCAGCGTGCACTGTCAGCGAGCCAGGGTCTAGGGACACGAGCCACCACGCGGGCACACAGAACTACCATGCGGTCGCCACGTCAGCGAGCAGCGCCCGCCAGACGATTCCTGAGGCGGGCAGTGAGCCGCCCACCACGCCCACCACGCCCGCCGTGGCTGACATTCTTGATACCCTCACAGCCCCTACTGACCCTGCAAACGCAGACACCGCTCAGTCAGACCACACAGCTGACAAGAGCGAAAGCCACGACACGGCCAGCAGTGGTGAGAGTGGTGGGGCCACTGCGCAGTCGGGTGGTAGAAGTGGAGGCTCTCAGGCTGGTAGCACGGGCCAGCAAGGTGCTGTGGTGCGTCATGACTCAGGTGGTAGTGGGGCTGGTGGTGAGGGTCAGGTGCGGAGGCAGGGTGAGGTGCAGCAGGATGGGTCCATGCTCATGGGGCGACTCAAGGTTGGGCCTGGCATCCTGGGGTACGGCAGCGCAGGTGCGTGTGCAGCTGGACTTGTTGCATGGATCGACGCGTTCATAGGGCTGCCAGAGTGGGCAACCTAAGGCGAGAGTGGCAAATGAAGTGTATCACAGCGAGACTGATAGATAGAGAGTACAGCATGTATAGCGAGGCTGATAGATAGAGAGTACAGCACTGTTGGCGAACTCGAT
>VFQQ010005627.1_pt1 | contig 10268 bp, 8 predicted proteins | sample 3512341 | NCBI WGS metagenome assembly VFQQ01 (sample SAMN10412373, study PRJNA504923) | tailings metagenome | isolation source: Relicate 2 Philex TSF1 revegetated site | place: Philippines: Tuba, Benguet | collected 2017-08-29
CCGAAGCGGCCGTCCCACGCGGCGCCGATCCGTTGGTAGCGGCTGTCGCGACCCGAACGATAGCGCAGTACCGGATCGTCCTGCCAACGCGCACCCGACACCCAGCCATCCTCCATCAGCAGCGTGACATGATGGCCGCCCGCAATGCGGCGGCGCAGCATCGCGGCGATCCCCGGCTGCGCGGCGAAACCCAAGCCTTCGTGGGCGCCATCGCCAATCAGCATCGCGTGGCCGCTGTCGCCGCGCTCGCCCGCCAGCAAGCCCCCCGTGCCGCGCCCGGCGGCAAAACCGATCCGCGTTTGCGCATCGAGGCGCGTCACGACCGATGCGGCCAGCGTCCGCGCGCGCGCCGCATCGTGGAACGACAGGCCGGCCAGCGCATCGCCGCCGCCCGCCCCCGGCGCCGTCACAAGCGACAGCGCCGTCGCGCGGCTGGCGGCGATTTGCTGGCGGACCAGCCCGCCGATCGCACCCGACAGCTTAAAATCGGGACGGCGCGGCGCCAGCGACTGGCCGAAATCGACATTGAAAGCGCGACCGAAGCCGTCGGTGACCAAGCCGGTCACCGACCCTGCCCGGCCCGCCCCCGCATCACCCATCGGCCCGCCGAGCATCCCGAGCGCGCTGCCGAGATCGACCGCGGTCGCGGTACCGGCGAGCGTCGTCGCGCCCATCGGCTGGAAAGCGCGCGCGATGTCGAGGATGCCGCGACCGAAGACCGCATCCTCGCCCGCCGTCCCGGCGTCGCGCGCCGATTGATAGAGGAGCTGGACGATCTGTTGGCTCGACAGGTTCGGAAACGCCTGCGCCAGCAACGCGACCGCGCCGGCGACCTGCGGGGCGGCAAAACTTGTCCCGTTGAGCAGGAAAACAAAATTGCCCTGCGTCTTGAGCACACCATTTTCATACGCGCAGCACACGCCTTCGCCCAGCGCCGACAGATAGGAAGCCGAATAGGCGCCTGCGCGGTTGCTGAAGGGCGAACTGACGCCATTTTTGTCGACCGAGCCGACGATGATGACCAGCCCGCCTCCTGCGTCGCGCATCCCCTGCGCAAAACGCCCCGGATTGTTCGGATCGTTGCCGTTCGCGGTCGTGTCGCCCTCGTTGCCCGCCGACAGGATGATGATCACCCCGGCGGCGGTCGCGCGCTGCACGGCGCTGCGCAATGTCGCGCCCGGCGGATCGTCGCCGCCGAGCGAGATGTTGACGACGCGCGCGCCCGCGGTGACCGCGCGGTCGAGCGCGGCGGCGATGGCGCTGCCGGCAAATTGACAGCCGCTTTCCTCGGTCCCCGGATTCTCCGTCGCGCAGCTGCCCGGCCGGTCGGCGCGCAGAACGAGCAGTCCGGCGTTATAGGCGATGCCCATCGTTCCCGCGTCATTCTTTGCGCCCAGCAATACCTGCGCGACATTGGTGCCGTGACTGCCTTCACCGTTGATCCCGCGCGATCCCGCGACGTCAGCGGACAAAGGCGAGATGCGCCCGGCAAATTCGGGGCTGTCCTCGTCGATTCCGTCGTCGATAACGCCCGCCAAAATCCCCTGCCCTGTCGCCCCCGCCTGATAAGCGGTGATCGCTCCATGGAAATTGACCCCGTCAGATCGCCGCACCTCCGCGGTGTTAAAATTGCCCGTCGGTGGCGGCGTAGGGGTCGGCGTCGGCGTCGGGGTTGGGGTCGGGGTCGGGGCGGGCGCCGACGGCGGCGCCGGGGTCGGCGAGGGCCGTGCCCCGCCTCCACCGCCGCAACCGGCGAGCAAGCTGGCGGTCAGGCCCAACAGAAGCGGCAGCGGGCGTTTCGCGATTCGCCGCTTACTGCCGCGTTGACGCTTGTGGGTCATCACCTTCCCCTTGTCCCGATTGCTGCCTTGTAGCGCAGCGACGGTGACGACCATAGCGCTTTGCGGTTAATCGGTAGTTTGGCGGTGCGTCACTTTTCCGCCCGTCGCCGCGGCGGCAAGTCAGCCTTGCCGCCGCGCACCCCAGCCTTTATGCGGCGCCCCGCCATGTCCGTTTCGCTCGACCATATCGATTGCTGGATCTTCGATCTCGACAACACGCTCTATTCGCCCGACGCGCGGCTGTTCGACCTGATCGACGAGCGGATGGGCGCGTTCATCATGCGGTTGCTGGGTTGCGACGCGGCCCAAGCGCGGCGGGTGCAGAAGCAATATTTCCACGATCACGGCACGACCATGGCGGGGCTGATGCGCCACCACGGCGTCGATCCCGAGGATTTTCTGGTCCATGTGCATGATATAGCGCTCGATCGCATCGCGATCGATGCGCGGTTGCGCGACGCGCTGACCCGGCTTCCCGGTCGCCGGCTGGTCTTCACCAACGCCGACGCCGATTACGCGGCGCGCGTGCTGGCGGCGCGCGGGATCGCCGACCTGTTCGACGGCATCTGCGACATAAGGATCACGCGCTACACGCCGAAGCCCGAGGCCGCCGCCTATGAGATGATGATCGCGCATCTGGGCGTCGATCCGGCGAAGAGCGTCTTCGTCGAGGACATGGCGCGCAACCTGACCCCGGCAAAAGCGCTGGGGATGACCACCGTGTGGCTGGACAATGGCAGCGAAAGCGGCCATCGCGACCACCTGCCGGATCATGTCGATTTTCATGTGCGCGACCTTGCCAACTGGCTCGACAGCTTGCCTGCACCTTGGGGGATTTCATGACGACCGACCTGCAAACGACGATCGACGCCGCGTGGGAAGCGCGCGACACGCTTGGCCTGACCACGGCCGGCGCGGTGCGCAACGCGGTCGAAACCGCGATCGAAGGGCTCGATGACGGCAGCCTGCGCGTAGCACAGCGCGACGCGGACGGGACATGGCAGGTCAACCAGTGGCTGAAAAAGGCGGTGCTGCTGTCGTTCCGGCTCAACGACATGGAATTGATCGACGGCGGTCCCGGCGGCGCGCGCTGGTGGGACAAGGTGCCTTCGAAATTCGCCGGCTGGGGCGAAAACCGATTTCGCGATGCGGGTTTCCGTTCCGTGCCCGGATCGATCGTCCGCCGCGGCGCTTTCATCAGCAAGGGCGCTGTCCTGATGCCGAGCTTCGTCAACATCGGCGCTTATGTCGGCGAAGGGTCGATGGTCGACGCCTGGGCCACCGTCGGCAGCTGCGCGCAGATCGGCGCCAACGTCCATCTGTCGGGCGGCGCCGGGATCGGCGGGGTGCTCGAACCGCTGCAGGCCGGGCCGGTGGTGATCGAGGACGGCGCGTTCATCGGCGCGCGCGCTGAAGTTGCCGAGGGCGTGATCGTGCGCGAGGGCGCGGTGCTGTCGATGGGGGTCTACCTTGGCGCATCGACCAAGATCATCGACCGCGCGACGGGCGAGGTGTTCATGGGCGAGGTCCCCGCCTATTCGGTCGTCGTCCCGGGATCGCTGCCCGGCAAGCTGCTGCCCGACGGGTCGCCCGGCCCGTCGCTGTACTGCGCGGTGATCGTCAAGCGCGTCGATGCGAAGACGCGCGCCAAGACCGGGATCAACGAGCTGCTGCGCGATTGATCGCGGGTCGACGTGTCTGCTGATCGATCCTCGTACGCCGTTGGTGGATATTGTGACATAGTTCCGCGGCAGCGTCCCTTATGAAGGCGACAGCGCAATTTTGTTTTGCTGCGCCTGTGCGGGAGGATTTATGCAGGCGATTGCCTGGAAACTGTCGGTCGGGATCGCGGCTGTCTGGGCCAGCGCACCGGCGCTGGCGAATGAAGAACCGATTGCGGCAGATTCCGCCGCACCGGCGACCGGTGGCCAGCGCTATACGCCCGCCGATTTTACCCGCTTTGCACCGCGGACCGCGCTCGACATGGTGGAGAAGGTGCCCGGGTTTGTCATCGTAACGGGCACCAATGGTGGCGATCGCGGGCTGGGGCAGGCGACGCAGAATGTGCTGATCAACGGCGAACGGATCGCCAACAAATCGACCGATGCGCGCAGCGCGCTGCAGCGGATCGCCGCGCCGCAAGTCGCCTATATCGACATTGTCGACGGTGCCAGCCTGAACGTGCCCGGCCTGACCGGCCAGGTCGCCAATGTCGTGCTGGTCGCGGGCGTCGCGGCGGGCGGATTCCGGACGACGATCCGCTGGCAACCCGAATGGCGCCCGCGGCTGGAGAATAACTGGCTGAACGGCGAAATTTCGACCACCGGCAAGGTTTCGGACACGCAGGTGACACTGAGCCTGAAGAACGAAGCGAACCGGCAGGGCCATTGGGGCCCCGAACGGCGGTTCGACGGCAACGGCAATCTGTCGTTCGTCCGCGACGAATTTGCGCGCTATTACGGCGACCGACCGCGGCTGGCGCTGGCGCTGGCACGCACGACGCCGGGCGGCGACAAGTGGAACGTCAATCTGGGCGGCCAGCTGCAGCTGATCGACCAGCGCGTCCGCGGCACGTCGGTGCAGCCCGGCGCGGGGCAGGTGAACGAGGATTTCCGCTTTACCGAGGACGAATATAATTATGACATAGGCGGCGACTACGAATTGGGGCTTGGCAAGGGGCGGTTGAAACTGATCGGCCTGTACCGGTTCGAACACAGCCCCTTTGTCGATACTTTCACCGTCGGCCGCGCGGTCGGCGGGCGCAGCGGCGAGCGGTTCAAGCAGACCGCCGACGAGAGCGAATCCATCCTGCGCGGCGAATATGGCTGGCGCAGCGCGGGCGGCACCGACTGGCAGGTCGCGCTGGAAGGCGCGTACAACATCCTCGACGTCGATTCCGAGCTGGCGGTGCTCGATCCCGGCGGCAACTTTCGGCCCGTCCTTTTCGGCGGCGAACGGACCAGGGTCGAGGAAAAACGTGCCGAAGCGTCGCTGACCTGGGGCCGGGCGCTCGCATCCAATCTGACCGCGCAAATCAATCTCGGCGCCGAATATAGCGAGCTCGGCTCGTCGGGGCCGGGCGGGCTGACGCGCCGTTTCGTGCGGCCGAAAGGCAAGCTTGCCTTGGCATGGAAGATCGCGCCGCGCACGACGATCAATTATCAGCTTCAGCGCCGCGTCGACCAGCTCAACTTCTATGATTTTGCCAGCTCTGTCGACGTCGCGAACGGACAGGGCAATGACGGCAACGGGTTGCTGGTGCCCCCCATCCTTAACCGGACCGAACTGGAAGTGGTGCAGGACATGGCGGGTTGGGGCAATGCGTCGATCGCCGCCGCCTATGCCTATGCCCAGGATCTGGTCGACCAGATCCCGCTGTCGCCGACCACCGAAGGACGCGGCAATCTGCCGCCCGCGCATCTGTACCGGATCAGTTCGAAGGCGACGCTGCTGCTCGACCGGCTCGGGTGGAAGGGCGCGCGGATCAACAGCGACCTGACCTGGCGCCGCAATCGGGTGCGCGATCCGCTGACCGGCGCATGGCGGAACCAGAGCCGCGGGCAGGAATATCTGATCGACGTCAGCCTGCGCCACGATATTCCGGGGTCGCAGCTGGCGTGGGGCGCGGGATATTTCGACGAGCGCTACAGCGCCAATTTGCGGCTGGGCGCGATCGAAGAGGATTATACCGACGGCGCCTTTGTCACCGCCTTTGTCGAGCATAAGGATGTCGCGGGCTTCACCGTCAAACTGTCGTACCGCAACCTGGCCGGGATGAAGGACGCGTTCGACCGCACGGTCTTTGTCGCGCGCCGCGACGGTCCGGTCGCATTCAGCGAAAGCCGGTTGCGCCGGTTCGGCCAGTATTTCCAGCTAACGGTGACAGGGACGCTATAGGCATCGTCATTGCGAGCGACGCGACGCAATCCAGGGCGGTTTACGCTACCCTGGATTGCCGCGTCGCCTGCGGCTCCTCGCAATGACGAAATCTGTTACCGTTCGCTGAGATAATAACGATCGCCCGGCGTCAGATCGTCGGCGAGATCATAGACGATGGGCTGGCCGGTCGGGATTTCGAGGCCGGTGATATCGGCGTCCGAAATGCCCGACAGATGCTTCACCAGCGCGCGCAGACTGTTGCCGTGCGCCGAGATCAGCACCGTTTTGCCCGCGGCGAGTTCGGGCACGATCGCGCATTGGTAATAGGGCAGGACGCGCTCGATCGTGTCTTTCAGGCTTTCGGCCGCGGGAATTGCGGTGCCGGCGTAACGCGGATCGGTCGACAGATCCCATGGCGATCCCGCTTCGAGCGGCGGGGGCGGAATGTCGAAGCTGCGGCGCCAGATCTTCACTTGGTCTTCGCCATGCTTGGCCGCGGTCTCGGCCTTGTCGAGCCCGGTCAGCCCGCCATAATGGCGTTCGTTGAGCCGCCAGTCCTTGGTGACGGGGAGCCACAACCGCCCCATCGCTTCTAGCGCGAGGTTCAGCGTCTTGATCGCGCGCGTCTGCACCGAGGTGAAACAGCTGTCGGGGGCGACGCCTTTCGCTTTCATCAGCTCGCCCGCGGCCCAGGCTTCGGCCACGCCCTTTTCGGTGACGTCGACATCCCACCAGCCGGTGAAGCGGTTTTCAAGGTTCCACTGCGACTGGCCGTGACGGATGAGGATGAGCTGCGGCATGTTTCGTCCTTCGGTTGGAGCGGATTTGCCGCCCCTTAACCCAGCTTTCGGGCAAAGGCCAACGTCCCCCTTGAAATGGTTTCAGGCGCCACCAAATCTTGGTCATCCGGCCGCCAAAACGGGGCCGGGTGGCGATCGCGGCGCGGTGCCGCGGTCCCTTTGCTTCGCTTGTTCAAAGGAAGGAATGACCCATGCGTAACAGCTTTGACTGGACCCCCTATCGCCGTTCGACCGTCGGTTTCGACCGCCTGTTCGACTTTCTGGAAACGAGCGGTTCGGGGGCCGAGAACTACCCGCCGTTCGATATCGAAAAGGTCGCCGACGATCATTTCCGGATCACCGTCGCGGTCGCGGGTTTCAAGAGCGACGAAATCGACATCACGGCGCAGCAGAACATGCTGACGGTCAGCGGCCGCAAGGCGCCGGCGCCGGAAGGCGAAGGACGCCAGCTGCTGTACAGCGGCATCGCGACGCGCGCGTTCGAGCGCCGCTTTCAGCTGGCCGACTTTGTGCGGGTGAGCGCGGCCGACCTGGCTGACGGCCTGCTGACAATCGATCTGGTGCGCGAAGTGCCCGAGGCGATGAAGCCGCACAAGATCGCGATCGGCGGCAGTGCGCAGCCGGTGATCGAGAATAAAAAGGCGGCGTAACACCGTCCGTCGTCCGTCATCTGGCGGGCTTGCCAGCGGGGTCCGAAGTCCCTTTCGGACCCCGTTTTTGCGCCCGCCCTTTTCTCGGGTGTCAGATTTCGCGCGTCATGAAGCGGCTGAACGGATCGAACTTGTAGCAGGCGAAGGGCGGGCAATCGGCGAAGCCGTAGCGGCGGTACAGCGCGATCGCCGGTTCGAACGCCGCGCCCGATCCGGTTTCGAGGCTGAGCCGCGCAACGCCGCGGCGCCGCGCCTCGGCGACAATATGTTCGAGCATCTTTGCCGCCACACCACGGCGCAAAAAGGCGTCGGCGGTCCGCATCGACTTGATCTCGCCGTGCGCCGGGTCGAGCATCTTGAGCGCGCCGCATCCGGCAAGCCGGTCGCCCTCGTGGATCGACCAGAAGGTGACATCGGGGGCGTTGAGACCCTCGAAGTCGAGGAAGTGGCAACTGCCCGCCGGTGAATTGGCGAGCATACCCGCGAAATGCTGTTCGAGCAGCGCCCGGATCGCGGCGCCCGACAGATCGTCCTCGACGATCCGCCAGCCCCGTTCCCCGGCGCCCGCGGTCACAGCATCTGGTCCAGCGTCTGGAGGCAGGCGTGGGCGAGCAGTTTCGACCGCTCGGGCGACCAGCCGGCGACGGGATCGGGCAGGTCGTCATTATCCTTGAACGGCATTTCGAGCGTCATCGACACCGCGCCGAACCGTTCGGCAAGCTGCGTCGTCGACATCGACAGATTGGCTTTTCCCGGCGCCGATTCGGCATAGCCGAGCGCGACCTGGAAATCGGGCGTGTTCGCCGCAAGCGCCGCCTGGAACGCCTTATATTTGTCCATCTGTTCGGGCTTGAGCGAGGGGATGCCCTCAAAGCCCGCAAGGAATACCGCCGGAATCGCCTCGTCGCCGTGGACGTCCATCGCCCAGTCGACGCCCGTCTCGTCCATCGCACCCAGAACGAACAGCACTTCGGGACTGCGTTCGGCGGTCGGATTGTCCCATTCGCGGTTCAGGTTCACGCCGGCATAATTGGTGCGCAGATGGCCGCGGCACGATCCGTCGGGATTCATGTTCGGGACGATGTGGAACCGGCATTTCTTCAACAGCGATCGCGCGTGCGGATCGGCCGGATCGGTCAGCTTTTCCAGCGCGCCTTCCATCCACCATTCGGCCATGCTTTCGCCGGGATGCTGGCGCGCATAGAGCCAGACCTGGGTGTCGCCGCTACCCATTTCGAGGCAGTCGATCGGCTGCCCCTCGAGGCTCGTCCCGAGACAGCGATACGTCACGCCGTCGCACTCGGCGACGCTGGCGACCAGATCGTGATGGCGCTCCATCGAATAAGGAGCAAAATAGGCGATCCACAGGATCGGGCTTTCGGCGGTGTGCCGGATCGTCAAGGTTCCTGCTTCATAGCTGGTGTCGAGGCGAAACCAGTTTTCGCGATCGAAACTGCCACAGGCGGCATAGCCGGGCCAGCCGTCGGGATAGGCGGAGCGGTCCAGACCGGTGATCGCCAGCTCGAGCGGGTCGCCGACGGTACAGGCCACGCGAAAGTGGAACCATTGGAAAAAATCCGATTCGCGGTCCTTGCGAATCGACAGGCGGGCCGACGTGCCGTCGATCGCGTCGACGACGATATTGCCGCTGTCGAAGGCGGCGTTGATGGAGATTGTCATGGGACGCTGATAGTGCGTCCCGATTCGCCGGGAAAGTCCCTGAATAACGCTTCGGCCAATTTTGCCGCGGCCAGCGACGGCTGCGCGGCCGGTGCCTTGACCGGTACCGCGGTCAGCGCGCGACCTTCCCACAAGGCCTGGCCGCTCGCCGAATCGTCGATGCGGACCGCCAGCTGCAAGTCGGCCATCGCCTTGGGTCCGCCGCCTAGATTGATGCCGAGGCCAAGGCCGACCCCCGAACCATAGCTGCCGGTCGAACCGCCCACCCCGACCGACACCGGTGAGCGGCGCGCGGCGCCGCGTTCCTCGCTGCGATCGAACGAGACGCGGACCAGCAACGGTGCGCGCTCGTTGGCGCCCGCCGCGACAAGGCCGAGCCGCTGCAACTGTTGATCCACCGCGGCGCGATAGCTGTTCCATTCAAGCGAGGGCATCGCCGCGCCAGGCCCGTCGAGGGGGGAGGTCGCAACGGCATAGCGCGTCCCTGGCGCCCAGCCTGGAACGGCGTTGTGGAAACGCGTCACCTCCACCGGGGGGACGGCAGTGGCGCAGCCACCCAGCGAAAGCGCCGCTGCAGCGAGCAGGGCGACGGAAAAAGGACGCGTCATCGCCCTATCATGCGCCACATAATATGGCTTGGCAATGAACGGGGTTTCGCGAATCCCGGTGGCCAAGCCGCCAAGGGAAATCGCGAAACGGTACCCATCAATGATAGAAAATGTGATTGTCGATCTGCGCGATGCGCGTCTTGCGCCAGTTCGGCGACACATAGCGCGCGTGGAAGAACAGCGCGCCCGGCGCGTGATTCTTCCAGCTGCCGTCGCGGGCGATCTGGGCGATCGCAATCGCATTCGACCATTGCGCGCCTTCGCGCACGGCGGGCATCCGCCCGCCGCGAACAAAGCTGAACTGGCTTTTCTGGTGGACCACACCGCACAGGCTTTTCGGAAAACGACCCGACTGGGCGCGGTTGATGACGACATGCGCGACGGCAAGCTGGCCAACGAGCGATTCGCCGCGCGATTCGAAATAGACCGCGCCGGCAAGACAGCGCAGTTCGGGATCGAGCGTCGCGGGCCGCGGCGTTGCCGCCACCAGTTCGGCAAGCGATTCGGCGGTCACCGGTTCCGGCTTTTCCTCCGCCGGCGGCGTTTCGGCGCTGTCGAGGGTCACAGGGTCGACGGGCGTTTCCGCCCCGGTCAATAGCTCCGCCTTCTCGTTTGCGACCGGCGCGTCGGCACCGGGAACGATCAACGCGGGCAGGCTGGCGTCGGCAGCCAGATCGCTGGCAAAGCCGGGTTCGGCCAGAAACAGCATGGTTGCGGCAGTCATGCCGACGGCGGCCACGCTGGCACCATTCAAAATGCGACTCATAATGTCCGTCAAACGTGCGGCCGATGAACCGAACCTCTCAAAAC
>VFQQ010005628.1_pt1 | contig 10268 bp, 8 predicted proteins | sample 3512341 | NCBI WGS metagenome assembly VFQQ01 (sample SAMN10412373, study PRJNA504923) | tailings metagenome | isolation source: Relicate 2 Philex TSF1 revegetated site | place: Philippines: Tuba, Benguet | collected 2017-08-29
AGGCTCGGCAAGACGAGCAATAAGCTTCTGGAGCAGAAGCTTGGCGGCCATGGCGATGAACATGAGACGTCGCTTGTCCTCGCCATCGCGCCCGATATGGTCGACATGAGCAAAGCCCTGACTGACTACGGGCATATGCTCGAAGAGCCCGACACGGTGTTCTATCGGCCGACCGAATTCACCGGCGATGCGTCGCGCGGCATCAATTACAGCAAAACCGGCGTGCGCGGCGATCCGACCTTGGCGACCGGTGAGAAAGGGGCTGCGATGCTTGCCGATATGGTCGGGGAGCTTGTGGCGGGTTTGCGTCTGCTGTGTCCGGACATGCAGACGTGACGGACGCATATGACGTTATCGTCGTCGGCTTCGGCTACGCCGGCGGGATCGCGGCGATCGAAGCGCATGACGCCGGCGCCCGCGTCCTGTTGATCGAGAAAAGGCGCGATCCTGGCGGCATCTCTGTCTGTTCAGCCGGCGGCGTCCGCTGCACGACCGATCCGTCGGCGGCGCTGGCTTATCTGGAAGCGACCAACGCGGGAACGACGCCGCGCGAGACTCTGAGAGCGCTGGCGGACGGCATGGCCGATATGCCGCATTATGTCGCGGCGCTCGCCTCGGCGTGCGGCGCTGTCGCAGCAGTCCGCCCGGCCCGCGGGAATTATCCTTTTCCTGGCGGCGAAACCTTCGGCTTCGTCAATGTCGATGAGGTGGCCGGCTTCGACGCCGGGCGTGAGTTTCCGAACGTTCGCGGATCGGCCGCCGGCGCGCGGCTCTTCAAGGTGGTGCTTGAGAACGTCCTTCGTCGCCCCCGGAGCGACGTTCGCTACAAATGCGCCGCCGAGAGATTGATCTTCGAGAACGGCGCAGTGACAGGCGTCGTCGCGAACGGACGGGCGTTCAGAACTCGAAGCGGCGTCATTCTGACAACCGGCGGCTTTGAAGGCGCGGATAATCTGCAGAAGCAGTTCTGGCCAATGAAACCCGTGTTGTCGGCCGCCATCCGCACCAACACGGGCGACGGCTTGCGCATGGCGCAGGCGGCAGGCGCTTCGCTCTGGCATGTCTGGCACTATCATGGCTCCTACGGATTCCGGCATCCGGATCCTGCGTATCCGTTCGGCGTGCGATTGAAGCGCCTGCCAGACTGGACGCCCGGCGCGCCGACGCGAGAGGATGTGACGATGAGCTGGATCATCGTTGACCGCAACGGTCGCCGCTTCATGAATGAGTACGAGCCTTATATGCAGGACACCGGCCATCGCGCGCTGGAGCCGATGGATTATGCGCGACAGGAGCCTGCGCACTTGCCAGCCTTGCTGATCGTCGATGCGAAAGGCCGCGCGCTGTATCCGCTCTCAGCGCCGACCTGGCATGACGATGAGGTGGCCGCGCGATTTTCATCGGTCACATCGCGCGACATGGACGATGCGATCCTGCAACGCTTCGACTCGCTGGACGATCTCGCGCACGGGTTCGCGCTTGACGCGGCGTCGCTGAAGTCGACAGTCGAAGACTGGAACGGGCGCATCTCTACGGGCGGCGCTGACCCGCTGGGGCGCCCTGCATCGAGCCGCGCCGCGATCGGTGCGCCGCCCTTTTACGCCGCGCATGTGCATCCGATCGTTTCGAACACGCAGGGCGGGCCGGCGCATGACGAGCGGCAACGCGTGCTCGACGCGTTTGACGCGCCGATCCCCGGCTTGTGGGAAGCCGGCGAGATCGGCAGCGTCTTCGGGCATATTTATCTCTCCGGGGGGAATCTCGCGGAATGCTTTGTTGGCGGCCGTATCGCCGGGCGCGAGGCGGCTGCATCAGTTTCTCGACAGGGAGCAGCCGCATGAACCGCTTGAAGAACGATCTCGAGGCGCGGCGACCCTATCTCGACCCGGATTTCAGCGATGCGGAATATGATCGTCGCCTGTCCGTTGTGTGCGCGGCGATGGCGCGCGAGGGACTGGACGCTCTCATTGTCTATTGCGGCGTCGGCTCATATGCGAACGTTCGGTGGTTGACGAATTTTCAACCGATCTATGGCGCGGCTTTCGTTGTGGTCCGCGCCGATGGCGGCGTGACGGTGACGACCAACGGCGTTCTGCACGCCGAACCGATGCATTCGATGGTCTGGACCTGTCGCGTTGCAGACGTGCGCTGCTCTGCCGGTCCGGTCTATGGCGGCGCGCTTGATGAGGTCGCGATCTTCGCCGCCGATGCAGCGCAAGGGTGCGCGCGCGTTGGATTGAGCGGCGGCGGCGTCATTCCTCAACCGCTGCACGCGGCGCTGGCGAGTCGCTTGTCCGGCTTGCGCTCCGCCGATCACATCCTCGCGCAGGCGCGCCTGATCAAAAGCCATGAAGAAATCAAGTATATGGAAGAGGCCGGACGCATCGCGGATGCGGCGTTCGGCGCCCTGTTCGAGCGCCTGGCGCCGGGCGTGATGGAGACCGAGGTCGCGGCCGCGGTTGTGGAGAAAATGCACGGGCTCGGGGCGATCGAGTCCTTCCGCACCTGCGTGGTAGGCGGGAAACAGGCAGGCCTGAAGCACGCCTATCCGCGCGAGCGGAAGCTCGAGAAAGGCGAGATGGTGTTTCTCGATCTCGGCGCCGAGTATCGCGGTTACGCGTCCGATACGAGTCGCTGCTGCGTGGTTGGCGGCGGCGCGACGGGAGATGCGGCGGCGCTTCTCTCTGTCGCCGCCGACCTTTATCACGCCGGGCTCGAAGAACTACGCCCCGGTCGGACCATCGACGACGTTGCGCAGGCGCTCATCCGGGTCGTGCGCGGCACGCGTTGGGAGAAGGATTTCTACGAAAGCGGTTTTGGCCACGGCATCGGGATGGACCTGTTTGAAGGGCCCGGCGGCTTGTTCGCAGGCTCCCATGTCGAATTGAAGCCGGGCATGACTGTCGCCTATGAACCGATGGTGGTCGTGGAAGGGCTCGGCACCGGCGTGATCGAGGACACGATCCTGATTACGGAAACCGGGCGCCGTCTCTTGACGGATTCGCCGCGCGACGTGTGGACCAACTAGACAAGGCGGACATCGCCTCAGGAGGAGCGGGGCATGGACATGATCCATCTTGGCGCCAGCGGCTTGAAGGTCACGAAGCTCTGGCTGGGCGCGATGATGTTCGGCTTGCGGACCGACGCCGCCGAGAGCGCGCGCATCGTGGCGATGGCGCGTGACGCAGGCGTCAACGCGATCGATACGGCGGACGTCTACGCGGGCGGCGAGTCCGAGCGGCTGGCGGGTCAGGCCATCGCCGCTGATCGCTCGCGCTGGATCGTCGCGACCAAGGTTTCGGGCGCGATGGGACCGGATCCCAATCGCAGCGGCGCCTCGCGCCGCTGGATCATGCAGGCGGCGGACGCCAGCCTCGCGCGGCTCGGCGTGGACTGGATCGATATCTACTATCTCCACACCGACGATATGACGACGCCGCTTGAGGAGACCATTCTGACGCTCGGCGATCTGATCCGCGCCGGGAAAATTCGCTACATCGGCCTGTCGAATTTTCGCGCCTGGCGGATGGCGCGCTTCGCCGAGTTATGTCGCGCGCTCTCGGTTCCGCCGCCCATCGTCGTGCAGCCGCCCTACAGCGCTGTCACGCGTGGCGCGGAGGCGGAGGTCATTCCTGCCTCGGCGTATTACGGAATGGGAGTGGTTTGTTACAGCCCGCTGGCGCGCGGCGTGCTCACCGGGAAATATGCCTCCTCCGCAGATCCGGAACCAGGAAGCCGCGCCGGTCGCGCCGACAAGCGCATGATGGAAACCGAATTCAGGCCGGAATCGCTGGCCGTCGCCGAGCGCCTGCAGGCCCATGCCCAGGCCACGGGTCGGAGCCTGATTGATTTTGCGCTCTCATGGGTCCTGGCCAATCCTCTGGTTTCCGGCGTGATCGCCGGGCCGCGCACCGCTGAACAGATGGCGGCTTACGTCGCCGCTTTGACGAAGCCTTTCTCCGCAGAGGATGAGGCGTTTGTCGATGCGCTGGTCGCGCCAGGGCACGCATCGACGCACGGCTACACCGACCCGGCTTACCCGGTGATGGGGCGAGCGGCGAACTTGGCGCAACGCGCGCCGCGATATCCGTATTGATGCGGGCGCCGTGATGACAGGCTGTGAATTTCCGGGGGATAAGCTTGATGCGCGCCGTTGCGCCTCCAGAACCGGTTTGCCATAGTCGGCGCATAGTCGCTTCATTTGTGGTGAGACATTGCCTTCGTCTGCACCCATCAGCGTGACGCTTTTCGGGCGACCGACGATCAACGGCCCCGATGCGGTCGGCGTGTTTCCATCGAAAGGCTTTCAGTTGATCGCGCGCCTCGCTGCGGCTCGGGGCAAACCGCTTGGTCGCAAGCAGGTCGCATCGCTTCTCTGGGACAGCGCCGACGACGCGCTCGCGCTGATCAATCTGCGCCAGTTGCTGACGCGGATTCGCAAGTTGTTGCCGTCCCATCCTGATCTGATCGTCGCCGACGCGCGCTCGCTGGCGCTCGGCCCGGGACGAGAGTCGGTCGACCTTTGGCGAGCGCTTGAGGCGACGCCGCAAGAAACCGGCGACGCTGCAGAGGCCCTCGCGCTTTTCGTTGGCGATCTTTTGGCTGGCCTCGATGACGGGACCGAAGCGTTCAGCGAATGGCTGGCGATCGAACGCTCGGCGCTGCAGGAACGCTATCTGTCCCTTGCTGCAATGGCGTTGTTGGATCTCACGCGATTTGGCCGAGCTGATCCGGAGGAAATCGCCACGATTGGCGCGCGTGTGATCGCCGTCGAGCCCGAGCGCGAACCGAGCTACCGGGTGGTGATCGAAGCGTATGCCCGCATCGGCCTCTATGATGAAGCGGAGCGCATCTATCGGATGCTGTGCGCGGCGATCGGCAGCGAGCGCGGCGCACGGCCTTCGCATGAAACAGATGTTCTCATGCGCAAGATCGCCGCGAGTCGGCCCAAGGCAAACGAAGTTGTTGCCGGGAGCGTCCACCGGGCGACCCCTCGTGTGGCCTTTATGCCTCCCGTTTGGCCATTGGAGACTGCGGCTGATCCGTTGCTCCTGGTTTTCTACGAGGATGTGGCGAACGAGCTCGCTCGCTATCGTAGTTTCACAGTCGTCGCGCCGCATAGCTCCTTCAAGGTTGCGCGTCGTTTGGATGGAAGCGCATCGAGCGAACTGAAGCTGCGCGCCGACTATTCCGTGAGCGGTTTCATGAAGCCTGACGCCAGCGACGTCATCCTGGCGTTGCGGATGACTGACTGCGCATCGCAGGAGATCGTCTGGTCTGCGGAGTTTGGGTTGGGCGCCGCCGATCTGCTGACCTCTTTCAGTCTCCTGGTGCGACGCGTCGCGTCCAGTCTCGCGGCCGGGTTCGCCGATGCGCAGCTGGCGTCTCTGCGCAACCGCGGCGACGGCGAGTCATACGGACATTATCTCGATGGGCAGCGCTGGCTCGCCAACAGCGACCTGGGTTCGCTCCGCCGCGCGCGCCGCGCCTTTCAGCAAGCGGCTGACAAGAACCCGCGCGCCGCAGATATTCAGGCGCGCATCGGTCAAACGCTTTATCTGGAATGGATACAGCTTGGCGGCAGTGATCCGCATCTGCTGATTGCAGCGCGTGCGCGTGCGCGCGCCGCGATCGCGCTCGATCCCAACAATGCCGCCGGTCATTGGCTGGACGCGACGGTGGCGCTTTATCAGCGCGACTTCGATCACTGTCAGGAGAAGTTCGCGGAAGCGGAATCGCTGTGTCCCAACTCGCCGGACATTCTCGTGCAGTATGCGGACGCGTTGGCTCACCTTGGTCATGCCGATCTCGGATGGCGCAAATTCGAACGGGCGATCGACGTCAATCCGGCGCCGCCGGATCATTACTGGTGGGCGGGCGCGAGCATTTCCTTCCGCCGACGCGACTACGAGACGGCGATCTCCCTCGCACGACGCGTCGAGAGCGAAGATTCGGTGCTGTCGATTCTCGCCGCCAGCCATGCCCATCTTGGCGATCTTCCGGCGGCGCGGTCTTATGGCGATCGTTTGAAGGATATTTACCCGGGCCACGGCGTGCGAGGCAAAAGCGCCGTGGCGCCAGACAAATTGCAGAGCGACCGGGATCATCGATTGAGCGGGCTCAAGCTCGCGGGAGTTTTTTAGAGAGGAGAGTATAATGTCGAAAGTATATGTGATTGGAGATAAGGACACCGGCGTCGTGTGGCTGATGCTCGAACCGTTGCGCGTCGCGATGGTGTCGAAGCAGGAGATCGCAGCCTTCGCGGAACGCATCGATCAGTCCTATGAGGAGGCGTTTTCGGCGATCGCAGCGGCCTCACAGAAGCTGATGCTGGACGAAGCCGACGCGGATTCTGACTGGGAGAAGTTCGGCTCACTCGTTTCCGGCGGCCGGCAGGTGGCGGACGCGGACTTCTGCTTCATCGCGGACGTTCAGTCGAACGACTGGCAGGCGCTGCGCGACGGCTGCATGCCCATCAGCGACGCGATCGGCGTGCTGGGCGGTTTCGACGGCCGGGCCGGCGTCGCCAATTCCATCGAGCTGCGGCATCTCTCCGCTCCATGACAAGCGAGGCTGCGGCGCGCTTCGGCTTGGAGCGCGCCGCGTCCCGTCGCGAAATCGACGATCTGGTGCGGAACCTGCGCCTGGCGTCCGCCGGCGCGATCATTCACACAAACCAGCGTCCGTCTCTCGCGTCTCTTTGGGATGCGGTTGAACCGCATCTTCTGGCGCACGGAATCACACGGGTCGGGGACCTGACAGGGCTCGACGACATCGGCGTGCCTGTGTGGTTCGCGTGCCGCCCGAATTCGCGATCTCTGTCGGCCTCGCAAGGCAAGGCGCTGAGCGACGACGGCGCACGTCTGGGCGCCGTGATGGAGAGCCTCGAGCAGGCGTTCGCGGAGCGTCATGAGGATCTTGTCCTCGCCATAGGCGGGCGCGACGAGATGGTGCGGCGTGGATGGAGTTGCCTCGCGCCGGAGGATTTTCTGCGGGCGGGCGCGGAGCCGGACGATCCCCGCCGCGAGCGGCGGTGGACGTCGTGCTTCTCGTTGACGACAGGTCGCGAAATGCTGACGCCTTATGAGCTCGTGGGGTTCGATCTGCGGGAAGGCGCCCCTTGGGATCATGCGTCGTTTCGGATGTCGACCATCGGCCTGGCCGCCGGCCCGACGCTCGCCGACGCAGCGCTGCACGGCGCGCTGGAGCTTGTTGAACGCGATGCGACGGCCGCGATCGACGCGATGGGTCTCCATCCTTTGTTCGCGCGACCGGTTCGCCATGAATCCGACCATGATCCGGCGCTGGACGACGCCGTTGTGCGGGTGCGTCGCGCCGGCCTAGATGTAGCGTTCGCAGACGTGACCGGCGGACAGTTCGCGCCAGTGCTCGCGGCGTTCATCGCTCCTTCGATCGGAGGCGCGAACACGGGGCCATCGCGCGTATTCGCAGGCTTCGCGTGCCGCCTTGATGCGCCCGCCGCCGCATTGTCGGCGCTGCTTGAGGCCGTTCAGTCGCGCCTGACCTTCATCGCCGGCGCGCGCGACGATCTCCTGCCTCCGGACTACGTCATGAGACGGTCACGCCTCCCGCGACTAGGCGGCAAGCCGCTCGCGCTGCATGAGATGGGCGGCCTTTCGGCCGCGATCGTCAATCTGCCCGCGACCAACCGACTGGCGTATGTCGTCGATCGACTGATCGCGCAGGGGACCACGGACGTGTTCATCGCGCCGCTTGGCGGGGTTCCAGATATATTCAGCGTCGTGCGCGTGATGGCGCCCGGTCTCGCCGCGACCACCAAGGCGGGCGCGGTTCGACTCGGCATGAGCGCGCTGAAGCCGCTGCTTGCGACGATGGCGCCAGCGTCATGACGGTTGTCGTGTTCGCCGGGCCGAGCATTGCAGACGTCGAGCCCGCGGCGTTCAGCGGCGTCGACCTGCGCCCGCCAGCGGCGTGCGGCGACATTCTCGGGGCGGCGCGCGGCGGCGCGACCACGATCGGCCTGATCGACGGGCTCTTCGGCAGCGTCGCCGCAGTCTGGCATAAGGAAATTCTTTTCGCGCTGGACATCGGCGTCCGCGTCATCGGAGCCGCGAGTATGGGTGCGCTGCGCGCGGCGGAATGCAATCGCTTCGGCATGATCGGCGTCGGCCGCATCTACGATGAGTATGCGTCGGCTCGTCGGTGGTCGGATGCGGACGTGGCCGTGCTTCATGCCCCTGCCGAGTTGGGTTGGCAGCCGCTTTCGGAGCCGCTGGTCGATATCGACGCAACGGTGGATCACCTCTCCGAACGCGACCTCCTGAGTGGCGGGGAAGCATCATCGCTGCGCGCGGCGGCGCGCCGGCTCCATTATCGAGCGCGCATCTGGAGCGAGGTCATCGACCGAGCCTGCGACGATAAGGTTCGCCGCGCCGAACTTGAAACCCTCGTGACTCAGCACGCCGTGCGCCAGAAAGAGCGCGACGCGCGGGCTCTATTACGCATCGCGGCGACGAGCACGCCGGATGGCGCTCGTTCATCGCGCCTGATGGGAGGCCCGCTCAGCATGACGGCTTTTCTTGGCGCGTTGGCGCGTCGGTCGGCCGCGATGGAGCAGAGCCATCGCACCTGACGTCGTTTGCATGCGACAGACGCTTGTTTCCGATATCGGCGGGCCGGTCGCTCGGACAGCACTCCAGATCAATCCTTATCTTCTTGAGTCAACGCATTCGTTGCGTCGCCGCGCTTATGAAAACCTCATGCGTTCCTTCCTGCCGGGAACGGATTTCCTGATCCTCGTCGATGCCGCCGACGCCGCGCGCACAGACATCTGGATTCGTACGCTCGATCTGCCATGCAAAGCGCGCCTCGTGGAAGCTCCGTCCGGCAAGCTGCGCGCGCAGGGCGCCTGGATGCGGGACGCCTTTCTGGATGCGCGCATCGACAGCGAACAGATTCTCGTCGCCACCCATACACAGCGGCCTGCCGGCCAGGCGCGCTGGATTGCAGACGCCGCGCAGGCGCGGATTGAAACGCATGATCTGTCGCTTGAAGGAGGAGATTGTCTTGTCGCCGACGATTTCTGGCTGGTCGGCGCGCAGGCGGTGCGCAACAGCATGCTGATCCCGGGGCGGCGCTGCGACGCTGTGAGAGCGGTGGAGCGTCTCGCTGCGCTCGATGGCCGGCCGATGCACGTCGCAGGTTATCCGCGTTCAAGGGAGGTCGATCGCGATCTCCGCGGAGCAGTTGCGTCCGACCTCGCGCAGGACTGGGCGCATATCGATCTGGTCGTCTCGCTGACGGGTCGTCGCGGTGCGCATGGGGCGCCAATTCTCATGGTCGCGAGCCCGGTGGAGGCGCCGTGCCGGGAAGAGGCGCAGGCCGCCATCGCCGGCGCGCCGCTGGACGCCATGGCGCGCCATCTGCAAACGCTGGGCTTCGTCGTGCTGCGCAACCCCGCGCCGTTCGCGGGCAATCCGCGACGGATCGCGCCCTATTGCAATGTCATTCTGCAGCAGGAGCCCGACATCGTATGGCTGCCGCAGTTCGCTGACGCCGGAGAGGCGTTCGTCGCCTCCGACGCTGCGAACGCGGCCTTATGGGAAAGTCTTGGCTACCGTGTGATTCCGGTCGAGGGATGGGGCGCTTTCCTCGGCGCCAAAGGTGCGATCCGCTGCGCCACCAACGTCATCGCGCGCAAACCTCTGGTCCCGGGTTGACGAAGGTCCTTTTCCCGCCTGAGCGCGATGCTCGCGTATGACCGAGGGGCGCGGTAAAGTGCGCCGGGAGAGGGAGATCGGCGACAATGGGCGTTGGGGAGCACAAGTTGCGGCTGACGCGGCGGGCGCTTGGCGGGTTGACGCTGGGCGGAGCGATCCTTGCGCCTCGCCTCGGGCGAGCGGAGCAAAAGCTGCGACGGGTCGCGATTCTCACCGGATTGCCGTTTAACGACCCGGTCTTCCAGGAACGTCTCAAGCCCATGATGACGCGACTTGGCGAACTGGGATGGTTTGAAGGCAAGAACATCCGCATCGACGTCTACGTCACCACGACCGATCCCGCTCAGCAAACGGCCGAGGCTCGCCGGATGGTTGAAGCCGCCCCCGATGTGATCATGACTTCATCAGGCCCCGAGACGGCCGCCGCCATGGCCGCCACACGGACAATCCCCATCGTTTTCAGTTCCGCCGATCCGCTGGGGAGCGGCTTCGTCAAATCGCTGGCGCGGCCTGATGGCAACGCGACCGGCTTCAGCGACATTGATCCGGCGATGGGCCCCAAATGGG
>VFQQ010005630.1_pt1 | contig 10264 bp, 10 predicted proteins | sample 3512341 | NCBI WGS metagenome assembly VFQQ01 (sample SAMN10412373, study PRJNA504923) | tailings metagenome | isolation source: Relicate 2 Philex TSF1 revegetated site | place: Philippines: Tuba, Benguet | collected 2017-08-29
CACACACACACACAGACACACACACACAGCAGACTAGAAGGAACGTATGTGCCCATGTGACTCATGTGGATTGGCCACATTATACAGCATGAACTGGGCATGTGTCCCATGTTTCAACCCTGCGCCATGTTTTGCGTGCAGGGTCGGCCTACATACGAGTGGCGGCTGCTCGAAGAAGCGGCCAAAAACGGCTCTGGACCTGAGAGCCTGACACATCGTGCAGACGGCCACAGCCACTACGGGCCTCCTTCACATCTCGCCACAATTATGCGGCGCGTGAAGGAAGGGCTGTGATGCAGCGTGCTGCAGGCACGCACATACACACACATAGAGAGTCCCAGGGAAGGCACAAAGACACCATGGCCATGCCAATAGAGCGCTGAGTGTGGTGCTGTGAGCCTTATTAGCACACTCAGCCCCTGAAAGTGCCAAGGTGCTAGGCTTTCATATTCAGGCATACAGCGCACAGACAGACATATTCACGGAGATGTGGGAGCCACGAAGAACGCGGCTGGCTCAACGTGTTTGCGCACAATGTGGGTACTGCGATACTGTGTCATGGCTTTGTCGCCGTGTAATGGCCTTGCTACTATGATGCTATGCTGTGATGCGATACTGATGCTGTGATGCGATACTGATGCTATGATGAGATACTGATGCTATGCTATCTGAGATACTGTGCTCCAGCCCGTTAAACTGCCAACTATCTTTAGTGCATGTGTGCACGGCTGCGTTAGTCTTCGCTCTCCTCTTGCTATCAGTGCTCGTTACATATAAGTTTAGGTATGCTTATGAGACTGGAAGCACAGTTACGCGATGCTGCCGCTACTGCTGAATTGTGCTGCTATGATGCCTACTGCTGACCTGTGATACTGCTGAAAGCCTCACAATACCGGTTGTTCTTATGGATCTTGTATTGAACGGATGCTGGCTCCGGCCGACCCCGCCTGGCTCCATCACCACGTTCACGTGTAATGACTATGCCTACCTGTTGTTCATGCCTGCTGTACAATATTGGCTTTTGTTCTGAGTATTAAACGGATGCTGGCTCCGGCTGGTCTTGGCTCCATCTGTGATTCACCACGTTCACCTGTAAGAGATGCCTGACTGTTACAAAGTCTGATATCACACGAAGTACGTCAGCTGCTCGCATCGATGTTCAGAACATAGATCACACGTCAAGGAAAGGTCAACGCTCCTCGTACAGGAGGAGCAAATCACGAATCAGAGTTTGCTGACTGAGTACACATGCGGTAATTAGGCAAATTATTATTACCTCGCAAAACCGCGGAGAACGACTATGGTCGCACACGTATGTAAGTATACATACCAACTCCAAAGATCATATCTTCAATCACACAGAGCTGCCCGAAGCGATCTGCGCAGCACCATGCTCGGCATTGCTAGGCCTGGATCAAACGCCTGCCCTGCCTCCCACTACGGTACAGTGTCCGGCCAGCGAGCAACCGGCCTTTTGTGCATCTAACCATGCATCCTTTCCTCTACGCAACGTGTCGCGAGTCCCTACTGCATGCTGTCTGTACAATTTTGAGTTACCGATGAGTTCGTGGATGCATGTCGTACGCGTCGTATGTGTAACTCGTGCGTATGCCATCTGAAGTTATCCACAGATCGCAAGTGTAGCTGTCTTCACTCTGGTCCGCGCTCTTTCCATGGGTGCCCGACACCCGAAGCCGAGTCGCCATGCTTCTTGAGCCTGGGTGACGCCAGGGGTGACGCGAATACACGCGGGCTCAGAGGCTCGTATGGCGAAACGGACTTGAACCGCATGGCGGCCTTGCGCGAGGCTTGGCGCATGGCCTCCGCGTCATGCGCATGGGCCGCGTCTCGCGGCGTCAGAAACGCACCTAACCCCAACCGCCGTGGCGAGCTCATGGGCGATGCCATGCACGTCTTCGGCGACGCCATGCAGCCTGCTTGCGCTATGTCAGACATACCGCCAAACGGCGAACCCATGTCAGACATAGCGCTGAACGGCGAGCCCATGTGGCCACTCGGTGGAGTCTTGGGTAGGATGACTCTGAGGTCCAAACGGGGCACCATCTGCGCAGGCTTGGTACCCCCGCTGGCCTCTTGCATGGCCTGGTGCATGGCTGGTCTGTCTTCTGCACTAGTCATGGTTACTCTGGTACTACTCCAAGAGCTTTTCTTTGTCCTTGTGTTTGTATCCACTGTCAAAGCTGTGGTCAGTAATCGCAACTGTTCTTGTACCATGGTCGGATCGCTGCATGGAGGTGGCTGCACGAGCCCTGCGACCTTGCGTACCAAGGCCGTGCCGCGCCCTGCTGCTGACTGCTCCATGCTGCCCATGGGCCCACGCATGGACACATGCATGGCAGCTGGCACGAGCTCGTATAGCTGCATGAGCACATCGTCTGTAATGACCTTCTGCTTTGTTGCCAACCCACCCATATAACTCTGTCTCCGTGGTTGGTCATCATTAAGCGCTGAGTGCTCCCCACGGCTCCTGTGTTGTGAGGGCATGTGGTCGCCAAGCTCTGTGTTGGCTGGCCCAGGGCCATGCCGGTACGCAGTCCACCATACAGGCCCGGTGCCGCGCACTGCCAGTCCTCCGCTTGGTGCAGCTCGTGGGCTATGGCTGGCTGGCTCCGGCGGGGATGTGGTGGTTGTGGTTGATGCATGGTCCTGGCTTGGACGCACTGTTGCCCCAGATGCATGACTGCCTAATGATAGCGCGTCCTTGCCTGCTGCTTGTGCCATGAGCAGCTGCTTTGACTGTCTCGCTCGGATGTCCTCTTTTGCATCTACCTTGGCGGTTTCTGTGCCTGTACCCAGAGCCGGCATGTTGCCCTCCGGCCCTCCATGCGCCATTAAGAATCCACGATGGAGCGTGCCATCCGGATGCGTGCTGTATGGCCCAGTTACAAGCTGCTTTGCAAACTTGACATGCGTCAGGACGCGCTTGAGAGCACCCATGATATGGCCCTTTCGCAGGGTGCCATGCAGACTCGACCGTGCGGCTGTAGATGACGACAAAAACAACCATGCATGGTCTTGCATGGCATTGTTGTCATCGCCCTCCACCCCGTCATAACCGTTATTAACGTCCGTTTCTGGCGGTTGGCCGTCTGAGGGGTGGTTAGTGTGATCTGTGGCGGAGTCACACTCTTCTTGTTGGTCGGGTGGCGGCACTTGGAGCATTTTGTCCACTGCTTTCTGGAAACGCTCGTCCGTTTCTACCTTGCTGGAGCGGCGCGATTTGAGAGAGGGGCGGACGGACATTGAGGAACGCTGCGTGTGACAGTGACAAGACACACACACACACACACACACACACTGGAAGGCATGCATGCAAGCGAACACCATCGCACAAGGACGGGCCGGGAACACTGTCACGAGCTTCTAAACTGCACGTGGTCTGCGCCTTGCTTGCATGAGCATGTGGCGAGCGACGATGTGGGCAAGTACCACACACGTGTGTCACACTCACCTCTTCACTGGCTGTCTCTCCAGTCTCCTGCTGACCAAAGTTAACATGTTTGCTTCGCGCTGACCTTCGAGCCTTTGGACCCCCCGCGCTCTGATGCACTGCCCCATGCTGGGGCCTAAGCAGACCACCGCCGCCTCCCTCGTCCTCACTCATCACCGTGTGTGACTGTCGCAGAAACGGACTATGACATGTGTGCGACACATGGGCCCCATCTACACCCATACCCTCTTCTCCAGACAGCTGTAGGGACGGTGAATCAGACCTATCACCATGAGGATCTTGGTACGCTGTTTGTATAGCTGGTAGTGACAGTCTCAGCCTTAGCTGCTCGTGGTGGTGATGAGGGTGTGTTGTCTGTTGGTGGTTATGTTCGTTGTGGTCCTGTTGGTGGTGGTGGTGGTTGTGGTTATGCGTGGTAGTAGATGGTGCAAGGTGGTTGGTGTGGTGGCTGTGTAGGTTGGCTGTGCGGCGGGGTGTGAGGGGTGGGAGCAGGGACGTTGCGGCGTAGGACGCTGTGTGTTCCACTCGCTCTGAACGACGCTGCTCGCGCTCTAAGAACTGCGCCCTGAGAGCCTGCAGGGATCAGCACCATTCACACGTGCATGCGAGTCAGCAAGCACAGAGAATAACGTGGTGACTTGACAAGGTGGGCATCAGTGAAAATAGCCGGGTATGTGCACGTGTAGGCACACACACACACACACACACACACACACACCTCTAAATCTTCCTCGGGTACGTACTCAAGACAGGCTAAATCAAAATGAAGAGCGAGCACCTGGCTGGTGGATACGACCACATCTGCACAATGCACACCACAGAGCGAACAGCACATGCATACGTTTAAAGCATGGTAGTAGCGCCCAAGAGCAATAAGTGCTGCGTGCCCATGTGCGTACAACCTTGTGTGCATGCATGCGTGCGTATGTGTGTGCGTTTGTGTGTCTGTGTCTCTGTGTGCGCATGCGCAAGTGCAGGGTCATCATACTCACTGTATGTGTGACAACTTTGTGTGCATGCGTGCGTATCTGTGTGCGTGCGTATGTGTCGGTGTGCACATGCGCACAGGCCAGGCACTACTTACTGTATGTATGACAAGGCCACCCCAGCACGCCCGCCTCCCCACACACGTCCCCAGGGCACAAAACCGCCACCTCCACAGTCCTCCCCACCCCACCACCCCGCGCACCACCGCCATGCACACCGCCCGCCATGCCAATGCTTCCATGACTCTGCCTGCCTGTGCCCAAACCCCCTTGTTGCGGGTGTGCATGCCCCCTTGAACCTATCCCTGCATGGGCACCATCCTGTATGCCAGTTGAGCTATTTTCACGGCTTCTGCTGTCAACCACATGGGACATGCTCCCACGTACAAGAACGCCAGAAGAGTGACTTGCATGCATGTGTGTGTGATGGTTGGGGTCGTGGTGAGAGTGTGTGTGGCTGGAGGGGTGGCTGGTGCGCGGGCCTGTGGTGTGTGTGTGGTGGCTTGGGATGTGGGTGGTACTCGTGCGAGTGTGGGTGTCGGGGGACGGCTTGTCACCAACATGCGCCGTCACCTGCATAGCACAGGCATGCAAGCATATGTACGTGCAATGTCACTACACATGCACCATGCGTAGAATAATGGTGTTACACAGTAAAGTACGGACACACACACACACACACAGACACACAAACAAACAAACAAACACACACACAGTACTCACCATGCATGTGCCCGTCAGGATTAGCACCAGCTCTGTAGGTACACAGTGTGCCCTACAAAGCACTGCACCCCTACTGTGTGTCTGGAGCGTGGCGATAGCAGCCAGTGCCCGCAAGGGTGTGCGCTTGAGTGTGTCCTGCGCGCACATACGACAGAGGTTGTCTTCCGTTACTTTCTGCTGAAATATGCTTTGTACACAGTGTACTTGTTGAAAGGCGGCATGTCGTGTGTAATGCAATGCGTTGTTATCTCCACCCTCTGCACAATACGGGATAACGTGTGTGTTATAATGCATACCTTGATACGTGAAGCTGCCTTTATTATCTCAACCCTCTACACACTAGACAGTGTGATTGTTGTGAGACGGGATGACGTGTGTGCCGAATGCATTACCTCGATGCATGACGCTGCCCTCAAGCTGCATGCAGTGCTAGTGTACTGCTATGGTAAGGATCTGTCATTTTAGCAATAATATAAGTTAACATACTGTGACTAGCTATATTATAAGGTTGCCCAAGAAACAAATCATTGGATCTGATATATACTTGACAAGACAAGAATGTATTCGCACGTACCTTGATGCATGACGCTGCCCTCATGATCTCAACCCTCGCCCTGACCACACCATCAAACCCATGCCGCAGAATCTCCTCGTACTGACGCCTGTAGCACACCATGCACCGTACATCAGATGTTGATAGACATGTTGAGAGGTCAGGCCTAGACAGGCTGGATAGGATGTCTGCGATGTGGTCTGTGTGTGTGTGTGTGTGTGTTTGGGTTGTGTGTGTGTGTGTGTGCGTTTGTGGGTTGTGTGGGTTGTGTGTGTGTGCGTGCGTGACCTCACCTGGTAATCACGAGCAGTTCTGTGTCCTCCAATGCGCGTATGGCGCCCTCTTGTGCGATGGACCCTGCTGACACCACAGCCGCCCCACCACAACTGTCACCCATACTGAGGTCTCGACACCACGTGCCTGTGACCTGTGTAAGACACACACACGCACACACGCACACGCACACCAGGACCATGTGCGATGCTCGTCTATCTGCGCGTGTGATGCGGTGCGGCAAAGCAGAGTGTATGGTGTGTGTGTGTGTGTGTGTGTGTGTGTGTGTGTGTGCGTGCATGTGTGTGTGTGTGTAGCCATACCTGGCCCAAGGCGAGTATCTGTTCGTGACGCTCGTACCACCCTGTGCGGGTCTTGGCCTTGGCAGTGGCCTGCACAACACATCAGAGCACAGGCTGCTGACTACATTGACAAGCAGTGTGTCCCTATGCAGAGAATAATGTGAACGGGGCGTGAATGAGCAGATGTGGACACATACTGCTGGCAACGGTCACAAAGAGGGGCCATGACCACATGCTGCTGGCTCCGCTTACGACGCCAGGCACGCATGCAGCGCTCGCAACCCTATGCCAAGAAGTAAGGCGGAGAAAACATACTGCTGGCTACGCTCACAAAGTGGAGCGGGCATGCAGGGCACCTCACATAAGCACACAAGCAGGTTTGGCATTTGCGCACTCATGCACCACGGACGCAGGACGCATGCCATGCAAGGGCCTTCACAATGCGCAGACAAACATGGCTACGTGTACACAAGACAACTGTCATAGACAGGCGTATAAGCATTATGGTTTGAACTGAACTAACCGTCATGGATAGGATCTGTTGAAACTCAGCGAACTCCAACTGCCGTGAGCCGTCCACATCAACGGCATCAACCAACTCTTGCACCTGCACGTGAGAGACACACCCTGACTGAGGCACTGTTTGCACACCCGTGCGTCTTACACGGTAAGCGGACGCCCGTGCGCCTCCGCACTGTGCTGGCGCCCTAATCCTGAGAGTAGGTTTGTGTGTGTGTGTGTGTGTGTGTGTGTTTGTGTGTTTCCTCACCTCCTCAAGTGTGTGCTCAATGCCAAGTAGCTGCAGCGCTTGTTGAAGCTCCTCCGTGTCTATGGCACCTGTACACACACACACACACACATACACACACACATGCACACACACACACATGCACATGCACACACTTGAGAAACAGTGTTCCACTTGCCAGTATGGTGTACATGCACGGCGGCCCACATCACACATGATGGTCACGCATCTTACACAACTGTCAATCGTGCCATATGTGTGTCTCACTCACCGCTATGGTCTACATCCACAGTGTCGAACAGCTTGTGAAGTTCTTGTTCACTCATCATAGGAGCCTGGCTACCCAGGGTGCCGTCAGACTCTGTGGCTGTCGAAGTGGCTATGCTAGTATTTGACTCCCTTTGCACAGGGCCTGCACCAGCCTGGCTTAGATTTGATTTGCTGCTGGGCGCTGCCGTCTGGGCTGTGGTGACACCTGCACCAGAGCGTCTTTGGCCTGCTGAGCTGCCTGTGCCGGCATCACCCACAGAGGCACCACACGCAGTTTGCGCCTGGGCCGGCCTTTCTTCTTTCTGACCCTCCTGGCCCTCGCAACCCTGCTCTGTGCGCCCGGTGCTCCCCATGCCCTCTGCAGCCTCCTGGCTACCACACGGCTCTTTTGCATCGCTTGGGAGGGTCTGCTGGCTGGCTGCTGTGGCTGTGGCAGTAGTGGTGACAGCTGCTGTGTGTGCTTTGGGGTCCTGGGCAGGTTGTGGTGGTGGTGGTGCGCAGTCTTCGAAGCCGGATCGGTCATTCGTAAGAATCTCAACTCTGCCAGATAAGACCTGTGGATAGCACACAATGAGTGTCACACACACGCACACACACATAAAAGATACGAACACACACACACACACACACACATGCGTTGATATGAGTCACTTCCAACACCGCCCATGCAACTGCTTGGCTCAGATGCAGCGCAGTGTGTATGTGTGCGGGCCCGCTCGTGTGTATGTGTGTGCTTGTGTATGTGTGCGGGCCCGTTCGTGTGTATGTGTATGTGTGTGTGTCACTGACCTGTACATACAGGCTCTGCACGGGATCCTGTCCTGTAATGGCATGCACCTCGCCTGTAGGCAGGTGCAATCGTGTGGCCACTGCACACACACACATACATACACACACACACACACACGATCTGCTGACATGCACACACTGCCTCTGAACACAATAAAGCATGTTTTGGCTGCACAATGAGGCTTGACCAGCGCATACCCCTGCCCCGTGCTTTCAGCAGCGCAGCGCACTCATAAGTCCACAAACAATTCAACAAATGGTGTATACAATATGTCTCAGTGAGCGCGCACCATAGCAAAGGTCTCTGTGGACCACCTTGCCTCGTGCGGTAAACAGAGTTGACTTGGCTGTCTCCTCTGCAAGGTATTGGATGTCTGCGGGGCTGCGGAGACCGGGCGGCTTGTCCAAGGCGCGGGCGCAGTGCCGCACGGCCTTGGCCCGCTCCATATTGTCGTGGAGCACTGCACAGGCAAGGGCGACGCACACATCTGAATTGAACCACGTTGTGTCAGCTGCACTGCGCTCCGTGCTCGCTGGAGTCAGAGCGGGCTGCCAGAGCCTGAAGCTGTGTACTGGCTGGAGCCAGAGTGGTGCGCCAGGGTTGAGGGCGTGCAGTGGCACGCTAGGCGCGCAGGTGCAGGCACATCGACTGAGGCGTCCGTACTGGGTGCACTGGATGGGGACACTGCATGTCTGTGCACTGTCATCAGCTAGAGCGTGCGCAGGCCCCTACCTGAGAGCCACATCTTCGCTGCGCTGTTTCATCAAGCCCTGGGCGGCTTACAGAGAGAAGCACAGGTCATCTGCTGTGAGCGGGAGTACGAGCTGACGGTGCGTGCTCGGCCTGCTGAGCTCCTCGGCGGCCCCATCCATCGTGCATTCTACAGGGCCTTAGCTTCAGCACACTGACATGTCGCGCGGCCCTGCATTTGCGAGCTTTGGTACCCAGACCTCAGAAACGTCAAGTGTGACAAAGCCAGGTAGGTGCCCAGCCTCGCCTGCTGTCTCTGCCAATCCCGCCGCTCCCTTCGCTGTTCCTAGCTGGCTACGAGCAGTCTCCCATCAACCCCCGCGTCGCCCCGCGTAAGATGCAAGCAGCACGCAGCGCATCTCTGAGCCGCACAGCCACACCCCCCGCTTCTAGAAGCGCGATGCCAGCGCCCAGCCAAGCATCTGGCCGTGTCAGGTGCCAAGCGCACTCCGCCGGCCTCCACAGCGGCGAGTGGCTGCTCGTCACGACGCCAGTGTCAAACCATGCAGCCCGGGTGAGGATCTGTGCACACGCATAGCATCCATCGCGCGCGGATGCAGGCCTTTTTGAGCCCTTTCTGCTGCACCCACCTTGCTACCCTGTACGCCCGCTGCTGTTGGCCAGCACAGACCCTGCTACAGTGCAGCCTTCTGACCCCAGGGCCCTGTGCGCGTGCTGTCACAGGTGCGTTTCCTCATCGACAAGAAGGGTCTCAATGACCTCATCAAGTACGTCACACCAGCGCAGTTTGGAGGGCTTAAGTCCGAAGAGTACCTTAGAATCAATCCACAGGTAGGCTGATAGGCTAAGGACCCTCCGTTCACAGCATTGAGCAGACGAGCGGCAGGGCCTTCAAGTCGATGATCCGAAACAAGCACCTGCTGAGCGGTTAAAGGACAGCAACCCGAAGCAGGCGCTACAGGTGTGCACCCACAGCCAGGCATGACACACACGGAGTGTGTGTGCTTGTGTGTGTGTGTGTGTGTGTGTGTGTAGGGCAAGTTCCCCACACTCATCCTCCCAGATGGCAGCAACCTACCTGAGAGTGAGGTCATTGTACAATACCTTCTAGATAAGTTCAAAGGTACGATAGTGCATGGTAACTGTCTATGGCTGTGTTGGTGCATGCACGGTTATGAGGTCATTGTACAATACCTTCTGGATGAGTTCAAAGGTACGATCCCTGTGCCCTGTGTTCCCAAGAAAAGGTGTGCATGCACCCATGCTTAGGCATGCAGGCAAGAAGAAAAAGGTGTGCATGCACCCATGCTTAGGCATGCACTCGACAGTGGCGTGTGCTTGCCAGATTAGCAGAGATTGTTCACGCATGTGCATGCATGGTTGCATGGGGGCTAGTGGGGCACTGTCTAGTGGGACTTCCGCGTTGTGTGCCGCTG
>VFQQ010005631.1_pt1 | contig 10263 bp, 15 predicted proteins | sample 3512341 | NCBI WGS metagenome assembly VFQQ01 (sample SAMN10412373, study PRJNA504923) | tailings metagenome | isolation source: Relicate 2 Philex TSF1 revegetated site | place: Philippines: Tuba, Benguet | collected 2017-08-29
GCTTGGCCTGGGAATGGCAGCACGCGCAGCAGCGGCGTGGCCGGGGTTGGCGTGGCAAAATTGTCCAAGCGCGCTGATACAAACACCGGCCGTTGTAATGTTGTTTTGACGGCTAAAGCCGCTGCAAGCTATACATGTGGCCTCACCATTTGTATTGTATCCATCCCCCTGCAGCCGCGTTCCCCGAGGAGCACTTTGACCGCCTGGAGGCGCTGCAGCCCGTGTGGGTGCCCTACTACGTTGTAAGTCCAATGGCGGGGGCCTGGCTGCTCTTCTGACTCTGCTGCTCCGTCCAGATGGCCGGGGCGAGGGACAGAGGGCCTCAACAATTGCACCGCGAGCCGCAGCACTGCCCAGCACCCCGCCCCCCTCTCCTCCCCCTGCTGCCCAGGTGCACAAGCTGCTGCAGGGCCTGATCGATCAGTACAGCCTGGCGGGGCAGGAGGCGGCGCTGGGCATGGCTGAGGGCATGGCCTCCTACTTCTGCGGCAGGTGCGGCTTGGTGTGGTACACAAACAGGGAGTGTATGGTCTCAGTTGGCCTGTAGTTAGCGGGTGGGTGCAGTGTGGTTGGAGATCTGTATATCGCCGTGCAACTTTCGTCGTGTTGCCGCCTCGCTCTTTGGAGTGTGAGCAAGGGGACGGCCACGTGACATTGCTTCAATTCTTCGCCCGCTGCACCCAGGGTGGCGCGCGTGCTGGAGGTGAATGGAACCGACCACTGGCAGAAGATCCTGGAAACTGAGTTTGGCGGCATGAGTGAGCCCTGCTGTGCAGCGCCTGTTTCCTGGGCAGTGAGGCTTGCATTGAGAGTTGCGGCGTGCGTGCGCCCGGCTGTTTGCACCAGGGCGTGTATGGGCTCAGCAGAGAGGCGGAGGTTGGCGGTGTGACCAGGGCGGAAGGGCCGACCTGGCCTGCGAGCGGGATGCCGTCGTGTACCCAACACCAAGCTGAGGGTGCGCATCACGCTGCATCGCTTTCCCTGCTGCCCACAGACGACGCTCTGTACAGCCTGTACGCCATCACCCAGAACCAGAGCCACGCAGGTGGGCCGGTGGGCGGCAATAGCACTGGATTACTGCAGGGCGGTGTTGCAGGGGCCAGCGTGGTTAGGTAGCGCACCTGTGCAACGACGCAGAGCGCACAGCAGTGCTCTAGCATACAGGAGTGCTCACAAACCCCGCTGTCCTGATGTTGATGATGGCTTCTGCACCGCAGAGTGCGCCCACTGGTTTGACAAGCCCGCCTTCATGCGCCCGCTGGTGGAGGGCGGAGACCCGCTGCCCGGCCTGCACGCCAACACACACATGGCGCAGGTGGGGGCGGCGCGTGCATGCTGCTAGTGCTACGATGGCCTGGCAAGCAGCGGCTTGGTGTGCTGCTGCAAGCTTGCTGAGCCTATTGTAGCACACGATGATCAGCTGCGGCAGTTTGCGGACCTGTGGTTTCGCTGGTCCTGGGTGCATTCCAACTCTGCGAACGAGCTAACCTGCCCCCGCACCGTATTTGTTGCACCCCGCAGGTGCAAGGCTTTGCGGCTCGGTACGAGCAAGTGGGTGACCCCGAGGCTCTGGCTGCCACAGCGCAGTTCTTTGGCCTGCTGCTGCAGGTGCGGTGTGGCTGGGTTGCATGCTTGGACGAGCAGGGGGCTTGGTCCTTGGAAGCAGTTTTGCATGTATCTGCTGTCAGCAGAATGTAAGTTTCGACAGAGTAGCGGCACGTGCTCGTTTGCTTGCCTCTCAAGACAATCAACCTCTCTGCGCCACTGCAGCACCACTCCTTCTCCGCCGGAGGCTCCAAATGGGACGAGCACTTGTTGCGTTTCAGCTGAAACAGCTCCTTACCTTTCCTGCCCCGCAGCACCACTCCTTCTCCACCGGCGGCTCCAACTGGTACGAGCACTGGGCGGCAGAGGACAGCCTGGGCGAGGCGCTTGCCAACGTGAGCGGGTGACGGTGGGTTGGAGTTGTTGCATTACTTGCATGGTTTAGCTGGAGACCCCTGATGCCTCCTCGGAAGTTGAGAAGGAGAATCGCACACAGTGCCACACACTCATCCACACTGACTGACATGGGGCACACTTTGCTCACATCCGCTCGCCTGCCTGACCAAGGAGACCTGCACGCAGTGCAATGCACCCACCTGCTCGCATTTGCACAAAAATGCTCCCACTGTTTGATGCAGGCCGACGCTGCTTTCCTGACCGAGGAGAGCTGCACGCAGTACAACGTGCTCAAGCTGGCGCGCTGGCTGTTCCGACACACAGGCGACGCGGGTGCGTGGGCGGCGGGCATGCAGCTTGTGAGCTGTTGTGGAGCGGCGGCAGCTGCACTGCATGGGCTGCCTTGGGGTTGGGTTTCGGCTGTCATGAATGTCTTGGACGCAAGGATGTCCTGTTTCCCTAGCTTCCGGGTGTGCTTGTGTGTCTGGCGCAGCAAGCTGAGGGCAGGCATTGACCGCCATGCCTCGCATTTTATGCTGCTGCTTTTGTGGTTCCCCGTGTGGTTCGCACAGCCCTGGCCGACTTCTACGAGCGAGCCCTGCTGAATGGTGTGATCGGCGTGCAGAAGCTGCGGCGCCACAGCCACGCCCACAGCCACAGCCACAGCCACAGCCACAGCCACCCGCACCTGCCTGGTTTGGTGCATAGCCACAGCCACGGGCACATGGGCCCAGATCCACCGCTCCTGCCTGGTGTGCTTGACACTCGGCCCAGTGGCGGCGAGGAGGAGCAAGGCAGTGTGCACACGCTGGGCGGCAGCAGGCCCAGCAAGGATGGCGGCAGTGGCGGCGGCGGCAGCGACGCCAGCATGCACAGGCACACGGACAGCACGCACCGCAACGACTCGCACCCGCACTACGAGTACGCTCCGCGCCACACCACCCACATCCACCTGCACAACAGTCACTTCCACAACGTGAGGGCAGGGTGCTGCTGGTAGGGTGGGTTTAAGTTGCAGAGGCTGCTATCCGCTTGCTAACCCTCGCAGCAGCTCAGCGGCCGTGCTTTGCAGTATGAATGCGTGTTTCTGCCGATCTGCTGGCCTGCTCATGCCTGCCACGCATGCCGCAAGTCTTTGCACCTCCGCTCCCCTGTGTTTCATGCCACTGCCAACCCCCACCATTTCCCCAATTGCCTCTTCTGTTTGCAGAGCTCAGCTGTCATCCACATCCACGTGCATGGCGGCCAGGACGACAGCAAACCCTCAACTGATAATGCTGCTGAGGGCGCTGAGGGCGCTGTGGTGCTGCACGCCGAGCAGCGGCGCCGCCTGCTGGCCCGCGCGGCAGCTGCTGCGGAGGGGCCTGCGGGTGGCGGCCTGGGGCTGGCACGCCCAGACAACTACAAGGCGAGCGCGGTCGGCATGCTATATGCACGCAGCAGCAGTCCGTGGTTGCTGATGAGAGCGGGAGAGCGGCATGATGAGAGCGGGGTGGCGCCAGGCTGCTTTGGCCCAGCGGCATGGCCACGCACGCCCCTGCCTGCATCGCCTCTGAACCCTTTACTTGTCCTGCTGCTCAGGTCATGTCGTGGCCGGGCGAGCCCTGGGAGGCGGCGCGCGCAGACGCTGCCTCTGCCGCTGGCAATGGTGACTACCCACCACAGGCGGGCCCAGGAGTGTTCATCTATTTCCAGCCCTTGGGTGGGTGATCGGCTGCTGTCACTGGCGCACATGCTTCGCGCCACAGCCGCGGGCCTCACAATTGGTGTGCCTGCTGCGACCAGCTGCTCGTTGCGGCCAGGTGGTAACACAAGCCCAGCTGCCACATCACTCCCTCTGCCCTGCCAGGCGCGGGCGGCTGGAAGGGAGACAAGTCCCACAGCTGGAGCCACGGTGGGCTGCTGCCTGGCTAGTTGGTTTGTGCAAGCCAGCAGCGGTTGCGACTGGACCAGGGTCACAATTCGCTTGCAGAGCTTGTGTAGACAGCCCGCTGTGGCACTGCGGGCGCTGCTTGCATATGCGCCTGTGGCCTCGAGCTTTCGTATTGACCTTGCAGTGCCTCGAACTGCAGGCTGGGGAGACGCCTTCAACACCTTCTGGTGCTGCTATGGCACAGGCAAGTTGGCCTCCCCTCAGGCTGTTCTGTGGTAGGCAGCAAGCGGACTGAGCAGCAAGCGGAGGTTACGCTGCTGCCTGCTCCCCAGCCGGCACAGCTTGAGTGGCTAGTCCGTGTGCGCTGGCTGATGCGAGCGCCTCAGCAAGATCGTTCAGCTGCTGCTTGGATGGCTCAGTTGTCGCCTGATGAGTTTCCACGTTCTCTTGTGCGTGGCCTGATGGCCGTCCTCCTAGTCCCTGTGCAGCCGTGGAGAGCTTCAGCAAGCTGGCAGACTCCATCTATTTCAAGCACATGCCGGATGTGGGCCCCTCAACAGCTGCATCCACAGCCAACTTCAACGGCACCAGCACCAGCAGCGGCAGTGGCCAGGCCACAGCTGCGGGCGCCGGAGCCGGCGCTTCAGCCCGGCCCGCCGGCGGCGCCGGCAGCACGGCGCAGCAGAATGATGGCCCCCTGCCTGAGCTGTGGGTCAACCAGCTGGTGTCCAGCAGCGTGCGCTGGCGCGAGTTGCGCACAGTGGCGCGCCAGGAGGCAGGTGGGCGCTGCTTTTGTTCCCAGGCTGGGCGGCGCTCGTTGTGGGGTTGCACCTTCGAGAGTGGGCTGCATCTTAAGAGGGCTGCCGATGTGTTCTTGGTGACAGCCAGGAGGCAGGCATGCTGGTGGGCGGGCAGCAATCTCATTTGCTGGCAAATGAGCTGCAGAAACCTGGTTGCTTGCTTTTATGTGGTGCGCCACAGGTGTGCGACAGATGTGCGTTTCACAGCTGAAGCCGTGTGGTCCCATGGCTCACGCTCTCCCCGCTCCACACACCTCCCTGCAGAGCTGTACGGCCCAAACAATACTGTGGTATCCCGCCTCATCATTGACATTTACCCTCCAGAGGCAAACTTCCCAGAGGGGCCCGCCTGGGGCGCCAGCCGCAGCGTGCACAGCAGCAGCCACAGCGCGAACAGCAGCCGCAGTGGCAGCGAAGGCGCTTCCCAGGGTGTGGCGGGGGAGGAGAGCCGCCGCTTTGCGCTCAACTGGCGCATCCCAGGGTGAGCCAACAAATGAGGGTACAGTGTTGTAATCTGGGCTTGTCCAAACCTCATTTGAGGCGTGTGTGCCTCTGCAGCCGATGGAATGCACGGCTTGACAGCATGCAATGCATGCTCAGTCCCCATTATGCAGACTGCAATTAATGTTCATTCATTGTCGCGCAGGTGGGCCAAAGCATCAGAGGTGACGCTGCGCGTCAACGGCCAGGACGTCACACACTGCACCGAAGGCACTGCAAGCGGCAAGTGTCTGTCGTTGCCAGAGGGCTGGGAGCATGCTGCGCTGCTGCACAATGGTGGTGCGTGGGCAGGCAGCGGGCTGTTAGAGAGCAACAGAGGGCCAGTTCTGTCTTGCCCATTTCCAACAGTTGCCCCCCTCCGTGTGCTCGCCTCCTGCCTTGCAGGCGGCAAGGCGCCTCCGTTTGGCGAGGGCGCCAGCTTCTGCACCCTGGGATACTCGTGGAGCAACGGTGACGAGGGTGAGCCCAACAACATCGCTTCTGTGCCGCAAGCTTGACTTGCGGTTGCAGTCTGAGGGGGATTGCGGCCGCCGTGCAGCGCCCTGGCTGCCAACCCCCACAAAAACACTTGCCACCACAGCGCGTTCTCCAACGTTCCTGCCCCTCCGCCCCGCCGCAGTGGAGACGGGGCTCCCATGCAAATGGGCGCCGCTACTGCAACTTCATAGCTGAGGTTCACAGCCTGCATGTCTCTCTGCCCTGGCCACCCGCCCGCAGTGGAGGCGGTGCTGCCCATGCGCAGGAGCGCCCCTCTCACCCCGTCATAGCTCAGACTCACTATCCCCTCTTCCCTGGTCCCTGGCCACCTGCCGCAGTGGAGGCGGTGCTGCCCATGCGTGTGCGGGCCGAGTCGCTGAATGATGCCCGCAAGCCGCTGCGCCGCCTCAAGGCCATCATGCTGGGCCCGCTGCTCATGGCGGGTGTGCTTTATTGCATTTGAAACAGTGGCCGGTCTGCTTTGCTTTGCTTGGGTTTCGATTGGAAGCTGTGGCTGGTGCTGACCGCCGCAAGGCTGTCATGCTAGGCCCGCTGCTCATGGCAGGTACGCTTGTACTCACTTGCCTGCTTTGTTGGAGTGGCTGCCACCTGGAAGCTGTGGCTGGTGTTAAGCAGCGTGCTGGGCCCGCTGCTCATGGCAGGTCAGTGCCCATGCGGCAGTGGTTGCGGTGGCGCAGGCTACTAGCGTAGTATGCAGCTGCTTTGATGTGGTCGGCAGGCGCCTGGCAGCACGCACTGCGCACCGTATGCCTGATCAGCACCAAGCTTTTTTTTGCATCACAGCACGCACCTCGTACACCCTCCCTCGCCTGCTCTCTGCCGCAGGCCTGACCAACGGCACCAACATTCGACAATGATCGTTTTATTGGTAGACCTCAATTTAACACACCGCTCCCTGCTGCAGGCCTGACCAACGGCACCAACGACCTGGCACTGGACCCCAAGAAGGTTGAGGAAGCACTGTCCCTGCCAGATTCGGATGGCCTGGTGTCGCTAGCCACAGCGGGCACAGCAGGCGCAGCGGGCGCAGCAGGCGCAGCAGGCGCAGCTGCCCAGGGCAGCACCGTCGGTGCGGCCGAGGCAGGCCCAGCTGGCACTGAGGGGAGCAGTGGATCGGGCACCAGCTCAGGCCCGCAGAGCGCGCCGCCCCTGCCGCCGCCCCTGCTGCGCCTGTGCGGCGGCGGCCTGCAGCTGGGGCGTGGCTGCCGCGGCGGCAGCGGTGGGTCGGCCCCACTGGAGGCAACTTTCCGCCTGGTGGCGCCTCTGGCCGGCTGCGATGCAGCCTCTGTTAGCACAGACGGACAGCCCGACGGCGGCGCCGCTGGCTGCTCCCCAGCCCACACGCGTCGGCTGCTGATGCAGCCGCAGCCAAGCGGCAGCCTGGGAGACGCCGGCAGCAACGAGCCGAACGATGCGGGGCAGCGCCAGCTGGCCAGCTTTGAGTCTGCTGCCTGGCCGGGCCACTTCCTCACAGCTGATCCCCACAGCGGCGCCCTGCAGCTGCAGCAGGCCAGGGACGCGCCAGCCGGCCCCCGCTCCCAGACCTTCCTGCTGCGCTCGGCGCACAGCGCGACCACAGCGGGCTCAGCGGGCAGCCAGGTGGCGTTCACACTGGAGCCGCTGAGCCAGCTGGGCAGCGCTGTGGTGGTAGATGAGCATGGCTCTCTGCGCCTGCAGGTGGGTGGGTGGGTGCGCAGGCCCTGGGTGGGTGGGCAGGACGGATGCAGCCCTCACCTCATGGCTGGTGAAACCTGCATGTGTATGTGCGCCCAGCCCCTGTGCGCCCGCCGTTGGCCTGCAGTGCTGGCGCCACTTTCCAGGCTGCGCCTCCATCCCCACTTGTGCTGCAGCCCGCCGATGGCGCCCCTTCTGGCGGAGGGGCAGGCGCCACGCCCTTCCTGCTGGTGCCCCCAGCCACCCCTGTCTACCCACCCGGCGCGCGCCTGCTGCGCGGCGGCAACCGCGACTACTTGTTGGTCCCTATTGGCCAGGTGGGCCTTGGTTGTTGGGTTGGCAGCATGCAGAGCGTTGCCCAGGGCTGTCTGCGCAGTGCGCTGGATTGCTGGGCCAGGATGGGGGGTCGCACCCAATGCCACGCAGGGATTCTCGGCACTGCGCCCTCAGGGGAATGCACATCTGTCCGTTTTCCCCGGCATCCCTTCTGCTTGAAATCCAGGACGAGTTGCACACCGCCTATCTCGACTGATGCTCAAACCTGCGCCATCTGGTCAATGCCATTTCCACTCCTGCTTCACCCATTCCTTCCGCTGCAGACCCAGGACGAGTCATACACCGCCTACTTCAACTTCCTGCCGCCAGCGCAGCAGCAGTGAGGCGGCAGGGCCTCTTCGTCAATGCACTGCAGCGGGCGCTGGGCATTAAGCTTTCCAGCTGATGCCCCCGGCGGCACTTAGGAGCGGCTCTCAGCCAGCCCCTGCCTCTCACTTGCACATGCCTTTGCAATATGCCCCTCTGCATTCCTTTTTCGTGCTCCCCTGTACCCTGCCCTTGCTCCCCAGCGCCCCCAAGCCACCTGCATCCGGGCCTGTGCCACCGCACCGCCACCCGCTGCCTTGCACATTCGAGCTTCTGTAAAGCTGCATGCTCTGGTCCCCTGGGTCAACAGAAGCGTAACCAGGCAAAGCACTTGCGCCGCAGGAGCATTACATCACGAGTGGTTTGCCCTTGGACGGCGGCACATGCAGCTGCCGAGTAGAGTGTCAAGGTGAGCAGAGGGGCGCCGGGCATCGGCTCCTGGCCCAACGGCCGGCAGAAGGCATGGCCAGGCGGGCGAGTGATCAGTACAGCTGCAGCAGGTCTTGAAAGTCCATGCGGCACAGCGGGCACTTGCCGCTGCGTTGTGTGAGCTGCAGGCAGGCGCCGGCGCAGATGCACAGGTGGCCGCACGGCACGCACAGCGTGCGCCGCACGTCTCTGCACATCACACACGTTTGACTTTACGGCAGCCTGCGCATCCCAGCCCAATGAGGATGCGGCGCAGTGACCAGCAGCGTGCTAGCAACCGTCCCTGCCTGTTGCGTCCTCGACTCGAGCCCGCCTGGACCTTGGATTGGTCGAGCCATCAGTTGCACATTGAGCGACCAGCTTCCACAGCGGCCGGCGTCGGAGCAACCTGGCTGCTGACTGGGTGCAATGTGTGTCAGCTCCAGCATCCACAGGGCCAGGTTCTCTTTGTGCGATCCCATGACGCAGCACCGCCACGGCGCGCCAGCCGCTTCGCGCACCCTAAGCTGCCCCCTAAGCCCACGTTTTGGCCCTAGCTTCTGTCCGCCGCCGGCCTGTTTGCCCCTTGATCCTGCAGCGCCCCTTGAGGCAGCCCAGCGATGCTCCGCCGCGCACTGGCAGACTTTGGCGCCCGCCGGGCCGCGTCAGGAGCAGCAGCACTGCCCCACCTCGCGGTAAGCGCACGCCTCCACGCCTCACATGCGCCGCCCCCTCCCCCTGGAGGGGTGGAAGCTCATTGTTGCTGGCCTTCCGACCCGCCCGCCTTGTCTCGCCCCTTGCCCGCAGGCCGGGGCGTCTGAAAGTGCCGCACAGACCGACCAGGCGCGGCAGCAGGCCACGCCGCCAGGCTCGCAGACTTTGCAGGCTGCAGCACAGCTTCCGAACGCACAGGTGGGTGGCAGCTTGCCTTGTTGCCTGCATGCCTGGCATGCATGCCAGCTGCCAGCCACGGGCTGATGCTGGCTCCGTGCTCCACTGTCGTGCACAGGCGGGACCGCCGTGTGCCGGCACCCCCTGGTTCTTGCCTTCACCTCGCCCTGTCGCGTTCCACCGGTGCAGGTTCTGCGCCTGGTGGTGACGGTGATTGTGGCTGTGGTTAGCGCCGCCTGGGTCATTAGCGACAGCATCGCCAAGGTGGACAAGGACATGCGGCAGGAGGTTGGCAATGTGCGGCAGGAGGTTGGCAATGTGCGGCAGGAGGTTGGCCAGGTGGACAAGAGCCTGGTGCGCTTTGAGGCCGCCACCACAGCCACGCTGCAGCACCACAGCACGCAGCTGGTGCAGCTGAGCACGCAGATGGCACAGCTGCTGCAGGCGGTGGAAAAGAAGTGAGGCAGCCCGCGCCAGGCCTCACTTCAGGCCTTGGCAGCCAGTTGAGCTGCTGCCTTAGATGTACCACCTGCTTTTGTGCGCATTCACTGTGCCTTGTGTCCGACCCCGCCGTCGCTGTACCTTTCTTTCGCCCCGGGCAGGTGTTGCCCATACCGTTTTTCGCCTGCCAAACTGCCTTGCAACTTGGTCCTGCCTAGCCCGTTCTTCCTTTCATTTACACGATACGATTGGCCCCTCCTCCGCCCTGATGCCCTGTTTGCTGCCATTGCTGGCGCCAAGTGTCACATGTTCGCAGTTGCCCTTGAGTCTTGTTTGCTCCCCAGGCCCTCCCCTGCTCCTCATTTGACTGCACCCAGGTGCAACACCTGCCTGCCTCTCCAGCATGCCTGTTGCACCGCACACCCGCTTGCAATTGCACCGCACGTACTGTTGCACTCAGGTGCACTTGTTGCATATGTCCTTAGCAATATGCCCTCCTTTCCTGCTCCCCGGTACCCTGCCCTTTGCACTAGCGCCCTGCCCCCAAGCCACCTGCATCCGGGCCTGTGCCACCGCACCGCCACCCGCTGCCTT
>VFQQ010005632.1_pt1 | contig 10262 bp, 11 predicted proteins | sample 3512341 | NCBI WGS metagenome assembly VFQQ01 (sample SAMN10412373, study PRJNA504923) | tailings metagenome | isolation source: Relicate 2 Philex TSF1 revegetated site | place: Philippines: Tuba, Benguet | collected 2017-08-29
CCTGGGGCTTGCCGGCCATCCCCGCAACATTGGATATAGTCTCAGTTCCCTCCCCTTCAGGGCAGTTCCCTGCCGCTTGCTTTCTCTCAGAAAATTCTCGGTGACCTGATGTCCAAACCTAAGCGCATTCGCAAAGCCGTGTTCCCCGTGGCCGGACTCGGAACGCGTTTCCTGCCCGCCACCAAGGCGGTGCCGAAGGAAATGCTTACGGTCGTCGACCGCCCTGTAATCCAGCACGTCGTCAACGAGGCGCGCGCGGCGGGTATCGAGCACTTCGTTTTCGTGACAGGACGCGGCAAGGCTTGCATCGAGGACCACTTCGATCACCAATTCGAACTCGAGGCGACGCTCTCCGATAAAAAGAAGACACGTGAATTGGAAGAGCTGCTCTCCGAACTCCCCGACGCAGGCCGTACAAGCTTCACGCGCCAACAAGCGCCCCGCGGACTCGGGCATGCCGTGTGGTGCGCCCGTGATATCGTCGGCGACGAACCGTTCGCGCTCCTGCTGCCGGACATGCTGCACCATGGTCCGCCGTGCCTTGCGGAGATGATCGACGCCTATGAGCAGACCGGCGGCAGCAATCTCGTGGCCGTATCCCCTGTACCGGACGATCAGACCCATCAGTACGGCATCGTGGGCGTCGAGGACGCCAAGGCCAAGGTGAGCCGCATCACGACGATGGTCGAGAAACCGCCGAAGGGAACCGCTCCGTCCAACCTGCACATCACCGGCCGCTATGTGCTCGAGCCGGAAATCTTCCCAATTCTGGCCCGACAAGAGGCCGGGGCGGGGGGAGAAATTCAGCTTACGGACGCGATGATCGAGCTCAGCCGGGACGCGAAGCATCCGTTCCATGCCGTGCGCTTCGACGGTACGATCTATGACTGCGGCTCGAAGATCGGGTTCCTGCTCGCCAATGTCGCATACGGTCTCGACCGCGACGATCTCGCTCCTCAGCTCCGGGCCGCGCTCCGCGAGCTCATCTGAACCCTGATCGTTTGCGCTAACCGCCCCAATGCCGCAAAACGGCCCCAAAGGCAGGGCCGTGGGCACGATGTTGCCGGTTTCCGGTGGCATGGGGTTCGGCTATTGTCGGACGGTTTTTTCGAGTGCTGGGGGCGGAGACTGGGATGGCACGCAAACGACCCGAAGTGGCTGCGGCCTCATTGCACAAGACCCTGACGCCGCCCGGCGTTTTTCTGGTGCGGATGCTCGTGTTTCTGACGTTGGTCGCCTTCCTGGGAGCGATCCTCCACGAGCAGCTCATGGTCTCCTTGATGACCAACCCCGGCCTCAACGGCCTGATCATCGGCGTCCTGCTCATCGGCATCATTTACGCGTTCCGGCAGGTGATGCGGCTCTATCCGGAAATCCGCTTCGTCAATGCGTTCCGTGTTTCGGATCCTGGGCTCGCCAGCTCGCATCAGCCGGTGCTCCTGGCCCCCATGGCGACGATGCTGCGCGATCGCACGGGCTCCCTCTCTTTGTCGACCGTCTCGATGCGCACCATCATGGACAGCATCGGCTCGCGGCTGGACGAAGCGCGCGACACCGGGCGCTACATGGTCGGCCTGCTCGTCTTTCTCGGCCTCTTGGGTACGTTCTGGGGCCTTCTCGAGACTATCCGGTCGGTGGGTGGCGCGATCAGCGCGCTCGACACGTCGGGCAATGGAACGGTCGCCGTTTTCGATGAACTCAAGGCGGGCCTCGCCGCTCCGCTCAAGGGCATGGGCACCGCCTTCTCGTCCTCGCTGCTCGGCCTTTCGGGATCTCTCATCATCGGCTTCCTGGAGCTGCAGGCGAACCACGCGCAGAACCGCTTCTACAATGAACTCGAGGAATGGCTCTCGGGCATTACCGAGCTGACGCCCGGATCGTCGAGCGCCACCGAGCTTGCGAGCCGGCAACTTCTGACTGCCGTCTATGAAATGCAGCGGGCAGTGGAAGATCTCTCGACGCGGATCGCGGGCACGGGCGGCTCGCCGTTTCTTCCCTCATCGCCCCCTGGCGGCGCGGGCCCAGGCTCCGATGAAACGGTGCGGGACCTTGCCCGCGGCGTGAACCAACTCGTGACCCAAATGCGCGCCGAGCAGAAAGTCGTCCGCGAGTGGGTCGATGAGCAGGCGTCGCAGCAGTCGGAGGTGACGAACGTGTTGCGCGAGCTCCAGAACATGCTGAAAAGAGGCTAGGCTCGTGTGATGATCGAGAAATTCGCCACCGATTGCTGCAAGGTTCAGAGCGAATTTCTCGATCTGAATCACACGAGCAAGTCTATGAGTGTCGTGCTCCTTATGATTCCGAAGTTCGCTCCCGGACCTGGACGCGAACTCGGGCGAACTTCGGAATCGGAGCACTAGTATGGCGCGTGGGCGTTCGCGGCGTGGCGGTGAATACGGCGAGTTCTGGCCGGCTTATGTGGACGTGCTGTCCACGCTGCTGCTCGTCGTCACGTTCCTGATGTCGATCTTCATGATCTCGCAGTATTTCGCGACGCAGGAAGCGGCCGGCAAGGACACGGCGCTGCAACGCCTGACGCGGCAGATTTCCGAACTCACCAATCTGCTGTCTCTCGAAAAGGGAAAATCGCGCAACGCCGAGGACGAGCTGGCCTCGCTGCAAGCGACCCTGGCAGACCTCAAGCAAGAGAAGGACAAGCTCTCCGGCTTCGCGCTCAGCGGCGACGAGAAGGCCAAAGCTGCGGAGGGGCGCATCCAATCCCTCACGGCCGACCTCGATGCTCAGAAGCAGATCTCCAACGAGGCGCTGGCGAAGGTTGACCTTCTCAACCAACAGATGCTCGCGTTGCGCCGCCAGCTTGCGGCGCTCAACGAGGCGCTCGAAGCTTCCGAACGGAAGGACAAGGACAGCCAGGATCGCATCAAGGATCTGGGCGCTCGTCTCAACGCCGCTCTCGCGCGGCAGGTGCAGGAGCTGCAGCGTTACCGGTCCGACTTCTTCGGGCGGTTGCGCGAGCTTTTGAAGGACCGCAAGGACATCCGCGTGGTGGGCGATCGCTTCGTGTTCGAATCCGAGGTGCTGTTCCCGTCCGGCCAAGCGACGCTTACGCCCGAGGGCTTGGCAGCAATGGACCAGCTCGCCGTTGCCGTGGCGGACCTCTCGAAGACAATCCCGCCGGAGATCCCGTGGGCCCTGCAGGTCGACGGTCATACCGACATCCGGCCAATTGCAAGCGCCACTTTCCCGTCCAACTGGGAGCTTTCGACGGCGCGCGCCGTGTCTGTCGTGAAGTATCTGACCTCGCGCGGCGTGCCCGCCGAGCATCTGGTGGCAGCGGGGCACGGCGAGTTCCAACCGCTGGAACAGGGCGTCGACGAAGAGAGCCTGCGTAAGAACCGCCGCATCGAGCTCAAGCTGACGAACCGATAGTCCGCTGGCAGGTTCAGTTCGCGGAGCCGTCGCGCGCGGGCGGGTTCACGGGCGGAAAATCTTTCGACGAGGCGCCAAACAACTCGGCGGGAAGCTGGTGCTGCTGGCGCCACCAGTCCCACGCCACATCCGTGGGCCCGATCGCGTATTCGACGACGGTCCAGCCGTCGCCTCCCTCCTTCAGGAGAAAGAGGTTATGGCCGGTCTCCAGCATACCCTGGCTGAAGTCCTCGGCGAACTTGGTCTTGATCCAATCGATCGGCGTGCCGCCCGGCCGTTGAACCCTGACGTCGCCGTAAGCCCATTTGCCGAACACATTCAGCGTCGTGACGACGAACTCGATTGGGGCGCCCAACTCCTGCTCGAACACGGGACGGGCGGCGTCAAGAAGGCTCGCACGAAGCGCCGAACCCTTGGGCGGACTTTGGATGTCGCCCGCAGATGTGGAGGCAACGCCGAACCAAACCATGACCAAGGCCAGCGAGACAGTAAGCGGCAAGCGCATGGGATCCCCGACGTCAGGAGCACGCGGCACCCTAGCGCGCGATCCGGGAGATCGTCGACTGCCAGTTGTTCGAAATGTCATTGGGGAGCGGCTTCGCCGGGAAGCCGGGTTGCGAGGTGACGTCTCGCCCTAGCGGAGCGGGTTTGTGGATCAGCGGCCCTCTTTCGAGGTGCACCTCGAAGACGGAGCCGTCTCTTTGCTTTTCAACTTAACAACGCCCATTCTTATAAATCGGCGCGTCGCACCTTCGTCAGTCGAGCCGCCGCCCGAATTGAGTTTCATTCATTGCGGTCAAGCCATTTGCCCGTCTTACACTTTTGAGACTTCATAGCACCGCGAAATCAGAAGGGCTGGGGAGAAGATCAGCCCGGGTTTCGCGATGCCTCCACACGGCTCAAATCTTGGCGTAGCGGCCTGCCGGACGGCAGCTCCACTTCTTTGCGTACCATTTCGGGTTTGCTTCGGCCCACTTAGCGATCTCGGCCGGGCTCTGCATCATGCACTGCATCGGCGTGACGCTTTCAGCCATGTAGGTGAGAGAAACGTCCTTGCACCGGGAGTGGTCTTCAAGGAGGCAAACAGAGACGATCAGCTCCAGCATTTTGCAAACCCCAAGCCATAGAGTTACCCGCTTTTGGCGGACCACAACCCTCGGGGCGCGTCGTCCCTTTTTTCTTTTCTTCTTGACGTCAAGGGTGACGGCGAATCAGGACCCACACAAGAAACATTCCTGGGCAGCCCTTGCTAATGTTTTGGGCTGAGACGTTTGCGCATCATTGTGCAAAACCCCGTCAAATCTCGGAAAACTATTTGGCGACACGCCATTTTTTGAGCGCATGCACTTCCGATAGGCCTTTCCGTCAGCTCATTTTTTGAGCATGGGGCGAGTTGTCTCATCAGTGGTGTGGCTTTTGGGTTCACTGGATAATGCGTTCAGAAACGCGACCAAAGCCGTCTTCTCCTCTTCGGAAAGCCTCAAATCCCGAACGACCGTTGCGGCCACCGAGGGGCGGTTGATCACGCCTCCGGAGTAGTGATCGACCACATCACGGAGGGTCGCGAGCGAGCCATCGTGCATGTAAGGCTCAGTCCTGCCGGCCTCCCTCAGAGACGGCGTCTTGAACTCGGGCAAGCCTGGAGCGCCGCCCGGTATCGCGCCCCGGCCGGGATCCGAGCCGGGGAGACCGACATCGTGGAAGGCATCATCGGTAAAGCGCCATCCGCCATGGCAGGAGACGCATCCGCCCTTGCCCACAAAGACGTCGAAGCCCTTGAATTCCTGGTCGGTTAGAGCCGTGTCGTCACCCTCAACCCACTTATCGAAGCGAGATTTGGGAGAAACAAGCGATCGCTCGTAGGCCGCGAGCGCTTCGAGGATGGAGCTCTCCGTTACCTCGTTCTTGCCTGGGAACGCTTCGGCAAACCGCGCGCTCATCTGCGGATCATCCGATAAACGCCGGGAGATCGTCGGGAACTCGCCCGCGAGCTCATTCGCAGCCTCGATCGGAAACTTGGCTTGATCCACGAGGCTTGCCGATCGGCCATCCCAGAAGAACGATGTCGCCCACGCCAAATTGTAGAGCGTTGGGGCATTGCGGCTCAGAACTGCTCCGCCGGGTCCGATCGCGGTCTTCCGCCCGTCCGTGAACGCGCGCTCGGGGTCATGGCAGCTTGCGCACGACGCCTTTTCGGCTCCCGACAAACGGACGTCTCGGAAGAGTTCGCTGCCAAGGGCGATCTTCGCCCGCTCCTCGGGATTTGGGACAGGCATCTCGGGGCGGGCAAAGATTGCCCGCCAGACCGCCTCACGCGTGAACTCGTTGGCGGTTGTAACCTGGCCGCTCGCCGCTCCTCCGACCAGCGCCAGGCTCACGCCGAGCATCGCGAGGGCGAGGATCACTCCGCCCGCGCCCAGACGGCGGGTGGCTCGTGTCTTCAGTCGTTTCAATTCTCGTTCTTTCCGGGTGATCCAGGCGCGGACTGCCCCAGAATCCGCCGTTTGCAGGAGGGAACCGTGGCACCGGCAGCACGCCGAGAATGCGGAACACACGCCGCCTCACGGGCCCCCTTGACCACGGACCCAACCTCTTTCATCCAAGACGGTATAAAACTTTTCGACGCGCCATGGGAATGCCTCATGGGCGTGAGTGTATTGCGTTGGGGGCGGCTCGATCTCTTCGACCGCTTTTGGGGGAAATACATGACAATCGGTGTTGAGGATGCATCCACGGTGCAGGGCGCTCCTGTGCGGCAAGTGACGCTTGGGTGGTTTCTCAGGCGTTCTCTCCTCGGCCTTGTCATTCTCGTCGTCGCCATGGGCGGATTGGCTTGGTTGACCTATGCGTCGATCGATCCCGATCTTGACGGCAATCTTTCCACCAAGCCCCAGCACGGCGCCCTTCCGGCTGCGCGTGTGGTGCCCGTCGATCTGTAAAGTTAATCAGATTGCTGCAACGCATCGTCCAGTTGCGCGAGGCGCACGGATTGAACTAGCTTGAGACTCGTACCGGCTGAATATCGCCCCCGCCACTTCGGGTTGCACAGATGTCTGCCAACGATCTCATCCTTCTCGTTCTGGTCGCCGCCGGCGCTTTCTACGCCGGCTATCAGGCTGGGCGCCTCAAGGCCTTGAGCGAGCGCGCACCTTCTCGCGAGACTGACGACACGAGCCCGCTACCAGGGCCGCTCGATGGTCCGTTGTCCGATCCGAGCCCCCCTCCGCCTCGCCGCGGATCGCCGCCGCCCGCTTCGGCAGGAGATGAGGGTGGCAGCTCATGGTCTCAGGGCAATGCCGCGGGAACCGGCCCCGTGCGACGCTCGACCAAACCGCCTCCGGCGGCTGCCGGGCTCATGAGCCCAGGGGAAAAGACCGACAAGGGTCAAAAATAACGCGCAATTGCGCGGCCAGCCTCCCGCGCCGCTTCGCTTGCAACAGGTCACCCCGACAGGCCCATTCCATGCGTCTCGCCATGCTGGCTCGCAATCCGGGACTTTACTCGCACAAACGCCTGGTCGAGGCGGCGCAGGCGCGCGGACATAGCTTGGACGTGATCAACACGCTCCAGGTCCACATGAACATCACCTCGAACCGGCCCGGCTTGCGCTATGGCGGCAAGTCATTGCCGCTCTACGACGCGGTGATCCCGCGTATCGGCGCCTCGATCACGCACTTCGGCCTTGCGGTGCTGAGGCAGTTCGAGATGCAGGGCGTCTTCCCGCTCAACGAGAGCGTTGCGATCGGGCGCTCGCGCGATAAGCTGCGTGCGCTACAGCTCCTGGCGCGAGCCGGCATCGGCTTGCCCGTGACGGCTTTCGCGCATGGCCCCAAGAAGGTCGAGGAGGTTATCAAGGAGGTCGGCGGCGTTCCCGTGGTGATCAAGCTCGTCGAGGGAACGCAGGGCATGGGTGTCGTCCTTGCCGAGACCGAGGCGTCGGCAAAGTCGATCGTCGAGGCGTTCAGCGCCGCCAACATCAACATCCTCGTCCAGGAGTACATCGCGGAGGCCGAAGGCAGCGATGTGCGCGCTCTAGTGGTGGGCGGGCGCGTCGTGGCCGCGATGCGGCGCATCGGCAAGACCGGCGAGTTCCGCTCCAATTTGCACCGCGGCGGTGTGGCCGAGGAAACGGCGGTGAGCGAGGAGGAGAGCGCGACAGCGGTTCGCGCGGCTTCCGTGCTCGGCCTTAACGTTGCCGGCGTGGATATGCTGCGTTCGAACCGTGGGCCGGTTGTCCTCGAGGTTAATTCCTCGCCAGGGCTCAAGGGAATCGAACGCGCGACTAAAGTCGATGTTGCAGGCGAGATTATTGCCTTCATCGAAAGCGCGGCCGTGCACGGGGGCACGGAAACCAAGGGCAAGGGATAAGATTTTTCGCAACTGTGCCGGGTTGCACCCACACTCACCTGTTGCGCTTGATCGCTAGAGCCCGGCTCGATTATCCTGGTCGCTCGACAGCAATGGCTGGTCGCCGGCTAAGCGTATGCGCCGGGCACCACTGCCGCTCTGCCCCGACACCTTGCGTTTGGTCGGATGTCCGGAGCCAGCGGCGATGATACAGGCCTCGGATGACGGAACAGCAAAAGCACTTTCCGGAATTCTACGTCACGACGCCCCAACCGTGCCCCTACTTGCCGGGCAAGCTTGAGCGCAAGCTCTTCACACATCTCACGCACGACAAACCCCTCGCCCTGATCGACAACCTCCTCAAGGGCGGTTTCCGTCGCAGCCAGAACATCGCCTACATGCCCTACTGCGAGGGCTGCCATGCGTGCATCTCGGTGCGCATTCTGGTCGACGAGTTCGAACCCAAGCGCACAATGCGCCGCACGCTGGAACGCAATAGAGATATCGTATCGCGCCGGGTCTCCGCCATTCCCACGTCCGAGCAGTTCTCGCTGTTCCGTAGCTATATCGATGCGCGGCACTCGGACGGCGGTATGGCCGACATGAGCGTGCTCGACTACGCCATGATGGTCGAAGACAGCGTAGTACGGACGTTTCTCACCGAGTACCGGGTCAAGCCGGAAAATCCGCTCGAAGATGATCACATCGATACGTGGCCGCTCGCGGCGGTCGCGCTTTGCGACCGTCTCTCGGACGGAATTTCGATGGTCTACAGCTTTTACGAGCCGCTTGAGGAAGAGCGCAGCCTCGGCACTTACATGATCCTCGAGCACGTCGATTATGCGCGCAGGCTGGGCCTGCCCTACCTCTATCTCGGTTATTGGATCGAGGGCTCACGCAAGATGAGCTACAAGACGCGCTATCAGCCGCAGGAGCATCTGGGTCCGAACGGCTGGGTGCGCGTGCCGGCGCGTTAGGCCCCGGCTCTTCAAATTACTCCATGGCCGCCCTTGAGGCGGCCATCCAGGGGCAGCTTGTGTCAACGTTCGCGGATGTGGCCCTGGATGGCCGGGTCAAGCCCGGCCATGGCGTAAGGTTGCAAAGTTCCGCAAGATCAGGGAGCCACAATTCCTCTCTCGTCCACGCAGAGCTTGGCTACGTCATCACAGCGTGGGAGTGTTACTTCGCGAGCTCGTCGTCGAGCTTCTTGAACATGTAAGCCCACTTCGTGCCCTGGGTGTCGATCAACACCTGCATGAGGCCGCGCAACTCGGCCAGCACCGCGCAATTCGGCTCCTTGGCGTTGGCGCCTTCCTGGCCCATGGACGAAATGGACGCCAAAAGCTCGTTCGTCTTGGCGTCGTAGACCGCGATTTGCTCGTCCTTAACGTAGGGCGCCGCTTCCTTCAGGAACTGGTCATCGTTCCACGCCCGCTTTTCCTTCAGCTTACGCAGCTTGGCCTGAAACTCGGGACGATTGCGGTTGTTGAGGTCGCGCAGGGCTTCGGCCGCATGATCGACCGCGCTCTCAAACTCGGATTTGGCGCAGGTCGCCGGCACTGCGACCGGCGGAGTTTCAGCACTCGGAGAGGCGGGTGGCGCGTCCTGGGCCGCTGCGAAGCCGACCCATCCGGGCGCCAGTGCCTGTGCGGCGACCGCAAGCATCAGCCCCAAGGACCCTGCCGCCGCCACGCCCGTTTTTCTCGTTTTCCGCCCCATGAGACTTGTCCTACCGGGGCTCTCGGCGCGACGCAAGACAAGCTCGCGCCGAGGCAGCCCAACCTGCGGATTTTTCACGGAAAGCGTGTCTTTTAGCGGAACGGCGGGCCGAATTTGTTGGAGCGCGGGAAGCCCTTGGGGGCGACCTTGCCCGCCTGCGACCGCTGACCGACCCATTCCTTCACCTCGGACCATTCGAGCGTGAAGGTCCGGCCCGCAGCGTCCAGCCACGTGAGCCCTTCCTTCTTGAAGAACACGCGTACGTCGGCAAGGACGCCCTCCTTGAACCGCTGCAGGATCGTGCCCTTGCCGCGGGTCATCTCGTTGACCTCCGCGAGCGGGAAGACCAGCATCTTGCGGTTCTCGCCAATGGTCGCGACCTGGTCGCCATCGACCGGCACGCAGACGCCGGCCTCTTCGTCGGCGGCGACGTTCAGGATCTGCTTGCCCTTACGGGTCGACGCCACGACTTCGTCCTCAGGCACAACAAACCCGTAGCCACCCGTGCTCGCGACCAGCAGCTTACGGCCGGGCTCATGAACGAAGCATTCGGCGAAGTCCTGGTTCTCTTCGAGATCCACCATCAGACGCACCGGCTCGCCGTGGCCGCGTCCGCCCGGAAGCTGGCTCGCCTCGAGCGTGAAGAACCTGCCGTTGGTGGCGAACAGAATGAGCTTGTCGGTCGTCTGCGCTTTGATGGCGCGTTTCAGGCTATCGCCCTGCTTGAAGTCGAGCTTCGACAGGTCGTCCTGATGGCCCTTGAGCGCACGGATCCAACCCTTGTCGGACAAAATGACCGTGATCGG
>VFQQ010005634.1_pt1 | contig 10259 bp, 6 predicted proteins | sample 3512341 | NCBI WGS metagenome assembly VFQQ01 (sample SAMN10412373, study PRJNA504923) | tailings metagenome | isolation source: Relicate 2 Philex TSF1 revegetated site | place: Philippines: Tuba, Benguet | collected 2017-08-29
CTCGTATCTTGCCGAGGGATTGGTAATGACCTCAATGCGCTCAATCATACTTCCCTGCAATTGCTGCAAGCCAGCCCCGCCTTTAAAACTCACCAAACCGGACGGCCTTCCATCAATCAAAATCCGAACGCTGCCACTTCCTCGCAAACTTACATTGCCTTCCACATCTACTGCTACAGAGGGGACATTGGTCAGGATGTCGATAGCTGTTCCGCCCGAATTGGCCAAATCTTTCCCTACGTTGAAGACCTTTTTGTCGAGGGTAAGTTCCATAGAGCTTTTTTCGGCTCTGATTTCTACTTCATCAAGCACATTGGCCGAGGGAGTCATCTTTATCACACCCAAGTCGAAAGGAGAATTGTCTTTGGTAAGTTGGATGCGGGCTATTTTAAAAGATTTATACCCCATAAATTCCAATATCCCCGAATAGCCCCCCGCCGCCGCATCTACGCTAAACATACCTGCTTCGTCGGTAATACCGCCCGTTACAAAAACACTGTCTGTTTTGGTAAACAAGCGAATACTTGCATAGCTCAAAGGGGCATTGGTCTGAGCATCAATTGCCTTGCCAGTAATTTTTAATTTACCCGTATTTTGGGCGAATCCTTTTCCAAAAAAACTTACTCCTATAATGATGACACTGAGGAAAATTTTTGAAGAAAATGATTTGAAAAAGGTGTAGATAGAAATATTCATTTGATGTAGCAAATAAGATAACACAACCCGTCTATTAGAAAACCTTATTTTAAAAAGGCGCCGGAGCTTCCTATTTACTAAAAAAATGAGCGTTATCCTTCTTCACCACTAATCAAACTCTTTTGTTTTTTGGCACCAGCCGCTTGGTTGAGACGATACATGACGGTCAGGTTGATTTGGCGAGCGCGCATCCCCATTGTGGCATCGGTATAGAAGTTAAGCCCTTCCGTGACGGTCCTCATATAACGTGAGTTGAATAAATCTATCACGTTGAAAGTGAGGGTTCCTTTACCTTTCAAAATTTCTTTACTAAATGCTAAATCCACAAAAGTACGCGACTTGCGGCGGCCCTGTGGGAGCTGCTGAGGTGCTTCGTAATTGGCGCGAATTTGTAAATCTGTACCTTGGGCAAGATTAAAACGCGACGTTTGGCGGGCAAACCAGCTATAAGTATCGGCTTTAAAAGTATTATCAAGATTTTGACCATCGGTAATGGCCCTGAAAAAATTAAAGTTAAAATCAAGTTTCCACCACTTAGCAGGCGTGTAAGTACTCGTAAACTCTGCTCCAAAGGCATCTTCGGTAGCCAAGTTTTCGGGACGAGTATTGGAAAATCCTTGCGCGTCTACCCGCCTGATACGTAGCACTTTGCCGTTGGTATGACGATAATACAATGACGACGTAAACGAGCCCTTCTCAAAGTACTTGATATGTCCTAAATCAAAAGAATTGGTAAATTCTGGGTTAAGGTCGGGATTGCCAGAGAAGAAATTTCGCTGATCCGAAAAAGTCACATAAGGGCTCAAATCATTGTAAGTAGGCCGCCGTACCCGACGACTGTAACTCAATTGAAAAGCGTTTTCTTGGTTGATATTGTACGTAAAATGCGCACTCGGAAAAAGATTGGTATATTGGCGCGGATTGGATTGGTTTGTCTCTTGGAGGATGGTTTTGACGTCGGTCATTTCGGCTCTCAAACCAGCTTGATAGCTAAACTTCTTGGTTTTGTTGCCGATGATACCATACACTCCGTGGATGTTTTCTTTGTAAATAAAATAATTGTCCAAGCCAGGCAAAGGTTCAAACACTCCTTGTTCGTTGCGTTGGGTCACGATATAGTCATTGACCATATCCCTAAAACTACTTCTGAGCCCTGTTTCAAACTTACCTTCCTTCCCAATCGGCTGTACATAATCCAACTGCGCAATCAACTGATTTTCGTATTCATCGTTCAACGATTTTTGAAGCAAATCCCCTTTTTTATTAGGGCTTCCATTGGCAAAAACACTACTTTGCGTAAAGGTTTGATCAGAGCGCTCCCAATAAGTCAAATAGCGTACATCAGCAATGAGTTCCTGTCCCTTTTTGTTGTAAGTCTTTTTGTAAGTGATGGCATATTCCGAATAAGGCTCGGCTTCTGTTTCGCGCTGTTGACGGTCGGTAATTGTGTTTAAGTTTGAGAGTGTATTGATATAATCTTTGTATTGATTGTTGGTAATACGAAGTACATCTGTGCGGCGAAACTGATAAGAAGCAGTCAGGATATTTTTGTCGTTGAAAAAATAATCTAGCCCCCCACGGATGGTATTGGCTACGGTTCTTACTTCCCCATTGTTGGTTTGTTGCAAAATCGCCGTAGTATCTTTTCCATATACTTCCTGATAAAGCCTCCCCGCACTGATAGGAATCCGATACGCAATACCATAATTGAGGAAAAAATTGAGCTTGTTTTTGCGATAATTCACATTGGCTGCCACCCCAAAGTTGGGTCGAAAGCCCGTTACCACTTCAAACGAACCATTGAATCCCTGCTTTCTTTCTTTTTTTAGTACAATATTGATAATGCCCGACATTCCCTCCGCTTCATAGCGCGCCGAGGGGTTGGTAATGATTTCGACGCGTTCGATTTGATTTCCCTGCAATTGCTGCAAACCTGCTCCGCCTTTGAAACTCACCAAACCCGATGGCTTTCCATCAATCAAAATCCGAACGCCATCGCTGCCTCTTAGCTTTACGTTGCCTTCAGTATCGACCGACACCGACGGTACATTGCTCAAAATATCGATGGCAGTTCCTCCAGCATTTGCCAAATCTTTCCCCACATTGAAGATTCTTTTGTCGAGAGATAACTCCATAGAGCTTTTTTCGGCTTGCACTACTACCTCATCCAAAGTACGCGACGATGTCTCGATTTTGAGCACGCCCAAATCTTGGACAGATTGCTCTTTGGAGACCTCAAACATCGAACCTTTCAAAGATTTATAACCAATAAACTCCACCACTGTATAATATTTCCCATAAGGCACTTCTACCAAAAATTGGCCTTTATCGTCAGAAATAGACCCCGATACCAACGAACTATCGGCGGTTTTGTGTACCCGAATCGTAGCATAGCCAAGCGGTGCGCCTGTTTGGGTATCTACTATTTTACCTTTAATGGTGGCTTTTTTGGTATTTTGAGCTTCTAGTTGAAGACTACCGACCAAAAGAAGAGTCAAAAATCCGAGCGATTGGAGAATTGAAAAGAGCGGTGTAATGGTTTTCATAATTTCTATAAAGAAACAGATAAGCGAGATGTACTCACGCAATTAAGGAAAAATGAGTACCTGCTACTTCCGGCGCATCACCAAGCTATCGGCAGGATATTGAGCCTTCAGCGAATCCATGTTGGCTTGAGCCCAGTTGATAAGACTTTGCTTTTGTTGTTCGGTAAGATTAGCTCTCGCATGAAGCCCCAAATAAGTATAAGAAGCCAAAGGCATTTCGCCTTCTTTGACCATTTCGATGGTTTCTTCAAACTTATGGTTTTGATAGGCCACTGAACGCGAAGTAAAGTTGGAAAAATTGAGATGACGCTTACCGTCAGTTACGTGATGGTCCAAAAACCAAGCTACGGGCTGTATGTTGGCATACCAAGGGTACTCCGTTTTGTTGCTATGGCAGTCGTTGCAGGCCACCGCTAAAATCTGCTTGACATCTTCCGGAACGGCATACTTGGTCGAAACATCATAAGTACGGTCGTCGGAAAGATTTCTTTCTGGACGAACAAATTGTATGGCTACTAATACAACGCCTAAGCCTATTAAGATTTTTTTCAACATGATTTTGGAAGGAATATAGGTCTAAAAAAATTTTTTCTTCAACAAAGATACTTTTCTTGAATACCCCAAAAAATGATTTTGATTCGTAATCGGCGCAGGTGGCTTTTTCACCGACAGCCTCCTAAAAAAGACTGATGGTCAACGATTTTATATTAAAACAAAAACACCTGACCTAGCCTTTTTGATAGACTTTGTCAGGTGCTTTGTGTGCGCAAACAAAAAAACTATTTTCGTTTGCGTTCGGTGCTGCGTTTGCTAGCCGTTTTTCGTTGAAAGGTACGTTCTTTTTTACCCGATGAGGCCGAACGCACAGGCGTAGCATCGGCCAAAATCAAATCCATACTTCGGCGCGAGATATTGGTTTCTTTGACTTTCACTTTCACTGCATCCCCAAACGTATAGAATCGCTTAGAGCGTTGCCCCACAAGTCGATAATTTTCTTTGTCTAACTCATAATAGTCATCGGTGAGGTCGTTCATCCGAATGAGTCCTTCGGAGGCTGTTTCGGTGATTTCTACAAAAATCCCAAATTCCGTCACCCCCGTAATGATACCATCCCAGATGCGGTTTGGCTCCATAGAAGCCATAAATTCTACTTGTTTGTATTTGATACTAGCGCGCTCGGCGTTGGCAGCAAGCTGCTCACGTGCCGACGAATGCTTACAAGCGGGTTCGTACTCTGCCCGTTCGGGCGAGGGCTTTTGGTCTAAATAATGCTGCAAAAGGCGATGCGCCATCATATCGGGATACCGCCGAATAGGCGACGTAAAATGCGAATATCGACGAAATGCCAACCCAAAATGCCCCACATCTTCGGTACTGTATCGCGCCTTGGCCATGGTCCGAATCGCCAATTGCTCCAAAGCGTTTTGTTCGGGTTTACCTTCCAAATCAGCCATGAGTTGATTGAGCGATTGGGCGGCAAGTTTTTCGTTTTCTACCTTCAGCTTATACCCTAATCTGCCCGCAAAGGCCGCAAACACCCGAAGTTTTTCCATATCAGGTTCTTCATGAATACGATAAATCATGGTGTTGGGCGCGGCTTTGTCTTTCGATTGACGATAGATAAACTCCGGCACCCGCTTATTGGCCAACAACATAAACTCTTCGATGAGCTTGTGGGCATCTTTCCGCACTTTGGTATAAATCCCCAAAGGTTTGCCGTTTTCATCCAATTTGAATTTAACCTCGGTGGTTTCAAAATTGATAGCACCTTTGGCAAAACGAGCATCGCGAAGCTTATGAGCCAAGGCATTGAGCAGGGTCAAAGCAGGCATATATCCTAATGCTTCTTCGCTCGGTTCTGTAAGCGGCGGGGCCGTATCGACGGCTTCACCTTCGGGGCGAGCCGCCCATTCAAGTACCTCTTGTGCTTCTTCGTACGTAAATCGCTTGTCGGAGTGAATCACTGTACGGCCAAACCACTCATTTACGATTTTTGCCTCGGCATTCATTTCTAACACCACCGAAAACGTAAGTTTATCTTCGTGAGGGCGGAGGGAGCATAAATTGTTAGAAAGCTTTTCAGGCAGCATCGGAATCGTTCTATCTACCAAATACACCGACGTAGCCCGTGCATAAGCCTCACGTTCTAAGGCAGTATCGGGGCGCACATAGTGCGTCACATCGGCAATGTGAACGCCAATTTCATAGTTGCCATTTTCGAGAAGCTGCACCGAAAGCGCATCATCAAAATCTTTGGCATCAGCGGGGTCTATGGTAAAAGTAAGAACTTCGCGCATATCTCTCCGACGAGCGATTTCGTCGGCGGTGATGACTTCCGAAATCGCTTCCGACTCCGCATTGACTTCTTCCGGAAAATGGTAAGGCAGCCCAAACTCCGCCAAAATAGCGTGCATTTCGGTTTCGTGAGTACCTGCTTTTCCGAGTACTTCTAGTACCTCGCCTTCCATTCGGCGCGAGCGCGTGGGATATTGCGTAATTCGGAGCAATACCTTATCACCATCTTGAGCATTTTTAAGTTTTGCTTCTGGGATGTACACATCTTCATAGATACGGCGATTGTCGACGGTTACGATGCCGTATTTAGGCCAAAGCTCCACTTCTCCCACAAACTCCGTACGGCCACGCTCGATGATTTCTTCTACCCGCCCTTCTCTGCGGCGGCCACTCCGATAATCGCTAAATAGCGTAATCCGCACCGTGTCACCGTCGATTGCACCCCGTAAGTCGTCGGTATCTACCCATACATCCGTATTTTCGGACAAGGGTGTTTTTTCGGAAGGGGGAGTATCTAAGACGACAAAAGCGTAATTTTTGTTGACATGCTCTACTTTTCCAATCAATACATTGGCGCTTACATTGGTAGCATAAAGTCCCTCTTCGGTACGTTTTACACGGCCTTCTTCAATAAGCTCCTCTAACAATCCATTGAAAATCAGGCGCAATTTATGGTCATCAGCATCAAAATGAGTGTGAAGTTGATGAAGTTCGAAGGGTTGTTCGTTATTGATTTCAAAAAAAGTAGCAATTTCTGATTTGAATTCATCCAAAAAAGAAACAATCTGTTTTTGGGAGCGGGTCTTTTTCGTTTTTTTAGGCCCGCGCGTATTTTGTTTTTTCTTCATAAATGCTGGCGACCCAAAGCCGCCACTACGGTTAATCACTAATGTATTTACTAAAGAGCACTTCTAAAGTGTTCCTTAGTAATATACGAATTTATTTCTTAAATAAACCAATTTTTTCAAAAAATCATTACAACTAACGGTTTTCGGAGTTTCTACATTCGCGCTTAAGATAGACTAAATGCAAAAATTATAGTAAACTTTTTCCGAACAATATCCTGATTTATGTCGTATATATGCAATAGATTCTATTCATTCACTTTTACTCACCTCACTTTATGCAATCCTACTATAATCCCGAAGACCTCAAAAAATTTGGAAGCATTGGCTCGTTTGGAGCTAAGGATTTGGCCAATGATTTTTTTAAGTATTACGGCGACGTATTTGCCGAAGGTGCTCTTACTTCGCGCGAGAAATCGCTGATTGCGCTTGCAGTAGCCCATGTGCTCAAATGCCCCTATTGTATTGATGCTTACACTACCGACACTCTCGAAAAAGGCTGCTCCGAAGACGAAATGATGGAAGCCGTGCACGTGGGTGCCGTTATGGCCGCAGGTATCACTCTGGTACACAGCACTCAAATGATTAATAAAGCCAAAGAGCTTACCATGTAAAGCTCTTGGTTTTTCGATTTTTTTTCGTTCATCAACATCCATCATGAATCCTGTCAAATCGCTCAAAGCCCAAAAACATCAACTTGGAGATACGGCATTTCAGCTTCGCGTCTTAAACGACGACGAAAAATTGGGGCAACATTTGCCTCTTTTCCACGAAAAGTTAAAACCCATTGGGCTTTTTCCGCTCACTCCTACTCAGCTTGATATTTTTCAAATCAATGTGGGTAAAATGTGCAATCAAGTATGCAAGCATTGTCATGTAGATGCTGGGCCTGACCGCAAAGAAATCATGACCCAAGAAACACTTCAACTATGTTTGGATATTTTACAAAAACATGCCTTCAAAACCATTGATTTGACAGGCGGAGCTCCCGAAATGAACCCTCATTTTCGGTGGTTTATTGAGCAAATCAGAGCCACCAATTCCGATATCAACATCATTGTAAGGTGTAATTTGACCATTATTTTGGCCAATAAAAAATACCACGACTTACCTGATTTTTTCAAAAAACACCGTATTGAGGTAGTTTCTTCTTTGCCTTTTTACACAGCTTCCCGCACCGACTCTCAGCGCGGCGATGGGGTATTTGAAGATTCAATCAAAGCCCTTCAAATGCTCAATGCTGTAGGCTATGGTCAAGAAGGCTCCGGCTTAGTGCTCAATTTAGTATATAACCCAGCAGGAGCGTTTTTGCCAAGCGGACAAGCAGGGCTTGAAAAAGAGTTTAAACGGGTTCTCAAAACCAAATACAGTATCGATTTCAATCATCTTTTTTGTATCACCAATATCCCCATTAGTCGCTTTTTGGATTATCTGTTGGTGAGCGGAAATTATAGCTCTTACATGGAGAAGTTGGTTAATTCCTTCAATCCTGTAGCCGCTGCCAACGTTATGTGTCGAAATACGCTCTCGGTGGGGTGGGATGGTTATTTGTATGATTGTGATTTCAATCAAATGCTTGATTTGAAAGTAAATGGCTCCGTCAAACATCTACGAGACTTTAACCTTCAAACCCTGACTAATCGTTTTATTGTACTCAATCAACACTGCTATGGCTGCACTGCTGGCGCCGGTAGCTCATGCGGTGGCGAAGTAGCCTAACGAAAGAAAAAATGCCTTTTTCTTTCGTTAGGATTGATGTTGTTTTTTCTTAATTTTGTACAAAAGTATGCAAGCATAATACTGTTTGTACAAATGGAAACTTACGGCAAAATTCTCCTGATTGCAATGCCCATTTTTTTGGGCTTGGTACTCCTCGAAAAATGGTACGGATGGGCAGTAAAAAAACATCCCTTTCGTACGATGGACACGCTCTCTAGCATGAGTTCAGGCTATACCAACATCATCAAAGATGTACTAGGGATAAGCATTTCAATCCTAACCTACGGCTGGATGGTGGAGCATTTGGCTATTTACAAAATTGAGTCTAGCGTGTGGGCCTATGTAGTAGCTTTTATCGCCCTCGATTTTTCTGGCTATTGGGTACATCGCTTGAGTCACGAAATCAATTTCTTTTGGAACAAACACGCCATTCACCACAGCAGCGAAGAGTTTGATTTGGCTTGTGCCTTACGCCAAAGCATTTCATCTTTTGTGAATTTATTCACGATTTTTCTATTACCAGCGGCTTTGCTTGGAGTTGACCCTCAAATTATAGCAGTAGTAGCACCTCTTCATTTGTTTGCCCAATTTTGGTATCATACCGTTTATATTGGCAAAATGGGCATCTTGGAACATATCATCGTTACGCCTTCGCACCACCGCGTACATCATGCTCTCAATCCCGAATATCTTGACAAAAACCACTCTCAGATTTTTATCATTTGGGACAAGCTCTTTGGTACTTTTCAAGAAGAACTGCCAGATGTACCTCCTGTGTATGGTATCACTCGGCCAGCCCATACTTGGAATCCCATCAAAATCAATTTTCAGCACTTGTGGCTGCTTATTCAAGATGCTTATCGTACCCAAAGCTGGCGCGATAAACTCAGGATTTGGTGGATGCCCACGGGTTGGCGCCCTGCTGATGTGATGGAGAAATATCCCGTCGCTAAAATCGAAGACCCTTATCACTTCCAAAAATATGCCCCTCCTGCTTCCAAAAAACTGCTGGTGTGGACTTGGTTTCAGTTCTTATTCACTTTTGCCCTTATCAATTATTTTTTCCTCAATATCGCCAAAATTGGCTCCCCATTGATTTTTGTGTATGGTGGGTTTATTTTCTTGAGTGTATTTGCCTATACGGAGCTTATGGATCGCAACCCTTATGCTTGGATGTGGGAGGGCGTCAAAAATGCCATTGGGCTTTGGCTGATTTACCAAACAGATTGGTTTGGTATGAGTACAAGCCTACCTTGGGCTACTTTCGTCTTGGCAGGGTATTTTTTGGCTTCTACGCTTATTGTATGGATGTTTAGCAAGCTAGAAATAGAGAAAGAAACAGACACTCACTATCAAGAAGAGTCTGTTCTTTCTCACTGATTTTTTCTACTCATCCCAAAGGTTTTGGAGGGTATAATCACTGCCCTCCAAGCACCAAAAATTGCCTTTGATATAGCGATAATGAAGGTCTAGTTGTTTGATTTTAGCCATTTCCTCTTCGGTCAAATCTATATCAGCCGCTGCCAGATTTTCCTGAAGACGCTGAGCATTAACGGATTTAGGAATGACAGACGTCTGCCGATTCACGGCCCAAGCTAGCATTAGTTGTGCCGTAGTACAGCCTTTGGCTAGGGCTAATTGTTGCAAGGTTTGATTTTCAAACAGCTTTGGTTCTCCTTTTACAATGCGATTAGCGGGCCTATCAGCCGAGCCCAACGGGCAGTAGCCGGTCATATGAATTCCTTTGGTTTTGCAAAACTCTACCAAGGGCCATTGCTGCAAAAAGGGATGCAATTCGAGTTGGTTTACCTCAGGATACTGTCCCGTAGCACCCGCAATTTCTTCTATTTTTTTGATGCTAAAATTAGAAACGCCGATATGCTTGGCAAGCCCTTTTTCTTTCAAATCTATCATTCCTTGCCATGTCTCCGACAAAGGTACTTCCCCCAAACTCACCATATCAGCCCCCACTTGCGGAAAAGATACTTCATGTTTGAGAGCCACAGGCCAATGAATTAAATATAAGTCTAAATAATCGAGCTGTAAGTCGTGGAGCGTGGTCTGAATAGCGGGCAAAATGTACTTTTGCTTGTGGCTATTGTTCCAAAGTTTTGAGGTAATCCATAAATCTTCTCTTTTCACCACCCCTTCTCGGATA
>VFQQ010005636.1_pt1 | contig 10256 bp, 17 predicted proteins | sample 3512341 | NCBI WGS metagenome assembly VFQQ01 (sample SAMN10412373, study PRJNA504923) | tailings metagenome | isolation source: Relicate 2 Philex TSF1 revegetated site | place: Philippines: Tuba, Benguet | collected 2017-08-29
GCTGACATGCCGGCCTCAATGTCGGGATCGACCTGGTTGGGGTCTGCGCCAGCAGCCAGCAGCTGCTGCAGCACGGCCAGTGCGGCGGCATCTGGGCCAGGCCAGTTATGGGCAAGTGCCACCAAGTTATCTACAGCATGGATCATGTTTTTATGCTCCATATATAACTTCAAGTAGGCGTAGGCCTCCACCACCTGCTGGCGCGCCACCTGCCAGCGCTGAGACATGGCTGCCACCAGCGGTGCAGGCGAAGCCTGCAGGTTAGGCAGGGATGAGGCGTGTCAGATGCCACTGTGCTCTTTGGAAGCAAAGCAACACAGGTTTGAACCGCTGCCGGCGTGGAGGCAGGGCCACTTCACAGCATGCCTGGGCCGCACCAACAAATCGGCCAGCTCCAGCGGGCTGAGGGGCCCCGCAGGATCGGTGCTGCTGTGCGTCCGCGAATGTACAATCTGCTGTATGGCTGCTGGGTAAAAGAGCCAGCTGAGCCAACTGGGAGGGTCAATTGTGCCAGCTGGGGGGAAGTACATGGGGCGACGGCCACTCTGAGAAGAGCCGTCTTGCTCGTCCTCACCGCTGCCCGCGCCGCCGCCGTCGCGGCTGGCAGAACTGCTGACCGGCAGCAACCTCGCAGGGCCTGGCGACACTCGAGGGGCGCTCCGGCTGTTGAGGCTGTTGCCCCCAAGCCGATCCGCATGGCGATCAAGCCGTGAGGAGCTCGAGCGCCGCGCGCACGCGACCAAGCGAGGGGCAAGGCAGCAGCTGGCCATCTTTCACGTGTTCAGGAGGCGAGCAAGCGGCTGGCAAGGAGCCTGCTCGATCAGAGCATGCATTGACGGCGCGGCGGAGCGCTGGGCGCGCCGTGGGCGGCCGTTGGCAACCCAATTGGTGCTGCGGGCAGTGTCCAGCCGCCCACGTGTCTCCCTGGTAAGAACACCGAGGCTTGCCGTTGCTTATTGACAAACATGACGGAGACGATGCACACGGGGTGTAACTGGCGGCCTGTGCAGCAATGCAGGCATCAACCCGCAGCCGCCAGCCGGGAAGGAATCGCAAGAATGGGCAGGGGAGGGGGTATGCAAAAGCGAGTGGAAGAGGATGCAGGAGGGGCAGGAAAGGCTTTTGCAGACAGGTGTATGAAGTCAGTGATGGGCAGAGGCGAGCAGAACGAAATGGGTGAAGGAAGGGGTGCGTGTGATGAGGCACATGGTCAGGCATGGCATGGAACGCTCCAAATGCAGGGCGATGTGGGTGGAGAGGGCTTGAGTAGTTCTATCTATTTATGTGATGTACATGCAATGCATTTGCAAAGGGGGGCAGGGAGGTGCATGGCGAATGGGCCGGGCGGTAAGGAGCAAACACAGGTGCTGTGTGTGTGCAGACGCACCCTGCTGCAGAGCAACGCGGCCAGCTGTGCTGCGCCTCACGGCCCAGAGGTTGCCACGGCTGCCGGCGCGGCAAATGGCGACAGCCTGCCAACATGCTCCTCGTGCCCAAGGCTGGCTGTACTGCCGCCGCCCACGCTGCCCTCGCCAGCCGTCAGCACGCCGCTGTGTGAGCGCGCATAGCTGGAGGAAGGGGCGGAGCTCTGCCCGGCTGGCAGGCCCAGCGGGGAGGGGCCCGGGCCGGGGTGCCCCAGCGGCCTCAGCAGCTCGCCCTCGCCGCCGCCAGGGAACATGCTGGCCAGGGAGGCGGAGCTGTCGATGGTCTGGAGCGGCAGCGAGAAGCGCCTGGAAGGGGGAGCAGGGGAGGGAGGGCAGGTGGGTGTGAGGGTAAGCAGGGTCAAGCAGGACGAGCAAGTGGGCAGCTGCTGCGGCTGAGCCAACATGTCCAGTGCACAAGCGTCAAGCAAGAAATCCCTTTTTCGCCCCTGCCGTTCTCGCATGGCTCAATATCAGCCTGCCTACTCAAAGTGCAACCATGACTCACTTGGGTGTACGGGGCGGTGAGGCGGACCGCGGCATGCCCCGGCCGCCGCCGTTGCTGGCGGGCAGTGGCCCATCCAGCAGGCTGAGCGCCTTCTCGCTCAGGCGCTTGGCCACTGCTGCCGGCAGCATGTCGATGCGCACCACGCCCGGTAGTGTGCTGCAGTCCACCAGCGTGGGGCTGCCGGCGCAGACCTGCAGCAGCAGTGGAGGGAAAACGCTCCGCTTGTTTGCAGCCAGGCAGGTGCATGCGCAGCTTGCTGCTGCGGTGGTGCCTGCAGGTGTGCGTGGGCGCAGTTGTTTGCAGCGCAGTACACCAGCTAAAAGACTGACCGCGCGCACCCACCTGCATCAGGCGGTGGTAGCTCTCCTCCCAGTGCTCCGGCGGCAGTGATGCCTCACGCACCTGCGGGTTGACCAGCAGACAAGTGGTGAAAAGCTCGGGTGGCATAGGGAGGTGCAGGCGGATGCCACACCGTGCAGGGGCAATATGCAAAGCACAAGCAATAATACGGTTTACGCATCCGCAATTCGAATGTCCATCACATAACTGCCACTGCTGGCCAAAACTATCATACCACAAGCCAGCAGCAATGTACGCACCAGGTCAAACACGCGTGAGTTGCGCTGGTGCACCATGTCATGGTCGGGCGTGAGCATCGCCAGCCGGCGCTCCAGCTGCAGCTGCGCGTGCCGCGTGCGCTGCAACGCCGCGGCCAGGTGCGGCGGCAGCGGCCTGCAGGTGGGGTGAGCAGGCGGGCGGGCAGGTGAGCCAGGTTGCAAGTTGCGCAGGCATGTGAGGGTAGCAGCAAGCCATGCCACTGCCCCCATGCTGCAACAATGCCCCAGAAGAGGCAGCATGCTGCTGCAAAAAGGCTCACTTCCTCATCCAGGGGTGCGAGTTGATGGCCTCAAGGTCCGCCCGCTGCAGGGCAGTGGGGATGGTCAGAACTCTAAGGTTAACCCAGCAATCTCCCGAACTGGCCATGGCAGGTGCCGATCTGTAGTCACAGCTTGCTGCCACTGCATAAAACCACAGAGTGTGCAAAGTGGAAACTCCATATGTTCCACAAACAGGCACGCACCAGGTCGGGGTCGGTGTGCAGCACGTGGTTCAGCAGATCCACCAGCTCCGGCGACAGCTGGCTGATGTAGGGCCGCACAAACCGGCTCTCCGACCATGAGACCGTCATCTCCTGGTGCCTGCACAAGCGCGCCAACAAAGGAAATGAAAGGCATGGTGAACTGGAGCAAGCAGGCGGCTGCCCGCAAGCAAGCATGCCCAACGCAGCCGATGATGCACACACAGCGGCAATGCCAGCTCACAAAATCTGCATCTCGGCCGCCGTGTCATCCGCGCCGGGCCGGTTGTCCCACGGGAACGCGCCAGCGATGCTGCAGCAGCGGATTGCACATGATGGGAGCGTCGAGGGCAGGGCTGGTGGAACACATCAACCAAACCGCCCTGGGAGTGCCCAACACGAGACTCACAGCGCTACAAGCCAGACGCCTGCCGCCCACACGTCTACTTCGACTGGGTTGTAGGGCCGCCTGCTTTGTCGGTTCTCAATCAGCTCGGGCGCCATGTACACCTGCAAAAATAGTAATTGGGGGCAATAGAAGGGAGACCATTGAGATGTCTTGCCACTCACGGCCGGGGAGTGTGCAGCATGTCCGTTGGGGCATGCCACCGAGCATGAACAAGTGACACACACGCGGCGCGCAGCTGGGCTGAGTTGGCAGATAACTACTGCTGCAAAATGAGAATGCTTTGATTGCGTCTGCCCCCGATGTTTCGCCCAAAACAACCCCTCGCTCACTGCGGTGCCCAGGTGCGTCTTCATGCGCGTCAGCTGCGGCCGGCCCCAGTACTTGCTGAACTGCAGGAGTTGAAGCATGGCATTTGAACCTGATGAGCGACTTGCAGGCCGCAACAAATGAGGGAGAATAACTTGGATGGTTGAAAGACATGCACCCCACTTCGCACTTGCAAAGCACCATTTAGCTGTTGCCAGCATGCTACCTCCCTGCCCTCTTGCACCCTCACCTGGAAATCGCACAACTTGACAGTGGGTGGCAGCTGGCCGTCAAGCAGCGTGTTGTCCAGCTTGATGTCCCTGGGGGCGAGTCGAGGCAGGGATGGCGCATTTGCTGAATGCACGCGCCGGCCAGGACACGCAGGGAGCAGCCAATCGAGCATACGAGCACGTGCCCATGTCAGCGCATGCAGCCAAGCAGGACAGCCAATCAACTATTTTGTGATGCAGCAGCAACCCCCTGTTTGCTCACCGGTGCGCCACGTGGTTGTCGTGCAGGTGCTCCACCCCCGCAATCAGCTGCTTGAACATGAACCGTGCGTAATCTGCAACCCCAAGGAGTCAATGTCATGCTGTGAGGCGGTGCACAACGTGCCCGACGTGCAGAGTACGGCTGCCTAGCTGCTTCAACCGCACACAGCTGCGTGGCATGTGTCTGCACAGCGAGCTCAATCTGCCTCAGCCTCGACCCGTCAGCAACTGCAAGCGGCAGTAAAAATAGCAGGAAAGCGCACCTTCGTCCACCACCAAATCTAGCCGAGACACCTTGGGGATCTGCAGAGGGGGCAGGAGGCACCAGCACGTCCATGTATGGTGGTGGTGGTACGCTGCATTGCCACTGCTGGCAGCACTGCCTGCGGCCCGCCCTGCAGACTGCCCACCCCATGGCAACCAACATGCTCTTCCACCAGCCAACCAGCAACTGCAAGTGTGCAGCCATGCACGCCAAAGCACAGAATTACACGCCCGCCGCCCCACCTGCTGCGCCACAAACTCCGCCATCGATCCGCCGGCCTCATAGTCCAGCACCATGGCCAGGTGGGTGGGCGTCAGCATCACCTCCTTGATGTGGCTGCGGTACGGGCAAGCGGGGCGCAAGAAGCGGTCATGTGCTGGAGGATGGAGGGAGTAGCGTGGTCTGCAAGGCATAGCTGAAGTCAACGATTGTTGCAAAAGCAACAGAAGTCACACATTGACAACGTGCATGATATGCCCACCACCACCTCGCAGACGGCGAGCACGTGCTGTGAAGGCGGCGCAAGCCATGACGATGACACATGGGCTCACCTCATGTGCACGCTGGACACGCACGTGCTCGCCTGGATGCAGATCTCGTTGTACGTCAGGCGCACCGTCGAGCGCGGAATGGGGCGCTGCATCATCTTCAGCGCGTACTGCGGAGGCAGGAGCAATGAGCGGGTATGTATGGAGGGTTTGCAGCTGGCCAGGGAAGCGAGATGCATGCAGCTGGCCAGCGAAGCAGTGGTTCCCTTGCCCCGCTTACTCCAAGCAGGCTCCCGCTCCCTGACGCCATATGGCACTCCAGCTACACAGCAACATCACCGCACCTGCTTGCCGGTCGACGTCTCCTGGCACAGCCACGTCGCGCCGGTGCCGCCGCGGCCCAGCAGCTTCACAGGTGTGTACAGAGGGTCCAGCCCAAACTGGCCGCCTGCGCTTGGCACACAAACAGACGACAGTTCATACCGCAGCCAAAGGATCTGCTTTCCCAGCATTCTGCTGCTGTATGTGCAGCAGCAGCAGAAGACATCTGTGGTCCAAGAAGCTGGCATGGGAAGCTGCGGCCGATCATGACCGCTCCAAGAGTGGGACAGGGCGGCTTTGCAGCAGCACCCCGGCTGGCCGCTGCCACCGTGCAGGCAACTCGTGCAACCCAGCGCCCATGGAAATAGCAACCAGCGCTCACCCATCTGGAATGACAGCAACCTGTGGATGACACAGAAGGGCAGCAGGGGAGCGATGCAGTCAGCACGCGGATCTCTAGAGAGGACATTCAGCCAACCCCCATGCATGCATGCATGTGCAAGATGCAGGCATCGACCAGCAGCCGCGTCGCGGCCTCAGCATCACCTTGGGTGGCGCACTAGGTGGGCTGCATGGAATGGGCAGAGGGGCAGCAAGGAAGGCATGTTGATTGGCAGCGGCTGCTGCTTTTGGCAGGCAGATGCAGCCAAGTCCTGAAGCGCGAACATGCCATCCCTCTGCTCAGGCACCGGCCCACTCACCCATGCTCAGCTCCTGGCTCCTCCGGAAGGCAAACTGCACGCTGGCATCGCGCTGCATGCCCTCCGGCTCTTGGCCGGTCGCATGCTTGGGCGGCGGCAGGGGCGGCACATAGCTCGCGGGCGCATCGTGGGGCAGGCGCAGCGGCGGCTTCGGCGGAGGAGCCGGCGCCGCCGCCTGCTCCTGCTGCTTCCCCGCCTTCCACTCCTCCTCGGCCTCCTCGCGCCACTGCGCCACCTTGGAGCCGCAGGCACCCATGGCCGGCTGCACGGGGAGGTTTGCGGGGCAGATGAGCAACCGGCGGCGTCGACGCACACGCAGCCGCCGCCGCTGGCAGTGCACGCGGGCGGGCGGCCCTGCACATCCCAACACGCGAAAAACATGTGCTGCAGGCCGCTTACAAGCGCAGGGCGGTGCGGGCAGCACTGCACAAGAGGGCGCGAGCAACACAGGCGCGCGGCTTCTCTTGAGGGGTGGCAGTGGCGGCCGCAGCAGCGGCAGCTGCCTGCTGCACGGGGGGAGCGAATGCCGGCAGGCGGCCTGCATCGGAGTCATGAGCGCCTCACCATTTCGATGCGAGTGCAAAAGCCAGCTGGCAAGGGAGCAGGGTCGCTGGCGCGCCTCACAGCTTGCAGCAACGTTTGTAGACACCGTGCAGGCTGTCCAAGGCGGCAGGCGCACGGCAGCGTCCCGCGGCCAGTGGTTCAAGTGCGCTCGTGGCGGCGCGAGGAGCTGCCACTCACACAAATCGACTGCAGCGGTGAGATACGCAGCTGGCAACCGAACAAGCAGCGGTCCCACAGCCCTGCCGCCGCCGCTGCCGCCGCCGCCGCCTGCCCGCCACCTGGCAGTACGACTAGAACGAGCCGCAAACCTCAGCCAAACCCCCTCTCACTGCAGCCAAACCCCCTCTCACTCGCTCCATTTCATGTTCAGGCCAGCTGCCTGCTGCATCGGCGCTCCGCAGCGCGCTGAGCTGCCGCACAACCAAGGTACCAACCCAGCAGCCGCCGCCCAATGCAGCCGCTGGACGTTCTGTGCAGCAGCGATTCATTCTGGATCGCCCAGAACCCCTCCGCGCCGCTGGACCTGAGCCGGCTCGCAGGCACCAAGCGGCAGACGCTGGAGTGGCTGCTGCAGCAGCGGTGCGTTGCAGCGGGCCTGTTGACAGCGGCCCTTGTTCCTTTGAGCCCAAGCATTTGCGCCGTCCCTTTTGCTACGGCACTGCAGACCAGCCTGTCATTCTGCCGTCATCCCTGGCTTCCCTCGCTGCTGCTGCTGCAGGTTTCCGCTCTCGACGCAGCTGCAGGAGCGGATCAGCCTGCACCTGCGCCACCGTGGCTCTTACGGGATGCTGGTGCAGTTTGTCGTGGGGTGCCTGTGCCCCTGCCCTGGCGTGGACCAGACGGCGGCCTGGGATTACGGTGCGTGACTGGTGTGGGCTGCTGCCTCAGCTAATGTGCATGTGCCACCTGCCGCCGCTGCATGCTGCCGAGGGGGCAGCTGTCATGTGCTGCCATCCAGCTGAGCTGCATGGTGTGCTCCCAACGCCTCCTGCCACCCTCCTCCTGACCGGAAGTTTTGCATCGACCGTTGCAGACAGAGACATGGATGTGCTGAGGCAGGAGGTGGCAGCCGTGCTGGCGCAGCACTTGGCGCCGGGCTCGTGGGAGCTGCAGGAGCGCATCGATTCGCAGGCCAGCTTTCGAGACGGCAAGCGGCTGCTGGCGCTGTACCTCACATGATGGCCCACTTTGCATGTAACGTTGTACTTGGACTGCCTGGCTCGTTGTTCCACCCCTTCTGATACGTGAACTCCCAACCTGATTTCTCTGTACCTTATAATAACTAACTGTTCTCTGTCACCAAATCCTGTTGTGCCTGGCAATTTAGCACCTGCATCTTGCGACCACCTTTTGTATGCCCCCTGGTCAATGTAGACAAAGCTGTCCATCCCTCTGTAATTTCCTACTCTAGCTGTTCTGCTGATGCTAGTGAAGACTGGTGCAGACGGGATGCACCTGTCAAAATCACACGGCAGCCCGTCCGCACCACCAAGGCCGCCCCGGTGCAAGTGGTGCGGCGGCGCACCCACAGCCTTCTTGCACACTAGCACGGTCAGTCGTCAACAAAGTGAGGTGACACAACGTCACAAAAACACGCCCACAGCCCCCCTGTTTGAACTATTTTATGTTCGGAGCGCCTCGAGCTGTTGCCCAGCCTTAGGTGCGATGCCTCGAAACAGATAATCGCCAAGCAACTCAACACTCAGGCTCGCAGCGCGCAAAGCCGCGGGTGTCCTTCGCCCCGCCGCCGCCGCCGCCGCCGCCGGTGCTGCCGCCGCCGCTCAGCAAGGGGCGGACACCTGCGCCGTGGCCAGCTCCGGATGAAGAGTGAGGGAGCATCAAATGCAAAAGTACTGGCTTTGGCGGCAATTGCGGCCGTGTTATTGCTGGTGGCCGCCACCAGGTAGGTGCTAGGTGCCGCAGCGGCAATGCTGCTGTCCTCGCCATGGCGCCTGGCCAGGCAGGCGGCATACAGAATTGACTATGGGTATGTGCATGGCATGTAGCACGAGGGCACTAACAGGAAGAATGCTTTGCACCGGTCCGTCCTTTCAACAGCAGTCATGGTGTCGACTTCCAGACCCTGTTGCTGCTGCCTCGGCAGGGAGGCGCAGCAGCAGGCGCGGCAGTGCACACATGGCAGGTGCGAGATGATTGGTTGACGTCCATCCGGCCGAGTTATGCTCAGCCAAGCAGCAGCAATCCGCTGTCTGTGTGCAAACTGTAACTTGCCTGCTCAGGCCAGCTGGTAATGTACTAGAGAAGAAAAGCCAAATGTACCTTATTGTTTGCTGCAGGACCGCATGCCTTGGCCGCCGATGCTCACGCCCGAAGAGTTGGCGCGCGCCATTGGCTATTATGGTAAGTGTTGTTGTTATGCTGTGATACACGCGGTGGCATTCCAATCAGTATGGCAGACGCAGGACACCGGCCTCCTGGATGCAGGCAGCGGCAAGCGGCTGCGAGGCGTTGCTTCCAAGCTACTTGCTGGGCAACCCATAAAAGTGAGGCTGGCATTCAACGTGGGATGCATGCGTTGCAGTTGTTTGTGGCCGGTGGCCTTTAAGTTGACTGTGTCCATTCACCTACTTGCAAGCCAACACCGTCGCGAGCCACCCCTGCGCAGGTCGCTCTGTTTGGTGCAAGTGTGACGGTCGGCATGGGCGCAACGAATTTCTCAACTTCTTATCCGCGCCTGTTCACGCAGTTGCTGAATGCCACCTTCCCGAACAGGTTGCTGCCTGCATCCGCTTCTTCTGTGGGAGCATGCTGAGATGGATACGTTGGCTTTGTTTCGATGGCATCTCTGTGCTGGTGGGGCTTCGATACCTGTTGCCCCTGTGTGAGATTAACCAACATAAGATGTGCATGGGCTTCCTGCATGCAGGAATCACACGTTTTTATACAAAGGCATCGCCGGCTCAACCAGCAGCGTGTTTGCTGCCTGCCTGGATCAATTGGTGCCACCGGACGCAGACCTTGTGGTAGGTGACAGCCAAATGTGCGTCTTTTCACATTCCTTGACATTTAATTACTTCTGTGGCAAGGGTGTATGCAACTGCATATGGCAAAGTAGGACCGCCTGCTGCCCACCCCTCCCAACAGACCCTCGAGTTTGACTACAATACCGATGCCAACGCTCCCGTCACCGCTCTTGCGCGCCGCCACTTTGAGCAGCTTTTACGCAAGCTGTTGCAGCGGCAGGCGGCGGTTGTGGTCCTGCACCATTATGCCTTCAACTGGTCCCGTCCGGCTGAACCAGATTTGGGCACGGCTGAAGGCGTGTATTGGTGGCAGCCTGAGATGCACCACTCAACATTGGCACGGGTGAGCACATGGCTGGCGCTCAGACGGCCAAGCGCATGACGGCGGTGCTAGCTTACTCTGCTTGTACACGTGGTCTAACTGAATCGCCCCAAGCGTAGCTGCAGTTCTATGATGTTCCATCCGTGTCAGTCGCGGCGGGTGCCTACCACTTGATGACAGCTGCTGTGGAGGGCTTCAAGGTGGGTGCATCAGCCGCGCTTGATTTGCACACGCAGAGGGCACATGCTTGCAATGGCACGTGTCTTTCAGCGGTATCTGCAGCCTGCCACTCAGCCCATCCTTGCGTCCTGTACTACAGACCGATAAGTATGTGCCGACCACAATCAGAATTGAGGTTCGGCCTTATGCTGAATCAAAAGAGCAGGCGTCCTTCTACT
>VFQQ010005637.1_pt1 | contig 10256 bp, 19 predicted proteins | sample 3512341 | NCBI WGS metagenome assembly VFQQ01 (sample SAMN10412373, study PRJNA504923) | tailings metagenome | isolation source: Relicate 2 Philex TSF1 revegetated site | place: Philippines: Tuba, Benguet | collected 2017-08-29
AGGCACAGGGAAGAGAGCAGAAACTAGGTGATTGGCACCTTTGTGTGTGTGTGTGTGTGTGTGTGTGTGTGTGAGTTCTCACCACTAGGTGCGCTGTCTCCTCCATCATCTCTATCAGTGCATCAGCCTGTTCCAGCTTCCTTGTGCCTTCAAATAGAAACGGACGTGTGAGTGTGACAGCTACAAAGTGCCCCTGGCGCTTGAGGTGGTTCACGAGCTGCAGCATGAGGGTGGGCCCCCCTGGACTGCCGTGGGCCGCGCCGATGAGGAACACAGCACCTGTAAACACACACACACACACAACATATGCTCATGCACACAGACACCTGAGGCCTCCCAGTGTGTTACATTCCGCGAGACACACACACACACACACACGCACACACACACACGCGCGCGCGCGCTGAGCCCAGACCAGAATATGCGACCAGCGCGGAGCCCAGACCAGAATATGCGACGGTGTGCCTAAGTAATCCCTGCATAAGCACTTTGACACTGCTTGCTTTACGTGTCTTCTCACGTACCCGCTTCCCCGTCCATCCTCGGCCCTGCGTCATCACGCCTTGACTCTTCTTCTGTCAACTGCTCAAAGTCGATTGTCTGAGTGCTGGAGTCTCCAGCATACACCTCAAGACGCTGTACACTGTCCGCTGCCGAAGACAACACCTGTGGCGGATGAACAGTCACGCGCAAGAATCGTGTGAGTACGCAAAAGCTCATGAAAGCCTGTACAAAGGCTCAGCGCTGCACCCAGTGCTCACGCGCGCTTGCGTGCGTCCGCCCTGACTCCTGCCTGCCCGTGTGGCCTGTGCGCTGCGTTGTTGCGTGTCAAGGTAGGGTGTGTTTTGTGTGTGCACACGCTTACCTTCTTGTCTGCGTCAATAGCCCAGAACCTTGCTGACCCTAGGTAGTCTGACCCTGCAAGAGCATCGACGACAGAGTGCTGCCACGTGCTGACCTCAAAGGAAGCTGTAGCGTGCAAGGTGTGTGTGAGTGGGCTGCAAGGTGGGACACCGCAGGGCGCACCTGAGAGCTTGTTGACACACGTTATTCCACGCTGCCCTAGGCCTATGACTTTGAACGGCGTTGTCACCTGCAAGGAGCGCGGTGGTAAGGTCTTTCTGTCGCCCTGCTTGCAGTGTACGCGTGTATGACCTGTGCGCGCGCTGACCACCGCACACTCACCATTGGACTCGGTGACCTTGCTGGCGCCTCCCTTTCTTCCACATCCTCGGGCTGGAAGCGGAGCTTGGTGGAGCTGCTGCGTCTGAGCAGGGCAGGCCGGGGTCGCGCCACCCAAGCTACTGTGCCAGGGCGCCACGAGCTGAGAGGCAACAGCCTGGCGTCTCCACATGCTTGCTGCATCTTGTGAGTGACGCTGAGCAGCTGGAGAAGGCCGCTTGGGGCTGTTAGTTCGGGGCTTTGACTGTAACAGATTTGCCGACCGAAACGCACTTGTAGGGAGACCTCTTTCTTCCCAGTACAAGTGCAGTAGTAGTATGTGGCAGGAGCTGGTGTGACACTGGGCAGGAGATTGCCGGGTATTGTCCTAGTCACGCGGGCCAGGCGACATTTGCAGACCTTGCCCAGAATGAAGCTCTTCAGAGGACCCTGTAACCCAGCAGGGCAGAGGCTGCACACCCCTAGCACAGTCAGGTGGGTCCTTTGGCTCAGCAGCACCCACAGGAGCTTCCCCACAGCCCTCTGTCCAGGGGCATTCAAGTGAGCCCTTGTCATTTGGCGCCTTTTCTGACCCTGCAGGCCTGGATATGTGCAGCTCAGGTCTGCTAGGAAGGTGGTGGCCAAGGGGGTCCACGCTTCCACAGCAGTGGACGCAGTGGACCTCATGGTCTCCCAGCCCGTGCTGGACCTCATTGCCAAGTCAGCTGGCGATGCAGCCAACCATCTGGACACCCACATAATGCACAGCGTAGCACAGGCTTTCGGTGAGTGGTACGAAGCCCCGAGACCTTTCCCGCCAGCAGGCGGACACAGCCCAGACCCTCCAGCGCAGCAGATAACAACGGTTGGGGTCTTGCCAGGAAAGAAGCATGAATAGGGTAGGCCAATGGCCACAGGGCGCGATTCGGTACATCATCAATGTGCTCTCTGGCAATCCCTCTGGCAGCGCGCTGGCAGCCGATGCACAGCCGATGGCCATCATACATGTGCAGGGCTGGTATGGCAACGATAGCGATTGATTTGTGATGCGATGCCCACGTACGGTCACATGTCTGCAGACTCAACCTGGGCAACCCATGCATCGGGCCACCTAGGCGACCAGATGAGCATGCTAGACAGCCTGCAGGGCATCCAGGCCATCGGGACAGGTAAATCCAGGCACAGGAGCTCACAAGCAGCCCCCCCAACTCAAGCTTTGATGGCCTTGAGGCACACACCGCTACCTGTGCGCCTTGCCTCTCGCAGACGTCCCCACAGTCCAGGCAGTCTCCGCCCAAGTCGAGACAGCAGCGGCAGCAGTGCAAGGCCTGGACCTCGCCGCTCTCTCCTCGTTCGCGGCCGAGAAGCTCACTGTGGTCCAGACTCTCGACCCACAGGCCTACGAGACCCTCAGCACCAGCCTCGCCAGCATGTTCACAGGCATTGAATCAGCGATCATGGAGACAAACAGTCAGGTGCATTTAGGCCCCTGGACCAACGCCCTGGTCCTGGGCGTGCAGCAGCTGGTCACAACCTTGCGTGCACCCGCAGGCGGGGTCAGCCTAGAGGCCATTGTCGCAGCGCAGGAGGCGATGCAGGTCGCGCTCAGCGGCGCCTTCACCGAGGCCACTGCGATGGCGCGCGCGGCGGGCGCGCTGACGACCAGCGGCGCAGCCGCCGGCGAGCTGCCGGCCGGCCTCAGCGGCCTCCTGCAGCTTATCCTCGCGCTCACTGCCATGACCATCGCAGCTGTGCCAAAGGCAGATTGGAAGAAGCAGGCTGCTGCCAAGGGGCCCCCACAGCTGCCCACACGCTACGACGTGGCGGCCCTACAGGCGTACTTTTCTCACCAGCCTATGCTGGTGCTGAAGCGGAACACGGAGGTGGTGAGCAGGCTGTCGGCGTTCTGCCTGACTATCCTGGCTGATTATCGCATGGGCCTGTGGGAGGCAAACATCAAGGAGAGAGCAGTGTGGGCGAGGAAGGTGCGTCTACAGTCTTTGTCACTCTACGCGCACACATACACGCATACAGCCTCCCACATACGAAAATAAATGCGATCGATGCTGTCTATGGTGTGGTGCACAGTGGCGCATGGGTGGACCTGGAAGCTGGGGCCTAGACTTCTGTGTGTGTGTGTGTGTGCGTGTGTGTGTGTGTGTGTGTACACAGATTGTTGAGTCCTTAGGCCCAGCGTACATTAAGATCGCTCAGGCCGTGGCCACACGTGTTGACGTCATGCCAGATGCGTACGTACAGGAGCTCACACGCCTGCAGGATAACGTGGCTACATTCAGCACCATTGAGGCGCGCAAGGTACGGCACACACACACACACACACACACACACACACAACCCTAGCCCAAGCCTGTGCCTTTGAACAATCCTTACGCGCATGTTCGTTATGCTGACAGCACTTGTGTGGGTACCTGGGACACCGCTGATGTGCAAGGATGATGTGCCTTACATTGTGTGTGTGTGTGTGTGTGTGTGTGTGTACAGGTGCTTGAGGAAGGTCTCAATCGTCCTGTGGACACAGTGTTTGAATGGCTCAGTGAGGAGCCTATCGCTGCGGCCTCGCTGGGACAGGTACGCACACACACACACACACACACACACACACACGTCCACGTACCTCGTAGCGTTCTGGTGTAGGGACTCCCTCGCACCCACCCACACACCCGCGCGGGTGTGTGGGTGCGAAGGACGCACACACAAAGGCCCTCTGTCTGCATGCTGACTCGTGTGTGTGTGTGTGTGCGTGTGTGTGTGTAGGTGTACCGTGGCAAGTTGCGTCCTGAGTTTGGCTCAGCCGAGGTGGCTGTCAAGGTGCAGCGTCCCGGTGCGCTAGAGAGCGCTGCACTGGACATCTTTGTGATGCGTCGCGCTGCGGTGCTGTTTAGTCAGTTACCCGGTATGAGTGACAAGTGGGCCGAGGCACTGGATGACTGGGCTATGAGATTCTTCATGGTACGCGGGGTCACATACACACACACACACACGTTCGCGCGCCCTTCTTGGCTCTCCTTACGTCTCCTTGCACGATGCGCAGGTACATACTTCTTTTGATAGCAGAACTAGGGCGCATTTGTGCACGGAAGACAAGGGAATAGTGGCCTCATGTGTGTGTGTGTGTATGTGTGTGTGTGTGTGTGTCCACAGGAGATGGACTATGAGCTGGAGGCTCGTAACACCATGACCTTCAAGAAGCACATGGCGAGTCTTGAGGGAGTCAAGGTGGCCACTGTGTACCCTGAGCTCACAAGCCGCAAGATCATTGTGACAGAGTGGATCGAGGTACGTGCATGCATGGGTGTATGTGTGTGCACGCACGCGTGCGCGCGCGCACACACACACAGCGCTGTAAGCCAGTCTGCTACGGCATTGCTGGATAGATATGCGCACAATCAGGGAGCATATGTGTGTGTGTATGTATGTGTGTGTGTGCAGGGTCAGCGTCTCGCTGAGAGCAGTGCTGAGGACGTGCGTGCCCTGTGCTCCACACTGCTCAACTGCTACCTGATCCAGCTGCTGGAGACAGGCCTGCTGCACGCGGACCCACACCCAGGTACACACACACACACCAACACACACCCTCCCCCCCCCCCCCCCCCCCACACGCATCCCTGCTCCTTAGTGCCCCACATCACCCCACACACGGTGATAGACAGACAAATAAATGGCCAAACTGTCTGCAGGCTACACGAATGGCCTTGAGGTGCGCGCGCGTAAAGGGACGATGGTGGCGATAACAGAGCATGAATGAGCCTATATGCGTGTGTGTGTGTGTGTAGGTAACCTGATGCGTACGCCCGACGGTAAGATCGTCGTGCTTGACTTTGGTCTGATGACCGAGGTGACCGAGGAGCAGCGCATTGCACTTGTGGAGTACATCGCACATCTGACTGTGGAGGACTGGGAGTCTGTGGCACAGGACCTGGTCACACTCGGTGAGTCATAAATTGTACGCTGGTCACACATATGGTTGCATGGATCACACATATGTCAGACTCACATGTCACTCACAGGCCATGTGTGCCTGGCCACATGCATGGCTGAGCACGCTATGCGCATGCACAGACTGGGATTGCAAGGATTCACGCACACGTACACCCACCCACATACAGACACACAAATGCACACGTGGAAATTCGCGGAAGTCTGGTGGCCTCCAGAACGCAGATGCAGGAGCCACGCGGAGTGCAGCCAAGTCACATATGTTGTGCTGCAACCTTGTTGCCCCACCATGCAGGCTTCATGCCCGACGGTCTCCCCCCCGAGGCCACCCCCCTCATCGCTCCTGTGATGGAGAAGGTGATGGGTCAGCTGGTGCGCGGTGGCGGCCTGAAGAACGGTTTCAACATCGCTGGCATTGCGTCTGAGCTGTCAGGGGTCGCCATGTCGTACAAGTTCGCCATACCGCCGTACTTTGCACTGGTGATTAGGGCCTTCTCTGTGATTGAGGGCATTGCGCTAAAGGTACGCGTTTCAGACGTACACACACACACACACACACACACATACACAGACATAGGGTCACGAAGACCCTGGGCTGCACTCAAGACGTCTCGCATTTCTTTACTTGAAAGACGTGACATCCAGGGTAGGCAAGGGCATCACATGTGTGTGTGTGTGTGTGTGTGTGTGTGTGTGTGTGTGTGTGTGTGCACAGGTGGACCCCAACTACGCCATCGTGCAAGAGTGCATGCCCTACATGTCCCGCCGTCTCCTCACAGATAACAACCCCCGCATGCGCGCAGCCCTCAAAAAGCTGCTCTACGGAAACGGCACGCGTCTCGACGTAGAGCGCTTGCAGCGCATGATCACATCTTTCAACTCCTTCACCACGGCAGGCGCCACTGGCCCGGGCGAGGGCGCGATGCGGCTGGCGAGCGGGCCTACGTTCAGCAGCGCTGCGTCTGGGGCGGGTGCGGCTGGCGCTGGGGGGTTGTTGGGTGCGTTGTTGTCTGCCAGTGATGATGGGCCGATACTGACTGAGCCTGTGAAGGAGGTGCTGAAGGTGGTCTTTAGCAAGGATGGCTCGTACGCACAGGAGGTGAGCTGTGTACACACACACACACACACACACACACACACACACACACACACACGGCATCCAAGTGAGATGTTAAAGGTAGTGCTCTTTAAGGACGAATCGTAGGATGTACGTTTTTACACACACATGTGTACCTTCACGCCTCCACTCCATCTTCTGTGCTGCAAAGTAAGGCAAAGTAGTTGTGTGTGCGTGTGTGCGTCTGTGTGTGTAGATCCTAGTCGACGAGGCTGTCGCAGCAGTTGACGCCATGAGTCGTGAGGCCATGGCCGAGGCCCTCAGGCTTGTGAGCACATCAGCATCAACGGTCGCTGCACTGCGTGGTATGGAGGCGCTAGGGCCGCTGAGGGCAATGCTGATGCCACTGCCGCTGCCTATGGACATGCTGTACAACCTGCAGCCCTCGGTCACACTGTCAGGTACGCTATGGTCACACACCCACTCACACTTACCCCTGGTTATGGTCACACTTGGTGGCCTTCACAGGCAGACATACACGTACAGGCACACATATCTGCAGCCCTCGGTCACACTGTCAGGTACACTATGGTCACACACTTTATTTGGCCGCACCATGCTGACCGTCTCGCACAGGCCACAACAGGCCACACGTGCCAACAGACGCTTATTGACGCGCATGCCCCCGGACACAGAATGGCTCATGTTGTGTGTGTGTGTGTGTGTGCGTGTGTGTGTGTGTCTACAGGCGAGGACAGACAAGCGCTGTCCACGCTCCGCATGCTACTTGACATTATGGCGCCTGGCCCCGGCCGTAGCGGCCCAGGCCTTGCCCACATGAGCGTAAAAGCCGCCAAGCTCGCGTCCGAAATCACACCCCTGCTTCCAGAGCTCATGCCAGGCATGCAGGCTACCTTGGAGTTGTTCATTCGCCAGCTGACCCGCCGCATGGCACTGAGGCTCGCAAGCGACTTGGAAGCCAGGCCAGGCCAGAGCCAGCAGCAGTATATGTCACAGTCACAGTATGGTAATGACCTGTCACCACAGTCACAATCACAGTCTGGGAGCCAGTATCCGCCCATGCAGGGTGGCAATGGTGGGTATGCGAGCCAGCAGCAGCACCATGGCAAGCACCACCATCACGGCCACCACCACCACGGCCAGTCAGCGCAGGGTCGGCCACAGCAGCCACCGCCACAGCAGCCCAGAAAGGGTGTTTGGTAAGGGTGCTGTATGCGTATGAGCGGCCTATGCGCCCACACTGTCCTGTGCACAAGCAGGGCCACAAGGGCGTGTGGTAAGGGCGCTGCATGGATATGCACAGTCGACTGCAGATGGTGTCTTGTGTGTTAGTACACTATGGCATCATTCATCCACTGCTCGTGTGGTAAGGGCCCTGTATGCGTATGATCACTTGACTGCAGATGGTGTCTTGTGTGATACAGTACATCTCCTGACGTAGTACCTCAGTCATTCATGTTCGCTGGCTTAGCATGGTGTGACTCACATTTCAGCAGACTGACTCAGATTTGACATGACGACCATACAGTGTACATCACGTGGGCCGTACTGCGTGATTAGACCCGTGAATCATGCATGACAGACCGCATGGCCTGGGCCCAGCTCAGTTCTGACCTCTGCTGGTTGGTCGTGATTTCCTTTGTGACAAGTTCGGGTCGTGAAGACACGTAATCGGCTGTATGCTGGAGTAGGCTTTTGTTGTCTTTGCGATTGGCGCCCGCTGTGGGGCTCTTTGTACACATTAGGACGCTTCTCTCTGCGCGAAGAGATCGGCAAGGCGAAGGAAGTGTGTGAGAGGAGGAGGTGCTGATATCACACTTTTGCAGCGGCAGTAGCAGCGGGCGGCGCGGCAGCAGCATTGTATGGGCGGCAGTGTTACACACAATTGCTTTTTGTTTCGCGCGCACACGTGGCCAGGCGAGCACACACAGGCCGTTGTTCACGCACGACTGCGCAGAGTTCTCACTGCATTCCTGCTGGCTAGACGGCGCTTAACTGGGGACATTCGTACGTGTGCAGTACAATACGGGACTGGGCTAATGGTATACGGGTACCCGGACTGTTGCATGTTATGTACACGGTGTACTGCCTCCTGGGACTGCCTTCCTGACTGAGACTGAGACTGTGTGTCATGTACTGACGGGTGCTTGGGCCCTTTGAAGGCCCCTGCAGCAATTGCAGACGTTTCCTAGCCAGCCGTGATTAGAAATGTGTGATATGTGTGATCTCACTCAGTGTGACATGATTGTATGACATGATTGTCTGTCATTGAGCCCACCGTATAGGTGTGAGGGTATGATTTTTATCTGCGATTCCATGATTCATCATTCGGGCCATTGGCACGATGATCTGGCCTTCTCCAGACCCAATCGAGCCAGAAAAGCAAAGTGAAGAATTCATGTTGGAGTTCGCGACTTCTTTCTGTCCTTTCCTCTTGCATCCTTGCGGCGATTTGGTAGCCCTGAAGAGCTTGTGTATGTGTGCTCAGGTTTCGTAGGCTGTTCGTGTGTGTGGCTGTAGGTCTCAGGTGCTTGATACTGTGTGCGGGGGCGGGGGTATTCTTTGTGTATGTGTTGGTGGTGGTCGCTGCTGGAGGAGTTGTGCGTTGTAATGTAGCGATCTGTGTGTCTTGCGTCTTGGCAGAGCACGTACACGTACGCACGCCCTCATGAAACCAGGGACGGTACTTACGGGCCTCCTCGCAAGGATACGACCAGTAAGGATACGACCAGGTGCAGCATACCAGGGCACGTCCCATCCCCGCCATATAGGCTTGTGAGGCTGTACTTCTGCACAGATACGCGTGTCGCTGGCTCACTCACGAGCCTGGCACCTGTTCTCGACCCCGTCCGTCTAACGATTTCAACGGCTCTTCACTCACCGCTTCGCCCTTCGCTGCACACCGTCATCATCGTATTGCCAAGCATTGTAACCCTTTTGGTCGAATTAGCGCGAGAAGCCACACAATGCTCCGTCTCGGAAATCGTGTTCCAGGCCTGAGGAGCCAGCCAGCTGTGGCCCTCAGTGCTGCACCACGCCCCACGTGTCCACAGTATGCCAGAGCACCAATGGGCAGGGTGTCTGTCCGTGTGAAATATCAGAACAGTGCCACGATGGACCCGCCAGTGCCCGCTCTGGCCTCTGTGAGTGCCATCAGCCTGTTTTGCCGAGTCAGCTACATCTTAAGGGAGCAGGGATGGCGGCTGGGGGCCAGATGAAGGGAGGACGTGGCAGTGGAGGGTGTCGGAGAATCTTCTGACGGCAGCTTGGCGCAATCTGTGCCCTTGCAGGTGGCTGAGCAGCAAGTGGCCATCCGTGAGTCTATGCAGTGGTTCCGTGTGCCTCCTAAGGCAAGTGCAGGGGGCGTGCTTCAGCAGCGCAGCAGCAAAAGCTACAACAGGCCATCGCCGTGCGCAGCAGCACGTGTCAGGGTCTGGCACGCGGTTCAGAACGCCTCCTGGCCTCCTTGCATTGCAGGTTTACTTCAAGGCAGGCTGCCTGGAGGTGGCACTTGCAGAGCTGGCGGGCAAGAAGCGCGCCCTCATCGTGACAGACCAGGTTTGTGTACACAGCCTGCCCAGCGAGTCCTCTGCACATCGCCACACCTGCTTCCGACAACCACAAAGACCAACAGCGCTGTACAGCATGCCTCTCCGCCCCCACACATGCTCGCTTACAAAGCTCAAGCCATGTGTGTATGTGTGTGTGTATATATGTGTGTGTGTGTGTGTGTGTGGTGTTGTGCGTATTGTGTGTGCAGCCTGTGTTTGATCTCCAACTGGCAGACAAGGTGGTTGAGATCCTTGACCGCAATAACATTCAAAACCAAATCTTCACGCATGTGCACAACGAGGTCACCGAGCAGACCATCAAGGATGGGCTAAGGTGGGTTCAGAAGCAGCACACATGATAATCCCAGCCACGCGCTGCACGGCAAGCTGTTTATCTTCTAGCCTGCTGTTTGCACATATTTTGAGCCGACTCCTACTTCCCTGTGACCCTACATGCGTGTGTGTGTGTGTATGTGCGTGTGTGTGTGTGTGTGTGTGTGTGTGTGTGT